>Ga0073904_10004335_pt1 | contig 10561 bp, 10 predicted proteins | sample KloWWTrecipitate_FD_66668 | JGI IMG/M metagenome (GOLD analysis project Ga0073904, IMG submission 66668) | Active sludge microbial communities from Klosterneuburg, Austria, studying microevolution and ecology of nitrifiers - Klosterneuburg... | ecosystem: Engineered > WWTP > Aerobic digester >... | reverse complement strand
GCCGGCACGCCGCGCAGCAGCTTCTCGCCGTAGCGGCGTCCGCCGGCGTCGCCGGCGTTGTCGACCAGGTACTTCGCGATCCGCGCGCCCACCGCGGGCTCGACGGTGGCGTCGTCGCCGAAGTGTTCGCCGAGGGTCGCCATCATGCGTTCCCACGAGCGGGCCGGCAGCATGGACGGCGCGAAGGCGAGGTGGCAACTGCCGCACTCCTCCTTGACGACCGGATCCGCAACCGGGGGAAAGTAGTGACTGCCGCCGGCCTGAGCGCGCGCCAGCACGAGGCCGGCGAACACGAGCGCGCACGCGGCGGGAACGACCATGCTGCGACGAGGTCTCATGCGATTCTCCTTTTCGGGATTGCGCGGGCGGGGGCCGTCACTGGCCGAGCATGAAGGTCAGCCAGTCGCCCTTTTCGAGCGCCGTGCATTCGCGGCCCAGCACCTCGTTGCAGTTGCGCCTGAACCACTTTTCCACCTTCGCGGGATCGGTGTAACGTGACGGCGTCGCCGACAGCGCCATCGCGTCGATCGCCTTGCCGGTCGGGCTTCGTCCGCCAGCGCGCGTGTCGGTGCCGTGGCAGGACGTGCAGGCCGGCGTGTCCGCCTTGCCGCCGGCGAAGGCCTGCGTGTGCAGCGTCTTGCCGCGCGCTGCCGAGAATCCGCCGAAAGCGGGGTCGGAGGCCCTGGCGGCGCTGGCCAGGCGGGCCAGCTGGTCTTCGCGCGGACCGGCTACGCCGGAGAGCGGCAACGCGAGCGCCAGCGCGATGCAGGAAAAGCGAAGCCCGATGCGGTGTTTCATGTTCTCGTCCCCGGCGGATTTGCAGCGTGCGGTCGGTGCACGGAAGCGACTCTGCGCGGAACCGACTGAACGCGAGCTGAATCGCGCGTTCATGCTGCGTTCAGCTTCGGTCCCCTACAAAGGCGTTCTGAAGACGGGGTTCGCATGGGAGCGGCAGACATGTCCGATCGGCACGGGATGCAAAAGGCACGCGCCTTGCGCGCGCGGCGGCTCGCGTGCGCGCTCGTGTTCGCGCCTGCCTTCGTGCTCGGGCCTGGCGCCGCACCGGCGCACGCCGATCGACCGCACGACCACGACCGTGCGCGCGAGGCGCTGGAGGCGGGCGAGATCCTGCCGCTCTCGACCATCCTCCAGCGTGTCGAGCGCGAGCATCCTGGCCAGGTGCTCGACGTCGAACTCGAGCGGGAGCGCGAGCACGGCGACGCGCGCTGGGTGTACCGGATCAAGCTGTTGCGCCCGGGAGGAACGCGGGCGAAGCTCGAAGTCGACGCACGCGACGGTCGCGTGATCGCGACCCGCACACGCGAGCGCAAGACCGACTGATGCGCATCCTGGTCGTCGAGGACGAGCCGACGCTGCGGGGGCAACTCGCCGACGCGTTGCGCGCGGCCGGCTATGCGGCGGACTGCGCCGACAATGGCGTCGACGCGCGCCACCTCGGCGAGACCGAGCCCTACGACGCAGTGGTGCTCGACCTCGGGCTGCCGCGCATCGACGGCGTCACGGTGCTGAAATCGTGGCGTGCCACGGGCCGCGCAATGCCCGTGCTGGTGCTCACCGCGCGCGACAGCTGGCACGAGAAGGTTGCCGGCATCGATGCGGGTGCCGACGATTACCTGACCAAGCCGTTCCACATGGAGGAGCTTCTGGCGCGACTGCGGGCGTTGCTGCGCCGCGCCGGCGGACACGCGAGCGCGGAGCTGCGCTGCGGACCTCTCGTGCTCGACACGCGCAGCGGCCGCGCGACCATCGACGGTCGCCTGTTGCCGCTGACCGGCCACGAATACCGCGTCCTCGCCTACCTGATCCACCACTGCGACCAGGTCGTCTCGCGAAGCGAACTGGTCGAGCACATCTACGAGCAGGACTTCGATCGCGACTCGAACACGGTCGAGGTCTTCATTGCGCGCCTGCGCAAGAAGCTTCCGCCCGGCACGATCGAGACGGTCCGCGGCCTCGGATACCGCCTCGCGGAGCCACGATGACCGCAACGGCGGCTGGCGGTTCGCCGCGACGATCGCTGCGGTTCCGGCTTCTCGCCGGCACGCTGTTCTGGATCGCCGCGTCGATCGTCGCCGCCGGATGGAGTCTCGGCAGCCTCTTTCGCCAGCACGTCGAAGCGCAGCTCCAGGCGGAGCTCACGACGCACCTCGACCAGCTCACTGCGAACATCGGCGTCGACGACGCGGGGCGGCCGTTGCTGCAGCGAGCGCTCAGCGATCCGCGGCTCGAGCGCCCCTACTCCGGATGCTACTGGCAGGTCGACGCGTTCGACGGCGCCCGGGGCCTGCTGCGCTCGCGTTCGCTGTGGGACAGCGTGCTCGACGCACCGAGGGACACCCCGGGCGAGCGCGAGATCCACCGGCACCGCATCGACGGCCCCGGGGGCGCACGGCTCGTCATGGTCGAGCGCGTCATCCGCATCGACGAGACGCCGCCGGAGAAAGGAGGCACCTTCCGGCTGATTGCGGCGTTCGACGAGGCGCTGATGGACGAGCCGGTGGCGCGATTCCGGAGTGCGCTCTGGCTCGCGCTCGGCGCGCTGGCCTCGGGCCTGGTGCTGGCGGCCGTCATGCAGGTGCGGGTGGGGCTGGCGCCGCTGCGCAATCTGCGCACCGCGCTGGCCGCGGTACACGGTGGCGCGACGCAGCGACTCGACGGCGACTTTCCCGACGAAGTGATGCCGCTGGTCGACGAGTTCAATCGCGTGCTCGCGCAAAAGGCCGGGATCGCCGAGCGCGCGCGGACCCAGGCGGGCAACCTCGCGCACTCGCTGAAGACGCCCTTGAGCGTGCTCGCCAACGCCGCGGACGCCGCGACTACGGCGCAAGCCGACCACGAGCTGGGGCGACTGGTCCGCGAACAGGTCGACGTCGCGCGCCAGCAGGTCGACTACCACCTGTCTCGCGCGCAGGCGGCTGCCACGCGCGGCACGTCGACGGGCGGCAGCGCACCGGTCGTGCCTGTCCTCGACGGACTCGCGCGCGCGATGCGTCGAATCCATGCGGACCGGGCGATCGACCTTCGGCTCAACCCGGTGCCCGCGTCGCTGTCGTTTCGCGGCGACGAGCAAGACCTGCAGGAGATGCTGGGCAACCTGATCGACAATGCCTGCAAGTGGGCAGCGCACCGCGTCGAGGTGACCGTCGGCGCCGAGGACAGGCAGCTCGTCGTCGTCGTCGACGACGACGGCAAGGGCATCGCGCGCGAGCAGCGCGACGCGGTGCTCCAACGCGGCACGCGCGTCGACGAACAGGTGGCCGGCAGCGGGCTCGGTCTTGCCATCGTGAAGGATATTGCGGACCTGTACGGCGGCGAACTCTCGCTGGAGGCTTCTCCGCTCGGTGGCCTGCGGGTCGTGCTGCGGCTGCCGCGCACAGCGTGAGACACGGCACCAGGCATCGGTGCCTTCGTCGCCAACGGCGCTGCGCTGCGACGCGTCGAACTCTCCGGACTCGCGCGCTGGTCAGCGCGCCGCGACCACCGCTGCCTGCCGCGGACGATTGCCCTGCAGCGTCCGCCGCACCTGGACCACCCCCGCATCGTCCGTCGCTCGCTCGGTGCGGAAGTGCAGATCGCGCGCCAGTGCGAGCATCGCCTTGTTCGAGTTCAGGACCCAACCTTCGATGGTCTGGTAGCCGTCGCGGCGCGCGCGGCGCACCAGGCGCGACACCAACGCGGTTGCCAGCCCGATGGTGCGCCAGTCCTCGGCCACGGTGACAGCGAATTCGCACGCCCCGTCCCCGGATCCTGCAGGCGTGTACTGGGCGGCGCCCACGATGTCGATCCCGTCGGGCGCCGGCACCGTGGCGACCAGAACGAAATCGAGCCCTGACCGCGGGTGCACCCCGCGGTCCAGTTCGGCGGCCTCGACCTGCTTCTTGTGCTGCATGAAGCGCGAGTAGCGCGATTCGGGCGAGAGCCGTTCGAAGGCGGCGATGATCTCGGACGCATCGGCCTCCTCGATCTCGCGCAACGTCACCTCGCGGCCGTCGCGCAGCGCGACGCGACGCGGACGATACCGCGTGTTCACGCCGAAGATCCTCTCATCCCGCCGCGACGGGCGTGTCTGCGCGCCTGGCGCCCAGTCGGTGCGAGATCGCGCCAGCCAGGCGCCCGACTGTCCGGATGGCCAGCGCCTTGCGATCCGCGGTCAGCGTCGCCTTCGGCAGGCTCACCGCAACGGCGGCCACCGCTTCGGCCGAGGCTGCGCCGAAGATCGGCGCGCCGATGCACACCATGCCGCGGCGCGTCTCCTCGTCGTCCACCGCATACCCCTGGGACGCCGCCTGGCGCAACTGCGCGAGCAGCGGATCCGGACGGGTCACGCTCCTGCGCGTCAGCGCATAGAAGGCGCGCGTCACGGCCAGGTCGATGACGCGTTCGGCCGGCAGGCTCGCCAGCATCGCCTTGCCGCTCGCAGTGCAGTTCGCCGGCAATCTCATGCCGATCCGGAAGTTGAATCCGAAAGGCCTGCTTCCGTTACGGCAGCCGACGTAGACGATGTCCGCGCCGTCGAGCACCGAGAGCACGAGCGATTCCTCGGGCATCGGCGATTCGGTCTTCAGGATCGCCTGGAACTCGGCCGTCACGTCGGTGCGCGCCATGTAGGCGTGGGCCAGGTCCATCACCCGCGTGCCGAGCTGGTAGCTGCCATTGTCAAGCCGCTCGACGAGGCTCGCCTGCGCCAGCGTCGCGCACAGGCCGTGCACCGTGCTCTTCGGCATCCCCAGCGCCTTGACGAGCGCCGCGAGCGTCAGCGGCTGCCTGGCCGCCGCGATCGCGTCCAGCACGCGCGCCGCGCGGGCGACCGCCGGCACCTTGGCGCCGCGCGCCGGCACGGCCCGCCTGGCCGCGGTGCGTGGTCGTGACGCGGCACTCACTTCGGCCGCTTCGTCGGTGTCGAGCATCGCGATCCTCCTTTCCGGTGCCGGCACCATCGTTCAGGATCCTGAACGTTCGTTCGACACGGGTCTGCCGTTGACCGATCATCAACGCCCCCGATAGGCTGGCGCCATCGCTCGGTTCGATCGAAGCGGTTCAGCATATCGAACACTACCCGAAACGACAGGCAGGATCGTGGCGGCGACGCAGGCCTCTCATCCCGGCGGACTCCGGCGCGAGCCCTTCGCGAAGGCCGGCGCATGAAGCAGCGTGTCCATGACTGGGGAACGCGGCTCGGCGACTCGATGCGCGCCGCACTCGCCGACGGCGACGTCGAATCGGCGCGGCGACTCGCGCTGCAAGGCGATGACCGGGCCCGCGACCTTGCGCGCGAGTACACGTTCATGGCGCGCGGCCTGGGCGTCACGCTGGACGTGCTGCTGCACCTGCTCCGGGAGGCTCACGCGCGAGGTGCCGCGGACGCCGCGGGCGCCGGCGACGCGCGGCAGGCGTCGGAGCGCGACGGCGACCTGGCCATCGTGCTGCGGCGCCTGCTCCAGGGGCTTCGCGACAGCGTGGGCGATGGTCGCCCGCCGGCGGACGCAGCGAACGTTCCGGCTCGAGCCACCGTCACCGAACTGGCCGACGCTGTCGGGCAAGCGCTCGCCGCGAGCCAGGTGCATTTCACGACCGACCAGGCGCGGCGCGCCGACGACGTGGCGCTCGCGCTGGCCGAAGGTCGAACGCAGGACGCGACGGCGCTGCTCGACGCGAAGGACCGGGCCTGGCTCGCGTTGCACGATCCGCTGGTGCGGTTCATGGCCGACGCCTTCGCGTGGATGCTGGGCCACTTCGGCGCGCAGGGCCTGCTTCGGTTCCACCTGGACACCGCAGAGGGCCAGCGTACCGGGTTCGAGAAGTGGGAGCGGATGCCGCCCGACGAGTTCGCGGCGACCACCGCCTTCCTGCTCAGGCAGCACATGGGGCAGGTGCAGGTCGACGAGGACGAGCGCCGCTTCACGATCCGCCAGTCGCCCTGCGGCAGCGGCGGACGGCTGCGGCTCGGCGGCGCCTATGCCGGGCCGAATGCGCTGCCTTTCGTCGAGGAGTCCGGCCCGCTGACCTTCGGCGAGCCGCGCATGCCGGTGTACTGCACCCACTGCGCGATCTGGAACGGCAGCGCCACGCTTCGCTGGTTCGGTCGCGCGCAGTGGGTGTTCGAGCGACCGGCGCAGGCCGAAGGCAGTTGCACCCTTCACATCTACAAGCGGCGCGAAGACACGCCCGAGAGCTACTCGCGCAGGGTGGCGCTGCCCGGCGCGGAGGAGACTCGATGAAACTGTCGGGCCAGGTCGCGGTGATCACCGGTGGCGCCAACGGCATCGGTGCCGAAACGGCGCTGCGCTTCCTGCGCGAAGGCGCGCGGGTGATGATCGCGGACGTCAACGAAGCGAACGGCCAGCGTACGCTCGCGGCAGCTGCGGACGCCGGCCACGGCGACAGGGTCCGCTTCACCCGGACCGACGTATCCGACGAGGCCCAGGTGCAGGCGGTGTTCGACGCGACGCTCGCCCACTTCGGGCGGCTCGACTGCGTGTTCAACAACGCCGGCATCGGCGGCGTGTTCGGGCCGATCTCTCGAACGCGCGTCGACGACTGGGACTACACGCTCGCCGTGCTGCTTCGCGGCGTCTTCCTCGGCATGAAGCACGGCGCGCGCATCCTGCAGGCGCAGGGCAGCGGAGGCTGCATCGTCTCGACGTCGTCGGTGGCGGGCTACGCCGCCGGCTCGGGCGCGCACGCCTACTCGGCCGCCAAGGCCGCGATCGTCAACCTGACGCGCAGCGTGGCGGTCGAGCTGGCGCCACACCGCATCCGCATCAACGCGGTGGCGCCCGGCCCGCTGATGACCGAACTGTTCCACCGCGGCAAGGCCGAGCAGGCCGCCCGGACCATCCTCCAGCGCCAGCCCTGGCCCGAGCCCGGCACGGCGTCGGACGTTGCCGGCGTGGTGGCTTTCCTCGCCAGCGACGACGCCCGCCTGATCACCGGCGAGACCATCGTCGTCGACGGCGGCCTGCTCGCGCGCGGGCCCGCGCTGTTCGGCGAAGGGGCCGACAACGCGCTGATCCGGGCCGCGGGCCTGGACCAGGGCACGACCGGGCAGGCGTCCGAACGGCGCAAGCCGTCGGGGTCCTGAACCTCTGGCGATCCCGCTGCACATGGCAAGGAGACCTCGCCCGTGAGTCACGCACCGAATCCGGCCCCGGACGCCGCCCCGGACGCCGCCCCGAACCCCGCCCCAGACGTCGCCCCCGAAGTCGCCCTGGGTGCCGCCGAGCTGTGCCGCCTGATGCGCACGATGCTGCTGATCCGGGCCGTCGAGAAGGCCTGGGGCGACGCCTACCTGGCCGAGGAGATCGGCGGCATCCCGCCCGCGTTGTCCACCGGACAGGAGGCGATCGCGGCCGGTGCGTGCGCGGCGCTCGGCGACGGCGACTTCGTGTTCACCACGCACCGCGGGCAGGCCGCGCAGGTGGCGCGCGGGCTGGACCCGAAGCGCATCCTCGCCGAGCTGTACTGCCGGCGCAGCGGCTACAACAAGGGCAAGTCCTACCACGTCACGGACTTCGACCGCGGCGTGATCGGCATGGGCGGAATCGTCGCGGCACAGGTACCGGTGGCCGGCGGCATGGCACTGGCACAGAAGATGCGCGGCACCGACCGCGTGAGCCTCGCGTTGTTCGGCGACGGCGCCAGCAACGAAGGCGCGGTGCACGAGGCCGCCAACCTGGCCGCGATGTGGACGCTGCCGCTGATCCTGCTGTGCGAGAACAACGGCTATTGCATCACCCAGCGCGACACCGACGCGGTCAGGGCGTCGTCGATCGCCGCGCGCGCCGCCGGTTATGGTCTGCCCGGCGTGGTGGTCGACGGCACCGATCCGCTGGCGGTTGAGGCCGCGGTCGCCGAGGCCGTGGCGCGCGCGCGCGGCGGCGGCGGCGCCAGCTTCGTCGAGGCCCGATGCGAACGCCTCACCGGCCACCTGGTCCACGACACGCAGGGCTACCGCCCGACGGAAGAACTCGATGCCGCGTCGCGCAGGGACCCGATCGTGCTGTTCGGCGAGCGCCTCAACGGAGACGGCGTGCTGTCGGCGCAGGCGCTGGCCGCGATGAAGCAAGAGATCGACGCCGAGGTCGCGTCCGCGGTCGACTGGGCGCGCGCCCAGCCCTGGCCCGCGCCGCACGAAGCCTACGAGGACCTCTGGGCCTGAACGCCGAAACCGGAGACACCCGATGTTCGACACGCGACTGTTCCGCCCCGCGGCCCCGGTGAAGCCCGAAGAGAAGGACTGGCCGAGCTTTCGCGGCGCGATCAACGAAGCGATGCGCGAGGAAATGCGGCGCGACCCGCTGGTGTTCCAGATGGGCGAGGACATCGCGCTGGCCTCGCCGTTCGGCGTGACCACGGGCCTCGCGGCGGAGTTCGGCCGCGAGCGGATTCGCGACGCACCGTGCTCCGAAGTCGCCGTCGTCGGCGCGGCGATCGGCGCGGCGATCGGCGGCATGCGGCCCATCGTCGAGTTCCAGTTCGGCGACTTCATGTCGGTGGCCATCGACCCGCTCACGCACCAGGCTGCGATGCTGCGCTACCTCACCGGCGGCCAGGTGCGCGTGCCGCTGGTCATCCGGCTGCCGTGCGGCGGCGGTCAGGGCGCGGGCTCGCAGCACTCGCAGTCGCTGTACTCGTGGTTCGCGCACGTGCCGGGCATCAAGGTGGCGCTTCCGTCGACCTCGATGGACGCCAAGGCGCTGATGAAGGCCGCGATCCGCGACGACAACCCGGTGCTGTTCTTCGAGCACAAGCAGCTTTACCGCACGCGCTGGCCGGTGCCCGAGGCCTACCGCGACGCCGGGCACGTCGGCGAATTCGGCCGAGCGGCCGTCCGGCGCGAAGGCACGCAGCTCACCGTCGTGGCCACGCTCACGATGGCCCATCACGCGCTGGCCGCGGCGCAGGCCCTGGCCTCCGAGGGCCTGTCGGTCGAGGTGATCGACCCGCGCACGCTGGTGCCCTTCGACGTCGACACCGTGGTCGAGTCGGTGCGCAAGACCGGACGCCTGCTGGTCGTGGACGAGGCCTACCTGAACTTCGGCATCCACGCCGAGGTCATCGCCGCCGTCACCGAGCGCGCCTTCGACGCGCTGAAGGCCGCGCCGCGCCGCCTGGGAAACCCCGGCGTGCCGGTGCCCTTCGCGCCGCCGCTGCAGGACGAAGTGTTGCCCAGCCGGGCACGCATCGAAGCGGCGATCCGGGAGATGCTGTCGCACTGAGCCGGAGCCGGACAGCCATGTCGACGACCCCTCCGCGCGAATACGCCTGGCAACCGAACGCCGCGCTGTCGCAAGCGTCGAACGCCGCGCAGTTCATGCGGGTGCTCGGCGTGGCCAGCTGGAAAGAGCTGGTGCGCTGCGGCGACGAGGACCCCGAGCGCTTCCACCGCGCGCTGCTCGATCACGTGGATTTCCGCTTCTACCGCCCCTACGGCGCGGTGCTGGACGAGTCGCGCGGCGCCCCCTGGGCGCGCTGGTGCGTGGGAGGCACGACCAACGTCGTGCTGAACGTGCTCGATCGCTGGCGCGGCACGCCGACCTGGGACAAGGCGGCGATCGACTGGGAGGGCGAGGACGGCGCGCGCCGAACCCTCAGCTACCGCGAGCTCGATCGCGAGGTCTGCCGCCTCGCCGGCGGCTTGCGCGCGCTGGGCCTCGTGCCCGGCGACGTGGTCGCCACCTACCTGCCGAACCTGCCCGAGGCGATGGTCGCGATGCTCGCCGTGGCCAAGATCGGCGCGGTGCTGATGCCGCTGTTCTCCGGCTTCGGCGCCGACGCGGTGGCCGCGCGACTGCTCACCGGCGGCGCGAAGGCCGTGATCACGGTCGACGCCAGCCTTCGACGCGGCAAGCTGGTCGGCGCGAAGGCGGTCGTCGACGAAGCGGCCGCGCAGTGCCCCGGCCTCGTGCACGTGCTGGTGCTTCGGCATGCCGGCACGCCGGTGGCCTGGCAGGCCGGGCGCGACCACTGGTGGCACGAGTCGTGCGCCGCGCAGCCCGACACCGCGCCCACCGAGGAGAGGGATGCCGAGGCCCCCTACCTGCTGGTGTTCACCTCCGGCACCACGGGCAAGCCCAAGGGCGTCGTGCATTCGCACATCGGCTTCACCGCCAAGCTGGTGCTGGACCTGTGGCTGATGCTGGACTGCAAGCCGGCGGACCGGGTCTTCTGGATGTCGGACATGGGCTGGATCATCGGCCCGCTGATCGTCTTCGGCACGCCGCTGGTGGGCGCCACGCTGGTGCTGGTCGAAGGCGCGCCCAACTACCCCGACCCCGACCGCATGTGGCGCATCGTGCAGCAGCACCGCGTCACGTATCTCGGCGTGGCGCCGACGACGGTGCGCACCTTCATGGCCCAGGGCAGCACGCCGGGCCGCACGCACGATCTTTCCGGGCTGCGCATGCTGGTTTCCGCCGGCGAGGCGTGGACGCCCGAGGCCTGGTGGTGGCACTTCCGGCAAGCCGGCGGCGCTCGCCTGCCGATCCTCAACTTCTCGGGCGGCACCGAGATGATCAGCATCATCGGCTCCACCGTGCTG
>Ga0073904_10004329_pt1 | contig 10569 bp, 6 predicted proteins | sample KloWWTrecipitate_FD_66668 | JGI IMG/M metagenome (GOLD analysis project Ga0073904, IMG submission 66668) | Active sludge microbial communities from Klosterneuburg, Austria, studying microevolution and ecology of nitrifiers - Klosterneuburg... | ecosystem: Engineered > WWTP > Aerobic digester >... | reverse complement strand
CGGAAGGAGCGCCTGATGAATTGCCATCGCCGCATCTGGCCGCCGCTGCTCTCGGCACTCGCCGGACTCGCTCTGGCCGGGACCCTTCCGGCAGCGCTCGCCGCTCTCGAGCAGCGCGAGACCGTCACCCGGAGCTTCACGCTCGCCGCCGTCGACGGACATCGGACCCTGGTCGTCGACAATCTCAGCGGCGCGATCGAGATCGAAGCCGGGAGCGGCGACACGGTCGAGCTCACTCTCACCCAGACGTTCGTGGCGAAGAGTGCCGCCGAGATGGCGCGCGCCCGCCAGGAGGTCAAACTCGAAGTCACCGAGCAGCCCGGGCGGCTCGAGCTCGTCCAGGATGGACCCTGGAGCTGCAAGGGCCGCGGGCACGCGCGGCGCGGCAACTGCTGCTGCGACCACGACGGGACCGACGACCGGCAATATGAAGTGCGCTTCGACTGGAAGCTCCGGGTGCCGCGCGAGGTCGATCTCGAGGTGAGCGCCGTCAACGAGGGCGCCATCCGCATCACCGGGACCTCGGGGCATCTCGAAGTCGGTCACGTCAACGACGACGTCACCCTGGTGCGGGTGGCCGGAATCGTCGACGCGAGTACCGTCAACGGCAAGCTCGCGGTCGACTTCGCCGCGCTGCCTGCCGGCGACTGCAGCTTCGGCACGGTGAACGGCGACATCGAACTGGCTTTTCCGAAGGGGCTCGGCGCCGAGCTCTCCTTCGCGACGCTCAACGGCGAGGTCTATACCGACTTTCCGTTCGAATTGGCGAAACTTCCGCCGACGAGCACGCGCTCGAAGTCCGGCGGCCGGCAGCATCACGAAGTGGGCGGGAGGACCGCGGCCACCCTCGGCGGCGGCGGGATCGGCCTCGCCTGTCAGACGATCAACGGCGACATCACGATTCGCGAGCGTTCCTGACGCTCCTTTGAGGAGACACGAAATGAACACCCAGCAGAAGTTCCACAAGCCCACACTCGGCGGCGCCCTCCTGGCGGTCGCTTTCGTCTGGACGATGATGGCCACCGCGGCCCGCGCCGAGCACCTGGTGGTGCCGCTGTCGGATCCGGCGAAGCCGGCCGAGCTCGAGGTCTCGCTGGTCATGGGGGGGATCAAGGTCACCGGCGGGGCGACGAAGGAGGTCGTGGTGGAGGCGGTTTCCCGCGCCGAAGACGAGGGCGACAAGGAAAAGGACAAGGACCGGCCGGCAAACCGTGCCGGGATGCGCCGGATCCCCAACACCGCGATCGGCCTCGAAGCCGAGGAGGAGGACAACAAGGTCTCCATCTCGGCCCAGTCCTGGGCGCGCGCCGTCGACCTCGAGATCCAGGTCCCGGTGGGCAGCACGGTGCGCCTCTCGACGGTCAACGACGGCGACATCGAGGTCGAGAACATCGACGGCGAGATCGAGATCAGCAACACGAACGGCGAGATCCGGGTGAAGAACGTCCGCGGGCCGGTCTCCGCCACCACCGTCAACGGCGATGTCACGGTCGTCTTCCGCGGCACGATGGCGGCGTCTCCGATGGCTTTCTCGACCCTGAACGGCGACGTCGACGTCACCTTCCCCGGCGACCTCAAGGCCACTGTCCGGCTGCAGTCGGACAACGGCGAGATCTACTCCGACTTCGACGTCGCGGTCTCGACCGAGAATATCCGCGGTCCGGAGAAGACGAAGGACAAGGGCGGACGCTTCCACATCGAGGTTTCGCGCGAGATGATCGGCGAGATCAACGGCGGCGGCCCGGAGATCCTGTTCAAGACCTTCAACGGCGACGTTCTCCTGCGGCGCGCGAAGAACTAGCAAAGGAAAGAGGGGGCTCTGCTCCGGAGCTGGAGTAGAGTCCCTTTTCATGTCCGAAGAAGAGGCCGGCGACATCGGGCCGGCCGACGTCACGACGCTGATCGCCGCGGCGCGTGGCGGCGAGCACGGCGCCTCCGCGGCGCTCTACGAGCGCGTCTACTCGGAGTTGAAGCGACTCGCCCATGTTCAGCTCTCGGTGCACGGCCGGCCCGGGCGGACCCTCGACACCACCGCGCTGGTCCACGAGACCTATCTCCGGCTCGCCGGTCCGGCCGGCGCCCAGCCTGCCGACCGGGCCCACTTCTTCAATCTCGCGGCGCGCGTCATGCGCCATGTCATTGTCGACTTCGCCCGCCGCCGGGACGCCGAGAAGCGCGGCGGCGGTGTCGTGCCAATCGAGCTCGAGGCGGCGGAGCATCGTCTGGCGGATCCGGGGGGGACGCTGTCGATCGAGCTGCTGGCGCTCGACCGCGCCCTGGGCGAGCTCGAGCGCGCCAGCCCCGAGCTCGCGCGGCTGGTCGAGCTGCGCTTCTTTGCCGGTCTCTCGCTCGAAGAGATCGCACCGATCCTCGAGCGCAGCGAGCGCTCGCTCAAGCGCGACTGGCGGCGGGCGCAGGCCTTCCTGCGCGCCGCTCTCGAGGGCGGAAGCGTGGCCCCTTCCGTAGCTTCATGAAGAAGGGACGGAAACGGCTCCTGTCCCCGCACTCCTCCCGCCTGCGCATCCAGCGATGGAGACCTGCGGACCGGCAATGAAGCAACACTGGGAGACGATCTTCGACGAGCTGGTAGAGGAGACTCCCGGCGTCCGCGCGGCGCGCCTGGCCGAGATCGCCGCCGGCGATGCTGAACTGGCGCGATTCCTGGCCGAGCTGCTTGCAGCCGATCGCACCGAAGAGGAGTTCATCGGCGCACCACTCCTCGCCCGGGCGCCGGTGTTCGTCGCCTCGGCGCTCGAATCGGGCGTGGCGCGGATGGAGGAGAGTGCCGGCCCGGAGGCCGAGGTGTCGGTCATCGAGGCCGAAGAGACCATCGGCCCCTACCGCCTCGTGCGCTGCCTCGGCGAGGGCGGGATGGGCGAGGTCTTCCTCGCTGAGCGTTCCGACGGCGAGTTCGAGCAACGGGTCGCGCTGAAGCGGATCCGGGCCGGCCTCGAGTCCTCGGCGATCGCCGAGCGCTTCCTGCGCGAGCGCCAGATACTCGCCCGGCTCGAGCATCCCGGTATCGCGCATCTGCTCGACGGCGGCTCGACCGACGATGGCGACCCATATTTCGTTCTCGAGCACGTCGAGGGCGTTCCGATCACCGTCTGGTGCGAGCAGCGCTCGGCGCCGCTCGAAGCCCGGATCCGCCTGATGATCGAGGTGGCGGATGCGGTCGACGCGGCGCATCGCCAGCTGGTGGTGCACCGGGATCTGAAGCCGACGAACATCCTGGTGACCGCCAGCGGCCGGGTGAAGCTCCTCGACTTCGGGATCGCCAAGCTCCTGGTGGCGGAGGCGTTCGACGAGCGCCAGACCCAGGTCGGAGGACAGCCGCTCACCCCCGCCTACGCCGCGCCGGAGCAGATCCTTGGCGAGGCGGTGACCACCGCTACCGACGTCTACTCCATGGGCGCCCTGCTCTTCGAGCTGCTCACCGGCAGGCCGCCGTTCGACCGCGCGGGACGGCCGCTGCCGGCGCTCGTCCGCGCGGTCGACTCGGAAACCCTCGAGCGTCCATCGGTGGTCGCCGCCGGCGTCGACGACCGCGAGCCGGAGCGCGAGATCGTGCGCGGCTTCGCGCCGCGCCTCGCGGGCGACCTCGACTCGATCGCGCTCAAGGCGCTGAACCGCGATCCGGCCCGGCGCTATCCGTCGGCCGCCGCCTTCCGCGACGACCTGCGGCGCTTCCTCGACGGCCGGCCGGTGAAGGCGCGCCCCGACAGCGTCGGCTACCGGGCGACGAAGTTCATCGGCCGCCACAGCCTGGCGGTGGCCGCGGGCATCGTGTTCTGCGCCGCGCTCGTCGCCGGCGTCGGCATCGTCCTCTGGCAGTCGGGGGTCGCCCGCGACGAGGCGCGGCGCGCCGATCGCGTGAAGTCGTTCCTGATCGATCTCTTCCGCGAGGCCGACCCGAGCCAGACCCTCGGCGAGACGATCACCGCGCGCGAGATTCTCGAGCAGGGTGCGGCGCGGCTGGCGGCGGAGCTCGTCGAAGAGCCGGCGGTACGCGCCGAGCTCCTCGACGCGGTCGCCCAGGTCGAACGCAACCTCGGGCTCCTCGCGCCCGCGGGCCGCCACGCCGATGCGGCCATCGTCCTGCGCCAGGCGGCGGCGCGCGCTCCCGCGGAGCTCGCCGCGAGTCTGGTGACGCGGGCCGAGATTCTGTTCGACCAGGGCGAGCTCGCACCGGCGCGGGCGATGCTCGACGAGGCGCTGCGTCTCGCGCCCGCGATCGCCTCCGCGGCGTCGCCGCTCGGGCGCCGCTGGGCGGATGTGCGCTTCTCCGTGCTCGGCCAGCAGCTCGACGTCCCGGCGGCCGAAAGACTGGCGCGGCGCGCCCTGGCCGAGGCCCGCGCGCGGCCGGATCCGGACCCGCTCGAGGTGGCCCACTGGCAGCTCGGCCTCGCCGGCCTGCTGGTCGACGCCAGCCGGGTCGCCGAGGCCGAGCCGTTGCTGCGCGACGCCCTGCCCGCGCTCGCGCAGACCGCCGGCCGGAACCCCCTGCGCCTCGCCACGGCGCAGCTTCAGGCGGGCGAGATGCTCGACGTCCTCGGCGACGAGGCCGGGGCGGAGCACTGGCTGGCCGCCGGCCTCGACCTCGACCGCGCGGCGCTCGGTCCGGATCATCCGGAGGTGGCGTTGTGGGAGATCAAGCTCGGCTACCACTGGAGCGAGCAGCGCCGCTACGACGACGCCGAGCGGGTCCTGCGCCACGCTGCGAAGGTGTTGCAGGCGATCGGGCACTACGACGCCGGTTCGGCGCTGCGCTACCTCGGATTCGTCGAAATGGGCCGGGAGCGCTTCGACCAGGGCTACGAGCTCTTCGTCGCTGCGGAGAGGACCTTCCGCGAGTCGATCGGCGACGACGGCCCACTCTCCCTGGCGGCGCGGATGTCGCAGGGCTGGGCGCTCCTCAAGGCGGGGCGCTTCGCCGAAGCGCGGGCGCTCCTCGAACGCCTGGCGGCCGAGAACGAGAAGGCCGGCGGGCCCGACAGCCTGCAGGTGCGCACGGCGCTCAAGTACCTCGGCGAGGCCGAGCGCGAGCTCGGGCGGCCCGAAGCGGCGCTCGCGCACCACCGCCGGGCGCTCGCCATCGAACGCCGGGCGTACGGCAAGGACGAGCACCTCGCGGTCGCCTCGTCGCGCTACCAGATCGCCCTCGATCTCGCGCTGCGGACCGATCCGCAGTCGCTGGCCGAGGCCGGCGAGGAGCTCGCCACGGCGATCGCTATGGTGCGCAAGCTCGACCCGGAGGCGCCGCGGCTCGACGACTTCCTGCTGGCGAGCGGCCGGGTCGCCCGTCGGCGCGGCGACCTCGCGAGCGCCCGCCGCGACCTCAGCGAAGCGCTCGCCCGGTTCCGCGCCCACGACGGCCCGACCCACCCCCGCACCGCCGAGGCCGAACGCGAGCTCGCGACGATCGACAAGACCGACCGGACATTCCAGAAGCTCCAGCGCATCGGCCCGTCGCCGGACTGAGCGTCTCCGCGTGCTGGCGCCGCCGGCGAGCGCGCCTTCAGAGCCGTCAGAGCCTTCGCGCCGGGCGCAGCAGTGCGACCGTCGCAGCAACTGCGCCGGCGAGCGCCGCCGCCGCCGCGAGGTCGAAGGCGGCGGTGAAGCTGCCGCCGCCCCCGCCGACGCTCTGGTGGGCCCAGGCGCCGGCGATGGGGCCGAGAGCGAAGCCGAGGGAGCCCGCGACGTTGAAGCCGGCGAGGGCGCTGGCGCGGCTCTCGGGGGCGGTCCACTCGGCGGTGAGGGCGAGAGTGGGCGGAAAGATCATTGCCGCGAGCGCCCCCAGGGCGACGAGCAGCGGGTAGTAGGGCCCGGAGCCGACCCGTCCGAGGGCGGCGAAGGCGGCGGCGTAGCCGGCGCAGCCCACGGCGAGCAGCGCGAACGGGCCGAAGCGGCGCGCCAGGCGGTAGGTGCCGAGCTGCAGGAAGGCGAACGGCAGCAGGAAGGCGGCGAGGGCGCGGCCGCGCGCCGCCGGGTCGGCGCCGTGCTGCGCCAGCAGCCAGAGCGGGAAGACGATGACGAAGAGGCCGACGGTGAAGCGCTCCATGGCGTAGAGCGCCCAGGGCAGGAGCAGACGCGGGCGTGCGGCGAGCGCGCGGCCGATCTCGCCGAGGCGTGGGCGGCTGTGGAGTGCCGGAGCGTCGCGCAGTGCCAGCGCCGCCGCCGCGAGCAGGAGGAAGAGGCCCCCTGCCAGCGCGAGCGGTGCCCGTCCGCCCCAGTGCTGCGTGACCAGGCCGCCGATCGGCGCGCCCAGCCCCACGCCGAGGATCAGTGAGGCGCCGGCGAAACCGGCGAGGCGCGGGCGGCTGCCGGCTCCGGTGGTATCGGCGCCATCGAACAGCAGCGCCATGGTGGTCGACCAGCCGGCGATCGCCGCCCCGCCCTGCAGGAAGCGCAGCGCGAGGAGCAGTGGAATCGAGTCGATCCGCAGGTAGGCGAGATAGAGCAGGCCGCTGGCCGCGAAACCCGCGACGATGAACGGTTTTCGCCGGCCCAAACGGTCGGAGAGCACCCCCCAGAGCGGCGCGAACAGCAGGTAGGCCACCATCTCGACGGTGAAGAAGAGCGCCGCGTCGGCGACCGAGCCGCCGAGGTCGTCGACCACCAACTCCTTGAGGCCCGCGACGACCAGCGTCAGGTTGAGCATGGCGACGAACAGGCAGGCGCAGGCGAGCCCCGTGGCGCACGCGGCGGAGCGCGCGCTGGCGGGGAGCGCGCCCGCGATGTCGGGGCCGGAAACGGGGTCGGGAGCGGGAGTCATTCGGGGGCCTCGCCCGGGCTCGGGCGGCGCGAGATTCTGCCACGGGGCGGCGCGGGCTAGAATAGGGGAGAATTCGACCAACCGAAGGATCAAGGAGCCAGGAACCGCGGTGACCGAGCGCAACAGCGGGACGATCCTCGACGGTAAGTACGAGATCCTCGATCGCCTGGCCGCGGGCGGGATGGGTGAGATCTGGCGCGCGCGCCACGTCCACCTGCAGGAGTTGCGCGTCATCAAGATCCTGCGCGCCGATCGTGCGACCGACCCGCACGCCCTGCAGCGCTTCGCCCAGGAAGCGCGCATCGCCACCCAGATCAAGCATCCGAACGTCGCTATTCTCTACGACTTCTCGCGCCTGCCGGATGGCAGCTTCTACATGGTTTCGGAGCACATCGAGGGCGAGAACGTCCACGAATGGCTGAAGGCCCACGGGGTCTTTCCGCTGCCCCTGGCCGTGGACTTGGGGATCCAGGCTCTGCGCGGGCTCGAGGCGATCCACGCCGCCGGCGTCATCCATCGCGACATCTCGCCCGACAACATGATGATCACCCGCGATCGCCGCGGGCGCTATCAGATGAAGCTCATCGACCTCGGTCTGGCGAAGAATCTCGAAGTCCAGGCCGGCCTCGAAATTACCCAGGCCGGTATCTTCATGGGCAAGCTCATGTACTGCTCGCCCGAACAGGCGGGCGCGATCAAGGATGCGCCTCTCGACCACCGGAGCGACCTCTACTCGTTTGCCGCAGTGCTGTACGAGATGATCACCGGCAAGCCGCCGTTCGATTCCGAGAATCAGCACGGCTTCGTCTTCAAGCGCCTGACCGAGCCGCCGCAGCCGCTGATCGGCCGGAACCCGCAGGTGCGGGTGCCGCAGGAGCTGAACGACCTCGTGCTGCGGGGCCTCGAGAAGGACCGCGAACTGCGCTTCCCCGACGCGCTGACCTTCCTGCAGGCGCTGGTCCGGATGGCCGAGCAACTGCGCCAGGTGGCTACGCAGGAGATCGAGCTGCCCGGGCTCGCGAAGGGGCCCGTCAAGCCGCAGCCGACGAGCTCGCCCCGCCCGACGACGCGGAGCGGCTCGGCCTCCGAGCTGTCGCGCGAAGAGCGCAGCGATCTTCTTGCCCAGATCGAGCGCGCCGCGAAGAAGGTCAGCGAATCGTCCCGCCTCGCCGATCTGGCGACTCAGGCCTTCGCTGCCCAGCGCTACGACGACGCCGCCGCCCTGGTGACCCAGCTCGAGTCGGTCGCGCCGCGCAATCCCGCCGTGGCGCAGCTCAAGGAGCAGCTCGCCGAGGTCGGCAAGGGCCTCTCGCTGCAGCCGTCGAGGAAGGCACCGGCGCCGGCCGCCTCGCCCGTCGCGCCGACGCCGCCGCGGCCGAGCCGCACTGCCGAGATCGATGTGCCGCCGCGGCCGGCCGCCGCCGCCGCTGCGGTGGCGCCACCCGCGCCGGCGCCCGCGGCATCGCCGGCGCTCGCGGTTCGCGCCCCTGCGCCCCGCCCGGTGCAGGCCGAGCCCACGACCGAGCAGCGCGAGCACGCCGCCAAGGTCGCGGAGGCCGAACGGCTCCTGGTCAAGTACCTGCAGGAGAACAAGCAGTCGCTCGCCGCCTTCGCGCTCGAGACGCTGGTCGAGCTCGACTCCCATCACCCGCGCCGCGAGCTCTTCGCGAGCGCGATCCGGATCATGGGGGAGGAGCGCGGCAAGATGGAGATCGCCGGCGCCATCCTCGCCGAGGGCCGGGACGCGCTCCTTCACAGTGACCTCGTGGCGGCGCGCCGCAAGCTCGAACAGCTCGAGAAGGCCGATCCGACGATGCAGCTTGCTGAAGCGCTGCGCAACTCGATCGAGACCGCCGAGCAGCAAGCGGCGAGCGTCGCCGCGGTCGACCGCCGGCGCGACAATCTCGAGTCGCTGCTCGAGTCGCACCGGCTGGAGGAGGCCGAACGCGAGCTGGCCCGGCTCTCGGCCACCGGCCTCGCCAAGGTCTCTGTCGAGAGCTATCGCCTGCGCATCGCCGACATCGCGGCACTCGCCGCGCGCGACGCCAGGGCGCAAGAGTTCGAGCGCGCCTATAAGGAGAAGGTCCAGGCCAGGGACTGGTACGCGGCACGCGACATCGTCCTGGACTTCGAGCACTCCATCCCCGACAGCCCCCGCCCGACCCTCCTGTTCAACGAGATCAGCCGGTTGGAGGAGGTGCACCGCCGCCAGCAGGGGATCGAACAGGGAGTTCAGCAGCTCGAGAACTACCTCCGGCTGAAGAAGCGCGCCGAGGCCGAACTGGCCTTCAAGATCGTCCTGCAGATGGATCCAGAGTACCCGCGCCGGGCCGAATTCGAGAACCGGATCCAGAGCCTGCCGCGCTGAAACGCAGGCGTTTCTTGCCGGGCCGCGCTCTCGCGCCGTAGACTCCGCCGATCGTGAAGAGTCCGAAAGGCCGGCTCCGCACTTACGCGTTCATGAAGCTGGCGCGCGAGTTCGACGCGCGTTTCGAGGCCATGCTGCTGACCGGCAGGGTCTCGAAGTGGTACAGCGCGATCGGCAACGAGGGGATCACGGTCCCCGCCGGGCTGGCGCTCGAGGCCGGCGACGTGCTCTGTTCCCTGCACCGCGACGTCGGGGCGATCCTCGCCTTCTATCTCGATCCGGCCCGGGCCTTTCCTGGCTTCGGCTTCGGTGCGCCGGACGGCCGCCGGCCCGATCCCGAGGCGCTCTTCTACCGCCTCGCCTGCCAGGTGCTCGGCAAGGCGGAAGGCTTCTCGCGCGGGATCGAACGTTCCTACCACTACGGCTATTTCGACGAGGACGCCGGGATCTCGCACGTCGGAATGATCAGCCACCTCGGTTCGATGATTCCGGTCGCTGCCGGCTGCGCCTTCGCGATGAAGCGCAACGGCGGCGACCGCGTGGCGATCAACTTCATCGGCGAAGGCGGAACTTCGACGGGCGATTTCCACGAAGCGATGAATCTCGCAGCGGTCTGGAAGCTGCCGCTGGTGCTGGTGATCGAGAACAACCGCTACGCTTTCTCGACCCCGGCGCGGCATCAGTATGCCTGCCTGCAGCTCTCCGATCGCGGGCCGGGATACGGGATCCCAGCGCTGACGGTGAACGGCAACGACCCCGACGACATGGCCGAGACTCTGGGCAAGGCGGTGTTGCGGGCGCGCGCCGGCGGCGGGCCGACCCTGATCGAGGCGGTCGTCGGGCGGCTGCGCGGTCATGCCGAGGGCGATGGATCGATGAAGGTCGTGCCACCGGAAGAGCTCGAGCTCTATCTCTCCCAGGACCCGGTGCCGGTTTACGCCCGGAGGCTCTCGGGCGAAGGCCTGCTCGACCCCGCGACCGAACAGCGGCTCGACGCGCGCGTCGAGGAGTTGGTCGAGACCGCCATCGAACGCGCCCTGGCGGCGGCGTCGCCTGCCGCGGAGGAGGCCTTCCGTCCGGTTCTCGCGGAGCCAGGGGTACGGCTCTACCCGCGCTGCGTCTCACCGACGTTTCCGGTGCTTTCGCCGGAGACCAGGGCCGAGGACGCCACCGACAGCCTGGTCGAAGACCTGACCGACCTTCTCGGCAAGCCCTTCGACCCCGCGCACGGCGAGGCGGCGGACGAGGGTCCTGAGGACGAAGAGGCCGCGTCCGCGGTGATCTCCTTGCCCGACCCCGACATCCCGACCGCCATGGATGCCTTCACCGGCGGCGCCGTCGGTCCGACGAAGGCGGGCGAGGTCACCTACCTCGACGCGATTCACCAGGCCCTGCAGGAGGAGATGGAGCACGATTCGTCGATCGT
>Ga0073904_10004327_pt1 | contig 10571 bp, 11 predicted proteins | sample KloWWTrecipitate_FD_66668 | JGI IMG/M metagenome (GOLD analysis project Ga0073904, IMG submission 66668) | Active sludge microbial communities from Klosterneuburg, Austria, studying microevolution and ecology of nitrifiers - Klosterneuburg... | ecosystem: Engineered > WWTP > Aerobic digester >... | reverse complement strand
TCGACCATCTCACGCCTCCTCGTCTGGATCAGATTCGTACTGGTGATACACCAACGAAGCCGAGAGCACCCCGGGCATCAGGCGGATCGCCTCAAAAGTATCGACTGTGGCGCCATCCGAAGCGGCTTCGATGGTGACGATCATTCGTCCATCTTCAGCCACGGCATGAACCTCAACCCCCGCGAGGGACAGCAGTTGCCCGCGTACGTCCGCCGTATCATCGGGAGAAACCCCGAGGATGACACTGGAAATATTGGTGCTGGTAACGGCTTTCATGTCCATACAACGCCCAGTCAGTTAGATGTCAGCCCGGGCAATCTACGCCCATAAGCGTTTCATGTTTTTAGCGCAGATCAAGACTTTTTATAAACCCTACAACAATTGTGTGTATTTTTAACGAAGATCAAATTCCGCGGATAACTGCCCGAGCGTTGAGCGTCGTTTGCCCGGCAATCGCGGCCAAACTCAGCCCGCGGAGCTCGGCCAGCACCTCGGCGATCTTGAGCAGTTCGGCCGGGGCGTTGCGCCCGCCGGCCAGCCAAGCCGGGGGAATATCCGGCGCGTCGGTTTCCAGCACAATCGACTCCAGCGGCAAGGTGGCCGCCAATTGCCGAATGCGCGTTGAGCCGCTGAAAGTCATGGCGCCGCCGAAACCCAGCTTGAAGCCGAGTTTGATGAACTCATCCGCCTGCTGACGGCTGCCGTTAAAGGCATGGGCAATACCGCCAGACAGCTTGAAACGGCGCAACTGCTTGAGAATGAGATCAACCGAACGCCGAACATGCAGTAGAACCGGCAGATTGAATTCCTTGGCCAGTTTCAGCTGTTCGATAAAGAAGAATTCCTGGCGCGCCGGATCAAGATCTGTGACATAAAAATCCAGGCCGATTTCACCAACGGCGACCGGCTTCTCGCTCAGCAGCCAATCGCGCAGTACGGCCAGATCAGCCTCTTTCGCCTGCATCACAAAAAGCGGATGTATGCCATAGGCGGCGACGCAACCGGGATAGCGGGCAACACTGGTTTTAACCCGATTAAAGCTGTCGACCGCAACCGCTGGCACCACAATCCGCTCAACCCCTGCTGCCCGCGCCGCCTCATGCACCGCGTCACGATCGGGATCGAACTCGGCGGCGTCGAGATGGCAGTGGGTGTCGATCAGCATCGAATGAAGGGAAACTCCGGTTCCGGGCGTTTGCCACTCATCAAATCGGCCAGCGCTGCCGCCGAGCCACAGGACATGGTCCAGCCCAGCGTACCATGGCCGGTGTTTAACCAGAGATTGCTGTAACGGCTACGACCGATGATCGGCACGTTGGACGGCGTCGCCGGACGCAGGCCGCACCAGAACTGCGGCTCACCTTCGAAGGCCAGCCTGGGGAAAAGCTGCCGGGTACGCTGCATCAACATCTGGCAGCGCACTGGGTTGAGTTCGAGATTGTAACCATTGAACTCCGCCGTACCGGCAACGCGCAGACGATTGCCGAGGCGCGAGAAAACCAGTTTGTACTCGTCATCGGTCAGACTCACCGTCGGCGCCAGCGCGCCGTCCGCGAGTTGCAGCGTCGCCGAATAACCCTTGGCCGGATAAACCGGCAGGCCGATACCAAGCGGTTTGAGCAGCAGCGGCGAATAGCTGCCAAGCGCGACGACATAGGCATCGGCAGTCAGGAGTTCCGGCCCGGCTTCGCCATGCACCAGTACACCGGCAATCTGGCTAGCGCCGGGAGCGATGCGGTCAACGGTCAAATTGAGGCGAAAATCAACCCCGGCCTCCTTGGCACGCTCAGCCAGCGCCCAGGTGAATTTATAGGCGTCGCCCGATTCGTCGGAACGCGTGAAATCACCACCGACCAGCCGGGGTTTGGCATCGGCCAGCGCCGGTTCGATTTCGAGGCATTTTTCGACATTGACTGTATCGCGATCAAGCCCGAATTCGCGCATCGCCTTGGCCGCCTGAATCGCCGCCGCGAACTCTTCGCTATCGGTATATATATGCAGAATGCCGCGTTCAAGCTGGTCGTATTGCAAACCCAGTTCGGCGCGCAGGGCACGCAGCCGGTTGCGGCTGTACAGCGACATCGAGACAATCGAGGCGATATTGCGGCGCGTCCGCCCGGGCAGGCACTCCGCCAGAAAGCGCAGTCCCCAGGCGAGCTGCGCCGGGTCGGCCCGCCAGCGCCAGAGCAGCGGGGCATCCTCGTGGCCAAGCCACTTGAGGACGCGCGGCAAGACATGCGGATTGGCCCAGGGTTCGGCGTGCGAGACCGAAATCTGCCCACCGTTGGCAAAACTGGTTTCGTTACCGGGCACCGGCTGACGGTCGACAACGGTGACCTGATGGCCAGCCCGAGCCAGATACCACGCGCTTGTTGTGCCGACGACGCCGGCGCCCAGCACGAGAATCCTCAAGCCTCGCCCCTTTCCCGGACGATGCGGGTGACCTCGGGAATGTGGCGCATGCCGCGCATGACCGCTGCGAGATGCGTCCGATGCGCCACCTGAATGGTGAAGTGCAGCAGCGTAAATAGGCGTTCCGGATCGGAATCCATCGCCACATGCTCGATATTCGAGCCAGCCTCGGCGATAGCCGAAGCCACCTGGGCCAGTACGCCGCGCGTATTCTTGACCTCGACCTTGATGCGGATTTCGAACAACTTGCCCTCTTCCGGCTCCCATTCGACATCGATCCACTTCTGCGGCTCAGTCGAGCGCGATTTGCGGATGGTCGGACAATCATGGGTGTGGATGACCAGACCGCTCCCCTTCTTGATCGAGCCGATGATCGGATCGCCCGGAATCGGCTGACAACAGCGCGCCAGCTGGATCGCCATGCCTTCGGTGCCGTGGATGGCCAGCGTCATGTTGCTCGGCTGATCCGGCGCCATATCTTCGCGCGCCAGCAGGCGGCGAGCCACAAGCGACGGCAGACGCTTGCCAAGGCCGATGTCGGTGTAAAGCTCTTCGATCGATTTCTGACCGCCGGATTTGACCAGTTGATCCCAGGCATCGGTCGGGATTGAAATCGGCACTACGCCAAGCGAGAGCAGTTCCTGACGCAACAGGCGCTCGCCGAGGCGGGCCGACTCCTCGTTCTGCGAAGTGCGCAGGAAGTGGCGAATCTTGCTGCGCGCCCGGCCGGTTTTTACGTAACTCAGCCAGATCGGATTGGGACTGGCCTGCGTCGAGGTGATGATCTCGACCAGATCGCCATTGCGCAATTCGCTGCGCAGCGGCGCCAGTTCGTGATTGACCCGGGCGGCCGAACAATGGTGGCCGACATCGGTATGCACGGCGTAGGCAAAATCGACCACTGTCGCACCGAGCGGCATGGCCATGATCTTGCCCTTGGGCGTGAAGATATAAACCTCGTCCGGAAAGAGGTCGATCTTGACGTTTTCGAAGAACTCGGCCGAATCGCTGGTCTGCATTTCGAGCAGGGACTGCAGCCATTTGTGCGTCTTGATCTGCAGATCGGCGCCGCTTTCTTCCATGTCCTTGTACAACCAGTGCGAGGCCACCCCCTCCTGCGCCACATGGTGCATTTCCTGGGTGCGTATCTGCACCTCGACCGGCGTGCCGTAGGGGCCGATCAGGGTCGTGTGCAAAGACTGGTAACCGTTCGCCTTGGGAATGGCGATGTAATCCTTGAACTTGCCCGGCACCGGCTTGAACAAGCCGTGCAGCGCGCCGAGCGCCAGGTAGCAGGTCGGAACGTTATCGACCACGACCCGAAAACCATAAATATCCAGTACCTGCGAAAACGACAGGCGCTTGTCCTTCATCTTGCGAAAGATGGAATACAGACTCTTTTCGCGGCCAAAAACCTCAGCTCTCAAACCGGCACTGACCAGTTTCTGGTTGATGCCATCAAAAATCCGGGTCAGTAATTCCTTGCGATTACGGCGTGCCGCCTTCAATGCCTTGGCCAGCACTTCGGCCCGGTGCGGATAGATCAGCCGGAAGGAAATGTCCTGCAACTCGCGGTAGAGCTTGTTCAGGCCGAGGCGCAGGGCAATCGGTGCGTAAATTTCAAGTGTTTCGTGAGCAATCCGCCGACGCTTGTCCGGCCGCATGGCGGACATGGTCTGCAGGTTGTGCTGGCGGTCGGCCAGCTTGATCAGCACGACGCGCAAATCGCGCGCCATCGCCATCAGCATTTTGCGGAAATTTTCGGCTTGCGCTTCCTGGTAGGAGGCAAACTCCATCTTGTCCAGCTTGGACAGACCATCAACCAGCTCGGCGACTTCCTTGCCGAACTTTTCGGCCAACTCGCGCTTGGTCGCGCCGGTGTCTTCCAGCACATCGTGCAGCAGTGCTGCCGCAATGGCGTCGGCATCCATACGCCATTCAACCACTGCCCCGGCAACCGCCAGCGGGTGCGTGATGTAGGGTTCGCCCGACATGCGCTTTTGATGCACATGAGCGGCGGCGGCAAAGGCATAGGCCGCCTTGATCCGTTCTACATCAACAGGGGCTAGATAATCGAGACTATCGAGAAAAACCCGGTAAGCGGGTTCCTCGGAGGCAGGCGGCAGAGGTGACGGCGCGGAATCCATCAATCTTCACCGCCCGAAGCGTCAGGACTGACCGCGGTTAAGCACTTCTACGCCAAACTTGCCCAGCGCCATTTCACGCAGGGCAATCACGGTCGGCTTGTCGCGACCGGCATCGACCAGCGGCGTTGCGCCATTGGCGATCTGGCGGGCGCGTTGCGCGGCGGCCAGAGTCATCTGGAAGCGGTTGGGAATACGTTTCATGCAGTCATCAACGGTAACGCGGGCCATGTAAAACCTCAAATCAGATCATTCGTGCAAAAAGGGCGGCGTGACGAACACGCTGAACCCCAAGGCTCAGGCGGGAGGCGCGTACCACAGCACGCAGATCGTCCAGCGCCTGCGCTAACTGGTCGTTAATAATAACATAGTCAAATTCGCCGACATGGCGCATCTCGGCCTGTGCTGCGGCCAGACGGCGAGCAATCACTTCGGCGCTGTCGGTGCCGCGCCCGGTCAATCGGCGAGTCAACTCTTCCATGGATGGCGGCAGGAAGAAAACCCCGATTGCCGATGGAAAAATCGAGCGCACCTGCTGGGCGCCCTGCCAGTCGATTTCGAGCAGCACATCGGCACCGGCAGCCAACTGGTCGGCAATCCATTTTTTGGAAGTGCCGTAGAAATTACCGTGCACTTCAGCCCACTCAAGGAATTCCTGGCGATCAGTCATGGCACGGAATTCACTGGTATCGACGAAGTGATATTCCCGCCCGTTCATTTCACCCGGGCGGGGAGCGCGGGTGGTAAAGGAAATGGACAGATGAACGTCCGTTTCCTTTTCGAGCAGCATGCGAACCAGCGTGGTTTTGCCGGCACCGGAGGGTGCGGCAACAACATAGAGATTTCCAGCCATGATGAGTTCCAGCAATAAATTGTTGATCGGATGGACCAAATGCTCAGGCATCCATTTTACGCATGGCACCCGCTTGCTGGCGGCGAGGTAGCGCCCGCGCTTCGAGAACCATTGCCGCTATCGCAACAAGCAACACGCTGGCCTAGCCGGCATACCGGATGAACCCCTGGCGTCGATCAGCGTGACGAAATCCGATAGCCAGGAATTGCTTGCACCACTTGCCGGTAGTGAAAAAACTTCTCGCTGATTACCTTGATATAGCAATTTAAATAGGGGGAGCTACTCCAAATTCTGGATCTGCTCACGCATTTGTTCGATCAGCAGTTTCAGTTCCATAGCCGCCTGCGAGACTTCGGTAATCGCCGACTTGGAAGCGAGGGTATTGGCCTCGCGGTTCAACTCCTGCATCAAAAAATCGAGTCGCTTGCCGCTCGCCCCACCGTGCTTCAGGACGCGCTCGACTTCATCGAGATGGGTACTCAGGCGGCTGATCTCTTCGGCGACATCAATCCGCGTCGCGAAGACGGCAACCTCCTGCAGGACGCGGTCATCGCTGGCATTGCCGAGGGCTTCCTGTAAACGCTGGCGCAGCTTGTCGGTAAACAACTGCTGCGCCTCTGGAATGCGCGGCGCCACCTGACGAACGATGTCGCGCATGGCGTTGACGCGGTCAACGATCATGGCGGCCAGCTTTTCACCTTCCCGGCCACGCGTTGCAGTGAAATCCTCGATCGCCTCGCGAGCCAGCGCCAGAATGACCGGGCTAAGAGCGGCGAAGTCGATGCTCTGGTCGCCGAACATGCCGGGCCAGCGCAGCACGTCGTTGACCGACAACGGATTGGCTTCCGGCATCTCACGGCGCACGCTGTCACTCAAGCTCTTCAACGAGCCAAGTAAATCGGCATTCAGGTGGAGTTGCTCACCGCGTGCCGTGGCGGCGTTGAAGGAGAGGCGGCACTCCACCTTGCCGCGCGTCAGGCGCGCCGAGAGCATTTCGCGGAGCGGCATTTCCAGCGCCCGCAACTCTTCGGTAATCCGGAAGTGAAAATCGAGATAGCGTGAATTAACACTTTTCAATTCAAGTTGTAGTGATCCGCGCTCGATATCGCGCGTTTTCACAGCATAACCAGTCATACTACAAATCATTGGGGGGGATCTCCGGCTTTACAGGCCGGACAACACGCCCGAAAATGCCTGAAATTGCATCATAACCGCGAGATCCATGGCGCAACAAGCCAATCAGCCGTTACCCAGCGGCCATCTGCTCGAAGAATACACGATAGACCGCCAGCTTTCGCTCGGCGGTTTTTCTATCGTCTATCTCGCCACGGACCCCGGCGGCAAGCAGGTTGCGATCAAGGAATACATCCCGAACAGCCTGGCCTTGCGCGGCAAAGGCGAAACCAAGCCGGTGATCAGCGCCGACCACCTCGGCGCCTTTCGTTACGGCATGAAATGCTTCTTCGAGGAAGGCCGAGCTCTGGCCCGGCTGTCGCATCCGAACGTGATCCGCGTTTTGAATTTCTTCCGGGCCAACGATACGGTTTATCTGGTGATGGAATATGAACACGGCCGCACCTTGCAGGAGTACATCCAGAAACATCAGGGCCACATTTCCGAACGCTTCATGCGCGGCGTCTTCACCCGCATGCTGAACGGCCTGCGCGAGGTGCATTCGCACAAGCTTTTGCACCTCGACATGAAGCCTTCCAATATTTACCTGCGGGCCGACAACACCCCTCTCCTGATCGATTTCGGCGCGGCGCGGCAAACGCTGGCCAGCGACCAGCCAATGCTGAAACCGATGTACACCCCCGGCTTTGCCTCGCCGGAGCACTACAACACGCGCAAGGACCTCGGGCCGTGGAGCGATATCTACAGCGTTGGCGCCTCGATGTACGCCTGCCTGGCCGGCTGTGCACCGCAAGCGGCCGACGCGCGCCTGAAGAAGGACATTCTGGTGCCGGCGATGATGCGCTGGGACGGCCAGTTCTCCGACCGCATGCTGGAAATCATTGACTGGTGTCTGAACCTCAATCACCTTTACCGGCCGCAAAGCGTCTTTGCCTTGCAGAAAGCGCTGGTTGAAGCCGTGACGCCACCTGCCCCGAAAGCCAATCCAAACTGGCTGGGTCGCTTTGTTGACACACTCAGGAAGCCGATTAAATGAGATTCACCATTTACCAGGAAAGCCGCCAGGGTGGGCGCTCCAACAACGAGGACCGGACGAGCTGCTGCTACTCCCGCGACGCGCTGTTGATGGTGATCGCCGACGGCATGGGCGGCCATCATTACGGCGAAATTGCCTCGCAGATCGCCGTCCAGACGCTGGCCGACGCTTTTCAGCGCGAGGCGCGGCCGGTGCTGAGCGACCCTTTCCGCTTTCTGCAGAAGGGCATGACCAACGCCCATCACGCCATTCTCGATTACGCCGGCCGCCACAAGCTGAAAGACACGCCGCGCACAACCTGCGTCGCCTGCGTGGTTCAGGACAACATCGCCTATTGGGCGCACGCCGGCGATTCGCGGCTGTTCCTGATGCGCGATGGCCGGGTCATCGCCCAGACCCGCGATCATTCAAGAATCCGCCTGCTGGTTGAGGAAGGGATGATTACCGAGGCGCAGGCTGCGGTGCACCCGGATCGCAACAAGATTTACAGTTGCCTGGGCAGCCCGACGCCGCCGGAAATTGAATTTTCCCGCAAGACGCCACTCGAACACGGCGACATTTTGCTGCTGAGCACGGACGGCCTGTGGGGCGTCACCTCGGGCGAACTGATGGCGGTAGCGCTGAAAGGCGCCAACCTGCTGCAGGCCGTTCCGATGCTGCTCGCCCAGGCCGAAGTCAAGGGCGGGCCGCATGGCGACAATCTCTCGGTGGTCGCCGTGCGCTGGGAAGACAGTTATGTCGAAGAGGAAAGCAGCGCCATTTCGACCCAGACCATGACTCAAGATGAAGTGACAACCCGCCTTGAGGAGTTCGGCCGCAACCCGAGCTACAAGAGCGACCTCTCCGAAGACGAAATTGAAAAGGCGATTGAGGAAATCCGCAACGCCATCGACAAATACAATCCGAAAAAATAAGGAAACCCATGCGCCCTAGCCAACGCCAATCCGACCAGCTTCGCCTGGTCCGTCTGACCCGCAATTTCACGCGCCACGCCGAAGGCTCGGTGCTCGTCGAAATGGGCGATACCCAGGTGCTGTGCACCGCCAGCGTTGAAGAAAACGTCCCGCCCTTCCTGCGTGGCAAGGGCCGCGGCTGGGTGACCGCCGAATACGGCATGCTGCCGCGCGCGACGCATACGCGCAACGCCCGGGAAGCCGCCAAAGGCAAGCAGACCGGCCGTACCCAGGAAATCCAGCGTCTGATCGGCCGCGCCTTGCGTGCCGTGGTCGACCTGAAAGCCCTTGGCGAACGCCAGATCACCCTCGACTGCGATGTCCTGCAGGCTGACGGCGGCACCCGTTGCGCCTCGATCACCGGCGCCTGGGTTGCGCTCTACGATGCCTGCGAAAAACTGGTCACTGCCGGCAAACTGGCGGAAAACCCGGTCCGCGATCACGTTGCGGCAATTTCGGTTGGCATCTACAAAGGCAGCCCGGTGCTTGATCTCGACTACCCGGAAGATTCCGACTGCGATACCGACATGAATGTTGTGATGACCGGCCGCGGCGGTATTGTCGAAATTCAGGGCACGGCTGAGGGCGAGCCGTTCACCCGCCAGCAGATGAATGTGCTGGCCGACCTCGCCGAAGCCGGCATTCGCCAATTGATTTCAGCGCAGCAAAGCGCCCTCGCTGCATGAAAAAACTCGTCCTCGCCTCCAATAACGCCAAGAAAATGAAGGAGCTGAACGCGCTGCTGGCGCCGCTTGGCTTCGAAGTCATTTCGCAGGGCCAACTCGGCATTCCGGAAGCGGAAGAACCGCATTGCACCTTTGTTGAAAACGCGCTGGCCAAGGCCCGGCACGCGGCGCAGCTTTCCGGCTTGCCGGCGCTGGCCGATGATTCCGGGCTGTGCGTTGAAGCGCTGGGTGGCACCCCCGGCGTCTATTCCGCCCGCTATGCCGGCGAGCCGAAATCGGACGCCCGTAACAATGCCAAGCTGCTTGCCGACCTGGCCGGCCAGAGCAACCGCAAGGCGCATTTTTACTGCGTGCTGGTGCTGGTGCGAGCCGCCGACGACCCGCAGCCAATCATTGCCGAAGGCGAATGGCCGGGCGAGATTCTCGAAGCCCAGCGCGGCGCCGACGGCTTCGGCTACGACCCGCTGTTCTACGTTCCGGCGCACGACAAGACCGCGGCTGAGCTGGATGGCGCGATCAAGAATCAGCTGTCGCATCGCGGCCTGGCCATGCAAAAACTGATCGCCCGCCTGCCGGGGCTGTAAAACCGTGGCTCGAACTATCCCCATTTTTGCCGAAAAAACGGCGTCGACCATTCCCCAAGGGGACTTCCTTCGGGGCGCAGCCCGACCGCTCGAATTCCGCGTTTCCCCGCCATTGGCGCTTTACGTCCATGTGCCGTGGTGCGTCCAGAAATGCCCATATTGCGATTTCAACTCGCATGAAGCCGATGGCGCGATTCCGGAAACCGAATATGTCGCCGCACTGATCGCCGATCTGCAATCCGCCCTGCCGCTGATCTGGGGCCGGCCGGTGACCAGCGTTTTCTTCGGCGGCGGCACGCCCAGTCTACTTTCGCCAGCTGCCATCGATGAACTGATCGCCGCCTTCCGGGCGCTCGCCATGCTCTCGCCGGAAGCTGAAATCACGCTCGAAGCCAACCCGGGTACGGTGGAGGCGGCAAAGTTCACTGGCTTCCGCAGCGCCGGTGTCAACCGGCTATCGCTCGGCATCCAGAGCTTCAATGACGACCATCTGAAAGCGCTCGGCCGCATCCACGGCGCTGCCGAGGCAAAGCGCGCCGCCCAACTGGCCGGCGAACATTTCGAGTCGTTCAATCTGGATCTGATGTACGGCCTGCCCGGCCAGACGCACGAGCAAGCGCTCGGCGATATCGAGACGGCGCTGGGCTTTGCCCCGCCGCACCTCTCCTGCTACCAGTTGACGCTGGAACCAAATACGCGCTTCGCCGCTTTCCCGCCGGTGCTGCCGGAAAGCGACATTTGCGCCGACATGCAGGAAGCCATCGAAACC
>Ga0073904_10004326_pt1 | contig 10575 bp, 11 predicted proteins | sample KloWWTrecipitate_FD_66668 | JGI IMG/M metagenome (GOLD analysis project Ga0073904, IMG submission 66668) | Active sludge microbial communities from Klosterneuburg, Austria, studying microevolution and ecology of nitrifiers - Klosterneuburg... | ecosystem: Engineered > WWTP > Aerobic digester >... | reverse complement strand
TTTTTCCTTGGCGACATCGGCCGCTTCGGCCGAACCGATCATGTTGTAGGGCAACTGGGTGGCCATCGCGCCGCCGCCGGCAACAAGACCGGAACGCTTGAGGAAGGTCCGGCGATCCATCGTCGTCGCCAGAATGTTGCCTGCTACGGTCGACGCCGAATTTGCCCCGAAATTGGCGGCCGGATTTGCGGCCAAAATAACGCCCGCTTCAGGCTTGGCCGAGGAATGTGCTTTTGATTTTCTGATCAGCATGATCTGGCTCCGCTCAAACCCGCGCCGTGCGGTAGTAATTGCTGATGTGCGGGGTCTCTGCGTAGCTCCCCGTTTTTTCCTCAGCCGAAACGGTGGTCAGCGGCTTGGCGGCGTCCTTGCCAACGCCGCTGGCGACCAGGGCCACGGCGCCAGCACTACCAACCCCGGCAGCGAGCAAAAAGCCACGACGCTTGAGGTTTTTTGGTTGTTGATCTTGCATTTTCCCCTCCTCCACGAAACTAAAGCATGTCGAACGCGAGGCGTTCGATCTCAAAATAAGCACGTACCAAGGCCGCGGTCCGCGGATAAAAGCGGGCATCGGGCGCGCTCTCAAGGGCATCGCACAAGGCTTCGAACCACGGCGCAATGTGCCGGGCGAAAAAGAGCTGCTGCCGGGCCAGACCGGCTGCATCCGGGCCGGTGACAATCAGGTGACGCATGACATCGCACAGGGCGGCGATGTGATCTTCCGATTCGGTAATACCGAGACGACGACCAAGGCCAAGTTCCGCCAGGTCCTGGCGCAACTCGACAACCGGCTCTTCCATCAGGAAACCGGCGATGTAGAAGGAGCCAAAGAGCATCACCTCCGGCCGGCCGATGGTCAGGAAAATCCGCGTGTACTCTTCCTCGACTTCATCAACAGTGACACTTTTCGCCGCATCACCGAGCACCAGCCAGGCTTGGCCCAGCGCGCTATCAACGCCGCCCCAGGCCCCCGCCAAAGCTGGCAGCTTTTGCAAAAAGCCGGCATCCGGGGCGCTGGAAAACAGCCGCGACAACACGGCGTAATGCTCGGCCCGGGCGCGGTCTTCATCGCCCAGCAGCGATGCGGCAGTTGTTTTTTCAGTCGAGCGTTCCATGACCACACTCATTCCGTCATCTCCCAGGCTTTCGTGCTTTTTTCGTTGTTGATCAAATCGATCACCCGGCAATCGCCGCACATGCTCAGGCGCGCCAGGGCTTCCGGCGTGGCGAACATGCTGTGGCCGGACAATTTTGAAATCATGTTGAGGACAGTCGGCGCCGCCCCCATCGCCTTGCCGCAGGCGGTGCAGCAGAAAATCTCGGCTTCCTTGAGCAAGCGTTCCGCCCGGCGCTCCTTGAGCAACAGGCGCGGCGCCAGCGTAATGGCCTGCTCCGGACAGGTATTGGCACACAGGCCGCACTGCAGACAATTGCGTTCGAGGAAGGAAAGGCGCGGCGCATCGGCAGCGGCTTTCAAGGCACCGGCCGGACAGGCGCTGGTGCACGACATGCACAAGGTGCAGGCGTCGCTGACCATGACGTTGCCGAAGGGCGCACCAACCGCCAGTTCGATGAACTCGGGCAAGGTCGGCGCATTTTTTTGCAGATGATCGATGACGAATTCAAGCGTCGTCCGCTTGTCGGCCACCAGCCGGAATTCAGCCACGGGCACGGCGGCCGGAACCTCCCAGGCAGCCAGTTCAGCCAGCCAGTTGCTGTTTTCGCTATCGACGATATGTAAGTATTCGCCGGCGAAACCGAGGCCATTGAGCAGGCTCTGGCCCAGCCTGGCCTGTTTTTGCAGCGGTGCCACATCGTGTGAACCCGCGCCGAGCACAGCGACCTGCGCGGCACCCAGCGTCACTGCGCCGAGCAGCAGGTCGAGCCCGACGGCATCGGCACTCCAGACTTCGACCAGAATGACATTGGCCGGCAAAACCTTGCCGGCGCGCTTCAAGGCGGCCAGCTGCTTGCGGCCGGCCTCGGTGGAATGGAAAAGCAGACAGGCATTGGCCCCGCCGGCTGCGCGATAGGCCTTGAGCTGCACCTTGATCGCCAGACCGACATCGGCCACGCGCGGGAACTGGTATGCCAGCGCCCCGGACGGGCAAACCGTGGTGCAGGTGCCGCAGCCCTGGCAGAGATAGGGATCAAGCTTGATCTTGTCGCCGGCGCTGACGATTGCTTCGGTGGCACAGACCTCGATGCAGTTGCTGCAACCTTCTTTTTTCGAACGGCTGTGGGCACACAGACGCTCATTGACGGCAACGTAACGCGGCTTTTCAAACTCGCCGTCGAAGCCGAGCAGATCAATCACGGCCAGCGCCTGATCAAGCGGATCGCGGCCCGGCGCCCGATAGCCCTCGGGCAGCTCGACACGATTCAGCAAGGCTTGCGGCGAGAGATCGAGGACGACATCGAAAGTCGCTTTCTTCGTACCCTCAACGGCTTGCCAGTACAGTTCAAAGGCTCCGAGGTGGCCGCTCAGTTGCACCTGGTCGCCAAATTCGAGGGCGAAATTTTCGGCTTCCGGCCGGTCGACCGCGGCAGGCGGCTCGCCCAGCGCCAGCACCGTCACCTGGCGCTGCCCGGCCAGCCGTTCGGCCCAGCCCAGCGCAACCTCAAGTTCGCCAATAATGACCAAGTGGCCATCGGCCAGCATGCTGACCGCAGGCACCGGTTCGGGTGCAGGAAGGTCGGCCAGGGCAACCAATGCCGCCACCAGCAGCGGGTTTTCGGGAGCCTGAAAAGCGGGGGTAGCGGTAGAGTTCAAGAAATAAGCCTCAAATAAGACTGAACTTATCTGCAGGCTTCGTGCCACCTTTGGCGCATCCCGCAGGACGATTTCCAGACAACATACTGACAGCGACACCAAGCCGCTGATTTTTATAGATTAATTTATAAGTTGGCGGCTCTAATCCGGCAGAACCGGCAATTTCTTTGTCATTAATCGCCCTCGCCCGACCGATCGGCTGGCGGCGCAAGCGGGACATTCTGTCCATCCGCGGTCAAATTGTCGCAATTGCCAACCTCTTCCGGCGGTGCCGGCAAATCCACCAGAGGCGGCGCTTCTTCCGGTGCGGGCTCACTCAGTGCCCGCATCTGGTTCAAGGTCGCCAGCATTTCGGCCGGAATCGGGTCACTGAGCGAATAATCATCGATGTAGATATCGAGCCCGTCCATCACGTTGAAATGTGGATCGGCGAACAGCGTTTTCATCGCCTTGCGACGGATTTCCTCGCTGATTTCCTGGCGCATGAACTGGCCAAAATCGCTCTCAGAAGTGAGATTGGCCAACAAGGCTTCGGCATCGGGGATTTCTGCGGTCGACGCCGTTTCGGCGATTTTTTTCAGTCGCGACCAACGTTCGAAAAAGCCCTCAGCGCTCATCGCGGCCGCTTTCCGGCAAACGGATCGTTACGCTTGACCTTGTGGCGCACCGCCGGCTTGTAGTGAGTGTTGACGAAATCGCCCAGCCAGTCGGCAATCTCCGGCGGCATTGGTACGCCATCGCACTGCTCGCCCGAATCCAGCCAGCGCGCCGCCTCGCCATAGCTCAGGGTGACTTCGACCGGCTTGGCAAAATCGCCGTCAGCCCCCTGTTCCATTCGCCACATGACGAAAACCCGGGGTTCGGGTGAAGTCAGGTTGAGATGGTAGTTATCGACCTCGTCGCGGAACAGTTGCAGCGGGAAATGTCCGGCCAGGAAATGTTCGCGTTGCTCGTCAGCAAAAATGCGCCGGGGCGGCGCGTCGACCGCAGCATCGAAGGCAGGAATGACGCCGATCGCCTCCCACTTTTCGCTGGCCCAGCGATTTTCCAGACAGGCTTTTTCGATAATCACGGCAATGGGAAACTGTTTCATGGCTCAACTCGGGAATACTGTTTTTTCAGCATAGCCCAAGTTCGCCGGGAGTTGCCAGATCGCCAGACATTCGGCCAATACATGCTCTGTATTGGCCGAGCGAGGAAGTGCTTCCAGAGGCTTATGGGTGACGGGCAACAAACGACCCTCAGCCGTCTCATGACATTGAAAAGCAATTTGGCTGCTAACAAATCATGAAGCGGGCGGTCGAGTTGCCTACAAAGGAGTCCGAATCTGGGCCATCCCGATAATGCGATCAGCGCCAAACGAGCGGCAGGTATTTTGCAGTCAACAAACCTTGGGGTGGTACTTAGCGTCGAAGATCAACCTTGGATGTGTCGCCAGTTTTCGCTCAACGCAATTTAGGCTGTGCCTGATAGCCTGGCGCCAACACTGCGTTCTGCACGCCGTAGAGCACCTGAGGGTCACTGAGCCAGAGGCGGTATCGCGTTGGGTCAAGACTATGGTCCGGGCTGCAATCCACGTTCCATTGCTGCAGGACATAGCCAACGATGGCCGCCCTGACCTTCAATTTCAGGAACCCGCCGGCCATGGCAAAGTCTCTCGCCACGATCTCGGGTCGTGCCTGGGCTGGATGGGGCTGCAACTCCAATTCCACGATACGCGACCACTGAATGTCGCTGTCTCTCTGTTCAGGGGCCGGGATAGGTTCGGGCGGCAGCATTACCGGCGCTTCCATGCGCGTGATGACCAGATCCCGGAACTCCTGCGATACCCGGTCGAATACGCGTGCATGCCAGCGCAGCCCACTATCGACTAGGGCGAAGGGTACGATCTCCCGTTCGGAGGGACCATTGTTGAGAGAGTGATAGGTTAGTCGAACGGCCCGCTGCTGATGGATGGCGCGGGTGATTATCGAAAGCTCCGCCAAGGGCGGCTGGTTCAGGCGCAGCGGAAAATCACATCTCAAGTAGCCAGATGTCACCTCGCCCAGGCTGCCACCAAAACCACGTGACAGGGCTGACATAACTCGTTCTGGTCGATGTTCAAACAGGGGCTCAAAATTTTCGCCCGGCACATAAACCTTGCGGCGCTCGTCAAACTCAATGTTCTGGGGTGCCAGTTTTCGGTAGGCGGACAAATCCCGCGTCGCAACGGCCGGGGCAATGCCGAAGCGATCCATCAAGTCCGGCCTGCGCACGTCGCCGAGGAACCAGAGCCGAAACTCAACGAATGCCAGCCGCTCGCGCTGGGCTTGATTCAGGGATTCAAAAGGGCGATTGTCCATGAGGGCTTTCTTCAATGAAGGCCGTAGCATACAACAACATAATCGTTTAGGCCTATATACATCATCGTATTGGTCATATACAATGACATCATCAAAACGATCACACTAACTAAGGAGTGCGCAATGGGCTACGACATCATTGGGGACATACACGGGCAGGCCGACAAACTGGAAGCCCTGTTGGAGACGCTCGGCTACCAGTATAAAAATGGCGCCTGGCGGCACGCTGAGCGGCAAGCAATTTTTGTTGGGGATTTTATCGACCGTGGTCCGGCGCAGCTTCGCACCGTAAATGTCGTGCGCCGCATGGTGGAGGCTGGGTCAGCCAAGGCTGTGATGGGCAACCACGAACTGAATGCTATTGCCTGGCACACCCCCGATCCCCGCCAGCAGGGAGAATTTCTGCGTCCTCGTTACACCCCGAAGTGGGGCGAGAAGAATCACGCTCAGCACGCCGCTTTTCTGGCGGAAGTGGCGCACCAACCGAGCTTGCACACGGAAATTATCGACTGGTTCCTAACGCTGCCGCTGTGGCTGGATCTGCCGGAGCTACGCGTGGTGCATGCCTGCTGGCATCAGCCGTTCATGGACTGGCTGGCGCCGCAACTCCATGAAGGCTGTTATCTGACGCGGGAATTGATGCAAGCTGCCACGGATGAACCGGCGGATGAAGCGGAAAAGGACAACGCTACACCCAGCATCTTCAAGGCCGTCGAGGCCTTGACTAAAGGTATTGAGATTCCCTTGCCCGACGGCCATCACTTCATCGACAAAGACGGTCATCAACGCACTCGGGTACGTGTGTCCTGGTGGGACAACGATGCCACGACCTACCGCGCCGCCGCGATGTTGTCTGACCAAGTGCGTGCAGCACTTCCGGATCTGCCGATTCCCGAGCACGCAAGGATTGGCAGTCAAGGCAAGCCGGTGTTCTTCGGTCATTACTGGATGACCGGCAATCCCTCGCCCCAAGCGTCCCGGGCCGTTTGCGTGGACTACAGCGCAGGCAAGGGGGGAGAGATGGTGGCCTATCGCTTTGACGGGGAAACCAGCTTGTTGCCAGAGAAGTTTGTCCGCGTCGGCTAAACCGAGCCAGCATACGAAACACACTGTGGGAGAGCAGACCATGAACGACAAATCCATCGATCACGAGATATCTGCCTTGATCAAGGCCGCCAAAGCTGGCGCGGGTGATGCAGCGCATGCGTTAGGTGGGCGGTACCGTGAGGGCAATGGCGTTCCGCAGGATATTGTCCATGCACTGCACTGGTATGAGGTTGGCGCAAAACTTGGGGACGCGGGTGCCCAGAACGATTTTGGGAGCATGCTCCTGAACGGATTAGGGTGTCCTGCGGATGCCCAGATCGCAACCCACTGGTACGCAGAAAGCGCCAAACAGGGGTTCTCTATCGCGCAGTACAACCTTGGCAAGCGCTTCCTACATGGCGACGGCGCCGATCTGGATGATGAACAAGCCTTTTACTGGATAGCCAAGGCGGCCGATCAGGGGCACTTGGAGGCACGCTGCGAACTGGGGACGCTATACCGTTTCGGCCGCGGTACCGCAGCGGATGTGTTGCAGGCGGCTGAGTATCACATCTCATGCGCCGAGGCCGGCGATGCCGTCGCCCACGGCAACCTTTGTGACGAGAAGGTGGAACTCACTCGTCTCGCTCTCGAAGGGAATCGTCAGGCAGCCTTTGCCCTTTGCCGCGTGTACAGCGTGGGCCTCGGCGTGGACAAGCAACCGGCGGTGTCATGGAGTTGGATGCGCTGGGCGCATGACGGCTGCGATCCCTTGCCTGAAGGTGCTGATCCCTGGGGCATCAACTGGGACGTAGCCAACGCCATGAGTTTCTATCTGACGTATGTGGCCAAGGACACGCGGACGGAAGGCGATCTGCTTTTGGCAGAACGACTGAGCGCCGCTGGAATAAAACCGGAAGGTGGCCAGCGCATCATCCTGCGGGTCGGCGGCGAAGGCGGTGTTCTGACGCTCAGCGGTCGCTGGGCGGCCGCAGGTTGGCGCTTCCAGGTGCATGACTGGACGCCAGAGATGGAGGACGGAGCCGCCATTGCCCATGAACTGGATGACATCAGATCTTGGCGCAGCGCCATGAAGACAATGGACCGCAATTCCTGGCACGCCCTCTATCCCCTTGAAGCCCATCCGGAGTTTGGCGAGAAGATCTGGCAAGCCCGGCAGCGCCGCTGCAAGGTGCATTGCCTTGACCGCTATGAAGAGGAATGGAAGCGGGTTTGCAGAGGAATCGAGAGCGATGTCTCACTGATAGAGGGAGGCGGGGAATCAGACGCCTCATCAAACACAACTCGCGACGGGTTAACCGAATACTCGAAGTGTGGGGCATCTCAACCTGATGGTGAGGATCCGGCAATAGCGTGCGCTCGCCGAATGCTTGAGATGGTCGCAATACTCCATAAAATGGGATACGAGCAACTGAGGATATTTCCCATCATTGGAATGTCCGGAATGGCGTGGAGATGTCGCGTTTTACCTGCCGGACTGATGAGCAGGGAAAATGGGGCATTGCCCGTAGATGAGGACATAGTCCCTGATGGGCGGAACTGTGCTTATTTCTCGACGAACATGCCAACAAAATTTTTCGGCTTGATCGTACCGGGAACTCTTACGCCCCGGCAACTTGCAGAAGATTTCATCGCTGAATACCCAGAAATCGTACAGCTCGGGCGTGGCGCAGATCCTGAATACGCAGCCTGGTACCGTGAGATGCTAATTCTGACAGCCCCGTCCAATCTGCTGTGGGTGACGAGCGATGCAATGGGGGACGACGACTATATGCGGCCCGGAAAACTATCGACCGCCGGTCCGCATATTGACCTGTACCTTGACATGCCGCCGCCATTTCGTTCTAGATGATGTGTACCATGTAATGATTGCAGGTTTCATAAAGGGGGCGGAGTTCGATCAGCCCGGTGCTCTTCTATCTGTACGGTTGGATTGCAGAATTCAATCTACAAATCATGACCGTGAATTGGCTAAACAATATGCTTAATGGTACATCTGAGTCGTTGGAGGACACTGGGCAGCGGCAATCGCGGGCACCGAAATTGATCGGTGATTTTGGCGAAGGTCTGGTGACCTATGCACTGATCAAAGCAGGCTACGAAGTCGCGAATGTCGACCACGTCGGTGCGGACCTGATCGCAGAGAGGAACGGTGAGCGCATCGCGGTTTCGGTTAAAACCCGCAACCGTAATACCGACACAAAAGAGAGCGACATGGTCGTCATTGAGTCAACCAACTTGGCAAAACTTAAATATTTCTCAAATCAATTCGGGATGCTACCCGTGTTCACGCAAGTCGTATGTCATGCAAAAACCAACACAATCCACCTGTTTATGATCCGCGTCGAGGACATCGAAAAAAACATGAAGAAGGTTCAGCATGGCTACAGTCTCTCCTTCGGGCCACGGGGGATCGTTTCCGTGAAAGCCATTTTGGGGATGAAGTACAGCTGCTGGAGCGGCGAAAATATCGAGGTCGTATAGCGCTGTTTGAACAGCGCGCGAATATCAAGGATTAGTGACAGGCAGCTTACTAGTCAGTAAAACGGTCATAGCCCATGAAGGTATTATCAGGCAGCTGTGGGTCGCTATTAAACCTCTGCATGTCGAACCTTATCTGGAGTTCTACATAAGGCCGAGCAGCGAACCGACGGCGATCGGGGCTGAATGGCGGGTTCCGAATCGACTACCGGTCGTTCGCGTCGCCCGTATTTTTCCTCGGGCTACTTCCGCTCCTGGCCGGTTGCTGCCCAATCGCCAACCCACACTCGATGTTGGTGTTCACCTGATCAATCATCCGCACCCAAGTACGACGCTAACCAGCGGCTAACCGGGAAAATGTTTCGGCCGTGTAGAATTCTGCCGATGAATCGCCCTCAACTGACCCAGGCCAGCCGGCCGCTGACTTTCGAAATCGATGCCATCAACGAGCTTGGCGAAATCGTCCCGACCTCGATTGCCGGCGAACATCCGCTGACGCTCTACGTCGACAAGCGTGAAATCGTCACCCTGATGACCCTCGGCGCCGCACCCGAGGCCTTGGCGCTGGGTTACCTGCGCAACCAGCGGCTGATCGGCAGTCTCGACGAAATTGCCGCCATCCAGGTCGATTGGGAAGTGGACGCTGTTGCCGTCACCACCCGGCACGGCAACGGCATTGCCGAAGCTCGCACCGAAAAACGCACGGTCACGACCGGTTGCGGCCAGGGCACGGTGTTCGGCGACCTGATGGCGGAAATTGACGACATTAGCTTGCCGGCCGAAGCCAAACTTTCCGAAGCAACGCTCTACGGCCTGCTCGATGCCGTGCGCCACTACGAATCGATCTACAAACAGGCTGGTGCCGTGCATGGCTGCGCGCTGGCTCGGGACAGCGAGATCCTGATGTTCGTCGAAGACGTTGGCCGCCACAACGCGGTCGATGCGATTGCCGGCAAAATGTGGCTGGATGGCCTCGACGGCGGCGACAAGATTTTCTACACGACCGGCCGGCTGACTTCGGAAATGGTCATCAAGACGGCGCAGATGGGGATTCCCTTCCTCGTCTCCCGCTCCGGCCTGACCCAGATGGGCTGGGAAATTTCCCGCCAGCTGGGCATGACGATGATCGGCCGGGCCCAAGGCAAGCATTATCTTTTATTCACCGGCGAGGAGCGTTTTTCGCGATGAGCAAGCAACAAATTACCGGCGTCGTGCTGGCTGGCGGCCTTGGTCGCCGCATGGGTGGCACCGACAAGGGCCTGCAGGAGCTACGCGGCCAGCCGATGGTGCATTGGGTGATCGAACGCCTGGCGCCGCAGGTCGATGAACTTTTGATCAACGCCAACCAGAATGGCGAGCGCTATGCCGCCTTCGGTCATCGCGTCGTACCGGACCAGATCCCCGATTTCGCCGGCCCGCTGGCCGGCCTGCATGCCGCGCTCTCCGCCGCGACCCACCCGCTGGTCGCCACCGCCCCCTGCGATTCGCCCTTCCTGCCGGCCGATCTGATTTCCCGCCTGTTTTCGGCGTTGACCGCAGCAAATGCCGATCTCGCCGTGGCCAAGACCTTCGATCAGGCGCATCCGGTTTTTTGCCTGTGCAAACGCAGTGTTTTGCCGCACTTGACCGAGTTTCTCGAAAGCGGTGGACGCAAGATCGACCGCTGGTATTCAACCCTGAACATCGTCGAGGTGGCCTTCGACGACGAGGCTGAGGCCTTCGAGAACATCAACACCCGCGAAGAACTGGGCCGCTTCGAGAGCGCTGGCAAAAACTAGAACCCGGTCATTCCGGCAGGCAGACTTTGCCTTTTTCATCGAGCGGAAAAAAGGGATTCCAGCAGACTTCCCAAAGAAAGCCGTCGGGGTCGGCAAAGTAACCGCGATAGCCGCCCCAGAAGACTTTTTCAGCTGGCCGGACCAATGTTGCGCC
>Ga0073904_10004325_pt1 | contig 10575 bp, 9 predicted proteins | sample KloWWTrecipitate_FD_66668 | JGI IMG/M metagenome (GOLD analysis project Ga0073904, IMG submission 66668) | Active sludge microbial communities from Klosterneuburg, Austria, studying microevolution and ecology of nitrifiers - Klosterneuburg... | ecosystem: Engineered > WWTP > Aerobic digester >... | reverse complement strand
AGCAGCATCGCGAACACGAAGAACACCGCCATGTTGCGATCCTTGAACAGGCGGAACGAGGACAGCCCCAGCACGTCCACCAGCGAGCGATTGCCGCCCCCTTGGCCCAGTGTGGGCGGGCAGGGTGGCAGGGTGAAGGCATACAGGCCCAGCACCAGCGATGCAGCCGATGCGATATAGAACTGGCCCGGCGAGGTTTCCAATTTCAGCAGACTGGTGGTCCACAATGCGGCAATGAACCCAACGGTGCCCCACACCCGGATCGGCGGGTAATCGCGCACAACATCCAGCCCTTCGCGCTTGATCGCGTTGTAGGCCACGGCAATCGCCAGCGAGATGGTGGGCATGTAGCAAATCATCGTCGCCAACATCACCCAGAACATGGTGTGCGGGTCGTTGACCTGTGGCACATAGAAGAGTGTCAGCGCGCCACCGATATGCAGCAGGCCATACAGTTTTTGCGCACTGATCCATTTGTCGGCCACGACACCCATCAGCGCCGGCATGAACAACGCGCTGATGCCCATGGTGGAAAAGATCGCACCGAAGCTGGTCCCTGACCATTGCTTGTTCTGGAACCAATACGCGCCGATGGTGATCAGCCACGCTCCCCAAATGAAAAACTGGAGAAAATTCATTACGGTCAGGCGCAGCTTCAAGTTCACACAGGCTCCCATGCGAGGCGGTACGGTGCGCCTGCTTGGCGCAGGGTAGGGCAGCGCGGGCGTGATCGGCAAGCCGTGGTGCACATCGCGGTGTACACCGCCGGCATCAGCTTTCGCGCGCGACCACTCGGTTGCGGCCTTCCAGTTTGGCCTGACGCAGGCGCAGGTCGGCGCGCCGCAACAGTTGCGACAGATCCACGCCGTCGTGGGGCCAGCTGGCAATGCCGGCGCTGAAGGTCAACCGGATGGGGTCGGCATCGACCTCGGGAACGAACGGCTGGGTGGCCATGTTGCGGCGCAACGCTTCCAGGCGTTCCCATGCGCGACCGGTGGGTAATGCCATGACCAGTACAAATTCTTCACCGCCCAAGCGCACCAGCCAGTCGCCGGCCTCCAGATCGCTTCGCAATATGCCCGCCGCGTGGCGCAGGGCGCGGTCGCCAATCATGTGCCCGACTTCGTCATTGATGCGGCGGAAATAATCCAGGTCGATCAGGCAGACCGAAAGCGAGCACCCGGTGTCGCGCGCATCATCCATCAAGCTTGGGAAGCGGTGAACCAGCAGGGTGCGATTGGGCAAGCCGGTCAGCCCGTCATTGCCGGACAATTCCACCAAGCGCTGCATGCGGTAGGTCACCGCTGCCGTGATCGTGGTCATGATGCCAAGCAACAAGAAGCGTTGCAGCACATTCGATACCCGCACCGTGCCGTATTCGACCGACATCAATTGCTCGGGCGAGTGCACGGACCAAAACACCGCAACCGCAATCGCGGCGTACTGCAGCATGGCTAATCCGCCAACAAACAAGGTCAGGCGACCATCGTTGCGCAGCGCGGTCATGGTGATTGCAATCAAATAGAATGCCCACACCACCATGCTGTTCATGCCGGTGGCAGGGGACGACAAGGCCAGCAACACCAGCACCAGCGAGGTCAGGCTGATGTCGTAGCTTGAGGTTGCCCACGGCAACCAACGCAATCGTTTCGGCTGCCGCGCCAGGACCAGCCAGACCTGTGACAAGGCTATCGCGGCTATCACGCCCAACATGCCGACCACGCCTTCCGTCGGGGTGAACTCACCGGTCACCAGGTTCACCAACGGCAGCAACAGCAACACCAGCGACAGCCCTGCACGCAATTGCGCCACCAACAATTCGCCGCCTGCTCCCAACTCCAGCATCAAGGCATCCGGTGGGGAGCGTAGCTGCTGCCAGAACTCGCGCAGTCCGGATCCGATGATGTTCAAGTCTGCCGTCCGTTGGTGTGCTGGCGCAGCTTAACCGCGTCCGGCCGTTTGCGCGCCTATACTTTCCCCATCACCAGGGAGAGTTTGCGATGACAGGTGCACTTGCGTTGATTTTGCTGATGGTCGGTATCGTTGCCGTTTTCAAGGCCGTGCGGATGGTGCCGCAGGGCTTTGAATGGACGGTGGAGCGCTTTGGTCGTTACACCACCACGCTGGACCCGGGCCTGCATTTTCTGGTGCCGATCATGTACAGCGTGGGGCGCAAGATCAACATGATGGAACAGGTGATGGACGTGCCCAGCCAGGACGTGATCACCAAAGACAACGCCGTGGTCAAGGTCGATGGCGTGGTCTATTTCCAGGTATTGGATGCGGCCAAGGCAGCCTATGAAGTGGCGCAATTGGAAATTGCCATCCTCAATCTGGTGATGACCAATATCCGCACCGCGATTGGTTCGCTGGACCTGGATGAATCCTTGTCCAAGCGCGATGAGATCAATATCAGGGTGTTGCATGCGGTGGATCAAGCCACCCATCCGTGGGGGCTGAAGGTCAATCGCATCGAGCTGAAGGATATCCAGCCGCCGCGCGACCTGGTGGATTCGATGGCGCGGCAGATGAAGGCCGAGCGCGAGAAGCGCGCCAACATCCTCGAGGCGGAAGGCTTCCGTCAGGCGGAGATTCTCAAGGCCGAAGGCGAGAAGCAGTCGGCGATCCTGTCGGCGGAAGGCCAGAAGGAAGCCGCGTTCCGCCAAGCAGAAGCGCGCGAGCGTCTGGCCGAGGCCGAGGCCAAGGCGACCGAGATGGTGTCCAACGCGATTGCCGGTGGCAATGTGCAGGCGATCAATTACTTCATCGCGCAGAAGTACATCGAGGCATTCAAGGCATTGGCCGAGGCACCCAACCAGAAATTCGTGATGATGCCGATGGAGTCGGCAGGCATCATCGGGTCGCTGGGTGGTATTGCCGAATTGGCGAAAGAAGCCATGGAGCGCGGCAGCAAGCCGCCAGTCATCAAAGCCGGGAGTTGAGCGATGCGTTGGGATGTTTTCATCTGGGCGGCGTTTGCCTTGCTGTTGATCGCCGCCGAGGTGCTCGCGCCGGGCGCCTTCATGCTGTGGTTGGGCATGGCTGCTGCCGTCGTGTTTTTGCTGGTCTGGTTGCTGCCGGGGATTCCCTTGTTGCTGCAGGTGGCCGCGTTTGTGGTGCTCAGTATCGTCTCCATCCAGATCTACCGCCGGTGGTTCCGCAAACGCGAGCCGCAGAGTGATCGGCCAGCGCTCAATCGCCGCACGGCGGCACTGATCGGGCGGGTGGTGACGCTGGAAACCGCCATCGTCGAGGGGCGTGGGCGGGTGCAGATTGCAGATGCGTTCTGGGATGTTGCCGGCCCCGATTTGCCGGTTGGGGCGCAGGTCAAAGTGGTGGGTGGCGACACCATGATCCTGCAGGTGGAGCCGGTGTGAGATGTTTTGCTCCTTACCGGCGCGCAGGTTGCAAAGCTTTGGGATAATGCTGCTCCCCCACTGGCAAGACAGGTTTTCACCATGACGCAAAAGACCATCCTCAACGACACCCATCGTGCGCTTGGCGCCAAGATGGTCGACTTCGGCGGTTGGGACATGCCGATCCACTATGGCTCGCAGATCGACGAGCACCATCAGGTGCGCCGCGATGCCGGCATGTTCGATGTGTCGCACATGACCGTGGTGGATTTGCACGGTGCGCGGGTGCGTGAGTTTCTGCGCCATCTGGTCGCCAACTCGGTGGACAAGCTGCAAAAATCCGGCAAGGCGCTGTACACCGCGATGCTGAACCCGCAGGGCGGGGTGATCGACGATCTCATCATCTATTTCATGGACGAATCCTGGTTCCGGCTGGTGGTCAATGCGGCGACCCGCGACAAGGATCTGGCATGGATCAGTACGCAGGCGAAAGCATTCGAGGTGACTGTCAGCGAGCGTCCGGAGTTCGGCATGGTCGCCGTGCAAGGCCCGAATGCGCGCGCCAAGGTGATCGGCCTGCTGCGCGAAGAAGACCAGGGTCCGGTGTCGAAGTTGGTGCGGTTCTCCGCCCGCGCCGCCAAAACCACCGATGGCGTTGATGTGTTCGTGGCGCGCACCGGCTATACCGGCGAAGACGGCTTTGAAGTGATCGTGCCGGAAGCGCAGACCGTGGCGTTCTGGAACGCACTGCTTGCCGCCGGGGTGAAGCCTGCGGGCTTGGGCGCACGCGACACGCTGCGTTTGGAAGCCGGCATGAATTTGTACGGGCAGGACATGGACGACACCGTCTCGCCATTCGAGGCCGCACTGGCGTGGACGGTGGTGCTGGATGACGGCCGCGACTTCATCGGCCGCAGCGCGCTGGAAGCGCAGCAGGCCGCAGGCAGCGCCCGCCAGATGATTGGTCTGGTGATGGACGACAAGGGCGTGCTGCGTCACGGCCAGAAAGTGCTGACCGCGCATGGCGAGGGTGAAATCCTGTCCGGCACGTTCTCGCCCACCATCGGCAAGGCGATCGCGTTTGCCCGTGTGCCGGCCGGCGACATCCCGCTGGGTGCGGCTGGCAATGTGCGCGTGGATATCCGCGGCAAGGAAATCCCGGTGCGCGTGGTCAAGTTCCCGTTCGTGCGTGACAACACCCTCCAGCCCGGCATCTGAACTTTCGCGTCATCCTTGGTTAGACTTTCCCCATTCCCCCCACGCACCGCGCAACAGGAGCCACCCCAATGAGCGAGATCCCAGGCGACCTCAAATTCCTCAAATCCCATGAATGGGTTCGTGCCGAAGACAACGGCAAAGCCACCATCGGTATTTCCGATCACGCACAAGGCCTGTTGGGCGACTTGGTGTATGTCGAGTTGCCGAATGTGGGTGATCAGATCCAGGCCGGCAATGCGTGTGCCGTGGTCGAGTCGGTGAAAGCCGCCTCCGATGTGTACGCGCCAGTGTCCGGCAAGGTCATCGAAGTCAACAGCGCACTGGCCGACAAGCCGGAAACCATCAACGAGGATGCCTACGGTGATGGCTGGTTGTTCGTGATTGAGCTGGACGATGCTGATCAACTGGGCGAGTTGTTGGCGCCCGATGATTACGCCGAACTGCTCGATAGCGACGAACACTGACCCGTAACCGCAGCGTCGAACCACACAGACCCGCACCGGCAACGGCGCGGGTTTTTTCTTGGGCGAACTTTGCACGCAGATGATCGCAGCGCTGCATGTGTGCTGTGCGCATGCAATGAAACTCCAGACGATTTTGTCGCAAGCAGCGCGAAAAGTTTGCGCAAAGTTCGCGCAAACAGGTTTGTGCGACGCGAAAACGCGGCATGCGATGCGAATTTTTTTTGTTGCTTGTTGCCTGCAATTTTCCGCCTGGATGTCATGTGCAAGATGCGCATGCTGGCGATGCGTGTTGATGTTGTGGGTGCGCTGCAGTCCGCATCATTGCTTGCGATGCGCAATGTATTGCGGCGCATGCATGTCGCCTTGAGGGCTGCACTTGAACAGGATTTCTGACATTGTCGGCGCAGTGCTTGCCGATGTGTTGCATGCATGCCGCAAAAAACTTTGCGCAAGGTTGTTGACACTGGAAAAAAGCGTGACTAGCTTTCGCCCAAGCAGACGTCTCCTGCGGAATTAAGTGAGCAAGCACATCGCAACAGTCGACAGCACGTCACCCAACTTCACCGCAGGCAATTTCGGTGGATGCAGTGGCTCCGTCTTCTCCGCGAAGGCCGCACATTTTTTTCGCAAACGTCCACGGTTGAACCTGCAGCGCTTCGCGCCGCAGGTTTTTTCATGGACACCAAGACGTCAACCACCGATGCCGCGAAGCTTGCGTGCATGGGTGCCGTATCCGTTCCGGCGCGCTTGGCGCGCCGGCGGTCGATCGCAGGTCCGATACCTGCGGCGTCTTGTGTGACTGGGCTTTACCGAAATACCCATTGACGAGGAGCCATACCATGGCCGTGAAAAAAGCTGCGAAAAAAGTTGCTGCCAAGAAACCGGCGGCGAAGAAAGTTGCAAAGAAGGCTGTTACTAAGAAGCCGGCCGCCAAGAAAGCGGTGAAGAAAGCGGTTGCCAAGAAGCCGGCAGCGAAGAAGGCTGTTGCCAAGAAGCCGGCAGCGAAGAAAGCGGTTGCCAAGAAGCCGGCAGCGAAGAAGGCTGTTGCCAAGAAGCCGGCAGCGAAGAAAGCGGTTGCCAAGAAGCCTGCTGCGAAGAAGGCTGTTGCCAAGAAGCCGGCAGCGAAGAAGGCTGCGGCCAAGAAGCCGGCAGCGAAGAAGCCGGCAGCGAAGAAGGCTGCGGCCAAGAAGCCTGCTGCGAAAAAGCCGGCTGCCAAGAAGGCTGCTGCAATGCCGGCTAGCCCGGCAATGACGCCCACGATGTAAGCGTTTCACCGTGCCGGGATTCCCGGCGCGGGTTGTTTCACCTCATTAGCAAGCCCTTCCCGTTGCCCAGGCGGGGAGGGTTTCTTTTTGCACAATCACACCCGCGTCATACGCAATGACGCAGATGCCGGTCAGGGTGGCGAGGCTTTGGCTTTGCTGCTGCCGATACCGGCAGGGACACCGGCGCGCTCCGCGTACAGCAAGTCTTCCGAGCCATCCATGGTGTCGTCATCCAGCCATTGGTCGCCAGTGAGCCCCAAGGCACTGTCCAGGATCGTAGGCAACAGGCCGCTGGGCAGCGGGCTTTCGCTATTCCACAAGATGACCACACCCAAGTCCTGCTCGGGCAGCATCGCCATCATGCCGCGGTAGCCCTGCACCGCACCACCGTGGAATACCACGTTGTGGCCGGAATAGTTGTAATCACGCCAACCCAGTGCATAGCTGGCGGAGGTCAGTCGTGCACGTCGCCAACCGCTGCCGTGAATTTCCGTGGGCGTGGTCACCAATGGTGCGTGCAACGTGGCCAGCAGCGGTGCCGGCAGCACATCGGGGCGGTGCCCGGTGTGTGCAATCAACCATTGCGCCATGTCGCTGATGCTGGCATTGACACCGGCGGCCGGCGCAACCCGGTAGTAATTGGGTTTTGGCATCAGCGGCACCCAGCCGCCACGCCCTCGCACATGCGGCTTGGCCCAACGCGCACTGGCTTCGATACCTTCCAGCCCGTAGCTGGCATCGTGCATGCCAAGGGGTTTGAAAATGCGGCTGGCCACGCTTTCGCTGTAGAACTTGCCAGTGGTCGCGAACACGATGTCGCCGATCAGGCTGAACGCGACGTTTTGATAGGCGTAACACTGCCCCGGTGCACAGGTCATCGGTGCATTGGCCAAGCGCAGGGTGAGGCTGTGGTAATCCTCATTGCCTTCCAGGTCACGGTCGAATGCATTGCGGGTCAGGCCGATGCGATGGCTGAGCAAGTCGGCCACGGTAACTTCCTGCGCCGCGCCGGGTTGCGAGAGTTGGAACGATGGCACGTAGTCAATCAGGTGGCTGTCCCAACGCAGCACACCATCGTTGACCAAAATTCCGGTCATGGTGGCGGCAAATGATTTCGACAGCGATGCCAACCGAAACACGGTATGTGCATCAATCGGTTGCGGGTCGCGCAGATCGGTCACGCCATAGCCGCGCGCGCTGAGAATCTTGCCATCCTTGATGATGGCCATTGCCATCCCGGGGATGCGGCCATTGGCCACCAGCGCCGTGGCAATGGCTTCAAAGCGCGGCACATCGAGTGGCGCACCGCGAGTTGCCGTGGTTGTTGAGGCAACAGGAGTCGAGTCAGTGATCGCTGCAGGCAGCGCGACGGCGGGTTGCGCACGCACAATGGCGCCGTGCAATGAACCTGCGCTCTGTGCGGTCTGTGCGGTGGAGCCCAGTGCCAGAGGTAGCAAGGTGGCGAGCAAGGTACTGCGGAGGGTGACCTTGAAGGTGCGCTCTTTCATCGGGTTGGCCCCCTGCGTATGCTGCAACGATGGCTCGATTCTAGCGCCTGCTGCCACAAATGCATGAACAAGGAGAACTCGGATGTTTGGCTTTCTGATTTTCATCGCGGTTTTGGTTGTGATCGGGCTGTGGGTGGCGGGTATCTACAACGGGCTGGTTGTCTCGCGCAATGTCTACAAAAACGCATTCGCGCAGATCGATGTGCAGTTGCAACGGCGGTTTGACCTGATCCCCAATCTGGTGGAGGTGGCCAGGAAGTACATGGCCCACGAACGCGAAACACTGGAGGCAGTGATCGCGGCACGTTCGGCGGCGCAGTCGGGGCTGTCTGCGGCCAAGGCCAATCCAGGGGATCCGGCGGCCATGGCGCAACTGGCCGCCGCGCAAGGCCAACTCAATGCGGGCTTGGGCCGGCTGCTGGCGGTGGCCGAGGCGTATCCGGAGTTGAAGGCCAATGAAAACATGCTGCAGCTCACCGAAGAGCTGACCAGTACCGAGAACAAAGTCGCGTTTGCGCGGCAAGCGTTCAACGACGCGGTGATGGCCTACAACAACAAACGCGAAGTGTTCCCCAGCGCCATCTTCGCCGGCATCTTCGGGTTCCTTGCCGCCACCTTGCTCGACATTCCGGCAGACAAGCAGGCGCAGGTGCGCGAAGCCCCCAAGGTGCAGTTCTGATCCGGACTTGAGCGCTGCGCATGAATTTTTTCGAACACCAGGCAGCAGCGCGCCGGGATAGCACGCGGCTGATTGTCCTGTTGGTGCTGGCAGTGGCCTGCATCGTTGGTGCGGTGGATGCGGTGATGTGGGCGGTCACCCATTCGTGGCGGATGCTGGCCTTCACCAGCGGCGTCACCGTTGTCACGATTGTGTTTGGTTCGCTGTATCGCATCGCCAGCCTGAGTGGTGGTGGCGAAGTGGTGGCGCAGCAAATGGGCGGCAGTGTGGTGCCGCCCGACACCACCGACCCGGCACTGCGGCGGTTGCGCAATGTGGTGGAAGAAATTTCGATTGCCTCCGGCGTGCCGGTACCCAGGCTCTACGTGCTGGAGAATGAAGCCGCCATCAATGCCTTCGCAGCGGGGTTCACGCCATCGGATGCGGTGGTGGCGGTGACCCGGGGCACGCTGGACCGGCTCAATCGTGATGAGTTGCAGGGCGTGATCGCGCATGAGTTCAGCCATATTCTCAATGGCGACATGCGCTTGAACATCCGCCTGATCGGGGTGTTGTTCGGCATCCTGATGGTGGGCTTGATCGGCCGCAAAATTCTGGAATACGGCCGCTTTGGCAGTGGTCGCAATCGCAATGCCGGTGGCTTGTTGATCGCCGCCTTGATCGCGCTGATTATTGGCTACGTGGGCCTGTTCTTCGGCCGCATGATCAAGGCCGGGATCAGCCGCACGCGCGAGCGGCTGGCCGACGCCAGCGCCGTGCAGTTCACCCGCCAAACCGCAGGGTTGGCCGGCGCGCTGAAAAAAATTGCCGGCCTGGATGACGGCTCGCGCCTGCAGGATCGTGGCAATACCGAGGAAGTCAGTCACATGCTATTTGGCGATGGGATCGGCTTTTCCGGCTTGTTTGCCACCCATCCGCCGTTGATGGAACGCATCCGCGCGCTGGAGCCTGGCTTTGTGGATGCCCGCTTGGCGCAACTGCAAGCGCAGTGGCGCGCAGCGCCCCCCGATGGCCTGCAGGAAGACCTCGCTCTGGGGTTGAGTGACACGGGCCATGCGCACCTGCCGCACCCGGCAAGCAGCGTGCAAGTGGCCCCGCTGCAAGTGTCGGCCCAAGTGGCGACACCGGCCACCGATGATTACCGACGCGCCAATGCGATTGCTGCCTCGATGCCCGAGGCGCTGCGTGATCTGGCGCGTGGCCGCGACACGGTGATGCCGCTGCTGCTGGCCATGTTGCTGGCCGAGGATGAAACCCTGCAGGCCGCGCAACAGCAGATCATGCGGTCAGCACTGGGTGACGATGTTGCCGAACAGGCGCTGCGCATCCACCAGCAACTCACCGTGGACCTGCACCCGATATTGCGCCTGCCGCTGGCGTCGCTGGCCTTCCCGGTGCTGCGCTTGCGCCCGCGCCCGCAGTTGAATGGGTTCTTGCAGACCGTGCAAGCGCTGATTCAAGCCGATGCGCAGGTTTCATTGTTTGATTACTGCTTGGGCAAGCTGCTCGATGTGCAAGTACGCGAAGCCCTGGACCCGGCACGCTACGCCCGCTTTGGCCGCAGCAAGCCCGGCAATGTGCGCAATGAATTTGCCACGTTGCTGGCGGTGGTGGCGCACTACGGCAACAACGATGCAACAGCCGCCAAACGCGCTTATCTGGCCGGCCTGCAGCGCGTGCTGCCACGTGACCACGTGCCGTACGCCCCACCCGCACAAGGCGTGCAGGCGCTGGAAGCCGTGTGGGCACCGTTGGATGCACTGGACCCCTTGGCCAAGCAGGTGATGGTGGAAGCCATCACCGAAGCCATCAGCAGCGACGGCAGCATCACCGTGGCCGAAGCCGAACTCTTGCGCACCATCTGCGGCGTGCTGCATTGCCCGCTGCCGGTGATGCTGGGGGAGTGAACGCGGCGATCATGGGCAGGCTCAGCCGGCCTTGATCAAATCCGCCGCCCGCTCGGCGATCATGATGGTGGGCGCGTTGGTATTGCCGCTGGGCAGGCAGGGCATCACCGAGGCATCCACCACGCGCAGGCCGTCCACGCCGCGCACGCGCAGGTGCGGATCCACCACGGCGGTCGCG
>Ga0073904_10004324_pt1 | contig 10577 bp, 7 predicted proteins | sample KloWWTrecipitate_FD_66668 | JGI IMG/M metagenome (GOLD analysis project Ga0073904, IMG submission 66668) | Active sludge microbial communities from Klosterneuburg, Austria, studying microevolution and ecology of nitrifiers - Klosterneuburg... | ecosystem: Engineered > WWTP > Aerobic digester >... | reverse complement strand
GAAGCGCGTGAGAAGAGTGTGGTGGGTGTCAACGCTTCGGGCCAGGTGCGTGAATTCCAGTTGCGCATCCGCATCCAATTCCGCATGCGCACGCCTGATGGACGGGAGTTGATTGTCCCCACCACCATTTCCCAGCAGCGCGATATCAGCTTCAACGAATCAGCGGTGTTGGCCAAAGAAGCCGAAGAAGTGCTGCTGTTTCGCGACATGCAGGCCGACCTGCTGCAACAGCTGGTGCGCCGGCTGGCAGCGGTTAAGTCGCTTAACGGGCCCTGAGCATGAATGTGAGTACGGGCCAGTTGGCCGCCCACCTGCAACGCGGTCTCAAGAGCCTGTACACCCTGCATGGCGACGAACCGCTGCTGCAGCAAGAAGCACTCGACGCCATTCGCGCCGTAGCTCGGCCGCTGGGCTATACCGAACGCACCGCTCACACGGTAGCCGGCGCCCACTTTGACTGGAGCGAAGTGCTAGCTGCCGGTGGGTCTTTAAGCCTGTTTGCCGACAAGCAGATCGTGGAAATTCGCATCCCATCGGGCAAACCGGGCAAGGACGGCAGCGCCGCGTTGCAGCAACTGGCGCAAATGTCCCAGGACAATGACGCCACCCTCACCATCGTGATGCTGCCGCGCCTGGACAAGATGACCAAATCCAGCGCCTGGTTTGCCGCGCTGGAGAGTTTTGGCATGACCCTGCAGGTGGACCCGGTGGAGCGCGCCGCCTTGCCGCAGTGGATTGCCCATCGCCTCGCAACCCAAGGCCAGCGCGTGGCCGCCGGTGAAGAGGGCCAGCGCACACTACAGTTTTTTGCCGATCGGGTAGAAGGCAACCTGCTTGCCGCCCACCAGGAAATCCAGAAACTGGCCCTGCTGTACCCGGCTGATGCGGCTGGCGGTGGCGTTTTGGGTTTTGAGCAGGTAGAAGGCGCGGTGCTGAACGTGGCCCGCTACGACGTATTCAAGCTCAGCGAGGCGGTGCTCGCCGGCCAGCCGCTGCGGGTGCAGCGCATGCTCGATGGCCTGCAGGCCGAAGGCGAGGCCGAAGTGCTGGTGCACTACACCCTCAGTGAGGACATCCGTGCCCTCAAACGCGTCAAAGACGCCATGGTGCAGGGCCGTCCGCTGCCCGTGGCCCTGCGCGAGCAGCGCGTCTGGGGCGCCAAGGAGCGTTTGTTTGAGCGCGTGCTGCCCCGCCTGAGCGAGTCCGCACTGGCCGAGTTGCTGCAGTCCGCCCACGTGGTGGATGGAATCGTGAAAGGTCTCAAGCAGCCGGACTGGCCGGTCTCGGGCTGGCAGGCTTTGCAGCGCCTGGCCCTGCAACTATGCGCCCTGTGCGCGGGACCCAGGACAGTATGACCGACTCAACAGGCGATCACAACGACCACCCGGTCAGCCTGTTCCACGCCAGTCTGGTGTGGCCCCTGCAGATTGAGCCGCGCCCTGGCAAGGACGCCAAGGCGCGCCATTGGCAGGTGCTTGAGGCCGCGAAACACAACCACTGCTGGACCCGGATCGACGACGAGTTCACTGACGATCCCGGTCAGTTTCGCGAGCGGCACTACCGAGAGTTCGTCTCGTTTTTGCCCTACGTGCAACGCTTTCTGTACGGCGAGGGCCGTTTCCGGCATGCCGGAGACCAGGATGACACGGACAGCTCGCCCATGCATGTGTTTCGCCGCAATGACATTGCCAGGCTGCGAGTAACCCTGCGCCCGGATAGCGCGCCGATAGAGCTTGATATTGTGCATATCGACCTCTACTTTTTCGACGACCTGGACCTCGTGCAGTTCAATATCGAGGTGCGGACTACGGACCTGCCTTTGGCCGTGGTGCGCGACTTCCTGTTTCGCTTTGGCCGGGCCTACCCGTCCGGCTGGGACGAAGAGGGGGATGGCGTGCACAATTCCCATGCTGCAGAGTGGCTGGGGGTGGACGGGCAGGTGATCGCCCGCTCGGACTCCGCCCATCGCGACAAATACTTGCAGTTTGTCTGTCAGCATCGCAGTCCCTGCATCTCGGAACACTGGGCTTGCCTGTTGCGGCCCATGGTGTTGGACCACTCGGACGAAGTCGGTGATCTGCGCTACCGGTTGATTGAATACCATCGCATGCCAGTCATGGCCTATGTGGCACTGGACCAGCCCCGGCGCTTGAGTGCTCATGAATGGGTTCGCCTGGGCCTGGCATCCACGCTGCACCCGGACGAGCAGTTGCCGGTGAATGATCCCACGGTTATCGACTTCGAGTCGCTGTACTGCCAGGACCGTTTTTGGACGGATTCGGATGCCGGTCCCAACACCCGCTTCATCTGCTCCGGCAATGCATTGACCGTGGTCGGCGACAGTGCCTCCATGTTTTTTACCAACCCCGAGCGCGGTGTGCTGGCCCAGTTCCGGCACCAGTATTTCCTGGTGTTCCTGTTGGCGCACCTGCACCGTGCTGCCCTGCTGGTGTTTTCGGACGTGCTGGTCGGCGCAGTGAATGCACTCGATATCCGCAACGACGATTCGGTGCGGACATTCAAGCGGCGCATCCGCTCCAATTTCGAGACCTTCTTGCGGTTTACCCACCGCTACTGGTTTCATGAACTGTCCGAACGGCCGCATTTGCAGGCGACGTTTCGCATCTGCTCCAACCACCTGCGCAACGACGCGCTGTATGACGAATTACGGGACGAAATTCGTGAGATGAGCCACTATCTGGACAGTGACTCGCAGCGCCGTCAGTCCAACACGGTGGTGCGGCTTACTGTGATTACCATTTTGGGCCTGATCGCCACTGTGACCACGGGCTACTTTGGCATGAACATCATCGCCTTTGGCGAGGGACCGCCGCTGGAACGACTGGTGCATGGCATCATTGCCACCGCCTTCTTTGTGGTCCTGGTAATGTTTGCGATTGCGCGCTCCAAGCGGCTGTCCGACTTTCTGGAAGTCCTGTCGGACGAGCGCACGTCCTTTGGCGGCAAGTTGCATGCATTTTGGCTGGTTGTAACGAACCGCCCGAACTGAGGTTCATCTGCGGCTCATCAACCCCTTCGCAAGGCCAATTGCTTTTGTTCGTACCGATTCACGATGGAATTGAAGAGCGGTTGTCGCTTGCGCGAGCCACGCCATCTCGGCCGTCTTCTTTGGCGCGGTACATCGCTTCATCGGCGCTTTGGGTCAAGGTTAATTCATCGTGGCCGTCGTCCGGGTAAACCGCCACGCCCAGGCTGCAAGAGATGCACAGCTCCAGCCCGTCTACCGTATAGGGTTGGCGTACCGACTGCCGGATTTTCTCAGCCAGGGTGAACGCCAGGTCGACGCCACCCAGCTCGGGCAGCAGCACCACGAATTCGTCGCCTCCAATGCGGCCCACCGTATCGGACGCACGCACGGCTTCACGCAGGCGGCGGGCTACTTGCCGCAGCAGGCGGTCGCCCATGGCGTGTCCGTGGTGGTCGTTGACGGGCTTGAAGTAGTCCAGGTCCAGAAAGATCACTGCGAAGCGACCGTTGTGGCGCTTGGCCCGTTCCAGCTCATCCTGCAGGCGGTGGCTGAACATGGCTCGGTTGGGCAAATCCGTCAGCGGGTCGTGCTGGGCCATGTGGCGCAGTTCCTCAGTCATCTCGGCGGCCAAGCGCAGGGCGCGGGCACGTCCAGTGACCATGAACCAGCTCAGCAAAGCCAGGGTCAGGCTTAGTCCCACGCCGGTGACGGCAATCACGGTGGCCACATCACGTCCTGGATGGTTGTCAAAATTACTGCGCGTGCCCAGGTCCAGCGTCCAGTTGTGGCCAGCGACCACCATGTACTCCAGTGCCTGAAGGCCGTCGGATGCGGCAACTCTGGGTGTGCCGTTCAAGTTGCTGGTCTGGTACAGGCGCGCAGATGGATTGGTGGGATCGGCCCCATCGTAAATGGCCAAGGTGATGCCGGGCGCCTGCTTGCCATACAGGCTGGCCATGAAGTCTTCCATGTTGACGACCGCGTAAATCCAGCCGATCAGCTGCGCGCGCCGTTGGGCCACGTTGTCGTGGGGCTGCCCAGGGGTGAATACAGGCAAATACATGGCAAAACCTGGGTGCTTTTCAGCTCCTGTGCCCACGGCGAGCTTGCCGGTGATGGAGGCCATTCCGGAGTCGCGGGCCTGCTCCATGGCCTGACGGCGTATTGGATCGGCCCAGGCGCTCTGGGCGTTTGCTTGTGGGGCGGCATCCAGAACCTGGATACCCGACAAATTGGCGTCGATTTGCAGGGCTGCCACATAGTCATTCAACGCGCGGCGGTTGCCCAGTGCCGTGGTGGTAAACAAGCCTTGCACGCCGCGCAATAGCTGTTCGTAGGCGGCCACACGCTGTTCGATGCGGCTGACAGTCTCGCGCAGGGAAAAATCCAGCTGGGTGCGCAGTTCATTTCGGGTCAGAGCCTGTTCATGGTCACGGACCAACCACGTTACACCCAGCGTGGTGATCAGGATCAGCCATGGCAACAGCAGGGACAGACGCAACGCGGTATGGGGTGCGGCGCGGTTGGTCGTCACGGGGCTGTGTCAAAAATTGACCAGGGTTGCAGCCAGGTCAGGATCGAAATATTTCTCAAAAATGCGCCGGGTGGTGCCATCAGCACGCATGGCATTCACCAAAGCGCGCCATTTTTCTTGTTCGGCTGGTGAAACGGCCTTTTTCGACATGATCAGGCCGTGCGGTACCGGCGGGTCGTTGAAGGCGATGATGGTGGTGATGTCACGGATCTTCTTCTCGCCCAGCGTGGGGTAGTCAAATGGCTCAATCAGCATGCCCTGGATGTGGTTGAGCATCAGCGCCTGGTACAGCGGCTCCAGCCCGCCAGCCTGACTCAAGCGGCTGGACGCTTGCAGGGTGTCAACCAACGTATTGCCACTTTCACTGTAGCGAAAACTACGAATCACACCCAGCTGAAGTTTGTCGTTACCCGCAAAATCAGCCAGACTGTGCACCCCGGCGTCCTTGCGCGCCAGCAGGTAGTACTTGTTGCTGAAGTACCAGGTAAAGGCGGCAAATTTGTCACGGTCGGCATTGGTAATACCCGAGAGGCTGAAATCCAGCGCGCCGGATTCGATCAGTTGCCAGATGCGGGCGCGGGCCATCAGGGTCACGGTTACCTTGCAGCCGGAACGGCGGATCAGCTCCTCGGCAACATCCTTGTCGATGCCGGAGTCGGTGGCGGCCGAGTACAAAAGGCCGTGGTCGTGCAGGGCCAGTGTCATAGGACGCGAGCAGTCCGGGCCTACTGCGTGGGCTTGGCAGCAGGCGCAAATGGTAATCAGCCAGGTCAGCGCACAACGGGTCAGCATGGTCAACGCTCCTTGGGAGAGCCCAGTTTCTTTTTGTTGGCGTAACGACCATGTTACACAAGTTACAGATTTTTGGTTTGTCAGATCATTCTGTGGGTTCAGGCGCCATATCTGCGAAAATCCGAGGTATGAATGCGCTCAACATCACCGAATACGCCCACGCCCTTGGTTCTCAGGCAAAAGTGGCATCAGCCCTCATGGCCGCTGCATCAACAGCTATCAAAAACAGAGCATTACTCTCCCTGGCCAGCCTTCTGCGGGCCAATGTGGATGCGTTGCAGGTGGACAACGCACTGGACATCGAACGGGCCACCACGGCTGGCTTGGCCGCGCCCCTGGTGGACCGACTGCGTTTAACGCCCAAGGTGATCGAGACTTGTGCGCAAGGGTGCGAACAGCTGGCTGCTATGCCCGATGTGATTGGCGAGGTCATTGGCATGAAACAGCAGCCCAGCGGCATTCGTGTGGGTCAGATGCGCGTGCCCATTGGCGTGTTTGGCATGATTTTTGAAAGCCGCCCCAACGTCACGATCGAGGCTGCCAGCCTTTCCATCAAGAGCGGCAACGCCTGCATTCTGCGTGGTGGCTCCGAGGCCATTGATTCCAACAAGGCCCTGGCCCGTTTGGTACAGCAGGCATTGCTTGAAGCCGGCCTGCCAGTGGATGCCGTGCAACTGGTGCAAACCACCGACCGTGCCCTGGTGGACCAGCTCATCGCCATGCCCCAATACGTGGATGTGATCATCCCTCGCGGTGGCAAGGGTTTGATCGAACGCATCAGCGCCGGCGCCAAGGTGCCCGTTATCAAACACCTGGACGGCAACTGTCACGTCTATGTGGATGACCCCTGCGACTTGGCCATGGCCTTGAAAGTGGTGGACAACGCCAAGACCAACAAGTACAGCCCCTGCAACGCGGCCGAGAGCCTGTTGGTGGCCCGCGGGGTAGCCCAGGCCTTCCTGCCCCAGATCGGGCTGGTGTTCGCTGCCAAGGGGGTGGAAATGCGCTGCGATCCGGTTGCGCTACAAATATTGCAATCAAATATGCCTCCAGCCCTCGTCAATACTACACAAGATGCTACAAAAATAGGAGTAATTGCAGCAACCTCTGCGCAGCTAAGTCTGGCCCAGGAAAGCGACTGGTACGCCGAATACCTGGCCCCCGTCATCAGCATCAAGGTGGTGCCGGGGCTGGACGAGGCCATTGCCCACATCAACCGCTATTCCTCCCACCACACCGACGCTATCCTGACCCGCGACCACATGCACGCCCAGCGTTTCTTGCGCGAGGTGGATTCGGCCAGCGTCATGGTCAACACCAGTACCCGCTTTGCTGATGGCTTTGAATATGGCTTGGGCGCCGAAATTGGTATCAGCACCGACAAGTTTCACGCCCGTGGGCCCGTGGGCATTGAGGGACTGACCTCGCTCAAATACGTGGTGCTGGGCGATGGCGAGGTACGCATCTGAGTTTTCCGCTGCACGGCAGCGTCAGGTCCTAGAATCAGCTTCCGATTCAATTTTTTCAAGAGGACCGCATGGTTCCCCATTTCGTTACTGCGTTGACTGGCCCCATCAACGAACTGGAGCAGCGCATCCTGGACTCCATGCCGGCCATTGAGCGCTGGTTTCGCCTGGAGTGGATGGAGCACACCCCGCCCTTTTACTGCTCGGTGGATGTGCGCAATGCCGGCTTCAAACTGGCGCCGGTGGATACCAATCTGTTTCCCGACGGCTGGAATATCCTGTCGTCGTCCATGTTGCCGCTGGCGGTACAGGCGGCCATGGCAGCGATCGAAAAAATCTGTCCCGAAGCGCGAAACCTGCTCATCGTCCCGGAAAACCAGGCCCAGAACACTTTCTACCTGAATAACCTGGCCCAGTTGCGCCGCATCTTCCACATGGCAGGCCTCAACGTGCGCCTGGGCTCCATCAGCCCCGATGTCAAGAAGCCCGTCACCATGGCCCTACCCAATGGCGAAAGCATTACGCTGGAGCCCGTGGTGCGCAGCAGGGGGCGCATTGGCGTCAAGGATTTCGATCCGTGCACTATTTTGCTGAACAACGACCTGCATGCCGGCGCCCCCGGCATCCTGGAAGACCTGCAACAGCAATACCTGTTGCCGCCCTTGCATGCCGGCTGGAACACGCGGCGCAAGAGCGTGCACTCCAAGTGTTTTGAAGAAGTTTCCAAACGGTTTGGCAAACTGATCGGGGTGGACCACTGGCTGATCAACCCGTTGTTTGACAAGTGCGCCCAGGTGGATTTCTCTACCGATGCCGGTGTGCAAGAGCTTGCCACGCGGGTGGATGCGCTGCTGGGCAAGATCCGCAAGAAGCACAAGGAATATGGCATCAAGGAAAAGCCCTTTATCGTGGTCAAGGCCGACAACGGTGACCCGCATATGGATATCCTGACTGTGCGTGACGCCAAGGAACTGGAGTCCCTGCGCCAGCACATAGGCCCCACGGTTGCTGCCGGCAAGCCCGCGGCTGCGGTTTATGACGTGCTGCTGCAAGAGGGGGTGCTCACCAGCGAACGTCTGAACGACGCAGTGGCCGAACCTGTGGTCTACATGATGGACCGCTATGTCGTGGGCGGCTTCTACCGTGTGCACGCTGGACGCAAGACCGACGAAAATCTGAATGCTCCGGGTTCCAGCTTTGTTCCACTGGCTTTTGCCGAGAGTACGCACTTACCTCAACCTGGTGTAAAACCCGGCGCCAGTGCGCCCAACCGTTTCTACATGTATGGGGTGATCGGCCGTTTGGCCATGCTGGCCGCCAGCTACGAGCTTGAAGCGACCGACCCACAAGCTGAACACTACGCCTGACACAGGGCTTGCGCCAAGCCCCTGAGTGACGGCCAGTTGTTGCATTGCAACATATCTGCGATTTTCGGTGAAATGCAAGCGCAGAGTCTTGTGCAAAAGGGCGGCTGGCGCAAAATAGCGATCCCAAATGGAATGGACCCGGCCGCAAGCTTGGCTGGGTGAACGTGTGTCAGCATCCAAATCGTCTTTACCGGCGCTTACCCTGGGCGCCATTGGCGTTGTGTATGGCGACATCGGAACCAGCGTCCTGTACGCAGTCAAGGAGGTCTTTGGCTCCGGCCATGTGCCCTTCACTGCAGGCAATGTCTACGGCATTCTGTCCATCTTCTTCTGGACCCTGACGGTCATCGTGTCCCTCAAGTACGTGACCCTGGTGCTGCGTGCCGACAACAATGGCGAAGGCGGGCTGGTGGCCATGCTGGCCCTGGCGTCCCAATCGATCAAAGACAAACCCAAGCAACGGCGCGTGTTGCTGTTGGTTGGCATTTTTGGCACCTGTCTGTTTTATGGCGACGGCGTCATCACGCCAGCCATCTCGGTCCTGTCGGCGGTGGAGGGTATGGAAGTCATTTCGCACGACTTGCATCGCTTTGTGATCCCGCTTACGTTGATCATTCTCTTGGGCCTGTTCATGGTGCAAAAGCACGGTACCAGCGGTATCGGCAAGTTTTTTGGCCCCATCACCCTGGTCTGGTTTGCCACAATTGCCATTTTGGGCGTGGTCCACATTGCCGACCGACCCAGCATCTTGCTGGCCATCAACCCCTATTACGCATTGTCTTTTATTTGGGAGCAGCCGGGCGTTACCTTCATCATTTTGGGCGCCGTGGTGCTCTGCGTCACCGGTGCTGAGGCGCTGTATGCAGACATGGGTCACTTCGGCAGGAAGCCGATCCGTCTGGCTTGGTTTGCCATCGTCATGCCGGCGCTCACACTCAACTATTTTGGCCAGGGAGCCTTGTTGCTGGGCAATCCTGAAGCCGTCAAAAATCCGTTCTTCCTGATGGCCCCGGACTGGGCTTTGATGCCGCTGGTGGCACTGGCCACCATGGCCACCGTGATCGCCTCGCAGGCGCTGATTTCCGGGGCGTTTTCCGTCACCAAGCAGGTGATCCAGCTGGGTTACCTGCCGCGCTTGCAGATTTTGCACACCAGCGTAAAAGACACCGGTCAAATTTACCTGCCGTTTGTGAACTGGGGTTTGTTCGTGACCATTGTGCTGGCGGTGGTCATGTTCCGCTCATCGAGCAACCTGGCAGCAGCCTACGGCATTGCCGTGTGCACCGACATGCTGATCACTACGGTGCTGACCTTTTATGTCGTTCGCTACACCTGGAACTACCCGTTGGCACTGTGCATCGGCGCCACCGGGTTTTTCTTCGTGGTGGACTTTGCCTTTTGGGCGTCGAACCTGCTCAAGCTGATTGATGGTGGCTGGTTCCCGCTGATGATTGGCGGTGCCGTATTCGCCCTGATGCTGACCTGGAAGGACGGCCGGCGGCTGATGAATGAGAAGCTGCGCGCCGATGCCATCGACCTCCCCAGCTTTCTGGAGTCCGTGTTTATCAGCCCGCCGGCGCGGGTGGAAGGTACGGCTGTGTTCCTGACCTCTGATGTCGGCACCGTGCCCAACGCCCTGCTGCATAACCTCAAACACAACAAAGTGCTGCACGCCAACAACCTGTTCGTCACGGTGCGCAACCACGAGGTGCCCTGGATCGGCATGACCAAGCGTCTGGAGTTTGATTCCCTGGGCCACGATTGCTGGCAGGTGGTGATTAATTACGGCTTCAAGAACGATCCTGATGTGCCCAAGGCGCTGGAGCAGATCAAAGGCCGGGGCTGCGATATAAACCCCATGACTACCAGCTATTTTCTTTCGCGCGACACCGTGGTGCCTACCCTGGGCAAGGGCATGGCACCCTGGCGCGAGAAGCTTTTTGCCCAGATGCATCGCAATGCCAGTGGTGCCGCAGACTTCCTGAACCTGCCTAACAACTCGGTGGTGGAATTGGGCTCCAAGATCGAGATCTGAGCACTGGGTCACAATCAGCTGCATGCAGTTTTTTAAAGACCTCAGCCCTCCCGCCTTCACTGCCGGCTTTGTTGCCGTGCTGGTGGGTTTCACCAGTTCGGTCGCCATCGTGTTCCAGGCGGCCCAGGCTTTTCATGCCACACCGGAGATGATTGCCTCGTGGATGTGGGCGCTGGGCATTGGCATGGGCCTGTGTACAGTGTTGCCTTCGCTGTGGTTGAAAAAACCGGTTATGGTGGCCTGGAGCACACCGGGTGCTGCGGTTTTGGCCACGGCCGGTGCCACGGGCGGCTTTTCCATGGCCGAGGCAGTGGGTGCCTTCATGGCGTGCGCTGCTCTTATCACCGTGGCCGGGGCAACTGGCTGGTTTGAGCGGGTCATGAACCGCATTCCC
>Ga0073904_10004322_pt1 | contig 10579 bp, 11 predicted proteins | sample KloWWTrecipitate_FD_66668 | JGI IMG/M metagenome (GOLD analysis project Ga0073904, IMG submission 66668) | Active sludge microbial communities from Klosterneuburg, Austria, studying microevolution and ecology of nitrifiers - Klosterneuburg... | ecosystem: Engineered > WWTP > Aerobic digester >... | reverse complement strand
CCAGGCGCTGGTCGCGGCACGGGCGGGGCGCCGCATCGAGGTCGTTGCGGTGGCCGTGCGCAAGCTGCCACGCGCGGCCGCCCTGCTGGGTGACGCGCCCGGCGTGCTGCTGACGGATGACCCCCTGCAGGTGGCCACCCACCCCGGCGTGGACGTGGTGCTGGAGCTGGCCGGCGGCACCGGCCCGGCGCGCGGCTGGGTGCTGGCCGCGCTGGCGCAGGGCAAACATGTGGTCACCGCCAACAAAGCGCTGCTGGCAGTGCATGGCCACGCCCTGTTTGCCGCCGCCGCACAGCACGGCGTGGCGCTGGCCTATGAAGGCGCGGTGGCGGGCAGCGTGCCCGTCATCAAGGCGCTGCGCGAGGGGCTGGCGGCCAACCGCATCGACGCGGTGGCGGGCATCATCAACGGCACCAGCAATTTCATCCTCACCCGCATGCGGGACGCGGGCGTGGACTTCGCCAGCGCGCTGGCCGAAGCACAGGCCCTGGGTTATGCCGAGGCCGACCCGGCCTTCGACGTGGACGGCGTGGACGCGGCCCACAAGCTGGCGCTGCTGGCCGCCAACGCCTTCGGCACGCCGGTGCGTTTCGACGCGGTGCATGTGCAGGGTATTCGCACGCTGCAGGCGCTGGACGTGGCTGCGGCAGCGCATTTGGGCTACACCGTCAAGCTACTGGGCATCGCCCGCCGCCAGCCCGGTGGCGTGGAGCTGCGTGTGCACCCCACCCTGCTGCCCACACACCAGCTGCTGGCCCAGGTGGACGGCGCCATGAACGGCGTGCTGGTGCACGGCGATGCAGCCGGCCCGGCGCTGTACTGCGGCGCGGGTGCCGGGGGTGAACAGACCGCATCCGCCGTGATCGCTGACCTGGTGGACGTGGCGCGCCTGCCGACCGATGGCGGCAACGCCCAGCAGCGGGTGCCGGCGCTGGGCTTCCATGCTGCTGCCTGCGCAGACCTGCCGGTGTTGCCGATGGCCGAGGTGGTCACGCCGCATTACCTGCGGCTGCAGCCGCGTGCGGGCGTGTCCGAGGCGGAAGTCACACAGGCGCTGGCCCAGCTGCTGCACGACGAAGGCGTGCAGGCCGAGCGACTGGATGGGTACACGGACGGCAGCCAGCCCACCGCCACGCGGCACCTGCTGCTGCTGACCCAGCCGGTGGCCGACGCCGTGGCCGCGCGTGTGGCAGACCGCTTGCAGCACTGGGCGCAGGGTGATGTGGTGCGGCTGCGGGTGGCAGGGCCAGAGGCCTGCATGTGACATCAAAAGGATCCGTCAAGGCCGCACGGTCTCGGTGTACTCGCGCAGCACGCCGCCCCCGCTGACACTGCCGCCGGCTGTGGGCTGGCGCGTGCGCTCCACACACAACCGGCGCTCTTCCATGGAAGTGAACGCCTCACACCGCGCCACGGCGTTCCGTTCAAAGTCCTGCGGCTGGCCTTCGCGGGTGGCCAGGCGGTCGGCGTTCAGTGGCTCGCCATTCGGGCCGCCACGCCGCTGCGCAGGGGTCTGGTGCGCGGGTGCCGCGGTGGCGGCGTGGCCGTGGGGTGCAGGCATGGTCGGCGCGGGCTGCGCTTGCGCCATGCCCAGGCCCGCCATGGCAGCGGCCACCAAGGCGGCACGCAAGGTGATGGAATAGGTCGGGGTCATTTGCTGCTCCTTCAGGGGGGACGGGTCAAGCCAGACCCGGGTTACTTTTGCTTCTGGTAGGCCTTGTCCGCAGGTGGCCCCCGGTCGGTGTCCTGCAGGCCGCGCTGCACATCGCGGTAGGCCTGCTGGACGGTGGGGTCGGGTGCGGCGGGCGTCATGCCGGCGCCCGACTCGTCGCGCTCATGCGGCAGCTTGGGCAGCCGGGCCTCCAGGGGCTCAGGGACCTTGTCGGGGCCGGGGGCGTCGCGGCGCGTGGTGTCCACCGAGGGTTCGGACACGGGCGGATGGGCGGGGGAGGACGAGGGCGGCGGCGCTGGCTCGGTGGGTTGCGGTCTGGGTGTCTGCATCAGGGCTCCTGGCAGTGGGTATGCGGCCATCGTAGGCACGGCCGCGCGCCCCGCGTGTAGGTCATCAGCGCCTGTGCTTGCCAGACACAGGGCACCGCTGCAGGCGTTGCGCTTGCTACGATCGAGGCCTTTGCGCCAGCCCTGCCTGGCCCGTTTGTTGAGAGACCTTATGCCCCACAGCACCCCCGCCTGCCCCCAGTGCAGCCTGGAGAACACCTACCCCGATGGCAGCAACTACATCTGCCCCGACTGCGCCTTCGAGTGGCCCATGCAGGCCACCGATGCAGACACCGGTGCCGATGAAGGAGACGGCACCGTGCGCGACGCCAACGGCAACCCGCTGGCCGATGGCGACGCGGTGATCCTCGTCAAGGACCTGAAAGTGAAAGGTTCGTCCACCGTGCTCAAGAAGGGCACCAAGGTCAAAAGCATCCGCCTGGTGGATGGCGGTGGCGGCCACGACGTGGACTGCAAGACCGACCAGGGCAGCTTCATGCTGAAGTCGGAGTTTCTGAAAAAAGCCTGAGGCCCCTACGTTGCCAGCGGCAGCGTGATGGTGCCCACCAGCGGCACCTGGTCCAGCCCTTCCGTGCGGGCCACCACCACGGCGCGCTGGCCGGATGCGGCCACCCGGGTCAGCGCGGCCCACAGGCAGCGGGTGGACGGCGCGTCCAGCCCGCCGGTAGGCTCGTCCAACAGCACCAGCGGGCGGCCCGACGCCAGCGCATAGGCCAGCCACACCTTGCGCCGCGAGCCGGTGGAGAGCATGAAGAGCTTCTTGTCGATGTGCTCGGCCAGCGAGAAGCCTTCGACCAGCGCCTGCCACTCGTCGGCGCGGAAACCCGGGTCGTCAGCGCTCCACGCGGCGGCGCATTCGCGCCCACTCATCTGGTCGAAAGCGTTGGTGGCCAGGTCGCACAGGAAGAGCTGGCGCCGGTAGGCCGCAGGGTCGGCGTCGAAGTCCACACCGCCCAGCGTGCGCTGGCCCGTGGCGGGCGTACCAGGCAGTTGGCCGGCCAGCAGGCGCAGCAGGGTGCTTTTGCCGCTGCCGGTGTCACCCTGCAGCAGCGTCACGCCGGGGCCGATGCGGGCGGACCAGCCAGCCGCCAGCGCGGGCTCACCCGCATGGGCAAAGTGCAGCTGGTGGATGTCAAGGATGGCGGGGGAGTGCGGTGCGAGGCTCATGCCTGGCATCTTAGAACTTGTTCACGGTCTTTTCGGGGATCGCGTTGGGAGTGCAATCGGGATGAGTGGGTGGCCCGGATGCGCCGCATGGGCTCATGCCCATGCAAGCAGCCGGGACGCTCAATCGCCCGATTGCGCCCCAACCCTTCGGGCAAGTGCCTTGTCGGGCGGTCTGCGGCGTTGCGGCGCTTGCAAATAGATGAACTATTTGCTGCGCACCGCGCCTTGCATCCCATCCCGGCAAGTCTCTTGCGCGACCCCGAAAAGACCGTGAACAGGTTCTTACCGCATCGGGACGGTGAAGCGGCGGCGCAGCCAGCGCACCGGCGGCCCCAGCAAGGGCAGCTTTTGCCACAGCTCTTCGGCCGGGTCCCAGTAGTCGCGGTGGTCGGCCACCCGGCCGTCGGGTGCAAAGTGCAGGTGGCTGGCGCCGTCGATGCGGTAGAGGCGCCCGCGCAGCCCGAAGTGGAAGCGCCAGGTGACGAAGGCCGCATGGCCCTGCAGCCCCTGTTCAACGATCTCGAAACGGGGCCGCTCGGTGGTCTCGAACATGTGGGCAAAGATGCGGTGGATGGCCGCATGGCCGCTGACCTCGTTGAAGGGGTCCTTGAACCGCGCCTGCTCGGTGTAGAGCTGCGGGATGGCGCCCAGGTCCTGCGGGGCCAGCGTGGCGTACCAGGTCAGCAGGGCGTCCAGGCGAGGCGCAGAGGGGATTGCGGGGGCGGTGAGGGCAGGTGTCATGGTGAAGGTGATTCTGCGGTGGCGCGGTGCACCAGCGCAAACCGCCAGCGTGCCGGCAGGTGGCGCAGCAGCTGCATCAGTAAGGTGAAGCGGCGCGGGAAGTGGATCTCGAAACGCCCACGCGCCAGCCCCTGCAGGATGGCCTGCGCGGCCTGGTCGGGGCTCAGCAGGGCGGGCATGGCGAAGCGGTTGCGGGCGGTCAGGCGGGTCTGCACGAAGCCGGGGTTGACGAGGTACACGTCCAGCCCCTGCGGGTGCAGCTCGCTGTAGAGCAGCTCGGCCAGGTTGATGAGTGCGGCCTTGGTGGGGCCGTACACCGCGGCCCCCGGCAGGCCCACATAACCAGCCACGCTGGCCACGATGGCGACACCACCGTGCCCGTGGGTGCGCATGCCGGGCAGCACCGCCTGCAGACCGTAGTACACGCCCGCCAGGTTGGCCTGCAGGGTGTGCGCCACCTCGTCGGCCTGCAGCTCCCAGCTGTGCTGGGGCCGGTACACGGCGGCGCAGAACACCACCAGGTCGGGGGCCGCGCCCTGCTGCTGCAGGGTGCGGGCGGCCCGTGCCCAGGCGGTGGCGTCGGTCACGTCCAGCGGCAGCACCTCGGCCAGTGGATGGCCGGCGGCCACCTGCGCCAGCCCGGACGCACTGCGGGCCGACAGCACCACGCGGGCACCGGCCTGCAGCAGCGCCTGGGCCAGCGCAGCCCCAATGCCGCTGCTGGCGCCCACCACCCACACGCGGCGGCCGTGCCACTGGGTGATGCGATGGTTCAGGGGTTTGAACATGTCAGTTTTCCATGGCGCTGCGCGCCAACCAACACCGATGAAACTGCCGCGCCCTCAACGCTCGAAAGGCCGCGGAGCAAGCCACACCAAAGGGGGAAGCGGCGAAGCCGCATGGGGGGATGTCTCATGGCTTTCTGAAGAACAGCGTGACCTGCCCCACCTCCACGCCCCACTTGCGCATGCTGGTGCGGTTGACCAGGGTCTGCGGGTCGATCAGGTACATCCAGTCGTCCATGTCCAGATCGACCTCGCGGCCATCCACCGGCACCCGCAGGGTGTAGCGCCAGTGCAGGGTGTTGCCCGCCACCTCGCCCGTGGCCTGGCCCACGATGTCGGGGGCCGTGCCCAGCCAGCGGCCCGGGCCTTGCGGGGTCAGGGTCCAGGTGCGCTGCTGGGTGCTGCCATCGCTGTAGCGGAAGTCTTCGTCCAGCACCAGGCGGTTGCCTTCGGTGCGGCCGTTCAGCCGCACATGGAAGCGCCGCGCCACCTCGCCGCTGCGCATCTGCACCATGCCCCAGGCTTCGGTGGGGCCGCTGAAATACTGCACCAGGTCCAGCGCGGGTGTCTCGGCCTGGTAGTGCTTCACGTCGGGGGCTGCACAGCCGGCCAGCCAGGGCAGTGCGCCCGCGGCGAGGCATGCGCCCAGCAGGCGGCGGCGCGGCAGGGTGAGGGCAGGGAATCGCTTCATGGGTTTTCCTCCGGCGCGGTGATGACACCACGCGACAAGGCCACCAGGGCCGCCAGCTTGAACACACAGGGCAGGCCTGCATACAGCAGGGCCAGCGCCCAGCCGCCATGCGATGTGGCGGCCATGCCGGGTGTGTAGCCCAGCACCGCCAGCAGGGGCAAAGCCAGGCCGGAGACGGCCAGCGCCAGCTTGCCCAGCAGCGTCCACACCCCGAAGTACCCCGCCGCCTGCACCCCGGGCGGGATACGCGCGGCCAGCAGCACCGGCGGCAAGGCCAGATCAGCGCCCAACGCCAGCCCGGCACCTGCACACACCAGCGCATAGGGCAGCAGATCACCCGGGCCCAGCAGCACGGTGGCGCTGAAGGCCAGCACCGACAGCACCATGCCGCAGCGCCACGCCCGCGCCGCGCCGATGCGCTGCGCCAGCCGGCTCCACAGCGGCAGACCCGCTGCACCTGCCAGGAAGTACAGGCCCAGCAGCCAGCCGGCCTGCGCGCCAGCACCGATGCGGTCCTGGATGAAAAACAGCGCCAGCGTGGCCGGCAGCGCCACCGACAGCGCGTTCAGAAAATACGGCAGCAGCAGCGCCCGGAAGCCCGGTGTGGCCCAGGCCTCGCGCCATGCCGGGGCCTGGTCGTCGCGCTGGCCGGCCCAGGCGGGCGCGGCCCGCAGCAACAACACCAGCCCCGCCACCAGCAGGGCTGCGAACCCCAGCGCATACAGCGCCAGCCCGCGCTGCGGCTCTGCGGCCCCCGGCTGCAGCACCCAGGCCGGCACCACGCTGGCACCCAGCACCCCGGCCAGGCCCAGGCCTTCGCGCCACGCGGCGGCGCGGGTCACCGTGGGCACAAAACCCAGCCGCGCCCCCCAAGCCAGGTGGGTGATCTGCAGCAGGCTGTGGCAGGTGTAGACCAGCACCAGCATGCCGGCCAGCCAGGCGGCCAGCAGCCAGCCCTGCGCCGGCGGGAGCCACAGGCCGGCAAAGCCCAGCGCCAGTCCAGCGGCGGCAGCCCACAACACGCCGTGCAGGCGGCCAGCGCCAGCCAGCCGGTCGATCCAGCGGCCCAGCCACGGGTCTTGCACGGTGTCCACCAGCCGCGCGGCAAACAGCACCATGCCGGTGGTGGCCAGCGGCAGGCCGAGCGTGCCGGCATAGTAGGCGGGGGCCTGCACATACACCGGCAACGCGGCCATGGCCAGTGGCAGGCCCAGGGCGCCGTAGGCAGCCAGTGGCATGCTGGCGTGGCCCTGGCTCATGGCGCGGCCCCCATCAGCTGGCGGCGCAGGGCGGCATCGCGGGTGCGGGGGTCGAGCCAGATGGCAAAAAAAGCCTGCGCAAAGGCGGGGTCGTCGAGGGTGGCCAGACGGCGGCTGCGGTTGTAGAAACGCGCACCCTGGCCGGGCAGGTACACCCCCACCAGCTGGTCGCCCGCCTCCACGTCGGTGAAGGCCTCGGCCATCAGCGTGCGCCAGCGCAGCAGCTGCGGGGCGTCGGGCGCCAGCGCACCCAGGCGCTGCATCTCGTCGGCACTGGTGTTGATGAACTGCGCGCGGCGGATGCCGAGGTGGTAGGTCAGCTCCAGCGCAAAGGGCGCGTCGGGGTTGAAGGGGCGCTGGCCACTCCACAGGCGGGCGGTGTAGACGGACAGGCCGAACCAGCGGAACACGCCTTCGCCCAGCGGCTGCACGGCACCCAGCGCCTCGCGCCAGGGTGGCGCCGATGGCTGTGCCGCCAGGTGCACAGGCCACAGCACAGCACCACCCAGCAGGGTGAGCAAGCGGCGGCGTTGCGGCGTGGGCATGGCAGGTTCACACCGTGTCAACGTTGCAGCAGGAAGTGCATGACGTTGGTGCGGCCCTCGTCAAAACCAGCTTCGCAGTAGGCGAGGTAGAGCCGCCAGGTGCGCACAAAAACCTCGTCGAAACCCTGCCCGGCCACGGCCTCGTGCTGCGCGTCGAAAGCCTGGCGCCAGCGCCGCAGGGTCTCGGCGTAGTCGGCGCCAAAGGGTGTGGCATCGAGCACGGCCAGGCCCTGGCTGCGGGCGGCGGTGGCGAAGCGTTGCGGGCTGGGCAACATGCCGCCCGGGAAGATGTACTGCTGGATGAAGTCGCTGCCCGCGCGGTAGCGCGCGAAGTGCGGCTCACCGATGGTGATGGACTGCACCAGCGCCTTGCCGTGCGGCACCAGGCGGTCGCGCACGGTGCGGAAATAGGCAGGCCAGAAGCGTTCTCCCACGGCCTCGAACATTTCGATGGAAACCACCGCGTCGTAGCGGCCCTGCAGGTCGCGGTAGTCACGCAGTTCCAGCTGCGCCAGGTGCTCCAGCCCCTGGGTGCGCAGGCGCTGCTGCGCCACCTCCAGCTGAGCGGGCGAGATGGTCACGCCGTGTACGGCAATGCCTTTGCGCGCCGCGTGTTCGGCAAAGCCGCCCCAGCCGCAGCCGACCTCGAGCACCCGGTGGCCGGCGCGCAGGCCCAGCACGTCGATGATGCGCTGGTACTTGGCGGCCTGGGCCTGCTCCAGGCTCTGGCTGAAGTCGCCGTCGAACCAGGCGCTGGAGTAGGTCCAGGTGCCGTCGAGCCAGAGGCGGTAGAAGTTGTTGCCGATGTCGTAGTGGGCGTGGATGTTCTTGCGGCTGCCGCCCCGGGTGTTGGCGCGCAGCAGGTGGCGCACGCGGTACCACAGGGTGCTGAGGCGGCCGCCGAAGACGGCGCGGTCCAGCGCGGCCTCGTTGCGCAGCGCCAGGCGCAGCAGGGCGGTGAGGTCGTTGCTGTCGATCCAGCCGGCGCGCCAGGCTTCGGCAAAACCGATGTCGCCCGCCGCCAGGATGCGGGCGCAGGCACGCCAGTCGCGCACCAGCAGCTCGGCGCCGGGGCCACTGTGGGGGTCACCGAACACACACCAGGCACCTTCGGGTGTCTGCAGCCGCAGGTGGCCGGCCTGCAGCCGCGACAGCAGCGAGCAGAACACCCGCGCCGCAGCAGGCAGCGGGTGCGGCAGGGACAGAGGGACGCGCAGGGCCGGTGCACGGTTCATGGAAGGTTCTCCTGGGGTGTCGGTGGCTGGCTGGTGGATGCGAGGGGCGGGGCGGGCTTGTGGTGCAGCGGCACGCCGCGCCACCACAGGCGCAGCGCCTGCCAGTGGATACGTGCCACCACGCCAAGCGTGAGCAGGGGCTGGCGCAGCAGGGTGCGGCGCAGGTGGGCGGGGCTGAATGCCAGGCTGCGCCCGCCAATGGCGGTTCGGATGAGCAGGCCCTGGGCGTCGCGGTAGTCGATGCCCACGAAGCGCGTGCCCGCCATGTCACCCATGTCGCCCACGTCGCGGAAGCGGAACTGGTAGCCACCTTCCACGGCGCAGAAAGGCGACACATGCAGCAGCTTGCGGCACTCCAGCACGGTCTGCGGCGTGATGGGCGCGTTGCCCGGCGCGGCCAGCAGGTAGCGGTGGTGTTCACCAAAGGTGTTGTTGACTTCGGCCAGCACGGCGCGCAGGCTGCCGTCGGCGCCGTGGCAGTACCAGAAGCTCACGGGGTTGAAGGCATAACCCAGCACACGCGGGAAGGTCTGCAGGTGCACGGGGCCGGTGGCGTTGATGCCGGCATCCCACAGCACCCCACGCATCCAGTCCAGCAGGCTGCTGCCGTCGCGCGGGCCGTAGTCGCGGGTGCGCAGGCTCAGGGGTGCCCAGCGGTCTACCGCGAACCAGCAGTTGCGCAGGCTGCCGAGCTGCGCCAGGTCGAGCCGCAGGCAGAACACCGGGTACACGAAACGGTTGCGCACCGGGCGCAGGCGCTCGTGCATGACCTGGCCGACGATGATTTCAGCGCTGTGTTCCATGGGTCACAGCCTCGCCCATGCGGGCAGCAGATCCCAGTCGGCGGCCACCCGCAGCGCGGAGCGCAGGCCGTCTTCGTGGAAGCCATAACCCGTCCACGCACCGGCGAACCAGGTGCTGCGGCGGCCCTGCAAGCCGGGCAAGGCCTTCTGGGCGGCGATGGCGGCGTTGTCGAACAGCGGGTGCTCGTAGGTGTAGATACCGTGGGTCTGCGCCGGGTCGGGTGTGGAAAACGGGTTCAGCGTGACGATGACCGGCTGCGTGAAAGGCAGGGGCTGCAGCTGGTTGAGCAGGTAGCTCACACACACCGGGCGCTGGCCGTCGTCCAGCGAATGGCCGAGGTAGTTCCAGGCCGACCAGACCTTGCGCCGCTGCGGCAGGAAGCGGGCGTCGGTGTGCAGCACTGCCACGTTGGGCTGGTAACGCACGGCACGCAGCAGGGCGGCTTCGGCGTCGTCGGGGTCTTGCAGCAGGGCCAGGGTTTCGGGGGCGTGGGTGGCCAGCACCACCGCGTCGAACTGCTCGGGCCCGGCGGGGCTGTGCACCAGCACGCCCTGGGGGTTGCGGTGCACCGCGTGTACCGGGGCGTTCAGCCGCACGTCGGGCAAGGTCGCGGCGATCCGCTGCACATAGCTGCGGCCACCACCCAGGGGCGAGCGCCACTGCGGGCGGTCGTTGATCTGCAGCAGCCCGTGGTTGAGGCAGAAGCGCAGGAAGCTGGCCGCCGGAAACTGCAGGATGTCGCCCGCCGGGCTGGACCAGATGGCCGCCGCCATGGGCAGCAGGTAGGCGTCGCGGAACTGTGCGCGGTAGCCGCCCTCGGCCAGCAACTGGCCCAGCGTGGCGCCATCGGCCTCGGCCCGGCGCAGGTTGGCCGGTGCCTCGCGGTTGAAGCGCAGGATGTCGGCCAGCATGCCCAGGAAGCCGGGTGAGACCAGGTTGCGCGGCTGCGCAAACACGGTGCCCAGGTTGCTGCCGGCCCATTCCAGCCGGCCGGCGTCCACCGACACACCGAAGGACATGTCGCTGGCATGGCTGGCCACACCCAGTTCGTCGAACAGGGCGATGAGGTTGGGGTAGGTGCGGTCGTTGAAGACCAGGAAGCCGGTGTCCACCGGGGCGGTGACGCCGCCCAGCGTGATGTCCACCGTGTGGGTATGGCCGCCCAGGCGCTTGTCGGCCTCGAACAGGGTGACATGGTGGCGGCGCGCCAGCAGGTAGGCGCTGGCCAGGCCGGCAATGCCGCTGCCCACCACGGCAATACGCTGGCCGGGGGTGGATGTGGGGCTGCGGGCTTCAGTCAATGGGCACTCCTGGGTAGGCTGGGCCAGTGCAA
>Ga0073904_10004316_pt1 | contig 10585 bp, 13 predicted proteins | sample KloWWTrecipitate_FD_66668 | JGI IMG/M metagenome (GOLD analysis project Ga0073904, IMG submission 66668) | Active sludge microbial communities from Klosterneuburg, Austria, studying microevolution and ecology of nitrifiers - Klosterneuburg... | ecosystem: Engineered > WWTP > Aerobic digester >... | reverse complement strand
GCCGCGCCGCCACGACCTTGCGCATGCCATCGTTGGGCACGATTTCGTAGCTGCCCTCGGGGTAGAGCGCCATCACCTGCTGCTTGCTCATGCCCGCTGCGGCAACGGCAGCGCCAGCGGCCGATGCGGCCGTGGCGGCGGCCTTCAGCGGTGACTTGCCGGACTTCGCGGCTTCGACGTCGGCTTTGACGATGCGGCCATGCGGGCCGGTGCCGGTGATGGCTGACACGTCGATCCCGGCGTCCTTCGCGAGACGCCGCGCGAGCGGCGAGGCGAAGGTGCGGGCGCTGCCGTTGGCCTTGGCCGGAGCGGGCGCAGCGGCGGGCGCCGTAGCTGGCTTGGGCGCTTCTGCCTTCGCCGGTGCGGGCACGGCCTTCGGTGCTTCGGCGGCCTTGGGCGCAGCGACTGGCGGAGGTGCGGCCTTCGCATCGGCGGCGCTCTCGCCCTCCGTGAGGATCACGGCGATCACCGCGTTCACCTTGACGTTCTCGGTGCCCTCAGGGACCACGATCTTGCCGATCTTGCCCTCGTCGACAGCCTCGACTTCCATCGTCGCCTTGTCGGTCTCGATCTCGGCGATGACGTCGCCCGAGGAGACGGTGTCGCCTTCCTTGACGTGCCATTTTGCGAGCTTGCCCTCCTCCATCGTGGGAGAGAGCGCGGGCATGGTGATGTTGATGCTCATCTGCTGTTACTCGCCGATATCTTCGTTCCAGAGTTCCGGGTGAGCGGCAATGAAATCCGCCATCATGTGCTCGCAGCGCGCCTCATGGTAGTCGACCACGTCGACTCCGGCGAGTGCCAGAACATCCTGAAACCCCTTGAAATTCTTGCTCTCGGCAACGACCACGCGGGCGATGCCGAACTGGATGATTGTCCCCGTGCACATCATGCACGGCGACAGGGTCGTGTAGCACGTCACGTCGCGATATGTCCGCTGCCGGCCGGCGTTCTGGATCGCATCCATTTCGCCGTGCAGGATCGGATCGGCCCTCTGCACGCGCCGGTTGTGCCCGCGCCCGATGATCTCGCCATTGCGAACGAGCACCGACCCGATCGGAATGCCGCCTTCTGCAAGGCCCTTTTGGGCCTCCTCATAGGCCGCATCGAGGAATTTCTGGTCGTTAGGCGGGACGGTCATCTTACTCATGGCCTCGCTTCGCGTTTACGACTGCGCGTATGCGGGAGAAGTCCCGGCGTGAGTCATACTCAGGCACACCCGACAACCCGATTGCGCAGACAAAGTCCACCGGTGCCCTTGGAGCGACGTCGCTTTGCATCGAAATCCAGCTCGTACGACGGTGCAGCGCTTCCTCGACAAGCTCCTGCCGCCAGTCCTCGATGCATTTCTGCACGACATCGCGGTCGCCCTCGCAGCCAAGCACTTCACGAGCGAAGGTCCCGTTCAGTGCAACGCCCACGACTGCTCCGCTATCGGAGAAGGTGAACGTATAGGGGTAGCTGTCGTCACCGATCGGCACAATGTCAGCTCCGGTAGGTCACCGCATTCACGGCGGCGATCACTTCGTCGACGGTCGGAAGCGCCAGTTTTTCGAGGTTGGCAGCGTAGGGCATGGGGACGTCCTTGCCGGTGACGCGGGTGACGGGGGCGTCGAGATAGTCGAACGCCTCGGCCATGGCGACCGCCGCGAGCTCAGCGCCGATGCCGCCCTGCGGCCAGCCCTCTTCCACGGTCACGAGACGGCCCGTCTTCTTGACGGATTCGATGACGGTCGCCGTGTCGAGCGGGCGCAGGGTGCGCAGGTCGATGAGTTCGACGTCGATGCCGGCGGCGACCAGCCGTTCGGTTGCCTGCGTGGCGTAGCGCATGCCCATCGAGAAGGAGACGATGGTCACGTCCTTGCCTTCGCGGGCGACGCGGGCCTTGCCGATGGGCAGCACGTAGTCGTCGACCTTGGGCACGAGGCCGGTGGAGCCGTAGAGGATTTCGTTCTCGAGGAAGACGACCGGGCTGTTCGAGCGGATCGCCGCCTTCAGCAGGCCCTTGGCGTCGGCGGCCGAGAACGGCGCGATGACGTAGAGGCCCGGGATGTGGCTGTACCAGGCCGAATAGTCCTGGCTGTGCTGCGCGCCGACGCGGGCGGCAGCGCCATTGGGGCCGCGGAAGACGATCGGCGCCGTCACCTGGCCGCCCGACATGTAGAGCTGCTTGGCGGCCGAGTTGATGATCTGGTCGATCGCCTGCATGGCGAAGTTGAAGGTCATGAACTCGACGATGGGCCGGAGCCCGGCGAAGGCCGCGCCGACGCCGATGCCGGCGAAGCCGTGCTCGGTGATCGGGGTATCGATGATGCGCTGCGGGCCGAATTCCTGCAGCAGGCCCTGCGTGATCTTGTAGGCGCCCTGGTACTCGGCGACTTCCTCGCCCATGACGAAGACGTTGGGATCGCGGCGCAATTCCTCGGCCATGGCCTCGTTGAGGGCCTGGCGGACGGTCATCTCGACCATCTCGACGCCCTCGGGCAGATCGGGGTCGGAGGCGACTTCGAGCACTGCGACGGGCGGCACGGCGGGGGTTGCGGCGACCGGCGTGGCGGCGGGGACGGGATCGAGGTTTGGCGGGGCCTGCGGCGCGTCGCCGGCCACTTCGCCTTCGGCGAGGACTAAGGCTATGGGAGTATTGACCTTTACGCCCTCGGTGCCTTCGGGGATGATGAGGCGCTCGACCCGGCCGCTGTCGACGGACTCGACTTCCATCGTGGCCTTGTCGGTTTCGATCTCGGCGAGGACGTCACCGGGTTTTACGGTGTCGCCTTCCTTGACGAGCCATTTGGAGAGCTTGCCCTCTTCCATGGTGGGGGACAGGGCGGGCATCAGGATTGTGGGCATCGATGGCTCCGGAGAAAATCTGGCAGCGTCGCTGCTCGGTACAGTGAATATGATTGCCGCAGCGCCCCTACGAGAACCGCCGAAGGACAAGGAAGGCCGCGAGCAGAACAAGGGACAGCAGCAACAGGACCCGCACCGCGCGATACCAGAGCGGATACCGGCCGCCGGCCCGCGCTTCCGCCTCGACCATGGCGCGCCGTGTCGCCGGCCAGTCCTGAACCGCCCGGACGAACCTGACAGCGCCGTCCAGCATCGTCCGGCCGACGTAGACGAAGAACGCGATGAACAGCGCCGCGACACCGATGGCCAGCGGCCAGACCGACCAATCGGGCATGCTGTCCATTGTGGCTTCCCCACACGTTGCAGGTCATCCCGCCACCAATCCGATGAGCGTGCCCAGCATGGCGTCAGGCCGCGTAGACATCCGTCCAGAGCTCGGACGGGTCCGGCTCGGGCGCGGCGACGGCGAAATCGGCGGCTTCGGTGACGATGGCGCGCACCTCGGCTTCGATTTCCTTGAGGCTCTCCTCGGTGCCGTAGCGCTTTTCGAGGATGCGGTTCTTGACCTGCTCGATCGGGTCGCGCTCGGCGCGCATGGAGGTGACTTCATCCTTGCTGCGATACTTGGCCGGATCGGACATGGAGTGGCCGCGATAGCGGTAGGTCAGCATTTCGAGGATGTAGGGGCCTTTTCCCGAACGCGCGTGCTCGATGGCGCGCGAAGCGGCCTCGCGGACCAGCCGGACGTCCATGCCGTCCACCTGCTCGCCCGGAATGTCGAAGGAAAGACCACGCTTGGAGAGATCGGTCGTCGCGGCGGCACGCTCGATCGAGGTGCCCATGGCGTAGCGGTTGTTCTCGATGATGTAGACCACGGGAAGCTTCCACAGCTTCGCCATGTTGAAGCTCTCGTAGACCTGCCCCTGGTTGGCGGCGCCGTCACCGAAGTAGGTGAGGCTCACGCTGTCCTCGCCCTTGTACTTGGCAGCGAAGGCGAGCCCGGTGCCGAGCGCGACCTGCGCGCCGACGATGCCGTTGCCGCCATAGAAGCGGTGCTCGTTGGAGAACATGTGCATCGAGCCGCCCTTGCCGCGGCTGAGGCCGGCATCGCGCCCGGTCAGCTCGGCCATGACGCCCTTGGGGTCCATGCCGATGACCAGCATGTGGCCGTGGTCGCGGTAGCCGGTGATCGAGGCATCGCCCTCTTTGGCGGCCATGTTCACGCCGGTGACGACCGCTTCCTGCCCGATATAGAGGTGGCAGAACCCGCCGATGACGCCCATGCCATACATCTGGCCGGCCTTTTCTTCGAAGCGCCGGATGAGCAGCATGTCGCGATAGGCGCGCAGCTCCTCTTCCTTGGTGAACTGGGGAATGTTGGGCTGCGTCTTAGCCGTCTTGGCCACCGCTTTGCGCGCCATATTCTATGCTCCGAGTTCCGGTGGTGCCGCTTGCACTGCCGGCCCACGAACAGGAAGCCAGCGCGCGGAGTTTAGCGCATGAGGCATCCTTGCGCCAACACCGTATTCACGCAAGAAAACGCGGCTATCTATCTACGTCTGCTGGGATTTCGCCAGTTAACTGACTTGCGGCTGATTCATCGAATGAACTGTAAATCGGTTTACCTGTGCTCACGTCGACCATGATGATGCGATCATCGGCCTGCGACACGGAGAGCAGCGCCCGTGCCCGCTCGGACACGATATCGGGATCGAGCGTCTGCGGCGTGAACAGCGAGGTGCGGTGGCGCATCGAGTCGATCTGCGCCTGCAGCGCGAAGGATTTTGCCTTCAGCTCGCTGATTTCGACGTGCAACTGCTCCTGGCTCTCGATGCCGAACTGGCCCGACACGACGCTGTAGCCAAGATAGCCCTGCAGCGCGAGCAAAGCGCCCGCGAAGAGCAACTGGCGCCAGAATGACGGTCGCTTGAGTCGAGTGGACATGGAGAACCTGCGCTGGAACAACGCCACTATCCATGCCATCGATTAACGGGCCGTTGAGCATGCTGCGTTTGAGGCGGGTTGTCGGGACGTGATCAGGGTCGAATTCATCACCGACGCCCTGCCCCAGGGCTTTGAAGTGCTCCGCCACGCCGCTGACGATGAAGCCTTCAACATGCTGTCGACGCTGGCGCATGAATGGGCCAGCGGCTCGACCCGCTTCGACCGTCCGGGGGAAGCGCTTGTCGCCGCCTATGACGGCACGACGCTTGTCGGCATGGGCGCGATGACGCTTGATCCCGGCGTCAGCGGCGCGCTGCGGATGCGGCGGTTCTACGTGGCGCGGCCCTACCGGCGGCGGGGCGTCGGCCGGCTGCTCGCGAAAGCCCTGCTGGAGCGTCCGGAAGTTGGCGCGCGGATGGTGACGCTCAACGCGCCCCATGCCGAGGCGGCGCGCTTCTGGGAAGCGCTCGGGTTCATCCGCAATGCGGAGGGGGACCGCACGCACGTGCGTGCGGTTGCGTAGCCCCAAGGAGCCCTGTCTCTACCCCCAGCAGAATTCGATGAACCGTGCGGCGCTCTCCTGCAGGCCGTCGAGATTGATGGCCGGCCAGCGCGTCGTGGACGCGCCGACAATGGCCACGGCCACCCCGCTCCGCGCCTCGGCGACCTTGCGGATCACCCGCTCGAGGCCGGTCGGGTCCTTGTAGAGAACGAAGACCTGCGTGCCCTCGACATCGAAAATCTCGCCGGTGGCGGCCATTGTCGCGGCATCGGCATGCACCCGGATGCGCAGGTTCGTTTCGCCGGGCTTGTATGGAAAGTTCGGCGGATCGTTGGACAAGAGGCCAAGCATCGGCACCTTGATGGCGCTGCAGTTGGCATAGAACAGCGCTCCCTGCCCCAGATCGCCGACCAGCGACAGCGCCGGCCCGCCATTGACGGTGTCCACCTCATCGACCGTCGTCCAAGTGGCAGCGGATGCGGGCTGTGACGGGGCGGCCGGCTGGGCCGCCGGGGCCGCGGGCTGGACAGCGGGTGCGGATGGCTGGGAAAGCGGAGACTGGGGCTGGGCGGGCGCGAACGCCGGGCTGCCCCCGAAGCAGAAATCGGCAAAGGCGCGCCCCGCCTTGGTCGAGCCGTCCGCGCTGGCGGTCATGTAGATGCGGTCGTTGTTCCCCGACGGCAGGATGGAGAACGCGATGTTGCCTTGCGCGTTTACGATGTCCTGAACGATCCGCTCCAGATCGCCGATGTTGCGGTAGCTGAGCCCCAGCCAGTTGGTGTCGTGGCGGTAGAAATCGCCCTCGCTCTGCCAGGTGGCGCCGGTGTCAGCGGCAATTTCGACCGTCGCGCTGATGCCGCTCGGATCGTCGTTCAGCCCGTCGTTGACGAGGATGGAGAGGCGGCGCTGGTCGCCGCGGCACCACAACTGGACGAAGCGCCCTTCGTCGGCCTCGCCGACCATGATGGCGGCGCTGCCCTGCCCGTCGGCGACGGATTCAATGGTCGTGGTCCAGGCGGCGAGCGCCGGACTGCCTCCCACAAGCAGGCAGAAGCCGGCGATCGCCAGGCGCGTCGAAACAGTCATAATTGCATTCCCCCAAATGCCCCGGGGGAACCTTATCCGGTCTCAGGCGGCGCGCAAGCGGGCGTCAGAGGGCCTTGAAGGCATCGCGGCCGGCGTACTTCGCCGCCGAGCCCAGCAGTTCCTCGATGCGGATGAGCTGGTTGTACTTGGCCAGCCGGTCGGAACGGCTGAGCGAGCCGGTCTTGATCTGCCCGCAGTTCAGCGCCACGGCGAGATCGGCAATGGTCGAGTCCTCGGTCTCACCCGAGCGATGCGACATCACCGAGGTGTAGCCGGCGCGGTGCGCGGTATCGACCGCATCGAGCGTCTCGGACAGCGAGCCGATCTGGTTCACCTTGACGAGGATCGAGTTGGCGACACCCATCTTGATGCCGGACTTCAGCCGCTCGGTATTGGTGACGAACAGATCGTCGCCGACCAGTTGGACCTTATCGCCGAGCAGGTCGGTCAGGGCCTTCCAGCCCTCCCAGTCGTCCTCGGCCATGCCGTCTTCGATGGTGATGATCGGGAACTTCTTCACGAGGCCTTCGAGGAAGCGGGCATTGTCGTCGGGCGACAGCGACTTGCCCTCGCCCGCCATCTCGTACTTGCCGCCCTTGAAGTACTCGGTCGAGGCGCAATCGAGGCCGAGGTACACGTCCTTGCCGGGCTCGTAACCAGCCTTTTCGATCGACTTGACGATGTAATCGAGCGCTTCTTCGGCCGACTTCAGGTTCGGCGCAAAGCCGCCTTCGTCGCCGACATTGGTGTTATGGCCGTCGGCGTGGAGACCCTTCTTGAGGGTGTGGAACACCTCTGCGCCGATCTGCACGGCATGCGCGATGCTCTCGGCGCCGACCGGCAGGATCATGAACTCCTGCATGTCGATCGGGTTATCCGCGTGGGCGCCGCCATTGATGATGTTCATCATCGGCACCGGCAGGACATGTGCGTTCGGCCCGCCGATATAGCGGAAGAACGGCAGCGAACTCGATTCCGCGGCGGCCTTGGCGACCGCCAGCGACACGCCAAGGATGGCGTTGGCGCCGAGGCGGCTCTTGTTGGGCGTGCCGTCGAGATCGATCATGGTGCGGTCGATCTCGATCTGGTCGAGCGCGTCCATGCCCTGCAGTTCGCTGAAGATCTCGGTGTTGACGTTGTCGACCGCCTTGGTCACGCCCTTGCCGAGGAACGGCTTGCCGCCGTCGCGCAATTCGACCGCCTCATGGGCGCCGGTCGAGGCGCCCGAGGGAACAATGGCGCGGCCAAAACTGCCGTCATCCAGCACCACATCGACCTCGACCGTGGGGTTGCCGCGGCTGTCAAAGACCTGGCGGCCGGTGAGATCGATGATCGACGACATGGGTGTTCCCTTCCCGAGGACTGTTGCGGCCCTTGTTAGACAAGGCTCGTGACAAGTTGAAGGGGGGAGCGCAGTTTTTGTTGTCGGTCCCCGCCGCCCTGCCGGCTCGCAAACTGGTGACGTGCGCCTATTCACGTCTTGGTGAAATGACGTAACAATCGCGCCCGATCTGACGAAAACTCCGCCGGCGAACCGTTACTGCGTCCGCACACGGGAGAGACTTCGATGACGATGCATGTTTCCAGCGGCCGCAACTGGCCAGCCCTCCGCAACCTTGGCCTCGCTGCCATCGTCGCGCTCGGCGGCTTCGCGATGTTCCAGACAGCCAACAAGGCGGCCGAGGAAGCGGTGGTGATTCCCGCCCCGGCGCAGGACCTGCCAGCCGCCGACGGGTTGCAGACCGCGGTGTTCGCGGGCGGTTGCTTCTGGGGCGTACAGGGCGTGTTCCAGCACCTCGATGGGGTAACGAACGCCGTTTCGGGCTATGCCGGAGGCACCTCGGAGACGGCAACCTATGATCAGGTATCGACCGGGGGCACGCACCACGCCGAGGCGGTGGAGGTGACCTACGATCCGAAGCTCGTGAGCTATGGCGAACTGCTGCAGGTCTATTTCTCGGTTGCGCACAACCCGACGCAGCTCAATTTCCAGGGGCCGGACCACGGCACGCAATACCGCTCGGCGATCTTCTTCGCCACGCCGGAGCAGGAGAAGGTCGCCAAGGACTACATCGCCCAGCTCGATGCCGCGAAGGTCTACCCGGCGCCGATCGTGACGACGCTCGAACCGCTCCAGGCGTTCTATGCGGCCGAGGCCTATCATCAGGATTTCCTGACGAACAATCCGGCCTACCCGTACATCGTGTTCAACGACCTGCCGAAGATCGAGGCGCTCAAGAAGCTGTTCCCGGCAGAGTTCCGCGACAAGCCGGTGCTGGTCGCGGACGCTCGCTGAGTCAGAGGCTTAGAGCAGTTTCTCGATGTCGGATGCGAGGTCGGCGGGCTCCGTCGTCGGGGCGAAGCGGTCGCGGACATTGCCGTCGCGGCCGATCAGGAATTTGGTGAAATTCCACTTCACGTCCTTGGTGCCGAGCACGCCCGGCGCCTCGTTCTTCATCCAGACATAGAGCGGATCGGCGGCCTTGCCGTTGACGTCGACCTTCTCGAACATCGGGAAGGTCACGTCATAGGTCAGCGAACAGAAGCTGGCGATTTCATCGGCCGCGCCGGGTTCCTGCTCGCCGAACTGGTTGCAGGGAAAACCGAGAATGACGAGGCCACGACCGCCATAGGTGCGCCAGAGCGTTTCGAGGCCGGCATATTGCGGGGTGAAGCCGCATTTGCTCGCCACGTTGACGACCAGCACGACCTTGCCGGCATAGGTGGAGAGGGCCTCCGGCTGGCCATCCAGCCGGCGGGCAGTGAAATCGCTCAGAGTCGTCATGGGGGAAACGTATCCGTGTTGCGCGAGAACTAGTCCTCGCGCTTGTGCCCGTCGATGCGCCTGGCGGCAAGCTGCCTCGCGGCATCGTCAGCCAGCTTCTCGGCCTTGGTGCGCCCGAATTTTGCGCGGTTCTGCCCGGCGGTCGCATCCTTCTCGGCGCGGGCCTTGGCCTTGCGGGCTTTGCTGAGGGAGAGGATGTCGGCCATCGGGCGAGCCTAGCGCGGGGGATCGAAGAGGACAACCAGCGGCGAGTCTCGCGGCGGAGGCGGCACCATTGTACATGCGTTGCGAGATATTGCACACTTCAGGCGATGCAGAGGGGGAAGCACATGGCAGACCAGATGCCTCAGGGGCAAAAGAAACGTCCGGTACGACTGATCATGAGCGTGCTTGGGATGGCCAGCATTCTGGCGGCTCTCCCTGCAACCGGAGCAGTCGCGGCCGATCGCGATGCTGCCGCGCTCTTCGCCCGCGTGTGCCTGAGCGATGCGCCGGCTTTCAAGCGCGTTCAGGCCAAGGCGCGCTCCGAGGGGTGGATGGATGCGCCGGCGCAACGCGGCCGCGCCAAACCTCCCCGGCTGGACGCGTGGCTCGTCCCGGTGGGCGGAAAGGTCGGCTTTGCCGTGTCTGTGTCGACAGTGAAGATGGCCGGCCGGTCGATCGAGCAATGCACGGCCGGTGGTCCGGCGTCCCGGCAGGCGGTTCGCGCGATGTTGCGAAGCGCAAAGGCGGAGGAGCAGCCGTCAATGACCGGCGCGATGGTTCCGGGCGGTATCGATGGCAATCCTCAGGTTTACACGGCCCAAATGGGAGGTCATCTCGCCTACATCACGACGGAGACGGCCGGGACCGCGTACGTGCTGAGCATCACGGTCCCGCGCAAGTAAGGCCGCGCCGGGTGCTCGCGGCTAGACCAGCCGGCTCTGCGTTGCGGCGGCTTCGATGAAGCTGGCGAAGAGCGGGTGCGGCTCGAAGGGCTTTGACTTGAGTTCCGGGTGGAACTGCACGCCGATGAACCACGGGTGGTCGGTGCGCTCGACGATCTCGGGGAGCGTGCCGTCGGGGGAAACGCCCGAAAACAGCAGGCCCTTGGCCTCCAGCACCTTGCGGTAGTTCATGTTCACTTCGTAGCGGTGGCGGTGGCGCTCGGAGATGTGCGTCGTGCCGTAGATGTCAGCGACTCGGCTGCCGCGGCTCAGTTGCGCCGGGAAGGCGCCGAGCCGCATGGTGCCGCCGAGATCGCCGTCGGCGCGGTGCGTCTGCTTCTCGTTGCCGGCGGTCCACTCGGTCATGATGCCGACGATGGGCTCCTTGGTGGGGCCGAATTCGGTCGAGTTGGCGTTGGTGATGCCCGCCGTGTTTCGCGCCGCCTCGATGCAGGCCATCTGCATGCCGAAGCAGATGCCGAAATACGGCAC
>Ga0073904_10004312_pt1 | contig 10588 bp, 8 predicted proteins | sample KloWWTrecipitate_FD_66668 | JGI IMG/M metagenome (GOLD analysis project Ga0073904, IMG submission 66668) | Active sludge microbial communities from Klosterneuburg, Austria, studying microevolution and ecology of nitrifiers - Klosterneuburg... | ecosystem: Engineered > WWTP > Aerobic digester >... | reverse complement strand
CGCCACAGTCCGCCTCCTGTGGAGCTAACGTCCGCGCGGGCGAAACGGTTCCGCTCGCGGTTGCGCTCCTCGGCGGCATGGTAGCGCCGCCTGCCGAATGGCAGCAATACCATTTCTGTAAAATCTCGCGTCGGCGGATGGCGGGGCAGCGAGCTACGGAGGCGCACGTTATGACACGTCTTGCGCCCGTGCTTGCCTGGCCCCTTGGCGTGTACCGGCCCCAGGACGGCGCCGTCAAAGCTCTGGCAGGCTCCGGTGCCACTCGGTGGCGCATTCGTAGGCGTGGGCCGCCCGCAGCACCGTCGCTTCATCGAACGGCCGCCCGGCGAGTTGCATCCCGATCGGCAACCCCTCGCCCGAAACACCGCACGGCAGCGACAGCGCCGGCGCCCCGGCGATGTTGAACGGCATCGTCAGCGAGGCGAAGGCGGCGCCGGTGCTCAGCATGATCCCGTCGACCTCCACCTGTTCCTCGCCGATCAGCGAAGCCGGGCGCATCGTTGTCGGCGCGAGCAGCAGGTCGACCTGCTCGAACTGGCGGCGCATGGCCTCCTTCACGTCGTAGCTCGCCCGGTAGGCGTTTGCCAGGCCCGCGGCATCCGGCAGCGGGTTCGAAAGCTCCGCGAGAAGCTCGGGGCTGTAGTCATCGCGCTTCTCGGTCAGCCACTGGCGGTGGTACGCCTGCCCTTCGGCGTTGCACACCATCCATGCCTGCAGAACGGCCATGCGCTCATAGCCAGCATCGACATCGACAACCTCGGCGCCAAGCTCGCGGAAGACGTCCATCGCGAGCTCGACCGCGACCCTCACCTCGGGGTCGAGCAGGCCGTAGAACTGGTCGCGGGGGACGCCGATTCGCAGTCCCCGGACGCCGCCGTGGAGCGCGGCGCGGTAGTCTGGCACCGGCACCGGCATGGTCGCGAAGTCGTTGGGGTCGTACCCGGCGATGGCCTGCAGCACGATGGCGGCGTCCTCGACGGTGCGGCAGATCGGGCCGGGGTGGTCGAACTGCCAGGACATGGGGATGACCCCCGCCTTGCTGACGCGCCCGAAACTGGGCTTGAAGCCGACGCAGCCGTTCAGCGCAGCGGGGATGCGGATGCTCCCGCCCGTGTCCGTCCCGAGCGTGCCCGCGGCCATGCGCGCCACAATCGCCGCACCCGAACCGCCGCTCGACCCTCCGGGGATCCGGTCGAGCGCCCACGGGTTGTGGGTCGCGCCGGTGTGGGGGTTGTTGGTGGTGGTGCCCCAGGCGAACTCGTGCGTGTTGGTCTTCCCTATTAATACCGCGCCAGCCTCGCGCAGGCGGCGCGCGCAGGCCGAGTCCTCGGCCGGGATGCGGCCGCGCAGTACCTTCGAACCGGCAGCCGTTTCGATCCCCGCCGTGTCGTACAGGTCCTTCAGCCCAAACGGGATACCGTGCAACGGCCCCCGGTGGTTTCCCGCCCCAATCTCAGCGGCTGCCCGGGCGGCATCGGCCCGCGCGCGATCAACGGTCACGGTCACGAAGGCATTGATGGCCGGGTTCAGCCGCTCGACCCGGGCCAGGTAGGCCTCGGCCAGGTCGATGGGAGAGACCTCGCGCCGCTCGATGCGGGCGGCGGCTTCGGCAATCGTGAGGCTCGTGAGGTCGGACATGGCGGTGCTCCTGCGCGATCGTCGGCGCCATGCTACGCCACCAGGCGGCGATCCTTCGAACCATGCCTGAAAAACCACGGGAAAGCCGGGGGGCCCCCGCTATTGACGCTACAGCCCGCAGCCGACACAGTTACGGAGTCATGTCGAACACTGCCGTCCTGACCGCGCTTCTCGCCACGGCCGCTGCTGCTGCCGCTGCGCATGCGCGCGGGCAAAGTTGGCGGCCGGTCTGACCTGGCACTGATACCACAATCAAGACCGCCCCAGAGGCGGTCTTTTGATGACGGGGCTGCCTTGAGGGAGACAGGGGAACCCAGATGAATACCGTCGCCGCGGGCCCGGAACGCTTTATCTCCCGGCGCATGCAGGCCGTACCGCCGAGCGGCATCCGCAAATTCTTCGACCTCCTCAGCACCATCGACGATGTGATCTCGCTCGGCGTGGGCGAACCGGATTACGTGACTCCGGAGCCTATCCGGCGGGCCGCCATCGAAAGCATCGAACACGGCCACACGCACTACACCTCGAACTACGGCCTGCCCGAGCTCCGCGAAAAACTGAGCGCGCACCTCGAACGGCTCTACGGCGTCCGTTACGACCCGAAGACCGAGATCGTCATCACCAGCGGGTCGAGCGAAGCCTTCGATATCGCCCTCCGCGCCCTTCTCGACCCCGGTGACGAGGTGCTCTGCGCGGATCCCTGCTACGTGGCCTATCTCCCCGCGACGGTGATGGCCGGCGGCAGCTTCGTCCCCGTCCGGACTTCCGCCGCGAACGACTTCCGCCTGATGGCCGCCGATGTCGAGGCCGCGATCACCCCACGCAGCCGGGTCATCCTCCTCGGCTACCCTTCAAACCCGACCGGCGCCACCATGGGCCGCGACGACCTGGCCGCCATCGCCGCCGTGGCCGAACGGCATGACCTCGCGGTCGTCAGCGACGAGCTCTACGACCGGATGACATATGTGGGCGAACACACCTGCTTCGCCTCCCTGCCCGGCATGCGGGGGCGGACGGTACTCCTCGGCGGCTTCAGCAAGGCGTACGCTATGACCGGATGGAGGCTCGGCTGGGTGGCCGCTCCCGCGCCCCTGGCCGAAGCAGTCATGAAGGTGCACCAGTACGTGATGATGTCGGCGCCCACGGCATCGCAATACGCCGCAGTCGCGGCACTCGACCACGGCGAGTCATTCGTCGCCGAGATGGTCGCCGAATACGACCGCCGCCGCCGCCTCATCGTCGATGGTCTGCGGGCGGTCGGCCTTCCTACGTTCGAGCCCCGAGGCGCGTTCTATGCCTTCCCCGATATCAGCGTGACGGGGCTCGACAGCGTGTCGTTCAGCGAACGGCTTCTCGCTGAGGAGCGCGTCGCCGTCGTACCCGGGAGCGCCTTCGGCGAAGCGGGCGAAGGGTTTGTGCGGGCGTGTTACGCCAGCGGCTACGAACAGATTGAACGTGCCCTGGAGCGCATCGGCCGGTTTGTCCAGAGGCATCGCCATGACTGACCGCACCGGCCATCCACCTGTCTGTCTCCCTCGTGCCCATGGAGCAAGGCACGCGGGGGTACGAAGTCTATTCTGGTGAGGTAACCGTATGAGCAGTGTCGTCCACCCGATTGAGACCGAATCCCTGGCGGACCTTCCGCCCGGAGCAGCCCCTTCATTCGGAGACCTGGAGACCGGCACTGCCCCCGACTCCGCCCCCCTCGTCCTTTCCGAAGCGGCCCACCGCACGATCAGCGGCCCCGGCCCCCTCGATACCCTGAGCGGCGCTTTCCACCTCGAAGACCCGCTCTTCGATGGCGAACTCCTTGTCGAGCCTGCCGGCACGCCCGGGCTAGTCCACGTCCATGCCGACATCTCCCACCGCCGTGGCGGCGGGCTCCACTACGATGCCGACGTGCGCGAATCCTGGCTCCTCCGCGAGAGCGCCGACCTTGAGCCGGACGATTCCCGGGCCCGCGTCGCCCGCGCGCTCGCCGAGCTTGCCAGTCTGCCCCACCAGTCCACGGTTAAGGTTTCGTTCGAATCCTGACCGGAACTCTCCCCGGACCCCGCGGCACCGCCCCCGATAAGAAGCCTCTGCTGAATTACCACTTGCCATTCGTGCGGCAGATGGTAGCATTCGGCGCCATCAATAGGTGTCCCGGGGGGGTTGGTATGGCTTTCGCGAAGAGGGGATTTGGAATGGTTGTCGCCGGTGCGTGTGTGGCGGGAGCGCTCCTGACGGCAGCCTGTGGCGGCGGTGGCAGCGATGACGGCGGCAACGGTGGAAGTGGCAGCGGCAAGCTCGAAAACGTCAATACGCAAGACGCGACTGCAACCCCGGATACCAACCGTCCCGAAGTGGTGGTTGAGGTCCGTGACGGCTCGTTCAGCCCTGACGTGGTCACCATCAAGGCGGGGACGAAGGTCGTCTGGAAGTGGGTCGATACCAAGCAGCCCCACTCCATCATGCTTTCCGGAACCAAGTCCCCCGAGCAGACCTCCGGGACCTATGAGCGCGTCTTTGACCAGAAGGGCGTGACCTACCCGTACCAGGATGGCGTCTCAGGCGCGGCAATGTCGGGAAAGATTATCGTCGAGTAGCCTTACTCGGCCGTCAGCATTTCGGCATCGGCGCCGGCGTCGAGCAGCGCGCGAAGCATGCGCTCGGCGCTCACCCGGTCCAGGTTCGCCGCGACCGGGATCGGCGCCTTTTCCACGGCGTCGGCCAGGTCCTTGGCCTCGCGGAGGCCCAGCCCGAGTTCGCCCCGGATCACGCGGATCACGTCGATCTTGTTGTGCCCGATGCCCTTCAGGATGACGCTATCGCTGCCCACGCCGTGCGCCCTGCCCGGGGCAGCCTTCGGAGGCCGTGTTTCGCCGCCGCCGCCGCCGCGGCGTAGTGATCGGGTCCGCTCCATCATCGTCGCGACGAACATCAGGTCGGTCAGGGCCCATGCCGCCAGGACGGCCCACGTCAACGGGCTACCGAACCCCAGCGTGAGCACTGCGCCAACGAACAGGAGCCCGGCAAGGCCCGATACGGCTCCAAGGCCAAGCAGACGATTCATAGGGCCAGATCATACCCCGGCTGCGACCGCCTCGCTGCCGGGAAGGCCCCTGATCCGCCCGCAGCACAGCCCTGCAACTGGCGCGAACCACGCTTCACCCCCAAGATGTCGAACGCATCAGGAGGAACGGACATGGGCAGCATCACCGCGCTCGATGAAAAGACCGCCCGCAAGTTCTACCTCGACGACCCGGAGGACCTGCACCCCGGGGAAGACGTCATCTTCATCCTCAATCTGCACGGCGGCGGCTCGGTCGGCGCATGGCAGCGGCTCTACTTCCCGGCAATTGACTTCCGGGACAGGTACCGCCTGGTCGTTGCCACCCCATCGGCCGCGACGAAGGAACCCGCGCGGCGCTGGGTCGCCGAGGCCGATGATGACCACCTCCGCAACATCGTCGAGCTTGTGTTCCAGAAGTACGGCGCCGAACACATCCGGTCATTCTGGCTCGCCGGGCACTCCCAGGGCGGGATGACCTCCAACCGGCTGCTCCAGACCGACGAATTCTTCAAGAAGCGCGTGGACGGCTGGCTGAGCCTCTCCGGCGGCAGGATCGGCCCTATCGAGCTGCCGGCGTCGTTCTTCGCCGGCAGGCGCCCGCCGCCGCCCGCCCCCGGTGGCGCCAATGCGCCGCGCCCCGGGACGGCGGCCATGCCGGACTGCGACATCTCGGTCATCTTCACCTGCGGCGAACACGAAATGGTCCGCCTGCCCGAGACCTCGCCATGGGCGGAGAAGTACAGCGCCGGTCCCCGGGTACGCCAGCCCGACATCGTCGATGAGCAGGCCGGGCAAATCCACGACGGCTCTCGCGAGGGGCGCTCCACCCCCGCCTGGGGCCTCCAGCCTCGCCCGGGCACCGCGCAGGTCTACGTGTATCCCGGCGCGCGCGACGGCCGCGTCATCGCCGATGTTGTCCGCATCGATAAGGGGCACACCGAAGGCCTCGAGCCACATGTCACCGAGGAACTCATCCGGCTGATGGTGAGCGCACCGGGAGGCAAAGCCCGCCCACTCGGCGCGTAGTCACACCCCGCCGGTGGCGCTTGCGTGCACCCCTTCGTACGAGCGCGTGGCAATCTCGCAGGCGAGCCGGGTGTCGCGGCTGGCGAGTGGCGTGCCCGCCCGGCGCCGCCAGTACTCCGCTCGGCCGAGTGCGGCCCTGGCGAGATCGTTCGCGCCGGCAGCCGGATCGAGGCCGAGCTTCTCGTACGCCGGGGCGCCGGAAACCAGCCGCTGGACCTCCACAAGCTCATCCTCGGTCAGGTGTGCCGCCCCCGTGAGGGCGAGGTGCAACAACCGCAGTTCGGCCAGTTCATGGGCCGAACCTTCGATCTCTTCAATGGACTGCAGCAGCGGCCGCGCCGGGCCTTCTCCCCGGCGCTCAAGCTCCCGCGCAACGGCGCGCAACCCCAGGAGCGCCGAGCGCGCCTTCAGGTGGCTCGCCCGGGAAGTGAAGTACTCGTCCATCAGGCCGCGCAGCCGCCCGATCCCCGAGACATCCACCAGTGCTCGCGAAAGGTCAGAGGCCGTCTGGCACTGCCCCTCCGCAATCGCCCGCGTCGCGAAGCGAAGCCCGAACAACCCGAAGCGCTCCAACAAATGCTCGCGCACTTCGCCGGTCAGCGGCCCCAGGTCCTGCCGCCTGAAGCGATCCACCGACAGCAGCGCCATATCGACCACGTCCGGCCCGCTGGCCGCGAACGCGCGTACCCACGCCATCTCATCCTCCCTCAGCGTGGCGCCCGTCTCGGCAAGCAGCCCGGCCAGCGGGATGACATCAGCCACAGCTGAACGGAGATGGGGGTCCCGCGCGTAGCGGGCGGCGATCGCTGCCGAGGACTCCATCGCATCTGGCCGGGCCGCCCCGATCTCGTCCGCCCGCGAAAGCACCGCCACGGCGTTGACCGGTGAGCTGGAGGCGATGGATTCCGCGTAGAGGCTTTCCAGCAGCTCCATATCCGTCCGGTGCAGGTGGCGCATCAGGTAGACCACCGCATCGGCCTCGGGGGCCACGCCCGACTCCCCGAACAGGAAGGCGGCCGCCCGCAGCCGGACAGCTTCATCGGATGACCCGGTCCCCGGTGTGTCGATCAGCGTCAGGTTTGAAAGGGCGCCAGAGGGCCACGCAACGTCCAGCGCCTCAACGCGGCCGGGAGCCGCACTCAGGTCGATCTCCACCGACGTCTCGGCCCGGCGGAAGGGCAATGCGACGTGCCTGCCGTCTTCCAGACGGGCTCCAACCGCGTACCCCAGCCCGTGCCGGTACCAGCACACGTGCCGGGTGCACTCGCCCGCATCGGTCGGGGCGACCCGTTCGCGGAGGAGCGCGTTCAGGAGTGTCGATTTCCCGGCCTTAATGCGCCCGACGATCGCGACCCGCAGCGGCTCGTGCAGCGCCTCCCGGACCTGGCGGATCGCATCGCCAGCGGGACTCGTCCCCAGGCCGTCCAGAACCTCGACGCAGACGGCATCGACACGGTTCGCGAGCCGAGCGGTCACGCCGGGGCCCCCTGTCCGCCGGAAAACCCGGCCCTCAGCGCCTCAAGCCGCGCCAGCACGCCATCGATGCGTGCCGCGTCCTCGCGCAGGTCCCGGAGCTGGACAAGCCGGGCCTGCTCATCCTCGCCAAGCGCACGTTCCAGGCTCTCAACGGCGACTGCGCAGGTCCGCAGCCGCTCGGCGATACGCTCCGCGTAGTGGTCGCGGACCTGGCGGGTCAGCTCGCGGGTGAGGTCGCGCAGGGCCTTCGCCACCTCGAACTCGGCTTCATCCAGGAATTGCCGGATGGCGGTCCGCGCCTGCTGGCGCCGCTGGGTCAGCTGGCGGCCTCGTTCCTCAATCACCTGCTTGCCCCCGAACACCGCCGCCACTCCGAGCAGCGCGCCCGCCGGGATCGCCAGCCCTGAAAGCCCCGCGACCATGCCGAAGAGGATCAGCCCTCCCTGCGCGCCGCGTAAACCCGAGAATCCGAGCCCCAGCCCCGAAGCCAGCGATGGCCGCGCGATCGGCCGGGCGCGCCAGAGTCCGGAGACATCCGGCGCCGGCGAACCCGCTGCAACAGCGCCCGGGTCGTCTTCCGCGATCAGGTCAGCAATCGCGGCCGCGATCCGCTCCGTGCCTTCGCCAAGCTCCTTCATCACTCCATCCGCGATTGCGGCCGAGCCCTCGCGCGCCCGGATGCTCAGCCGCTGCCAGGTCTGCCGGGGATCGGTCTTCTCGATCTCTTCGTCCAGTTCGCGCTGGAGGTCCCGCAGCCGGCGGCGGAACCGGTAGTCCACCCCTGCGACCAGGTCGGCGAACCCATCGTTCATCGTCGTCATCCAGCGCGCGTTGCCCTGCCGCAGCTGTTCAAGGCGGCCCTTCGCGGCACTCAGCGACTCGAGGCGGGCGGCAAGCGTTGCCGGCGCCTCCCGCGCGGCGATACCGGCCGTGGTGGCGGCGCGTTGTTCGCCCAGGGCGTCCTCAACAATCTCAAGCAGGTCGCGCAGGGCAAGCATCCGCGCACCGCGCAGGACAAGGCGGTCGAGCTCGTCGATCAGCGCCGGGAAGCCACTTTCGTCGTTCAGCTCGCGGTCCCGGCGCTGCAGGGCGACACGCCGGACGGCCGCCGAAACCGGCACGACCGGGATCGCAAGCCCTGCTGCTCGAAGCTGGCCCGCAACAGCCTCTTCGATCTCCCGCCAACTGGTGTACAGGTCAGTCTTGGCAAGGGCCAGGATGGTCACCGGGGTTGTCCTCACAGCAAGCCCCAGAAAGGTCAGTTCCTCATGGGAAAGCGGCGCCGAGGCATCGCTGACAACCACGGCCGCATGCGCGGCGCGCAGGTACGCCAGCACGAAGCCCGCATGGCCCGGCCGCACCCCGTGGATGCCCGGCGTGTCGATCAGGGTAATACCCCGGGCAAGCAGCGGGTTCGGCGTCTGCACTTCGACCAGGCCCGGCGCCGAGCCTTCGCTGCCGGCCTCGGTGGCGGCCGCCGCGAGCCCGCCGAACGGGAGTTCGCGCGCGCGCCACTCCCCGCCAACGTCCTCCCACAGGGCCGCCCGCGCGGTCTCGCCATGCCGGAGGACGGTCACCGCCGCAGTGGCGATATCATCATCGACAGGGCAGATCTCCTCGCCGATGAGCCCATTGATCAGCGAGCTCTTGCCCTCCTTGAACTCGCCCACCACCGCGATGGCCGTATCGGGCCGGCTCATCCGTGCCGCGGCCAGGCTTACCGCCTGCGCGAGATCCTCCCGCCGGAGCGCCCGGGCCGCATGGACGGCAAGATCCGCGAGGTTCCGGGCCTCTTGGACCAGTTCGTTGCCGGGCATCGTCGCTTCTACTTGCATTGGGGCACCGAGAGTAGCCGATTGTGCCTACTGGCGAAATGGGCAGCCCGGTATACTCGGCTCTCGATCACCATCCGGCTGGAGTTCACGCGTGGGATATGTGCTGGGAGTTGACGTTGGCACCACCAATACGGCCGCGGCAACCGACCTCGATGGGCGGGTGGAGATCTTCCAGCTCGGTTCCCGCGCCGCCGTCATCCCGTCCGTCGTGGTCCTTCGCGCCGATGGCGAAGTCCTCACCGGCGAAGCCGCAGACCGCCGCTCCCAGACCGAACCGACGCGCACCGCGCGCGAGTTTAAACGCCGCCTTGGCGACCCCGTCCCTTTGCTCCTCGGCGGTACGCCCTACGGGGCCGAATCGCTCTACGCGCTCCTCCTGCGCAGCGTGGCTGACCAGGTTGCCAGGCAGCACGCCGGCCCGCCCGACCTGACGGTCGTCACCCACCCGGCCGCCTGGGGCCCCTACAAACTCGACCTCCTCCGCCAGGCGATCCGCCAGGCCGACCTCGGCGAAACCATCCTGCTTTCCGAACCCGAAGCCGCCGCCATCCACTACGCCGCCCAGGAGCGCATCGATCCGGGCGCCATCATCGGCGTCTACGACTTCGGCGGCGGCACCTTCGACGCCGCCGTCCTTCGCAAGGCCGACGACGGGTTCGAGCTCCTCGGCGAGGCCGAAGGGATCGAGCGGCTCGGCGGCATCGACTTTGACGAGGCCATCCTCGGACTGGTCAACAACGCGACAAAGGGCGCCCTGAAAGCCTTCGACCAGGAAGACCCGGCCGTCAGGGCCGCGGGGAACCGGCTCCGCGAAGAGTGCCGCGCCGCGAAGGAAGCGCTCTCCGACGACACCGAATCCGTCATCCCGGTCCTGTACCCGGAGCTCCAGACCGAAGTCAGGCTCACCCGCGGCGAGTTCGAAGAGATCGTGCGCCCACGCCTCCGCGAGACCGTCGCCGCGCTCGAGCGTGCTGTGCGCAGCGCCGGCCTGTCGATGGCACAGGTCGACCGGATCCTGCTTGTCGGCGGGAGTTCCCGCATCCCACTGGTCGGCGCCTACGTCCGCGAGGCGACGGGCCGGCCTATCGCCATCGACGCCCACCCCAAACACGCGATTTCGCTCGGCGCGGCAGAATTCGGCAGGGGGAGCCTTACCGCCCCGGCAGAGGCTCCGGCAGCCACTCCCGTCGCAGCCCAGGCGGCGGTAACGGCGCAGACGAACACCCCGACCCCACCACCACCGCCAGCCCCCCCGCGGGCCGTGCCATTGGGCGAAGGGCAGCCCGGCCGGAAAGTCCCCGGGCGAGCCATCGCCGTCGCCGCCGCCGCAGGCGGAGCGCTCGCTCTCGCGGGAGTCGCATTCGCGTTCATGGGAGGCGGAGGCGATGACGCCTCCCCGGCCGATGCCGGCACCGCCACCGCCACAAAGCCCACGCAGCTCGCCCTCGCGACTGCCACACCAACTCCAACCGCCACCGCAACCTCCTACGCCACCGCCACGCTTGCCGCCAACCCGACGCCTACACCGACCGCCACGCCTTCGCCCACCCGGACCACG
>Ga0073904_10004311_pt1 | contig 10589 bp, 7 predicted proteins | sample KloWWTrecipitate_FD_66668 | JGI IMG/M metagenome (GOLD analysis project Ga0073904, IMG submission 66668) | Active sludge microbial communities from Klosterneuburg, Austria, studying microevolution and ecology of nitrifiers - Klosterneuburg... | ecosystem: Engineered > WWTP > Aerobic digester >... | reverse complement strand
GGCGATGCTGGCGACGAAACGCTGGCGGTCGGCGTCCGGCAACGGGCCTTCCAGCAGCTCAGTGGCCCCGCGGATCGCCGCCAGCGGGCTTTTCAGTTCGTGGGTCAGCGCGTGCACGTACTGTTCGACGTACTGCTTGCCTTCCAGTTTCTCGCGCATGTCGTGCAGGGCACGCCCGAGGTCGCCGAATTCGCCGGCCGCCGCCGGCTGCGGCGCACGTTCGCCGGCTGCCACCGCATCCGCGTAGCGGCGCAGCGCGCCCAGCTGGCGCGACAGCCACCATGCGGCGGCGATCCCCACCAGCAGCGCGGCACCCATCAGCACCAGGCCCCAGCGGGCCACGATCTGCTGGCTGCGGGCGATGAACGGCGCCATCGCCCGGTTCGGCTTGGCCACGGTCAGCACGCCGACGATCCGCCCCTGGTCGTCCCGGATCGGCGCAGCCACGTGCATCACCGTGCTCGCCTCGTCGCCCGGATCCTCGCGGGTGGAACGCGCGCCGTACTCGCCGCGCAGGGTGCGGTAGACGTCGTTCCAGCGCGAGTTGTCGCGGCCGAGGTCCTTGCCCTCCGAGTCGAACACCACGATCCCGCGCGCATCGGTCACCGTCACCCGGAAACCGCTGCGGTCCTTGGCGAAGCCCCAGACGTCGGCGTCGAGCTTGCGCGCCTGCACCGCGCGCAGGCGCCGGGCGAAGCGGCCGTCGGCGATGCGCCCGGCCAGCATGTCGTCGCTGGCCAGCTCCGCCAGGGTGTTGGCGGTGTCGATCAGGGTGCCTTCCATCGCCTGGCGCACGCCCGGCTTGACCTGCTCGACGAACACCTTGCCGACCAGCAGCGCGGCCAGCGCCACGATCAGGAAGTAGCCCAGCAGCACGCGCAGGCCGATGTTCACCGCTCAGCCCTCGACATGCACGGCATAGCCCAGCCCGCGCACGGTGCGGATCGGGTCCGCGTCCGGGGCGATGGCGCGCAGTTTCGCGCGCACGGTCTTCACATGGGTATCGACCGTGCGCTCGCCCGATTCCAGCGCATCGCCCCACACCCGGTCCATCAGCCGCGCCCGGTCCAGCACCGCGCCAGGGCGCGCCAGCAATGCCTCCAGCAGGCCGAATTCGTAGCGGGTCAGGTCCAGCAACACGCCATCGAAGCGCAGCCGATGGCCGGTGGCGTCCAGTTCGAAGCGCCCGAGCCTCCGCCAGCCAGCGGTGTCGTCATGGACCACCTGCCGGCGCAGCCGCGCGCGCACCCGCGCCACCAGCTCGCGCGGGGAGAACGGCTTGGCCATGTAATCGTCGCCACCGAGTTCCAGCCCCAGCACGCGGTCCAGCTCGGCGTCGCGCGCGGTCAGGAACAGCACCGGCACTTCGCTTTCGATGCGCAGCGCGCGGCAGACGTCGAAGCCGCTGGTGTCCGGCAGGCCCACGTCGAGGATCACCAGGTCGATGCCGCCGCGCCGCAGCCGCGGCAGGACCTCGCCGCCCAGCAGCACGTGCTCGGCGGCATAGCCTTCGGCACGCAGCGCGTACAGCACGGTCTCGGCGATCGCGCCCTCGTCTTCGGCCAGCAGGATGGTCATCGGCATGCGCCGCATCCTAGCCGAGGACGCCGCGGCAATTGCGTTGCGGGTGTGAAGTGGCGCGCGATGCGACAATGCCGCGATGAACTATCGCCACGCCTTCCATGCCGGCAACCACGCCGACGTGCTCAAGCATGTCGTGCTGCTGGCGCTGTGCGATGCGCTCACCGCCAAGCCGGCCGCCTGTTTCGCACTCGACACCCATGCCGGCCGCGGCCTGTACCGGCTGGATGGCGAATCCGCGCAGAAGACCGGCGAGGCCAGCGACGGCATCGGCAGGCTGCTCGCCGAGGCCCCGCGGAACCCGCCGATCCAGCGCTACCTGGCCGCGATCAAGGCGTGCCGGCAGCAGCACGGCGCGCATGCCTACCCCGGTTCGCCGTGGCTGCTGGCGCATGCGCTGCGCGCGCAGGACCGGATCTCCGCCTGCGAGCTGCTGCCCGAGGAAGCCAACGTGCTGCGCGACACCTTCGCCGGCGACCCGCGGGTGGCGGTGCACGCGCGCGACGGCTACGCCGCGGTCAAGGCGCTGTTGCCGCCCCGGCATGGGACGGTGAAGTTCGCGCGCGGGCTGGTCCTGGTCGACCCGCCCTACGAGGCGCAGCTGGACGAATTCGACACCGCCCTGGCCGCGATCCGCGACGTGCTGGCGCGCTGGCCGCAGGCGATGCTCGCGCTGTGGTACCCGATCAAGCAGCGCCGCGCGCTGCGCCAGTTCTACCGCAAGGCGGCCGGGCTGGATGCCAGGTCCACCCTGCTGCTGGAGCTGCTGGTGCGCCCGGACGATTCGCCGCTGCGCATGAACGGCAGCGGGATGCTGCTGTTGAACGCGCCGTGGCAGTTCGACGTGGCGATGCGGCCGGCACTCGACGGCCTGTGCGCGGCGCTGGGCGAGGCCGGCGGGTCGGCGCGCGTGGAGTGGCTGCGCCTGCCGGCCTGAGCGGCACGCAGGAAAAGGGGCCAGAGTGAAGTTTCGCGTCGAAGGGTCTCGCTGAGGAAGAAGTACCAGCGCGAAATTCACTCTGGCCCCTTTTCCGTTTCCGCGCCGCCGCGACAGGCCGTATGCGAAGATTCGCCGCCCCCGACAACGCGCATTGCCATGGCCTCCAGTTTCTTCGCCCTGTTCGACGACATCGCCACCCTGCTCGACGACATCTCGGTGATGACCAAGGTCGCCACCAAGAAGACCGCCGGGGTGCTGGGCGACGACCTGGCGCTGAACGCGCAGCAGGTGTCCGGGATCCATGCCGACCGCGAGCTGCCGGTGGTGTGGGCGGTGGCCAGGGGTTCGCTGCTGAACAAGGCGATCCTGGTACCGGCGGCGCTGGCGATCGCGGCGCTGGAAGCGTGGCTGCGCGGCCGCGGCTTCGCCATTCCGCTGATCACGCCGCTGCTGATGATCGGCGGCGGCTTCCTCTGCTACGAGGGCGTGGAGAAGCTGGCGCACAAGTTCCTGCAGAGCCGGATCGACGACGCCCACCACCACGCCGAGCTGGTGCACGCGGCCAGCGACGAATCGGTGGACATGCTCGCGTTCGAGAAGGAGAAGATCAAAGGCGCGATCCGCACCGACTTCATCCTGTCCGCGGAAATCATCGTGATCTCGCTGGGCACGGTCGCCACCGAGCCGTTCATGCGCCAGCTGGGGGTGCTGGTCGCGATCGCCCTGATCATGACCATCGGCGTGTACGGGCTGGTCGGCGGCATCGTCAAGCTCGACGACCTCGGCCTGCGCCTGGCCCGCGAGGGCGCCGGCAGGGCCCGGGCCGCGCTTGGCCGCGCGATCCTGGCATTCGCGCCGCGGCTGATGCGGTTCCTCTCGATCGCCGGCACCGCGGCGATGTTCCTGGTCGGCGGCGGCATCCTGGTCCACGGCGTGCCGGCCCTGCACCACCTGGCCGAGGCCGCGCAGGCCTTCCCGCCCGGCTGGCTCTGGGAAAACCTCTTCAATGCCGCGGCGGGCATCGCCGCCGGCGCGGTCATCGTCGGCGCGGTCCTGCTGGTGCGGCGATTGCGCGGAAAGCCGCTCACCACGGCCCACTGACCCGGTTGCGGGCGCCCGCGGCAACGCGCAGCCATCCTGCATTCACATTTTTAACGTCGATCGGGCGATGATCCGGAAATGGCCGCCCGCAACCGCATGCCCCCGTGGCACGAGAACGTCCGCCTCAGCAATGGCCGCGACGTCCTGATCCGCCCGATCCGCCCCGAGGACGCGGTGCCGCTGCGTGCCGGCTTCGCCCTGCTGCAGCCGGACGAAGTGCGCATGCGCTTCCTGCACCCGATGAAGGAGCTCGGCGCCGAGCAGGCCGAACGCCTGACCCGACCCAACACCCGCCGCGAATTCGCGCTGGTGGCCGCCGAACCGCTGCCGCCGGGCGAGGCGCTGGTCGGCGCGGTGGCACGGATCGTGGTGGACGATGACGGCCGCGCCGGCGAATTCGCGATCCTGGTCAGCCACTACATCAACGGCATGGGCCTGGGCCGCCACCTGATGCGGCGGCTGGTGCGCTGGGCCAAGGGCCGCAAGCTGGAGCGCATCTACGGCGACGTGCTGGAGAGCAACCTGCCGATGCAGGCACTGGCGGCCTCGCTGGATTTCCACCGGGAACCCGGCCATTCGCCCGGGCTGGTGCGGATGGTGCTGGACCTGCCGAAGCCGAAGCCGCGCACCCCGCCACCCCTGGTCGCCTGAGCGCCGGCAGCGGCGCGCTAGACTGCGCACCCCCTGCCGGGCACGCCATGTGCCCGGCACCGCCGTGCATTGGTGCCGATGACCCACCTGATCGATTTCCCGACCCTGCCGCTGCCGAAGCCCGGCCAGTTGCGCGCGTACTGGCGAGTGCCAGCCTCGGCCAGTGCGCTGGCGGTGGCGATCGCCGCGGCCGCCGCCCAGCATCGCGCACCGCTGCTGCTGGTCGCGCGCGACAACCACGCCGCGCACCAGCTGGAAGCCGACCTGCACACCCTGCTCGGCGGCGACCCCGCGCTGCCGGTGCTGACCTTCCCCGATTGGGAAACCCTGCCCTACGACCGTTTCAGCCCGCATCCGGACATCGTCAGCCAGCGCCTGGCGACCCTGGCCCGCCTGCCCGGACTGCAGCGCGGGATCGTGGTGGTGCCGGTCGCCACCCTGATGCAGCGCGTCGCCCCGCTTGCCCACGTGATCGGCAACCGCTTCGATTTCCGCCTCGGCCAGCAGCTCGACCTGGACGCCGAGAAGCGCCGCCTCGAAGCCGCCGGCTACCGGCACGCGCCGCAGGTGTTCGACCCCGGCGACTTCGCGGTGCGCGGCGGCCTGCTCGACGTGTTCCCGATGGGCGCCGAGGTGCCGTTCCGGATCGAGCTGCTCGACGACGAAATCGATTCGATCCGTGCGTTCGACCCGGAATCGCAGCGCTCGCTGGAACGCATCGAACGCATCGAACTGCTGCCCGGGCGCGAGGTCCCGCTGGACGAGGCCCCGGTCAGGCGCGCGCTGGACGCACTGCGCGACCGCTTCGACATCGATACCCGCCGCAGCGCGCTGGTGCAGGACCTGAAGGCGGGCCTGGCCCCGGCCGGCATCGAGTACTACCTGCCGCTGTTCCACGCCGGCACCGCGACCCTGTTCGACTACCTCGGCAGCGGCATGCTGCCGGTGCTCGGCGAGGGCGTGTTCGAGGCCGCCGAACACGCCTGGGCGCAGATCGGCGTGCGCCATGACCAGTTGCGCCACGACGTCGAACGCCCGCTGCTGCCGCCCGCCGAACTGTGGCTGTCGCCGGACGCGCTGCGCGAAGCACTCAACCGTGGCGAGCGCATCGAGGTCTGTGATGGCGCCCATCCGCGCCACGCCGACGCCCACCCGCTGCCGCTGCAACCCGCGCCACCGCTGCCGCTGGCGGCCAAGGACCAGGCCCCGGCGCAGGCGTTGCGCGACTTCCTGGCGCACTACCCCGGCCGCGTGCTGGTCGCCACCGATTCGCCCGGCCGGCGCGAGGCGATGCTGGAAATGCTGCAGGCGGCGGGTTTGCAGCCCGAGGTGCTCGCGGACTGGCCGGCGTTCGCCGGAAGCTTCACCGCGGGGCGCGGGGGGCTGCCCGAGTCGCTCCCCGATACTCGCTTGGTCGGTCTGCCCCCTGCGTCCCGCGGCGAGGCCAGCAAGTTCGCCATCGCGGTGGCCCCGTTCGACGACGGCTTCGCGCTCGATGATCCCGCCCTGTGCGTGCTCACCGAACGCCAGCTGTTCCCCGAACGCGCCTCGCAACCGCGCCGCCGCAAGCGCGCCGGCCGCGAACCCGAGGCGATCATCCGCGACCTCGGCGAGCTCTCGCTGGGCGCACCGATCGTGCACGAAGACCACGGCGTCGGCCGCTACCGCGGGCTGCTGTCGATGGACATCGGCGGCATGCCCGGCGAGTTCCTCGACATCGAATACGCCAAGGGCGACCGCCTGTACGTGCCGGTCGCGCAACTGGACCGGATCAGCCGCTATTCCGGCGCCAACCCGGACACCGCGCCGCTGCACAACCTCGGTGGCGAGCAGTGGACGAAGGCGAAGAAGAAGGCAGCCGAGAAGGTCCGCGACGTCGCCGCCGAACTGCTGGAGATCCAGGCCAGGCGCCAGGCGCGCAAGGGCCTGGCGATCGATGTCGACCGGGTGATGTACGAACCGTTCGCCGCGACCTTCCCGTTCGAGGAAACCCCGGACCAGCACGCCGCGATCGAAGCGGTGATCCGCGACCTCGCCAGCTCGCAGCCGATGGACCGGGTGGTCTGCGGCGACGTCGGTTTCGGCAAGACCGAAGTCGCGGTGCGCGCCGCGTTCGTCGCCGCCGCGGCCGGCAAGCAGGTCGCGGTGCTGGTGCCGACCACCCTGCTCGCCGAACAGCACTACCGCAACTTCCGCGACCGCTTCGCCGACTGGCCGCTGAAGGTGGAAGTGCTCTCGCGCTTCAAGTCGAAGAAGGAGATCGACGCGGAACTGCAGCGGCTCGCCGAAGGCAAGCTCGACGTGATCGTCGGCACCCACCGCCTGCTGCAGCCGGACGTGAGGTTCCCGGACCTGGGGCTGGTCATCGTCGACGAGGAACAGCGCTTCGGCGTGCGCCAGAAAGAGGCGTTGAAGAAGCTGCGCGCCAACGTGCACCTGCTCACGCTGACCGCCACCCCGATCCCGCGCACGCTGAACATGGCGATGGCCGGTTTGCGCGACCTCTCCATCATCGCCACCCCGCCGGCCAACCGGCTGGCCGTGCAGACCTTCGTCAACGCCTGGGACGAGGCGCTGCTGCGCGAGGCGTTCCAGCGCGAACTGGCGCGCGGCGGCCAGGTGTACTTCCTGCACAACGACGTCGAAAGCATCCGCCGCATGCACGACGAGCTGCAGGCGCTGGTGCCGGACGCGCGCATCGGCATCGCCCACGGGCAGATGCCGGAACGCGAGCTGGAGCGGGTGATGCTCGACTTCCACAAGCAGCGCTTCAACGTGCTGCTGTGCTCGACCATCATCGAATCCGGGATCGACATCCCCAACGCCAACACCATCATCATCAACCGCGCCGACAAGTTCGGCCTGGCCCAGCTGCACCAGCTGCGCGGCCGCGTCGGCCGCAGCCACCACCGCGCCTACGCCTACCTGACCATCCCCGACCGGCGCTCGATCACGCCGGATGCGAAGAAGCGGCTGGACGCCATCGCCTCGATGGACGAACTCGGCGCCGGCTTCACCCTCGCCACCCACGACCTCGAGATCCGCGGCGCCGGGGAACTGCTCGGCGAAGGCCAGAGCGGGCAGATGGCCGAAGTCGGCTTCAGCCTGTACACCGACCTGCTGGAACGCGCGGTGGCCTCGATCAAGGCCGGCAAGCTGCCCGACGTCGACGACGTGGACCGCCACGGCGCCGACGTCGACCTGCACGTGCCCGCGCTGATCCCCGACGACTACCTGCCCGACCCGCACGCGCGCCTGACCCTGTACAAGCGCATCAGTGCCGCCCGCGACGCCGATGCCCTGCGCGAGCTGCAGGTGGAGATGATCGACCGCTTCGGGTTGCTGCCCGATGCCACCCGGCACCTGTTCGCCACCGCCGAACTGAAGCTCGACGCCACCCGCCTCGGCATCCGCAAGCTCGACCTCGGTGCCAGCGGCGGGCGCATGCAGTTCGTCGAAAAACCCAACGTGGACCCGATGTCGGTGATCCGCCTGATCCAGGGCCAACCCAAGCACTACCGCATGGACGGCCCGGACAAACTGCGCATCAGCCTCGACATGGCGGAAGCCGCCACCCGCTTCAATGCCGCGCGCGGGCTGCTCGCTGCGTTGGCACCGGCGTGAGCGCGACCGCTATGCTGCCGCGCATGCGCCTATCCCTCCTGCTTGCCTGTTCCCTGCTCGCCGCGTGCACCGGCGCGGTCCGCATGGCCCCCGCCGCCGCGGACACCACGACAACGACCTTCATCGTCGTCCGCCACGCGGAGAAAGTCGATGCCAGCCGCGACCCCGACCTCAGCCCCGCCGGCCGCGCCCGCGCGCAAGCGCTCGCGGAATCGCTCGAGGGCCGCGAACTCGTCGCGATCCATGCCACCGAGTTCAAGCGCACCGGGCAGACCGTGGCACCCACTGCAAGCGCCCACGCGCTTCCGGTCGGCACCTATGCGTCCACGCAAGCGGCCGCCGAATTCGCCGCCCACCTGAAGGCCGCGCATCCGCGCGGCATCGTCCTCATCGCCGGCCACAGCAACACCGTGCCGGGCATCGTTGCCGCGCTGTGCAACTGCGAGACCGCGCCGATGGCCGACCACGAGTACGACCGCCTCAGCAGCATCCGGGTCGATGCCGATGGCCGCGCCCGCCTGGACGTCACCCGCTACGGCGCGGCCTCGCCAACCCCGTGACCGACGCCCTCCCCGCCTGGACCGGCGATACCGCGGCCCTGCGCGCCGTGCAGGACGAACTCGCGCGCAAGGTCGTCATCCGCGACGATTTCCCGAAGCCGCTGCGCACCGTCGCCGGCTTCGACGTCGGCTTCGAGGACGACGGCGCCACCACCCGCGCCGCCGCGGTGCTGCTCGACGCCGACACGCTGGAGGTGATCGACCAGCAGGTCGCGCGCGCGCCCACCCGGATGCCCTACATCCCCGGCCTGCTCGGCTTCCGCGAACTGCCCGCCCTGCTCGAGGCGCTGGCGATGCTTGAGCGCGCGCCGGACCTCGCCTTCATCGACGGCCACGGCATCGCCCACCCGCGCCGGCTGGGCATCGCCGCGCACTTCGGCGTCGCCACCAACCTGCCTTGCATCGGCGTCGCCAGGAAGATCCTGGTCGGCGAAGCGCGGATGGCCCTGCACGAGATGCGCGGCGCCTTCACCCCGCTGCGCGACGGCCGCGAACAGATCGGCTGGCTGCTGCGCAGCAAGCCCGGCTGCCTGCCGCTGCTGGTTTCGCCCGGCCACCGGGTCGCGATGCCGTCCGCGCCGGAACTGGTGATGCGCTTCGTCACCCGCTACCGCCTGCCGGAACCAACCAGGCTTGCCGATCGCCTGGCCTCGCCCAGCGAAGACACCAGCCTGACCGCCGACGAACACGCCGGCTGAACCTCGCGGCGTGCGCCACGTGCACGCGAAGCCCCGCTAGCGATCCAGCGGACTCAGCACCGCATGCGGCCCGCGGTTCAGCACGTGCGTATAGATCTGGGTCGTCGCCACGTCCTTGTGCCCCAGCAATTCCTGGATCGTGCGGATGTCCTGACCCGCCTCGAGCAAATGCGTCGCAAACGAATGCCGCAGCGTGTGGCAAGTCGCCGGCTTGACGATTCCAGCCTTCCTCCTTGCTGCCTGGACCGCACGCTGCAAGGTCGCCTCGTCGACGTGGTGCCGGCGCAAGAGGCCGCTGCGGGGATCTCGCGAGGGCTTCTCCGCGGGAAAGACGTACTGCCACCCAAGCTCGAACCCCGCCTGCGGATACTTGCGCGCCAGCGCGTGCGGCAGCCAGACACCATCCAATCCCGACGCCCGGTCCTGCGCGTGGAGCAAACCTACGCGGGCGACCGCCAGCACCAGCGGCTCCCGCAAACGCTTCGGCAACGGAACCCGCCGATCCTTGTTTCCCTTGCCTGCCCGCACCGTGATCTCGGATCGCTCGAAGTCCACGTCCTTGACCCGCAGGCGCAGGCACTCCATCAGCCGCATGCCAGAACCGTACAGGAGTGCAGCCTGCAACCACGCGCGACCATCCAGCATCGCCAGCAACCGACCGACCTCCTCCCTCGACAGCACAACCGGCACCCGACGCGGGCGTTTCGCCCGCACCACCTCGTCGAGCCACGGCAACTCCACGTCCAGCACCTCCCGGTACAGGAACAGCAGCGCCGACAGCGCCTGGTTCTGGGTGGAAGCTGCAACTTCGCCCTCCATCGCCAGGCGGGTCAGAAACGTCTCGATCTCAGGCTTTCCGAGGACACGCGGATGCAAGCCGGCATTGGCACGGATGAACCGCCAGATCCACGCAACGTAGGCCTGCTCCGTGCGAATGCTGTAATGCCGCACCCGACAACGCTCCCGCACACGCTCAAGCAGCCCGGGAACGCGCCCCGGATTGTGCGAAAGCCCTTGCTTGCCATGCCATGGAGAGGTCTTGTCCACGCTACATCCCACTATCGCCGCCTTGCCAAGCAAGATGCCGCAGGATCGGCGCCAGGGTCATAGTCCAAAGCATTGATTCGAAGTAGGATTTCCCCGCTGGTAGCCTCTCCCAGTACGCCCCATACTCGAGCTTCATCCCGATTGCGGGATCAATTAGGCGTTAGACGGGGGGAAAAAGCATTCCGGGTCAGTGGCATCGACTTCGGATGCAAGTGCACCAGGCACGTCTCGTCGCTTCTGTTCAGACGTTCCTTCGGGCAGTGTGCGGCGCGCCGCATGTCGGACGTTGTCATCCGCAGCTTCGGCACTGTCGCCGGTGATTCGCTTTCCAACTGTTCCGCTGGTGCGGCGCCTTCGCTTCGGTCACAACGGCTTGATTCACGGCCC
>Ga0073904_10004309_pt1 | contig 10593 bp, 12 predicted proteins | sample KloWWTrecipitate_FD_66668 | JGI IMG/M metagenome (GOLD analysis project Ga0073904, IMG submission 66668) | Active sludge microbial communities from Klosterneuburg, Austria, studying microevolution and ecology of nitrifiers - Klosterneuburg... | ecosystem: Engineered > WWTP > Aerobic digester >... | reverse complement strand
GCGAATACCTGCGCGCCCGCGGGAATAGCCACCGCCATCGACGCGGCCGAGAAGTAGCCCGCGGACAACCCCGGCAGGCCCACCGTGAACATGTGGTGGGCCCAGACCCCGAAGCTGATGAAGCCGGTCGCGATCATCGCCAGCACGACGATCTCGTGGCCGACCAGCGGCTTGTGCGCAACGGTGACGATCATCGTCGACACCATCGCCGAGGCCGGAATGAAGATGATGTAGACGTCGGGATGGCCGAAGAACCAGAACAGGTGCTGGTAGAGCAGCGGGTCGCCGCCGCGGGTGGCGTCGAACAGCGGCCAGTTGAAGGCGCGCTCGAGTTCGAGCAGGAAGGTCACCATGATCATCGCCGGGAAGGCCAGGATGATCATCACGCCGAAGATCAGCACCGCCCAGGCGTAGACCGGCATCTTTGCCAGCGTCATGCCGGGGGCGCGCGTGCGCAGCACGCCCACGATGAGTTCGATGGCGCCGGCGATCGCGCTGATCTCGATGAAACCGATGCCCAGCAGCCAGAAGTCGGCGTTGATGCCCTTGGAATAGACCCCCGCACTCAAGGGCGGGTACATGAACCAGCCACCCGAGGGCGCCAGGCTGAAGAAGATCGAGCAGAAGAAGACGACCCCGCCGATCAGGTAGGCCCAATACGAATACGCCGATAGCCGCGGGAACGGCAGGTCGCGCGCCGCGATCATCTGCGGCAGCAATAGCACCGCGATGGCCTCGACGGCGGGCACGGCGAACAGGAACATCATCACCGAGCCGTGCATCGTGAACAGCTGGTTGTAGGTCTCCTGCGGCACGATGCCCGCCAGCGGCGCTGCCAGCTGCACACGCATCACCAGCGACAGGACACCCGCAGCGACGAAGAAGCCGAAGGCTGTGACGATGAACAGGAAGCCGATGAAGTTGTTGTTGACGGCGCTGAAGGCACGCCAACCCGTCGGCGTCTCCCAGACCTTCTTCAGCGCTTCGAGTTCGCTGGGCGGCCTGTTGCCTTGCGTGGGGAATCGCTCGTAGAGCCGCGCGTCGAAGCCGGTCTCCGAACGCGCGGTCGCTGCATCGCCCGCGGCACCTGCCACGCCCGGGGGAGCGCAGCGCGTCATCTCAGCGACTCCATGTAGGCGGCCAGCGCGCCCAGCTCATCGGCCGGCAGCGAGCGGTAGGCGGGCATGCGGTTGTTGGGCTTGATCGACTGGCTGTCGCCGATCCAGCCGATCAGCGTGCCCCGGGTGTTGGGCAGGATACCGGCGCCCAGCGACTGACGCGAACCGACGTGCGTCAGGTCGGGGCCCGAGAGCCCTTGCGCGGGGGTGCCGGCGATGCGGTGGCAGGCGGCGCAGCCGACCTCGCCGAAGAGCTGGCTGCCGCGCAGCACCTCGGCGCTGACGGGTAACGCGGCCAGGCCCGGTTGTGAACGTGCAAGCCGCGCATCGAACCAGCGCTGCCAGTCGGCGGGATCGTGCGCCACGACCACGAAGCCCATCAGCGAATGCGCCCCGCCGCAGAACTCGGCGCATTGCCCGCCGTAGACGCCCGCCTTGTCGGCTTGCAGCTTGAGCCGGTTGGTGCGGCCCGGGATCATGTCCATCTTGCCGCCGAGCTTGGGCACCCAGAAGCTGTGGATCACGTCCTCGGACACCATGTCGACGACGACCGGGCGGCCGAGCGGAATGTGCAGTTCGTTGGCATCGGCATGGATCTCCTTGCCCGCCGCATCGAGGTAGGACATCTTCGCCACCAACTGGCGCGCCCAGCCCGGTCACGGCGGCTTCTACCAGGCACTGGTCGATGGCACCTACAAAAAGTACGGGCTCGATGTCGAGATCCAGCAGGGCGGACCGCAAGTCAACAACCGGCCGATGCTGCCGGCGGGCAAGGTCGACTTCTTGATGAGCGGCAACATGCTGCAGTTGTTCGACAACGCCAAGCAGAAGATTCCGACGGTCGCGGTCGCGGCAATCTTCCAGAAAGACCCGCAGGCCATCATCGCGCATCCCGGGCAGGGCTTCGACAAATGGGAGGACCTGAAAAAGGCCAAGACCGTCCTGTTGTCCAAGGACGGGCAGTTCAGCTTCTGGCAATGGATGAAGCCGCAGGGTTTTCGCGATGAGCAGCTGCGCCCCTACAACTACAGCCTGAGCCAGTTTCTCGCGGACAAGCAGACCGTGCAGCAGGGATACGGCATCAGCGAGCCGATCTCGGTGCAGAAGCAGGGCGGTTTCAAGCCGGTGGTGCATCTGCTGGCCGATCATGGTTGGTCCACGTATTCGACGATCATCGAAACCCGCGTGGACATGGTCAAGAACAAGCCGGAGGTGGTGCAGAAGTTCATCGATGCGTCGATGATCGGCTGGTACAACTACCTGTACGGCGACCGCAAGGCGGCCGATGCCGCCATCAAGCAGGCCAACCCCGACATCAATGACGACTACATTGCCCAGACGCTGGCACTGATGCGTTCGATGGGTATCGTCGATTCCGGCGACGCGCTCAAGCTGGGCATCGGCGCGATGACCGATGCGCGCATGAAGGACTTCCACGACAAGGTGGTCGCCGCAGGCCTGTACAAGGCAGGCGACTTCGATCTGGCCAACACCTATTCCACCCGCTTCGTCGGCAAGGGGGTCGGCCTGGACCTGCGCAAGCGGCTCGCCAATTGAGTCCCTGCATGCGAGTCCTGCTTGTCTATTGCCATCCGGTGGAAGCCAGCTTCTGCGCCGCCGTACGCGACCGTGCGCTGCAGACACTGCAGGTGCAGGGGCACGACGTGCGGGTGATCGACCTGTATGGCGAAGGTTTCGATCCGGTGCTCAGCCGCGAAGAACGCCTGCGCTACCTGGACGACACGGCCGGCAATCTGGCCGGCGTGCAGTCGCATGTGGACGCGTTGCGCTGGGCCCAAGGGCTGGTGTTCGTCTATCCGACCTGGTTCTATGGTCCGCCGGCCATGCTCAAGGGCTGGCTGGAGCGCACCTGGCTGCCGGGCGTGGCCTTTTCGGTGGCGCAGCGCAAGGGCGAACGGCCAGGCCCCGGCATGCAGCATATCCGCTGGTTGTGCTGCATCACCACCTCGGGCTCGCCGTGGTGGTGGCTGCAGCTGATCAGCGATCCGGGTCGCAAACTGTTCGTGCGAGGCCTGCGCGCACTGTTCGCGCGCAGTTGCAAGGTGCAGTGGCTGCAACTCTTCAATATGAACAACGCAACAGACCGCGAGCGCAGGCGCTTTCTGGCGCGGGTCGAACACACACTGGCGGCTGCGCGATGACCGGCACCCCGATCTCCGGCCCGGCTGCGCCGGCTGCTGCTGCCGGCCAGCCGCTGGCCCGGTATGCCGCGGCGCGGCGTGTCGGCGACCTGGTGTACATGTCGGGCGTGATCGCCGTCGACCCGGTCAGCCGGCGCGTGGTCAGCGATTTCGACCAGTTGCCGGCCGAGGTGCGTTGCGCCCTGGGCGAGACCGGCGAGATGTCGGTCGACATCTTCCAGGCGCCGGTGCTGGTGCAGAGCTGGTTTGTGCTCGACCGCATACGGCAGTTGGCCCAACAACACGGCGGCGACATGGCGGACGTATTCAAGCTGGTGCAGTATTTCACCGATCTGCGGGACTATCCGCTGTACAACCGGGTGCGCCGGATGTTCTATCCCGGCGATCCGCCGGTATCGACTGTTGTCGAGGTCTGCGGCATGTTGCCCTCGCGCGAGGTGCGCATCGAGGTCGAAGCCACCGCCTTCATTCCACGCCCTCGTTAACACCAACCCGTCAACTGCCACCATGCTCGACCGCATTCTCACCGTCCGTGTCTCCCGCATCACCCGCGAGACAGCGGAGATCAGTGCCTACGAATTGACCCATCCATGGGGCCGTCCGCTGCCACCGTACGACGCCGGCGCACATATCGACCTGCATGTGCCCGGAGGGTTCATGCGGCAGTATTCGCTGGCACGGGCCGGGCACCAGGGGCAACACTGCAGCAGCTACCTGGTCGGAGTCAAGCGCGAGGCCGCCGGCCGCGGCGGCTCGGCGGCACTGCACGGGCGCGTGCGTGTCGGTGACCTGCTGGCCATCAGCGCCCCGCGCAACACATTCGCGCTGCACGCTGGCGCGCAGCGCCACCTGTTGCTGGCCGGCGGCATCGGCCTGACCCCGATGCTGGCGATGGCGCAGCAGCTGCTGCGCCAGGGTGCCGATTTCACGTTGTGCGTGTTCGCCCGTAGCCGGGAGCATCTGGCGTTCGGGCAGGCACTTGCAGACCCTGCGCTGGCGCCCCATGTGCGGCTGCATTTCGACTCGGCAGCGGACGACCAGAAGATCGATCTCGCCGAGCTTCTGGCCGTCCGTGCACCGGGCTGCCACATGTACATGTGCGGACCCGAAGGGTTCATGGGCGCGGTGCAGGCTGCATCAGCGCACTGGCCCGATGGTTGCGTGCATCTGGAGTACTTCGCAGCGCCCCAGGGGGCCGGTGACGGCGGCTCCAACGAAGCGTTCACGCTGGTGCTGGCCAGGCGTGGTGTCTCGGTTGCGGTGCCTCCCGATCAAACGGCGGCACAGGCGCTGCACGATCTCGGGCTCGATGTGCCCACCTCGTGCGAGCAGGGCATCTGCGGCACCTGCGTCGTCGGGTATGCCGGCGGCGAACCGGAGCACCGGGATTTCTGCCTGTCGGCGACGGAGCGCAAATACAAGATCGCGCTGTGCTGCTCGCGCGCGAAATCCGGCCCCATCACGATCGACCTGTAGTGCCCGGCCTGTGGTGACGGGCCGCAACGACTTATCATGCCTCGAATGACCAAGACACCGGAAACAGACCGGACTGCGCCCGACGGTGCCGAGTCGCCCGCGCGCAGGCGCAGTCCGCGTGCCCGGGACCAGATTCTGGCAGCGATCAATGCGGCAGCCATCGAGGTGTTCGCGCGCGACGGCGTCACCGGTGCATCGACCCAGGCGATCGCCGAATGCGCCGGCCTGTCCAAGCAGCAACTGCACTACTACATCGACAGCAAGGACAATCTGTACCGGCAGATATTGCAGGACGTCATCGACGACTGGATCAATGTGTTCGGCTTCAGCGACGAAGCCTACGGACCGCGCAAGGTGCTGTCTGACTACATCCGGCGCAAGCTGATCTTCTCGTTCGAGCAACCACGGCGCTCGCGCATATTCGCGATGGAAATGATGCGCGGAGCACCCGTGCTGCGCACCATGCTCACCACATCCAAGCGTCGCACCGACCAAGCGGTTGCGGTGATCCGGAACTGGATCGAGCTCGGGCTGATGGAGCCGGTGGACCCGCTGCTGCTGCTGTTCAACACCTGGGCCATCACCCAGTTCTTTGCGGAACACACGGAGCAGATCCTCTATTTCACCGAGCAGCCGGAGCTGGACGCTGCAGCCCGGGAAAGAATCATCGCGCAGAGCATCGCGTTCATCTTGCGGGGCGCGGGTATCCGCTGACAGGCTTTGCATCGCCCGGCCGCGGGGTCCGGGGCGCCTGGGTTGGCCATCGTCGCACCGGAATGCGCCGCGTGTTCCATGCTGGCAGGCCTGCTTGCAGCGCAAGGCGAGCCAGTTCGGTCGATGGTTCAGCCGGCAGGCCTTTCGCATCGGCGCGTCCGTTGCGGGACAAAGGTACGGGGCCGACCCGGCTCACCGGTCCACTGATGAAGTGGGTTTCGCGCAGTTGGCTGCGGAGAACGCGTGACGACTGGTGGGGCAATAGGCTGAACGGGCTATGGATGATTTTTTCCCGATGGCAGAATATTGAGTGCAGTGTGATCGATCCTGTGCACGATCGGCCAATGGCCTGTACGCCATCTCGGCGGTGGCAGTGCAGGTCATTGTCCGTGGGCCTCTTGCGGGCTTCTTGCCCATTGCATGGGTTCGCGATTGGTTTGAGGTTTTTGATCCGGGAGCGTGACATGAACAACCGTTGGATGGCGCTGCTAGTTGCTGCATTGGCAGCTTCCAATACTCTTGCGCAGCAGGGGCAGTCGACTCTCAATCTGTTTGTCAACGCCTACCATGACCAGCAGTCATTCAGCCAGAACAGCGTCCCCGGTACGACGCTGCAGTCGCAGTTGTTTGCCGAGGATCACACCCGGTCACCAGCGAGCAGTTCAAGTGTCTATGGGTCCGATCACTTCGCAAGTGCATTCGGTTCCGTCGATGCCAAACAGATTTCGCTGTATTCATCGGCCCGCCACGTGGCCTGGATTGATCAAGGCACGTATGGAGTTGGTGGGATGGCCAGCGCATATGCCTCTGTGGCTGTTCCATTCTTGATGCAACAGGCCGCGTTGACCGGCACGATGGGAACGATGGTCGTGCCCCTGCGTGTCACGGGTGCCGTGTCGCTGGACACGGGTTTTTACGATCCGGTCACCTTCGCAAACACGAACGGACGGGCATGGATCGGTTTCTCTGCGACAAGTCTCGGCCAACACCCGGATTGTTCTTCCGTTGGCAATCAATGCCGCGATATTGCCAGCGATTTCCAGGGCACGGTGGTGCGGGGGAGCGGCGTGGACGGGATCTGGACGCTGAACATCCCGTTCCAGTTTGGGTCGTGGGCGCAGTATCAGATCAGTGCGAATACCGAAGTCAGGGTGGGTGGCAACGCGGGCTGGGGGCAATCCGTGGATCACGAAGGCGAATCCGATTTTTCGCACACCTTGAAATGGGGCGGAATCAGCGCCGTACTCGACGCCTCGGGCCAGCCGGTACTGAACTGGACGGTTCAGTCGTTGCCCGGAATTGATCTCACAACACCCGTGCCCGAACCAAGCAGTTGGGCGCTCATGCTCGCTGGACTGGTCCTTCTGGGCTGGCTGGCACAACAACAACAACGCCGCGCGAAAAGTCCGCAGCACAATCGCACAACCCGACAAGGCCCTGTTTCGACCTAGCGCAGGTCAGCCGGCGTCACGCGCCTGGCCTGTGCCGACCACTGCGCCAGGTTGTCTGCTTGGGCGGCGATGGCGCCCGCCATTCAATGCCGTGGCTTTCCAGCACCTTGATCAGGCGCGCATTTTCTGCCTGTAGGGCTGCGACGGTAGCCGGGTCAGTCATCGACTCCGTACTCGGCCAGCAAGTCGTTCATGCCATCGCCGACACCGTAGCCAATGTTGTGGCTGATGCCTCGGACTGCCTCCAGGCGCGCCCAAAAGGCGGGTCGCGCTTCCTCGGGCAGCGTGGCAATGGTCTTCAAGGATTGCTCGAACATCCGCAGCCCAGAGGATTTCATGGGACCGCGCAGCCTTTTGGGTGGGTCATGAGAACACCCGCTCCAGCGTGGCGGGCAGCGGTGCGGCGTTGGCTTTGCCTATGTGGATGGCGGTGTGCATTTTTTCGGAGCGCAATGTGCGGATCGAACAAGCGGTCGATACGGCCCACGTATTATTTCGCACGATCCACTTTGTCGAGTAGCTTCAACGCCCGTTTTGGGTTGCCTCGCGCCGCACGTGTTTCGAAGCGCACCCTCGCATCAAAGTTGGCCAACGCGACGGTGGCCAGTTCGTCCATCAGTTTGTTGACGCTGATGGCGTTGGATCGCGCCAGCGCCTTGAGGCGTTCGTGCTTGTCATCGGGCAGTCTAATCGTCAGGGTAGACATGGGAAAACCTCCAGGCAATGCTCGGGTGACAACACCCGGAGCGAGGGAAACATCAATTCTCCGTGGGATACATCGCGCAGATTGCGGGTCACGATCGCATCAGCCTGTGCCGCCACCGCAAGCTCGATCAGATGGTTGTCGGCTTCATCGGGCAGGTTGGGTCGCCACGCGTAGAACACCTCTACCCAGCGGCAGCGATTCAGAAAACCGTCGAACACTTCATCGCGTTCGGTCACCGAAAGCACGGAGTCGGCAAAAAGACCGGTTCGACCCATCACATCTTCGTACTCTGCAAGCAACGCCGCGCCAAGCACCGGGTTGTACCGCCCGTTCAAGCATGAACGGAGTACCGCACGGGCACTGCCGCCACTGCGCAGCAAAGCTGCTACAAGGATATTGGTGTCTAGAACCACGACTGTCATGCGAAAGATGATAGCGCATATGCTATCAATCTGTGGCGCATCCGTGTGTCGTAGAAAGCGGACAGCGGCCATGCCCCAAAGAACTCGTTTTCCCCGCCTGCCATGCGATGTTCAGCGCAAACCACCGCCTCGAAACCCGCATGGATCCTGGGGGGGCGAATGGCGACCTCCGCAAAAACAGAGAATAGAGACGGGAGGGGCCGGTTTGGAGGCCAAAAACAGGCCAAAACCGGGGGGCTGTATTCGCATTTCCCTCGGAGCACCGCCAGCACTGGCCCTCCCGAGCCCAAGAAAAAGGCCAGAGCAAGTCTGGCCTTGGAATAGTGGTGGAGAGGAGGAGGATCGAACTCCCGACCTCTGCATTGCGAACGCAGCGCTCTCCCAGCTGAGCTACCCCCCCAACCTGGAACTGATTCTAGCCAGGACGGCTATTTGTTGGCAATGTCATCGGACGCGATCGGACGCGTCGCGGGGTTGGAGGCAGGGTGGGTCGGTGGGCCTGCTGGGTCACAATGTCCCGATTCCAAATCCGGAGGTTCCCGATGGCCCGAAACCCAAGTCCGCAATGGTTCGATGGCATGTACAACAACCGCACGCTGGTGCCGGATTACGCCCGCTACCTGTCCTCCTGGGCCGGCCGCTCGGCGGCGGCGCGTTTGCTGCCGGGTGCGCATCTGGATATTGCCTACGGACCGGGCGACGGCGAGTCGCTGGACGTTTTCCGCTCGCGTGCCGAACCGGTGCCCAACGAAAAGGCCAGTGGCAGTGGCGTCACCAAGGTGCCGGTGCTGGTGTTTCTGCATGGCGGTTACTGGCGCTCGCTCGACAAGGCGGATCATTCCTTCATTGCGCCGCAATACACCCAGGCGGGGGCCTGCGTCGTGGTTCCCAACTACGCATTGTGTCCGGGCAGCGACGCGCATCCGGTCACCGTGCCGCACATCGCGCTGCAGATGGTCAAGGCGCTGGTCTGGACCTGGCGCAATATCGACCAGTACGGCGGCGATCCGGCCAGGATCACCGTGGTCGGTCATTCGGCCGGAGGGCATCTGGCGGCGATGATGCTGGCCTGTGTATGGAAGGCGGTAGCGCCCGATCTGCCCGACGATCTGGTACGCAACGCGTTGTCGATCTCGGGCCTGCACGAACTTGAGTCGATCCGACGCACACCGTTTCTGCAAGTGTCGCTGCGCCTCTCACCCGAAGACGCGGTCAGGGCCAGCCCGGCCTGGCTGCCGGCACCTGCGCAGGGCATTTTGAACAGCGTCTGTGGTGGCGACGAAAGCGCCGAGTTCCTGCGTCAGAACCGGCTGATCCAGCAAGCCTGGGGCAAACGGTCAGTGCCTGTTTGCGCGAGTTTGCCGGGCCTGAACCACTTCAGCATACTTGACACTTTTGCCGCCTCCGGCAGCAGCCTGCACCGGCTCAGTCGCAGGCTGTTGCAGTTGTAGCGGTGCTTGAAGGCGTAGCCGTCGGTACGCCACGGTCCGGTGAGGCGCGCAGGGTCGCCGCCATGTCATACGTCCAGCTTGTAGACCTTTGCCGCTGCACGCTCGTTCGCGGTGTGTCCACTCAGCGCCGTATCCCACTCGTGTCCACACGCACCGATGGTCGGCGTCAGGCCACTTGTCATCGTACCGACTTCTTCACAGCTGGCGTCGAACTCCCCGGCAGATTCGCACGTCGCGAGAAACATGCGTGCCAACATGGCACCGGCGGACCCGATCACGAGCAGGTAACGCACTGCTGGCCGATGCGCGTGTTGATCGCGGTGGTGTTCGGATGATTCGATTCCAAAGGTCTGTGACATTCAGGTTTCCTTCGATGCAGGGGTGGTAAAGGGTTGCGGTGGCGTGTCGAGAGACTCGTCCGCGAGGCGTTCGTATTCGGAGATCACCTGGGCACCGAGCAACAGCAAGGTGGCCGCCAGCTCCAGGCTCAGCAGCACCGCGATCGCGGTCGTGAGCGAGCCGTACACAGTGCCAATCTGCGACAGCGACGTGAAGTACCACACCAGCACATGGCGCGAGAGTTCCCATAGGACCGCAGCGGCTACCGCACCGAGCAGCGCGTGCCTCAGCGATGGTCGTCCGACCGGCATCACCATGTAGACCGAGGCCAGCACGAAGATTTCGCCTGCGAAGCCCAACAAATACAGCAGCACACCTGACAGGCCCCCCAGCGACCAACTGCGCGACAGGAAGTCCACCTCCTGAAGCCCCATCGCCTGCAGGTTGCCCGAGACCAGTGTTGCCAGCAGGAGCCCGAGCCCCAGCGACAGGATGTAAAGGTAGGGAATGATCGCCGATATGAGGAAATGGCGCCTTCGCACGACGACGCGATGGTGAAAGATGACCGACATTGCGTTTTCCAGCACCGTGAATGCGAGAGAGCTGAAAAACAACATGCTGACCAACAGCACCCAGCCCAGCACGTCGCGGTGCACCAGAAAATTGGCCAGCTCGGCCACCACGGCGCGCGACTGCCCCGGCAACAGCCACTCAAGATAGCGCCCGATGGTCTGCAGCAAGGCGCCCTGGTCCA
>Ga0073904_10004307_pt1 | contig 10595 bp, 10 predicted proteins | sample KloWWTrecipitate_FD_66668 | JGI IMG/M metagenome (GOLD analysis project Ga0073904, IMG submission 66668) | Active sludge microbial communities from Klosterneuburg, Austria, studying microevolution and ecology of nitrifiers - Klosterneuburg... | ecosystem: Engineered > WWTP > Aerobic digester >... | reverse complement strand
CCAAAGATGGAATTAGCCAGCAATACTATGGCGGTAGCGACCGATTTCATACAGCGATGCTGTCAGTTGGTATTCCTCTTTTCAATAAAGCTACAAAGGCAAAAATCAGGGCAGGAAAAACAGGCCACGAAGTGGCAATGCTGGAAGCTGATGCAGCAAAACATTATCTTATTTCAAGAAGGAATGAATTGAACGATGAATTAAAAAAGCAAGAGACAGGTGTAGAATATTACGAAAAGACCGGATTGCAACAGGCGGCTTTAATAATTAAAAATGCTTCGATTGCTTATAAGCAGGGCCAGATTAGTTATCTGGAGTGGATCATGCTCATGAATAATGCAGTTACTATTGAGTTATCCTATTTACAGGCAATACAACAATATAACAATACACTAATAGAAATAAATTATTTAACCGGAAACTAAAAATACTGATATGCGTATTATAAATATTTATTTTGTCATATTACTGTTTGCTTCTTGCAAATCAGCAGAGAAAGAACCCGAAAGCAAAATAATGGAACTGCCTAATCAGGTAAGCCTGAGTAAAGAACAAATTGCAAATGCCGGCATCACAACAGGTATTGCTAGGGAAGAATTTATGAGTACTGAAATTATTGTGAACGGAACTGTAGATGTGCCACCACAGAATATGGTATCCGTAAGTTTTCCAATGGGAGGCTATTTGAAATCGACTAATTTATTACCAGGTATGCATGTTTCGAAAGGACAGGTAATTGCCAGAATTGAAGATCCGGGACTGGTGCAACTGCAACAAGATTACTTAGTAGCCGGAGCCCGGTTGCTGTATCTGGAAAAAGAATATGAACGACAAAAGCTTCTTCATGAAAATGATGTAAATGCAGCTAAAGTATTTGAACAGTCACAATCTGATTACAGTGCCCAAAAAATTATGAGGAAAGGGTTGTCAGAAAGGTTGCGGCTTATTAACATTAATCCTGATAAACTAAACGAAGAAACAATTTCCAGAAGTGTACCTATTTATTCGCCTATTAATGGATTTGTTTCTGCCGTGAATGTCAATATAGGAAAGTATGTAAATCCTGCTGATATTTTATTTGAACTAATCAACCCGGATGATATTCATGCATCACTTGTAGTATTTGAGAAAGATTTGCCTGCTGTTCTTCCAAAACAAAAAGTAAAAGTTTCGTTTGTGGAAGATCCAACAAAAGAATATGATTGTGAAGTATTACTCGTTACAAAAAATGTGGATGATAACCGAAGCGCCTTAGTGCATTGTCACTTTGAAACAAAACCAAAGCAACTCATTCCGGGAATGTTTTTGAGTGCAAGGATACTTGTTGATAATTTTAAAGTGATAACAGTGCCTGATGAAGCGGTAGTAAGATATGGAGAATCGTCCTATGTGTTTGAAGAAAAGGAAAAAAATGTTTTCAGGATGATTCCGGTAAAAACCCCTGTTCGGCAAAACGGAAGAACAGCCATTGAGGGGCAGTCAGAAAATTTAAAAGATAAGACGTTGGTATTAACAAAAGCATATTCTCTTCTTTCCCAGTTAATGAATGTAGAAGAAGAATAGGGTTGCATTTTTGTATATAGGAAAAACTTGTAAAAACAAATTTTTTATAAGCGATCCTGCCTCTACATTTGCCACCCAAACAGAAAGAAATGGATTTAAAATATTCTCAACATATTGCAACTGTTCTTAATTTGTCACTAAAACAGATTAACAGCATTTTTGATTTACATGCGGAAGGCTCAACATTGCCTTTTATTGCTCGTTACCGGAAAGAAGCTACGGGTAATATGGGCGAAGTGCAGATTGGCAATGTGATTGACCAGATCAAATATTTTAATGAGCTGGAGAAAAGAAAAGAAACGGTCACTAAAACGATTGAAGAAGCAGGGAAGATGACTCCTGAATTAAAAATGAGAATTCAAGACTGTGTCAATGCTACTGAGCTAGAAGATATTTATTTGCCGTACAAACCAAAACGGAAAACAAAAGCATCCATAGCAATTGAAAAAGGGTTAGAACCTTTGGCAACAATATTATTTGCACAACAAGATGTGAATGCAAATGAAGAAGCTGCCAAATATATTACTGATCAGGTAAAAGATAATGAAGAAGCTTTGCAAGGTGCGAGGGATATTATGGCAGAATGGATTGCTGAAAATGAAACAGCAAGAAATGCTGTACGTAAAATATTTACTGAATCTGCAATATTTAGTTCAAGAGTACTTACGACAAAGAAAGGTGAAGAGGATGCGCAGAAGTACAGAGATTATTTTGAATTCAAAGAACCCTTAGCAAACTGTCCTTCGCATAGGATAATGGCAATCCGTAGAGGAGAAAAAGAAGGATTCCTCATTATGGATATTAATATTGAAAAAGAATCATCTATTGATGAGCTGAAAAGAAAATTCATCACCGTTCACAACGAAGCATCGCAACAAGTAGGATTGGCTATTGAAGATTCGTTTTCCCGTTTATTAAAGCCTTCAATCGAAACGGAGTTCAGAATATTGAGTAAAACAAAAGCAGATGAAGAAGCTATAAAAGTATTTGCAGAAAATTTACGTCAGTTACTATTGGCATCACCATTAGGCCATAAAAGAATAATGGCTCTCGATCCGGGATTTCGCAGCGGATGTAAAGTAGTTTGTCTGGATGAGCAAGGGACATTTTTAAAATACATTACTATTTTCCCTCATGCACCGCAGAATGATTGGAACGGCGCTGTGCAAACCATCAAAGAACTGGTGGCTAAATATGATATTGATGCCATCGGTTATGGTAATGGAACAGCGAGTAAAGAAACTGAGCAATTGGTAAGAGGAATTGATTTTGGAAAAACAGTTTCTGTTTTTATGGTGAATGAAAGTGGTGCATCCATCTATTCTGCCAGCGAAGTGGCCAGAGAAGAATTCCCGGATGAAGATGTAACGGTTCGTGGTGCTATCAGCATCGGCAGAAGATTACTCGATCCATTGAGTGAGTTGGTGAAGATAGATCCAAAAAGTATTGGTGTTGGACAGTACCAGCATGATGTAAATCAAAACCGATTAAAAGAGTCATTAGATCAAACAATTGAAAGCTGTGTAAATTTTGTGGGTGTGGATGTAAACACCGCTAGTAAACATTTGCTGGCTTATGTTTCTGGACTTACAAATTCTGTTGCAAAAAATGTAGTGGAATACAGAATGAAAAACGGACCATTTATCAATAGGGAAGAATTGAAAAAAGTTTCTTTGCTTGGCCCAAAGGCATTTGAACAATGCGCTGCCTTCTTAAGAATCAATAATGCAATAAATCCGTTGGATAATTCGGCTGTGCATCCTGAAACTTATCATGTGGTGGAAGCGATGGCTGCCAAAGCAAGTTGTACCGTTCCTGAATTGATTCAGAATGCAGAGACAAGGAAACAATTGATAGCAAAAGACTTTATTTCTGAAACGATAGGACAGTTTACCATTGAGGATATATTGAGAGAACTGGAAAAGCCAGGAAGAGATCCCCGTTCTCCGATTGAAGAGTTTCGTTTTGTAGATGGTGTGAGTACAATGGAAGATTTGAAGCCAGGAATGAAAATTCCGGCCATCATTACAAACGTAACCAACTTCGGTGCTTTTGCAGATGTGGGAGTGAAGCAGGACGGACTAATACATATCTCTCATTTAGCCAATCGCTTTATTAGTGATCCGAATGAAGCGGTGAAGCTGGGACAGAAAGTAATGGTAACTGTTTTGGAAGTTGATATTGCCAGAAAAAGAATTGCATTATCACTGAAAGATGGGGGAGAAAAGCAGGAAGCCCGAGGTCAGAAGCCAGATATCAGAGGACAGAAACCTGTAATAAGTAATAGAAAACCCGAACCGATGAATCCTTTTCAGGCAAAGCTGGCGGAGTTAAAGAAAAATTTTAAGAATTGATTATTTTATAATCTTCTTTTCAATAGTTTGTTGATTTGAAAACCTTTTTGTTTGCAATGGTTCGTGTCTCCACGAACCATTTTCTTTTTGTAAAAATTCAGTTCATAGAAAAAAAACTGGACGGCGAAGTTTATTTTTTTATAAACGTTACATGCCAAATACCTCTCAAATCACCCGGTTGAAATCCAAATGCCATATCCGAAGGATAAAGCGAATCAATTGTTTTCCATAACGAAGCTTGCCCGACATCTGTTTTGCTGCCATGGCAGTTTGCACACATTGATTGCAGTATAATTGGTTTGTAAAAATGTATTTTTCCGCTTGCATCTTTCTCTGTTATTGCTTGTAACGAGTCATTTTCGATACCTTTTTCTTTTTGCGATGCAAAGAATTTCAATATTCTTTCTTCGGTAGTATCTGGTTTGTTAGCGGTATTCCGATATTTCAAGGCTGTTCTTCGGATTTTTACAGAATCAGATGTATAAATATCTGTGAGTGGATATGCATTTGCCTGGCAATAAGCGACAGCATTTTCAACACCCATTTCACTAATTGCGGATTTTAGTGAATGGCTCAGCGTATCAAATGTTTGTTTTACTACACTGTTGCCTCTTTTTGTATAGTTCAATCTCTCCTCATTGCTAAAATCATTTTCATTTTTACAAGCCAAGAAAAAAACAGACAAGAGTAAACTTAGTGTAATCAGAGAATAATTTATATTCTTCATTCAAAATAATTTTTAAATGTCAGCAAATATTCCTTCATTTCTTTTAGGTTCTCTGCATTGATAATTACTTCTTTAAATTTAGCTAATTCATCCTTTAGTGGTAGTAGGAAATTATGCAACTGGTCATGCGATTCACCTTTCATGGTACATTTTTCAAAGATTGTTTTAAACTCAAGCTGTAAGGGTTCATGTAGTGTGGCTAATTCTTTTTTGCCGTCAATGCCATCCTGTACCAGTCCAAGCATATTATTGATTCCAGTAATTGTTTCAGGGTTTGCCTTCCATTTTTTCCCATTATCTAACTGCACTTTGGGTTGAGATTCCTCATGCTGATGATTGCTTTCTGCTTCCTTATTCATTTCGGTCGTTTCATGCTTTTCTTCTTTCTGTGTACTATTGTTGCAAGCAACTAAAAAAACAAGTGATATAGGAAATAGATAAATTATTTTTTTCATTGTTTGACTAGTTTTTGTTTTGAAATTAGAAAATATGAAGCTATGGCAAATACAAATGTAAGCCCTATGCGGAAAATCATTGCATTAACTGTTTTTATTTCATAAATACCGCCATTGCTTATATATATATTTAAGCCAATAAATGCAGCTAAAAGGATTAATACAGATGCCAATAATACAAGAGTCGTCCATTTCTTTGCTTTCACTAATCCATAAACAGCTAGAAGGTACAGAATGCTGCTGATAAAATTTGACCACACTACAAACAATACATAGTTGCCTTCCTTTTCCCTGATATCGAATAAATCAAGAATCACCGAGCTACTTAAAAACAGAGTGAGTGAAGCAAATAAGCCCAATGCAACGGCTAATATATATCTGAGTGTCCGGTTCATTTTTATTATAATTTTATTAATTTGATGATGCCTGCCATCAGTCTATTGCCTTTTTGTACTTAACCCACTAACACCACTTTCTGAAAGAATCTTATCTGCTACTGTATTTTTTTTTAGAATCATGAAATTGTTTGCTTTTTCATTTTAAAAAAGGAAATACCGAGCCAGATAACAGAAGCCGTCATTGCAATTGCGCCAATCAAAACAAATATTGGCGGCGCTCCAAAGTAAACTTCAGCTAAAATGCCCAGCGGCATAACTAAGCCGGTAAGTGCCAGCCAGGAAATACTGTTTACACTTTTAAGTTTATCTCTGAAATGTAAGAGTAAATAACCAATAAGAATATTCAGGAAAGCAAATAAGTTTCCATGTACATGTGCCAGCCTGCTTTCAAAATGTTTACCCGATGAATAATTAGCAACCCATTCTTCTTTACCTGGTGCAAAATCCCTCAAATAAATAAGCAGGAAACCATAAGCCATAAAAGTACCCATGGTCAGGAAGCCAATGGCAATATTGTTTTTTCCTTTCATGATTATAAATTTTAGTTTGTGAATGTCATTGATAAAAATAAACACAGTTTCTACCTTTTATTGTAACTTTTGTTACATGGTTAATAATTAAGGATGAAGATTATTCCGTCAATTGGGTAGCTTGTTTTTGTTGCTGATGAATTGCAAACGGTTAGACTGGAAGACGGAAAGAAAAATTACCGGAAAGTGGGGACCATCTTCGGCATTAAATCCTTTTCTGGCAAAGCTGGCAGAGTTGAAAAAATTTTTTAAAGTTTGATTATTTTTTATAATCTTCCCTCACTGGATTAAACACATCTATCACTTTACAATCCGTTAAAGCAACAGCAGAGTGAACGACATTGGATGGAATAACATAATACATGCCGGCAATAAGCGGACAAGGTTTTCCATCAATCGTCATATCTAAATTTCCTTCGAGTATATATGTTATCTGCTCCTGCACATGATAATGGGATGGCAAGTTGCTTCCGGCTTTTATTTCTACCAAGCCAAAAGTCATAGACGTTCCATGTGCATAGTAACCATTTAAGCCTGGTGCTAATTCTTTTACTGGCAAATTTTTTATCTGTTGCATAAGCAATTAAATAAGTAGTAGTAGTGATGAATAATGCGAAATAAATCTCTGCGTCTTTGCGCCTCTGCGGTTACCCCTCAAAATAACAAAAGTTCCCCCCAACCCATTCTTTATCCTTATTATACCGTACCCCAATCATTTTCCCTTTGCTTAATCTACCAAGATTGTTAACAGCAACAGGTCTTGCTTCACCTTTTTTCCAAAAAAAGAACATTCTTATTTCTGCTTTGGCAGGAACATCAGGAGTAAGTATTACATCAGCATACTTTACTTTCTTTTGCAGTATCCAGTTTTCCGGGTCTTTTACATTGTCAATATCTTCTTGTGTAATATCTATTACTACACCTTGCCCTGCAAAAGAGAATAACGGCTTCAACACATAATTTTCCAAATCGGCGGGTAGTTGCTTTATTTCATTCAGATAAAAAGTTTGTGGTACATACGGATGATTGATTAATGGTAATGTGAATTTACTGATGCGGTAAAACCAATCAGGATGCGGACACCATTCAACATCTAATTCTTCAAAAAATAGTTTTCCCTTTTCCTGTACTTCGGCAGACTGCTGATGCAAATCATCGAAGATTACACGGTTGTAAATTCTTTTTACTTCTGTTTTCTTACCGTCGTTCATGTAATATAATTTCTTGCCCTCTTTAATTAATTCAGTTAGGCAAACCATTTTAATGCCTACATACTCTTCGGTGCAATAAAAATCAATTCTTGTTTTTTGCTGGCGGGGAAATATTTCCAACAGTATCACATTCTCCGGTGCATGATTGCCAATAATAATTTCTTTTAATAGTTTGATGTATGATTCTCTGTCATGTCCGTTCAGGTAACAACTAAAATTTTCCGGTACGGGAAAATGATTACGGAAAACATCATCCAGTAATATTTCGTAAGCAAATAGAGTAGGGAAGCCCTGCATCTCTATCAATTGTGGTTCGTATTCCCCTGCTTCATTAATGCAAATGCCAAAGTCAAAGGCAATGAATTGTGTATGCTCATTTCTTCCAAGTGTCTTTACATCTAGAGGAATTGATTTGTCTGTTAATTTGATGAATTTTGGATCAACAATTATATCAACAATACTTTCGCAGGCATCTATTATCTTCTTTGTAAAATCCTTTGGTACAAAAATGGGAGTTTCCGCCACTCGAAAATCCAACTCACCCGGATGGACTCCATGTAATTCGTTTAAAAATGCTTCATAATTTTCTTTCGTAAATGCTTCATTATACGCTTTGCGGATAGCAGGTATCATATTCCAGTATTTATGTATCGGAAGGTAGTAAATGCAGGGCGGCCAGCAAAAAAGTTGATGAAATTTAAGCCATTACTTCTTGAAGTTGCTCAATAGACTGATTCAGAAAATTGGGAATGATATGCGAATAGGTCCATAAAATCTTATCCGGATCACTAAGGTGCTCCAGCATATTGTTTAATTTTTCTTCACCATGATTTTCGATAACAGATTGTCTTTTTTCTTCTGTTTGCAAGTGTACACTCATACCTGTAGCATCTGCTTCGGGATGAAACTGAGTGCCGATCATATATTCGTTAAAGCGGATGCCCATTACTGCTCTTTCATATGGAACATGCGGACGGCTTTTTTCGATGCAAAGAATACTTGCACCCATTTCATTCAGCAGTTGATGATTAGGTTGTATTACTTGAAAATCCCGACTGTCCACTGCATAAAAAGGGTCTTTCAATCCATTCAATACAGGCTCATCTTTCCCTGCTTCTAACATATGCATGGGAAACACACCAAATGAGTTTGATTTTCTTTTGCAAACTATTCCTGCATTGAAATAGCGGCACGCCAATTGAAATGAATGACAAATAAAGAAGACATGTTTTTTTTCTGTAGTATTTGGATTTTTATTCCATCGTACAATATTATCCAACCAACGAATCCAGGCAATATCCCAATCTTCAAAACGGCTTTTTAATGGATCGCCAGGTCCGCCACTCGAAATGTAAACATCGTAAGAAGTATCGGGCAATTCATCTTTCTGACGCACATTAAATTCGGTACTTTGTACATCAAGGTCATTTGTCTCAGCCCATTCTTTCAAAAGGGTTCGAATACATCGCATACCCTGATTTTCATAACCATCATAAAGATCGAGGATTGCTACTTTTACAGACCTTTTTTCCATCCAACTCATTTAACAAACATAATGATTTTTTGACCTACAGCTACTTGATTGAGGTAGCAGAATTACCCACAATTGTGGATTAATTAGTTAAAATTAAGTGGATTTATATAAGATTATTTTGTAGCTAGCTGTAGTACTAATGGCATCCTCCCTTGCGACGCTCCGTTCAGGGTTCTGTACGCTGCTGATCTTTAATACAAATTAATTCACAACAGGATGTGAAAATTCGATGTATTCAACTTTTGGACGAGGGTGAAGAAGTGTATCTATACCCAGTAGCTCAGCTTTGCAACTACTTATATCAAAAATTGGATCATCATAATTAGTTTTTTGGATAGTTGTTGAACTTAGCTCTTCATAAAGGGTTCGAATATCTTGCGGTAATAATCCTGGTATAAATTTCAGGAAATATCTTTTTGAATCAATGACATACGCAAAGAGGTAAGAAGGACCGCAGTAAATTGTTGCATCAGTATATGTTATAGTAGAGCTGGATTTTTTATCAGAGAATATTGAATCAATAAGTTGAGCAGTGTTACTATTAACTTTTTCAGATAAATACTTATCATTTCCAGCATAGGATTTATGATAGCCCCGAACGTTTCCTTTTTTATCTATTTCTAAAAATTGATTTATGTATATCTCCTCAGTAATAAAGGTGGAATCTATTGGAGTCCACCAATACTCATAATACCTAAGAGAATCAACTCTTAAATCTTTGTTTTTTCTACCTTCTAAACAGGATTGAATAAATAGACAAATAAATATTAAAGAAAGGGATTTCATGTGTAGTTAAGTTCATAGTTAGATGCAAAAACTATTTCTTTTCATACACTTTCTCTCCTCCCAAAAATGTATTCAACACTTTTACGGATAATATTTTTTCAGGAGCTACTTTCATCAGGTCTTCATCCAAGATTACAAAATCTGCAAACTTTCCTTTTTCCAAACTTCCTTTTTCATTTTCTTCAAAGTTGGATTTTGCCGCCCAAATGGTCATGCCTCTTAATGTTTCTTCACGGCTTAATGCATTTTCCATTTGGTAGCCACTTTCGGGCCAGCCTTTTGCATCTTTTCTTACAACAGCAGCATAAAATGTTTTAAAGGTTGAAATATCTTCTACCGGAAAATCAGTACCCAATGGCAACCAACCATTTTCATTTAATAATTGTTTATACGCATAAGCTCCGGTTACTCTTACACTGCCCACTCTATCACCTGCCCAATACATATCCGATGTGGCATGTGTAGGTTGCACAGAAGGGATAATAGAGTTTGCACCGAATAAATTAAAATCATAACGGCTCACCACTTGTGCATGTTCAATCCTCCAGCGACGGTCATTCTTACCTTTTAAATATTTTGCATAAATGTTTAGCATTGTTCTGTTGCCGCTATCACCAATGGCATGTGTACACATCTGCCAGCCTTTATCATAAATCCAGTTGGCTACAGAATCAAAATGTGATGGGTTGCTTAATAGAAAGCCATAATGACCAGTTTTGTCACTGTACGGTTCCAGTAAACAAGCACCTCTTGATCCCAAAGCCCCATCTCCATATACTTTAAAGCTTCTTACATTCAGTCTGTCTGTTTTAATCATTCCTGTTTTAGAAGCATAATCATAATTCTCTTTATCATCACTTAACATTACATACAATCTCATTTTTAAATCACCTGCTTCTTGTAATTTTTTTATGCCTTCCACTGTTTTATAGCCAAGTCCGCAATCATCTATTGTTGTCAATCCCATCGCAAAGCAATTATCTTGTGCTGTCAAAATAGCTTTTTTAAATTGTTCATCAGACGATGAAGGAATTTTT
>Ga0073904_10004304_pt1 | contig 10597 bp, 8 predicted proteins | sample KloWWTrecipitate_FD_66668 | JGI IMG/M metagenome (GOLD analysis project Ga0073904, IMG submission 66668) | Active sludge microbial communities from Klosterneuburg, Austria, studying microevolution and ecology of nitrifiers - Klosterneuburg... | ecosystem: Engineered > WWTP > Aerobic digester >... | reverse complement strand
TCACACTCGACGACTTCGCCCAGCAGTTCGTGCCCCAGCACGCCCCGGAAGCCCATGTAGCCGCGCACGATTTCGAGGTCGGTGTTGCAGATCCCGGCCAGACGCATCCGCACCAGCGCCTCCCCCGGACCGGGGCGCGGCACGTCGCGCTCCACCACGGCGAGCGCCGGATCGACGGTCAAGGCCAGCATCAGCGGGAATCAGCCCGGCTGACGCCGCCTCGAGTGATCCTGGCCACGATGCGATCCTCTTACCCTACGAGGATCCCCGCGATGGTGCCGGTGAGGGCGGTGGCCAAGGCACCCGCGATCATGGCCTTCAAGCCCACTCGAGCCAGGTCCGAGCGACGGCCCGGGGCGATGCCGCTGATGCCGCCGATCTGAATGCCGATGGAGGAGAAGTTCGCGAAACCGCACAGGGCGTAGGTGGCGATGACCACGGTGCGCGGGCTCAGGGTGTTCTTGATGTGGCCGAGCTCGACGTAGGCCACGAACTCGTTCAGGGACAGCTTGGTGCCGATCAGGTTCCCGAAAGCGAGCAGGTCCCGGCTGTCGACCCCCATGGCCCAGGAGAGCGGATAGAAGACGTAGCCAAAGATGGTGGCGAGCGACAGGCCGGCCAGGCCGAGCGCGGAGTTGACCAGGGCGATGAGGGCGATGAAGGCCATCAACATCGCGGCCACGTTGATGGCGAGCTTCATGCCGTCACCCGCGCCGGAGGCCGCGGCGTCGATCACGTTGGCGGTGGTGCGCTCGGGATCCTGAACCGCGCCGCCCTGCGTGCGGGGCACCTCGGTCTCGGGATAGATGATCTTGGCCAGCATCAGTCCGGCCGGCGCAGCCATGACGCTCGCAGCCAGAAGATGCCCCGCGTCCACCCCGAAGCGCACGTAGGCGGCCATGACCCCGCCGGCCACGGTGGCGAAGCCGCCGGTCATGATCGCGGTCAACTCGCTCATGGTCATTTCGTTCACGTAGGGCTTGACCACCAGCGGGGCCTCGGTCTGGCCGACGAAGATGTTGCTGGCGGCCGAGAGCGACTCGGCGCCGCTGGTGCCGAGGGTGCGGGTCATCACCCAGGCGATCCCGCGCACCACCGTCTGCATGACCCCGAAGTGGTACAGCACCGACATCAGGGAGCCGAAGAAGATGATGGTGGGGAGGATGTGGAAGGCGAAGATGATGCCGATGCCCACCAGATCGCCGCTGCCCGCGTCGATCAGGGAGAGCGGCCCCTGGCCGCCCACCGGGGCGACCCCGTTGTAGAGGTTGCCGAAGATGAAGCCCGCGCCATAGTCGGTGAAGCTCAGCAGCTTGGCCACCGCGATCCGCGCGCCGTCGAAGAGCCAGCGCCCCGGCGGGGTCCACAGTATGAGCATCGCGAACGCGATCTGAAGTCCGAGGCCCCAGGCAATCAGGCGCAGGTTGATCTTCCTGCGGTTGTTGCTCATGAGGACGGCGATCCCGAGAATGGCTGCGATCCCGATCACCCCGCGCAGCCGGTCGAGAATGCCGCCGCCCCCCTGAACCTGGGCCCTGCCCCGTCCGAGCCTCTGCTCGAGGGCGGCCCGCCCGGGATGGGACGGGTCGATGGCGATCAGCTCGTCGAGTCGCGCCTCGCCCAGATCACGCTGGCCGGCCTCGAGATGCGCCACGCTGAGCGAGGCGAGCACGTCGGGCAGCGCCGCCTTGCGGTGGGCGTCGATGAGCACCCGTCGCAGCGTGGTCAGGGCGCCGAGGTGGCCCGGCGCGACGGCGAGGATCCGGCGCAGCCCGGCCTCGGACCCTTCGAGGTCGCCGAGCTTCAGCAGCATCTGGGCCTGGGTGAGGGTCGCGTCGATCTCGCTTGCCGCGAGCGTGGCCGTGGGCGGCGCCGGCGCGACCGGCGCCCCGGCGCTCGGGCTGCCGGCGGGAGTGGCGGGTTCCTGGGCGCGAGTGGCGCCGAGGGGCAGGATGAAGCTCACGGCCATCACCACCGCGAAGCTCGTGAGCGAAGGAAGCAGGATTCGACGTAGGAACAAGGGGCGCCTCTTCTTTGGGGGTTTCTGGATGGGTTCCTGGGATGCACGCGATGAGCGTGCGCAGCCTTCCGGGGCAAGGCGAAGCCGCGAGTCTATAGCTGATGAACCCCGCGGTCGCTCCCGAGGATGACACGCGCCCCGGGGATCGAAGGACGGGGGAACCGCGCGCGGGAAAGGGCTGGCGCCTGGACTCCGGGCTTTGCTCAAATGGATGGTAGCGCTACGGGGATTCGAACCCCGGTTTGATGGCTGAGAACCAACCGTCCTAACCCCTAGACGATAGCGCCACGCTTTGAGGGACGGGGATTCTAGCAGGGGGCGCTAGGGATAGACCAGCACCCGGTGACGAAGAGCCGAGGCTCCCCCGCGACGGTCCACTTCGATCTCCCAGTACCGTTCCAGGCCGCCTCGCGGCGGCTCGGGAAGATCCCGGGCCTTCGGCAGGGTGAACTCGAAGCTCGCTTCGCTTCGCCCCTCCAGGCGAGCGGCATCGACAGATAGAGAGTCCTCCCACGCCGCGTAGCAGATCTGCACGGACTCCATGACGGTCTGTCCCCCCTGCGCGGTTGTCTCGCGATCCTCCATGACCGCATCGACGCACCGAAGGGAGACCTCGATCCGGCTCAACCCGTCGAATCCGCGTTCCGCCCCGACCTGCAGGGCCAGGCGGTCGCCGAGACGGAAGGAGGAAGCGCCGACCCGCACATACCCGAGACCCTGGCGCCGTTGCGCCCGTGCTTCGCCGACGACGAACAGGAACATCAGAACCCAGAGAAGGTCGAGCGATCCCACCGCCACCCAGCCGATCCATCCCCAGCCGCCCGCATACAGATGCGCGAAGCCGAGTGCGAAGCCAAAGATGGCGAGACGCAGAAAGGGGCCCCATCCGATCGCCTCCTCGTCGACCCGACCCGTGATCACGGGCGAGGAGCGGCAGGGGCATTCGCGGCGCAGCGTGATCGCAGCCATGGCGTCGGTCCGACTATCGCTTCCCGCCCAGAACCTCGATCGCCGCGTAGGCCATGGTCCTGAACTTCGCCTGAAGGTCGTTCATCGAGTAGGGAAGGTACTGCGAGAAGTAGAGCCCCAGCATGTCCTCCTGCGGGTCGACCCAGTAGTTCGCGTAGTAGGCGCTGCCCCAGCCGAAGGCTCCCTCGGAACCGTAGCGGCCCGAACGGCCCATGTGCTCCACCACTTCGAAGCCGAGGCCGAAACCGGTGCGGCCCTCGTTGTACAGACTCCCCACGAAGTTCGATGACATCAGGGCCAACGTCTTGGGCGAGAGGATGCGAACGCCGTCGAGCGAACCGCCGTTCGCGAACATGCGAACGAGACGCGCGTAGTCGGGCGCGGTGGAGAGAAGACCGGCGCCGCCGCCGAAGCACTGGCGCGGGCCGTCGACGTAGGCGCCCTGGGCCACCATCGCGCCATTGAAGAGCGGAGCGGTGTCGGGAGCGCGCATGAGCGTGCCGTCCTCCTTCGGGGTGTAGACGGTGGCGAGGCGGTCGCGCTTCTCCGGGGGGAGGAAGAAGGACGTGTCGACCATCCTGAGCGGCTCGAAGATGCGCTCGCGGAAGAAGACATCGAGCGGCTTGCCCGAAGCTTTCTCCACCACCGCGCCAAGGATGTCGGTGCCGTAGCCGTAGACGTACGCCTCGCCGGGTTGAGCGTCCATGGGCACCGCGGCCATGCGCTCGACGATGCTGGCGATCGGCTCGGCGCGATCCGCGAGATACCAGCCCTGGATGCCCGCGGCTTTCCACAGCGAAGCGCCCGGGCCATAGCCGTAGGAGATGCCCGCGGTATGGGTCATCAGGTCGCGGACGTTGATCTCTCGCTTCGCGGGAACGATGGTCGCGGGCGAATCCGGCATGGCGCCCGGGGGCGGCCGGAGCGCCACCGTGGTCTTCTTGAAACCGGGGAAGAACTTCGACACCGGCGTCTCCAGGCTCAAGGCACCCTCCTCGATGAGGATCATGGCGGCCACGCTCGCGACCGCCTTGCTCATCGAGGCGATCCGGAAGATGGTGTCCTTCTTCATCGGAACCCGACCCTCGACATCGGCCCAGCCGTGGGCCTCGAAGTGGACCAGCTTGTCGTGACGCATGAGATACGTGACCGTGCCCGCGATCCGGCCCTCGTCGACATAGCGCTGCATGGTCTTCGAGATGCGATCCAGGCGTTCGGCGGACATGCCCGCGGACGCGGCTTCCCACAGCACCGGTCCCGACGCGGCCGGCTTCTTCCTGGCCGCAGGCTGAGCGGAAACCGGCGAGATGCCCAGGGTGAGCCAGAGGCCGATCAGGGCGGCTGCGAGCGTGGACTTCTTCATCGGTCGTTTCTCCTTCGCGAGGGGGCGAAGGCCGACCATGCCACGCCGAACGCCCGGGCGCAACACAGGGTAATCTTCGGACCAGTATGGATCCAATCAAAGCCCTGCAGATCGGCCTAGGTGTGTTCGTGGCCTTCTACCTGTACACGTGGTTTCACGGCGCGCAGCGAAAACTGAGCGAGGGCTTCCCCGGCCCGCTCGACCTCGGCATCGGCTTCGTCACGAATTTCTTCGACACCCTCGGCATCGGCTCCTACGCGCCGACCACCGCGATGTTCCGGGCCTGGAAGCTCGTCAAGGATGAGTGGATTCCCGGCACGCTCAACGTCGGACACACCATCCCGACCATCACCCAGGCCTTCATCTTCATCGGCGGCGTCCTCGTCGATCCGGTCACTCTGGTGCTCATGATCAGCGCGGCATTCGTGGGCGCTTTCTTCGGGGCCAAGGTGGTGGCGTCCTGGTCGCGGCATCACATCCGGGTCGGCATGGGCACGGCGCTTCTCATCGGCGCCGGGCTCTTCGCGGCCAAGAACCTCGGGTACATCGCGAGCAAGGGCGAGGCCTCGGGGGTCGAGGGCGCCATGCTGGTGGTGGCGGTGCTCGGCAACCTGATGCTCGGCGCGCTCATGACCATCGGCATCGGTCTCTACGCGCCGTGCATGCTCCTTGTCTCTTTCATCGGCATGAACGAGCGGGCGGCCTTCCCCATCATGATGGGCTCCTGCGCGTTCCTCATGACCGGCGCCACCAAGCCGTTCGTGGACAAGGGCTCGTACAGCCTCAAGTCGGCGCTCGGGCTCGCGGCCGGCGGTTTCCCCGCCGTGCTGATCGCCGGCCTGTGGATAAAGGACCTCGATCTGGTCAAGCTCCGTTGGCTGGTGGCCGCGGTGGTTCTTTACACCGGCATCTCGATGCTGCACACCGCGATGACGGACCCTAAGGAAAAGTAGCCGCCGCAAAACTTCCCGGGAACCCTTGGGCGGCGGCTTGCGTCTAATGCCTAGAATGTAGGCAATCAGATCGAGGCCTTCAAAGAAATGAACCCCCACGCTCCCCTTGGCGAATTCGAGCAGATCGTTCTCCTGGCCGTGATGCGTCTTGACCGCGACGCCTATGCGGTTCCGATCCGGCAGGAGATCGAAAGCCGCACCTCGCGCAGCGTAGCCCGGGGCGCGCTCTACGTGACCCTCGATCGCCTGGAGGAGAAGGGCTACTTGAAGTCATGGCTCGCTGACGCCACCGCGGAACGCGGAGGGCGGGCCAAGCGCTTCTACGAGGTCAAGCCCGCCGGGGCGAAGGCCCTCGAGCACTCGTGGACCGCGCTTCGCAGCATGTGGGAAGGCCTCGAGCCCAGGCGGAGGGAAGCGTGAAGCCGGACCAACCGCCCCGCTTCGCTCTCGACTGGCTCGAGAAGACGGTCCCCCGGCATCTGCGCGAGTCGGTCATCGGCGATCTCGAGGAAGAGTGGCGCGACCGGGCCGCGAGGAGCCGGGTAAGCGCCACCCTCTGGTACTGCCGCCACGCCGCCGCCCTGGCCCTGCGCCTCGGCTGGTTCGACCTCACCCACAAGCAGACGCAACGCGACGGGCATCCCCCGCGCAAAGGAGACGGCCCCATGGAGACACTCTGGAACGACGCGCGCTACGGGGCGCGCATGCTCTCGCGCACGCCCGGCTTCACTTTCGTGGCCATCCTCACCCTCGCCCTCGGCCTCGGCGCCAACACCGCGATCTTCAGCCTGGTGAACGCGCTGCTGATCAAGCCTCTGCCCCTGCCCGACTCCGAGCGCCTGCTGTCCCTCAATGGTCTCGATCCCAGGGGCCGCCAGCAGTTCATCTCCTTCCCCGACTTCGAAGACCTCCAGAAGCAGGCCACGCTCTTCGACGGCTTCTCCGCGATGGTCCCGCAGAGCGCCAATCTCACCGGGAGGGCCGAGCCCACGCGCGTGCGGGGCGGCTTCGTGTCCGACAACTTCTTCAAGGTCGTGGGGGTCGATGTCGCGATGGGCCGCGGTTTCCAGGCCGGCGACGACGCGCTCGGTGCGCCCCTCGTCTGCGTCCTCCAGCACGAGACGTGGCAGGGCCTGTTCGGCGGCGACCCGGGCATCCTCGGCAAGTCGATCGTGGTGAACAACTCGCCTTACACCGTGGTGGGCGTCCTGCCTCGCGGCTTCCGCTTCGTCTTCGACGAGATCGAAGTGTGGATGCCTCATCACAGCTGGCCGGTCTTCAGCGCGGGCGACGCGTACCTGAACCGGGCCAACGGACTGGTCGGGCCGGTGGCCCGGCTCAAGCGCGGGGTGTCGATGGAGGCGGCGCAGGCCGAACTCGACACCATCGCGGCGCGCCTCTCCACCCAGTTCCCGCAGGCAGGCGCGGGCCGAAGGATGACGGCGCGGCCCTTGCGCGAAGCGGTGGTCGAGGATGTGCGGGAGTTGATCCTCCTCCTCATGGGTGCGGTCGCCTTCGTCCTCCTCATCGCCTGCGCCAACGTGGCGAACCTCATGCTGGCCCGCGCGGCTTCGCGTCAGACCGAGATGGCGACCCGGGCCGCCATGGGCGCCGGACGCGGCCGGCTGGTCAGGCACATGCTTACCGAAGCCGCGCTCCTCTGGGTCGCGGGCGGCGCCCTTGGCATCGGAGTGGGCTACGCGGGGCTTCAGGCCCTGCTCGCTTCCTCGCCCCGTCCCATGCCCGCGGGAATCGTCCCCGGTCTCGACGCGAACGTGATCGTCTTCCTCTTCGCGCTGATGGGCGCGACCGGCGCCTTCTTCGGCGCCCTCGCCGCCTTCCGCTTCTCCCGGCCGGATCTTTCGATGGCCTTGAAGGAAGGCGGACGATCCGTCGAGGGGCCGGGCCGCGCCCGGCTCTCGAGTTCGCTCGTGGTGGCGCAGGTCGCCCTCACCCTCACCATGCTGGTGGGGAGCGGCCTCATGCTGCGCAGCTTCCAGAAGCTCTCGAACGTCCGCGTCGGCTTCAATCCCGATCACCTGCTGACCCTCGAGTACCGGCTGCCCGCGAACAAATATCCGGACGGCCCCCTTCAATGGGCGACCCATCGACAGATCGTGGAGAAGGTGCGCGCCCTGCCCGGGGTGGTCGCCGCCTCCGTGGTGCGGGCGGTTCCCTTCGGCGGCAACGGCAGCACCGTGCCCTTCGAGGTGCCGGGCGCGCCGCCGGTTTCAGCCGCGGACCGTCCGCGCGTCCTGCTGAACTTCCCGGACACGCACTACTTCGAGACCATGCAGATTCCCCTCTTCCGGGGCCGCGGCTTCACCGACAGCGACCTTCCGGAGTCGCAGCCGGTGATCGTGGTCAACCGCCTCCTCGCCGACCGTTACTGGCCCAACCAGGATCCCATCGGCCGCACCGTCCTCTTTCCCGACCCCCGCCAGCCGATCACCGCCACCATCGTGGGCGTGGTGGGCGATGTGAAGCACTACGGCGTCGCCGACTCGGACCGGCTGCAGGCCTATGTCAGCCAGGCCCAGCAACCGCACATCTTCAATTCGCTGGTGGTGCGCACGGTCGGCGATCCCGCGGCCATGGCCGAGGCGGTGAGGAAGGCGGTGTGGGCGGTGGATCCGGAGCAGCCGATGTGGAAGGTCTTCCCGATGGACTTCATGCTCGAGCGCTCGGTGGGCCCGCGACGGTTCCTCATGTGGATCATGAGCGTGTATTCGGCCCTTGCCCTGCTACTGGCGAGCGTCGGCCTCTACGGCGTCATGGCCTATCAAGTGGCCCAGCGATCGAGAGAGATCGGCGTCCGCATGGCGCTTGGGGCCCAGACCCGCGACGTCCTGAGTCTGATTCTGCGCCGCGGCGCGAAGCTCACCCTGATCGGACTGGTGCTGGGTGTGGGGGCGGCCCTTGGCCTCGGCCGGTCCATCAGCACGATGCTCTATGGCGTGAACGCCACCGACCCGCAGTCCTTCATCGGAGCAGCAGTGGTCCTTTCCGCCGTGGCCCTGCTCGCTTCGTACCTGCCGGCGAGGCGCGCGACCCGCGCCAACCCCGTGACCGTTCTGCATCAGGGTTGAGCGAAGGGCCCGCGGCGCGCCCAGCGTCCCCGCTTACTTCGCGACCAGGTTCGCGGCGTTGTCCTCTATGAACTTGTCGATGGCGCTCGACGCCCCGTTGGCGGCGGCGCCGTGACAGCCGTAAGGTGAGCCGCCGCCGTTGTAGCCCTCGAACATGAACGTGGGCCGCTCGGCCGTGGGTCCCGCGATCCGGTACGCCTTCACTCCCCATGATGTCTTCGGACGATAGCCGGGCGGGATCTTCGCGAACTTCGCCGCGGCGGTCTTGTCCCCACGGCCGATGCTGAAGAGAACCCAGCAGTCGGTGGCCGTGAAGGCGCCGCCATTCGACTCGGAGCGCCGGGCCAGAACTTCGATGAGCACGTCGGCCTCCGCCGCCGAACCGGCGAGGGTGATGTGGTTCTTCTTTCCCGCCTGCATCCCCTTGCCTTCCGCGGCCCGGTTCAGGTCCTTGATCGCGTCGGCCACCGCCTTGGGGTCGACCTTGCGGTATTGCCAGGCCGCCATCGCCACCGCCTCCGCTTCTTCCAGGTTGTAGAGCTCTTCGTCCTTCTCGGGCGGCCAGGTCTCGCGCTTCTTGCCGAACTCCTGTTTCAGTTTCTTCTCGGCATCCTTGCGCGTCTTATAGGCCTCACTGGCCTTCGCCCTCAGCTCCTTCTCCTCTCCCTTCGCGACCTGGAGGGTGCCCGCGGTGACGAAGACCGAGCGCGTCGGGGCCTCGGCCGCCGGAAGCATCGCCGAAAGACCCAGCACCGCGCCGAGACCGAGGACCCTCGGGCTCACAATCCATGAACTCATCATGACCTCCCCTTCGTATCCTTTCAGCAGGGCCGCCAACGAGCGGCCCGCCAGAGCTTGGGGAGACAGTACGCCTCGGCCCGGCAGCGGTCAAACGGAGGGCGGGGCCCCTCGCGGGATCTATCGACGCCAGGCCCGGCGAACCGGGGCGGTGGCGAGGTCCCAGCCGAAACGCGGCAGGGTCATGACGAGACGTTTCTTGAGGGACATGTAATCCTGCTTGCCGAGGACCAGGTCCACGAGCACGCGTGACAGCGCGGGCGAGCGGTCGGCGTAGTCGAGCATGCGGTCGGTGAACCCGGGCGCGAAGAACTTCTTGTAGAGGCGCGCCGCGCGCATGAGGTCGTGGCCGAATTCCTCCATCGCCCGCTCCGCGTAGGTCCGCGGCGAGCCGCCGGTCATCATCGCTTCGGCGAGCAGCTGCCCCGAGCGAAGCGCGTAGAAGATGCCTTCGCCGGTGATCGGGTCCGCGAGGGCCGCGGCATCGCCCACGAGGGCCCACTTCTCGCCCGCCATCTCGCGCAGGGTCGCGCCGTCCTCGCCGGGCGAGGGAATGGTGTGGGCGTAGTAGGGGGTGTCTTCGTCGCGCGCCATCGCGGGGAAGGCGCGCGCCACCTCGCGTTCGAGGAGAGCGAGCAGATCCCGCGTGGGCGGATTCCCAAGCGGCGCGCCGATCCCGACGCCCACGTGGCCGGCGCGGGGAAAGAGCCACAGGTAGCCCTCGACGCCCTTGAGAAAGCGGATCACCATCTCGGAGTCGCCGCGCGCGTACCAGCCGCAGGCCATCCAGCGCCGCTCCTTCGGGGTGGCGGTGAGGAAGGTGCGGCGCACGAGGGAATTGGCGCCGTCGGCGCCGACCAGCAGGTCGAAGGTCTCATCGAGGCCGGCGAGCGTCTTCACGCGTCCAGCGGCGTCGACCTTCGTGATCCGGTCGTTGACGTGCCGCGCCCCCGCCTCCACCGCGCGTCGCAACAGCCACGCGTCGAACTCGGAGCGGGCCACGATGCCCACGGGTTCGCGGAGGTCCAACTCGACCATGCGGCCGCGGGCGGTGTCGAAGCGACAGTGCCGGACGCGGCGCGCGGGAAGGGGATCCTGACCTGGACCCGCGGGCAGAAGCGCGAGGCTCTTTCCGGTCAGGCCGCCCCCGCACGGCTTCTCGCGCGGGTGCGAGGGGTCGAAGATCGACACCGAGGCGCCGCGCTTCGCGAATTCAAGGGCGGCCATCGAGCCCGCGGGCCCGGCCCCGACGATGCAGATCTTCACTGAACGACGACGGCCCTGATTTCCGCAGGCGTGACGCTCGAAGTTCCGAGCTTCCCCACCGCCACCCCGGCCGCGAGGTTCGAGAGCACCATCGCTTCGTGGGGCTCCGCTCCGGCCACGAGGGCGAGAGCCAGGGTCG
>Ga0073904_10004301_pt1 | contig 10602 bp, 5 predicted proteins | sample KloWWTrecipitate_FD_66668 | JGI IMG/M metagenome (GOLD analysis project Ga0073904, IMG submission 66668) | Active sludge microbial communities from Klosterneuburg, Austria, studying microevolution and ecology of nitrifiers - Klosterneuburg... | ecosystem: Engineered > WWTP > Aerobic digester >... | reverse complement strand
GAAGTAGCTCTTGCCGGCGTTGACGAGGACGGCGCCGATGATCGGCCCGAGGATGGTTCCGCGGCCGCCTACCGCGACCCAGATCACCGCCTCAATCGAGTTTTCGGGTGCAAACTCGCCCGGGTTGATAATGCCCACCTGCGGCACATAGAGCGCGCCCGCCACGCCCGCCATGATGGCCGAGACGACGAAGGCGAAGAGCTTCACATTCTCCGGCCGCCAGCCGAGGAAGCGCGTGCGGCTCTCGGCGTCGCGCACCGCGACCATCACCTTGCCGAGCTTGCTGTTGACGATGGCCGAGCAGATGAAGACGCCCAATGCCAGCGCGAAGGCCGAGGCCGCGAACAGGGCGGCGCGCGTGCCGGGCGCCTGGATGCTGGCACCAAAGATGTCCTTGAAATCGGTGAGGCCGTTGTTGCCGCCGAAGCCAAAGTCGTTGCGGAAGAAAGCGAGCATCAGCGCATAGGTCATCGCCTGCGTGATGATCGACAGATAGACGCCGGTGACGCGGCTGCGGAAGGCGAACCAGCCGAAGCCGAAGGCCAGCAGGCCCGGCACGGCGATGATCATGATCAGCGCGAACCACCACTGGTCGAAGCCGAGCCAGTACCAGGGCAGTTCCTTGTAGTTGAGGAACACCATGAAATCGGGGAGCAGCGGATTGGCGTAGACGCCGCGGCTGCCAATCTGGCGCATCAGGTACATGCCCATGGCATAGCCGCCGAGTGCGAAGAACGCCGCGTGGCCGAGCGAGAGAATGCCGCAATAGCCCCAGACGAGATCGAGCGCGAGGGCGAGCAGCGCGTAGGTTAGGTACTTGCCGAAGAGCTGGACGAGATAGGTCGGCACATGGCCCGGCTGGCCCACCGGGATCAGCAGGTTGGCGGCGGGTATCGCGACCGCGATGACGCAGAGCGCGACGATGATCCACACCGCCTTGCGATCGAGCGCACGGAACAGCATCTGGGTGATCATTAGGCGGCCCCGATCGGTGTGTGCGGCCCCACCCTCATCCGGCGCTGCGCGCCACCTTCTCCCATCATGGGAGAAGGTGTGACTGCGAGGCCTGCGGTTCCTTCACCTTCCCCCTCGATGGGGGACGGTGCCCCCGGACTTAATCCGGGGGCGGATGAGGGTGGGGCAACGCACATGAAAGTCACTGCTCCACCGCCCGGCCCTTCAGCGCGAAGAGCCCGCGCGGGCGGCGCTGGATGAAGAGGATGATGAGGACGAGAATGGTGATCTTCGCCACCACGGCGCCGGCATAGGGTTCGAGGAACTTGTTGGCGATGCCGAGCGTCAGCGCGCCGACCAGCGTGCCCCATAGGTTCCCGACGCCGCCGAAGACGACGACCATGAAGCTGTCGATGATGTAGTTCTGCCCGAGGTTGGGGGACACGTTGTCGATCTGGCTTAGAGCCACGCCCGCGAGCCCGGCAATGCCCGAGCCGAGGCCGAAGGTCATCGCATCGACGAAGGGGGTGCGGATGCCCATGGCCGAGGCCATGCGGCGGTTCTGGGTGACGGCGCGCATCTGGAGGCCAAGCGGAGTCTTGTTCAGCACCGCAAGCAGGGCGAGGAAGACGGCGATGGCGAACAGCACGATCCAGAAGCGGTTCCAGGTGATGGTGAGGCCGCCCAGTTCGAATGCGCCGGACATCCAGCTCGGGTTGCCAACCTCGCGGTTGGTCGCGCCGAAGATCGTGCGCACGGCCTGCTGGATGATGAGCGACAGGCCCCAGGTGGCGAGCAGGGTTTCGAGGGGGCGGCCGTAGAGCCAGCGGATCACGCCGCGCTCGATGGCGATGCCGATGAGCGCGGTGATGAGGAAGGCGAGGGGCAGGGCGATGGCGAGCGAGTAGTCGAACAGCCCGGGCGCGTTCTGCCGGATGATCTCCTGCACGACGTATGTGGTGTAGGCGCCGAGCATCACCATTTCTCCGTGCGCCATGTTGATGACGCCCATCACTCCGAAGGTGATGGCGAGACCGATGGCGGCGAGCAGCAGAACCGAGCCAAGCGAAATGCCGTACCAGACGTTCTGGCCGATGCTCCAGGCGGCCTGCGTGTTGTTGAGGGCGGCAATGGCGGACGCGATGCTGGGCTTCAGCTCGTCCGGCGCGCTGGCAAGCGCCGACGTGAGCGTGTTGATGGCATCGCGTCCGCCGCGCGCCGCGACTTGGGCAATCGCGGCGCGCTTTTCTTCGATCCCCGCGTCGGTCTTGAGGATGATGGCGGCCTCGGCGCTCTCCATCACCGCCTTGATCTGCGGGTCGGTCTCGGCGGCGATGGCGCTTTGCAGCAGGTCGAGGGTGTCGGGGTCGGCGTCGCGCAGCACGCTCTGCGCCGCACTGAGGCGCACGGCGCGGTCGTCGCTGAGCAGCGTCATCTGCCCGATGATGGTGCGCAGGGCGCGGCGCAGGCCGTTGTTGACCTTGATCTTCTCGACATCGGCCTTGGCGACTTCGCCGGCCACAGCGCCGGTCACCGGATCGGTGAGGGTGAGGCTGCTGCCCGAGGGTTTGACGAACACCACCTGGCCGGTGGCCTTCACGACGTAGAGATCGCCGTCGAGCAGCGTTTGCAGCACTGGCACGACGCGCGGATCTTCGGTCGCGGCGAGGGCCGCCGCGGCGGCTTCGCGCTCCTTGAAATTGCCTGGGGCGAGGGCATCGACCAGCGGTTTCAGCGTGGTGTCATCGACCTGTGCAATGGCGGGAAGTGCCATAAGGGCGAGGGCGAGGAAGAGCGCAACAATCTGAACCAGTCGTCTTGCGATCATCGTCGGCCTCGTGGGGGTTGGGTGCGAAGGCGGCGTACCGCCTTCGCGGGCGCGCGGGAGGAGCGCGGTGTCCGGGGCTACTGCGTGGCGCCGCAGGCCTTGGTTTCGGTGTTGTAGTTGCCGCAGTTGATCGGGGCGGTCCAATCGGCCTCGATCAGCTTCGACTCCGGCAGGAAGTCCGTCCACGCATCACCGGGCACCTCGGCTTCCGTCTTCCACACCACGTCGAACTGGCCGTCGGCCTGGATCTCGCCGATCAGCACGGGCTTGGTGATGTGATGGTTGGGAAGCATCTTGGCGATGCCGCCGGTGAGGTTCGGCGTCTCGAGGCCGATGATGGCTTCGAGCACCTTGTCGGTGTCGGTTGTGCCGGCCTTCTCGACCGCCTGGACCCACAGGTTGAAGCCGATCACATGGGCTTCCATCGGGTCGTTGGTGACGCGGTCGGCTTTGCCGGTATACGCCTGCCAGGCCTTGATGAACTCGGCGTTCGCGGGCGTATCGACGGACTGGAAGTAGTTCCAGGCGGCGAGGTGGCCGACCAGCGGCGTGGTGTCGAAGCCGGCGAGTTCTTCCTCACCCACCGAGAAGGCGACGACCGGGATGTCCTCGGCCGAAATGCCCTGGTTGGCGAGTTCCTTGTAGAACGGCACGTTGGCATCGCCGTTGATGGTCGAGACCACCGCGGTCTTCTTGCCGGTCGAGCCGAAGGCCTTGATGTCGGACACGATCGTCTGCCAGTCGGAGTGCCCGAACGGCGTGTAGTTGATCATGATGTCTTCAGCCGCGACGCCCTTGTCCTTGAGGTATTGCTCAAGAATCTTGTTGGTGGTCTGCGGGTAGACGTAGTCGGTACCGGCGAGCACCCAGCGCTCGACGCCTTCTTCGTTCATCAGGTAGTCGACGGCCGGGATCGCCTGCTGGTTCGGCGCGGCGCCGGTGTAAAACACGTTGCGCTCGGATTCCTCACCCTCGTACTGCACGGGGTAAAAGAGGATCGAGTTCAGTTCCTTGAACACCGGCAGCACCGACTTGCGGCTGACCGAGGTCCAGCAGCCGAACACCGCGGCGACGCCGTTGACGCTGATCAGCTCGCGTGCCTTTTCGGCGAACAGCGGCCAGTCGGAGGCCGGGTCGACAACCACTGCTTCGAGTTGCTTGCCGAGCAGGCCGCCTTTCTTGTTCTGCTGGTCGATAAGGAACAGCATCGTGTCCTTGAGGGTGGTCTCCGAGATCGCCATCGTGCCCGACAGCGAGTGGAGAACGCCCACTTTGATCGTGTCCTGCGCGAACGCAGGGACGGGCGCCAGAGCGCCCACAGTCATCGCCACCCCTAGGCCGAACCCGGCCAATTTTCCCTTTAGTCCTGTCATCAGTCCCTCCGACAGTCTGGTTGTTTGCACCGAGAGGGAGAGTGCAAAGCCCGTGCCAGAGCGCATCCGGAGGGGCCAAGGCCTTGATATTGCTGCCCCTGGTTCAGCGGGAGGAGCGGCGAAACAGGCGGGTGATCGACGGAAAATGCGGGGAGTCTGCCGGTTCTGTGGGCACGCGCGCTGTTGCTGCCTAAGAAGTACGCAATAGAATGATATGGCCACAAACTAGGCAGATGACGGTGAGCGGTGACGGGCCGTCCGCGTTGGGCTAACGCTGGTTCACCGGAGCTATCCGCTTCGGCAGAGGTTGTTTGCACCACATCCTCGGCCCCGTGTTTTCGGACACGGGGCTTTCCGGCTCCACCCGCTTTTGTCAGTAAATGGCGTTGCCTACCAACGGGGGCGGAACCTCAGCGTTCGTTGGCGCATTGTTGGATGGTCGATGGCAGCGGACCCTCCCGCCCTGCAGCGGCAAAGACAGCAGAGTTCGTTCCGGCTGTTGCCGGAACCAACGGGTCGGTGGACTCTTCAAGGGCTGACGCTCCCTTGCGGATCAAGCCGAGGGGCGCGGGACTTCGGTCCCGCGCTTTCCGTTTTCCGAGGGCTATTCGGCTGGCGCGGGGGCAGGGCCCTCGCGCACCACGGGGATGCTCTCGGCCGCTTCGAGTTCGCGATTGAGGAGCGCTTCCTCATGCGACTTCGGTTTCGAGAAACGCGCCAGCAGTTCGTAAGCCACCGGCGTGAGGAACAGCGTCGCGACCGCCGCGAGGCTCAGCCCGCCCACCATGATCCAGCCGAGCGCCGCGCGGGCTTCCGCCCCCGCGCCGCCGGCGATGATCAGCGGCATGCCGCCGAGCACAGTCGCGATCATGGTCATCACCACCGGCCGCAGCCGGATGTTGGCGGAGCTTTCGATGGCCTCGCGCACACTCATGCCGCGGTCGCGCAGCTGGTTGGCGAACTCGACGATGAGAATGCCGTTCTTGGCCATGATGCCGACGACGAGGATCAGCCCGATCTGGCTGTAGACGTTGTAGCTCACCCCCGTCAGCAGCATGGCGAACACCGCGCAGGCGAGCCCGAACGGCACCGTCGCCATGACGATGATGGCGCTCCACAGGCTTTCGAACTGCGCCGCCAGCACCAGCAGGATCACCACCAGCGCAAAGCCGAAGGTGATGGCGAGGCCGGAATTGCTCTCACCGATGGTCCGCGCTTCCGCCATCGGTACGATGGCGGCGCCATCGGGCAGCAGCGGCCGGGCGACGGCAACCGCCTCGGCATAGGCATCGCCGATGGGGAAGCCGTCGGTGAGCTGGGCGGTGACGGTCACGGCGCGGCGCTGGTCCTCGCGGCCGAGCGAGGGGGCGATCGGGGCTTCCTTGAGCGTGGCGATGGTCGACATCGGCACGTAGCGTCCATCCGCGGTCTTGATGAAGATCGACTCGAGATCGCCCGGATCATTCACCGGGCTCGCCGTCGACTGCATGCGGACCGAGAAGCTCTTGTCGTTGATGAACACGGTGCCGACATCGGCCCCGTCGATCATCGCCTGCATCGTGGTGCCGAGCCCGTTGATGTCGATGCCGAGTGCAGCCGCGCGATCACGATCGATGGTGAGGGTCACCTGCGGCTGCGTCGTCTCGTAATTGACGGTGACGCGGCCCCACTTGTCGTCCTTCTCCAGCTCGGCCTTTATGGCGTTCGCGGTCTGCGACAGCGTCTGGTAGTTGTCGCCGACCACCGCGAACTGCAGGCCGCTGCCGCCGCCGCGGATGCCCAGCGAGTTGCCCTGGCGGATACTGGCGCGAACGCCCGGCACCTGGGTCAGGAGCTGGGTGATTTCGGCCGCGATCTGCTGCTGCGTCCGCTCACGCTTTTCCCACGGCGCCAGCGTCAGGTTGAGGAAACCCGAGCTGGTGTTCGAGCCGAAGCCCGACACCGAGAAGATGCTCACCACTTCGCCGCTGTCGCGGAACGGCTGCACCAGTTCCTCGATCTTCTGCATCTGTGTGCGGGTGAAATCGAGGCTCACGGTGTTCGGCGCGTTGACGCCGATGGAGATGACCGAGCGGTCTTCGGGCGGCGTCAGTTCCTGCTTGATGGCGCCGGACATGAACACGACATAGGCCGAACCTGCGATCAGCACGGCGACGAGGACGACCACGAAGGGGTTGTCGAGGCACCAGTGCAGCAGGCGCTTGTAGATCGCCGACAGCGCGCCGCCGAAGCGTTCGAGCAGGTTCGGATCGCGATGGGCGTGCGGCTTCAGGAACCGCGAGGCGAGCATGGGCGCAAGCGTCAGTGCCACCACAGCGGAGAGGCCCACCGAGATCGCCAGCGTCCAGCCGAATTCGCGGAACAGCAGGCCCGTCTGCCCGGGCAGGAACGAGATCGGGATGAACACCGCTGCGAGCGTCAGCGTCGTTGCAATGACGGCGAAGAACACTTCCTGCGTGCCGAGCACGGCCGCGGCGCGCGGGCCAAGCCCCATGGCGCGGCGGCGCATGATGTTCTCGAGCACGACGATGGCATCGTCGACAACGAGGCCGGTGGCGATCACCAGCGCGAGCAGTGTGAGAATGTTGAGCGAGAAGCCGAACAGGTAGATGCCGGCGACCGTTCCGATCAGCGCCACGGGCATGGTGACGGCCGGGATGATGGTCGCCCGCCAGTCGAGCAGGAACAGGAAGATGATGGCGATGACGCCGATGACGGCGATCATCAGCGAGCGCTCCACTTCGTGGATGGCGCCGGAGATGAACACCGACTCGTCGGAAGAAATCTTCAGGTCGACGCCGGGGGGCAGGGAGCCCTTGAGATCCTCGACGGCCTTGTTGATGCCCTGCGAGATGGCGACGGCGTTGGACTGCGCCTGCGGCACGATGCCGAGCCCGATGCCGGACTTGCCGTCGGAGCGCAGGCCGCCGGTGCTGGCGCCCGCGCCGAACACGACGGTCGCGACATCGCCAAGCCGGATCTTGTCGCGGACGGTGATGTTCTCGAACTGCTCGGGCGTGTTCACCTCGGCGGTGGCGCGGATGGCAATGTTCTGGTTGGCGGCGTTGAGCGAGCCGGCGGGACTGTCGAAGGCGATGGTCGAGAGCGCGTTGCGCACGTCGGCAACCGTCAGCCCCAGGCTCGCGAGCTTGATCTGATCGACGTCGACCTCGAACACCTGCGTCTGCACGCCGTTGATCTGCACGTCGGCGACACCGGCAACGGCAGCGAGCCGCTCGGAGATCACATCCTCGACCAGCGCCGAAAGTTCGTCGCGGCTCATGCTGTCGGAAGTGACCGCGAGCTGCATGATGGCGCTGGCGTTGCTGTCCGCCTTGATGATGGTCGGCGCATCGACGCCATCGGGCAGGCGGTTGGTGATGCGGCTCAGCGCGTCGCGGATGTCGGAAGTCGCGTTGTCGAGATTGGTGCCATCGGCAAAGGTCAGCGTGACGCGGCTGCGGCCATAGCCGCTGTCCGACGAAATCGAGGCCACACCCTGCACGCGCGCCACCGCGCCTTCGATCGCCGAGGTGATTTCGCGATCGACGGTCTCGGCGGCGGCGCCGGTGAAGGTGGTCATGATCGAGATGGTTGGGCGCTCGACGCTCGGCAGCTCTCGCACCTCGACGCCGAAGAAGGCGGCAAGCCCCGCAACGATGATCAGCGCGTTGATGACGACCGCGAGAACCGGACGGCGCACGAACAGCGACGCAATCGCCCCGCCGCGTTCATTCTGGCTGGCTATGGACATGAGCGGCCCCCCGCATCGAGTGACCGGAACTCGTGGTTCGACAGGCTCACCATGAGGCCCTCACGAAATCCAGAGTAGCCTTCGTGGTGAGCTTGTCGAACCACGAGGGCGTGAGAATGGGCGGACGATCCCGTCATCCGCCGCGGCCCTGCTGGGGCTGTTGCGGCTGCTGGCCCTCGCCTGCCGGCGCGTTGCCCTGGCCTCCGCCGGCAGGACCGCGCCCACCGGGGGCGGCGTCGAGCAAGCGCACCGAGGCGCCAGCGGTGAGCTGCTGCAGGCCCTGCGTCACCACCTGATCGCCGGCCGCGAGATCGCCCTTTACCAGTACGCCATCGGAATTGCGCTGGATGATGTCGACCAGCAGACGCTCGACCTTGCCGCCGGCGTATTTCCACAGATACGCGCCGTCCGACGACCACTGGATGGCGAGCGGATCGACGGCGGGGAACGCTTCGCCGGGGAAGGCGAGGCTCACCGAGAACGACATGCCGGGCCGCAGCTTGCCCGCGTCATTGGCGATCTGCGCCTGCACCTTGAGAGTGCGGCTCGCCGGATCGATGCGGTTGTCGATGGCGACCACTTCGCCCTGCATCTTCTCGCCGGGGAGGGCGACGGCGCTCACGTCCACCACGGCCCCGATGGCGATGGCCGAGGCATAGCGCTCGGGTACCCAGAAGCTGATGCGGATAAACGAGGTGTCCTCGATCGTGGTGACGATCGATTGCGCGCTCACGGCGTTGCCCGGGCTCACCTGGAACAGGCCGACGGAACCGGCAATCGGGCTGATGATGGTGCGCCTGTCGAGGGCGAGCTTGGCGTTGGCGAATTCGAGCGCCGCATTGTCGGCGGCGAGCTGCGCGGTGTTGATCTGGACCGCTGTTGCTGCGTTGGCCTTGGCGAGCCCCTGCGTGCGCGCCAGCGTTCCGTCGGCGTCTTTCTTCGCGAGCGTGGCGCGGTCGAAGGCGATCTGTTCGCTGTCGGAATCGAGGGAACCGATGATGGCGCCTGCGGCGACCATTTCACCCGGACGGGCCGTTAGCTCGCGCAGCGTGCCATTGGAGGGCGACATGACGGTCACCGAGTGGGCCGCTTCGCCTTCGCCGATGGCGGTCAGCTTGTCATTGATGCTTGCGGTGGTGACGGGGGCGGTCAGAACGACCATTTCGCGCGCCCCACGGCGCGGACCGCCGGCGCCCGCAGCGCCGCCCGGACCGGCGCCCGGTTGCGCCTGCTGGCCGCCGGGAGCGGGAGCATTTCCGCCGGGTGCGCCGCCCGAAGGCTGGGTGGCGGCGGTGGTCGCGGCCGGACCCGGCACCGGAATTCCGAGACGTTGCAGGGTTTCGGCCGCGCCGGGCACGAACCACACGTAGGCGAAACCGGCGATGGCAAGCACCACCAGCGAGATGAGCAATTGTCTCAGCAAGCGCGTCTGTCCCAAAGTCACAAGAGCGGAGCCGGGGCGAGTCCGCGATAGTGCCGGACGATATCACCGGCTTTCGGGCGTGCACCTTAAATCATTGTAACGTTCGAGTGTTTGGAGCAGGGCATAGCCGAAAGTCTACCCTCCGGCGCGTTGCTGGGGCCGGAGGGAGGAGAGGGTGGGCTACTTCGAAAACTCGATCACGCCGCAGGCGAAGCGCTCACCGGAATTGCCGGAGGGATCGGTCTTGTAGTCATCCGGGTCGGCATGGATCACAAGAGATGCGCCGTCGGCGTCGTTGAGCGCAGCAAGGTTGGCGTTCGGAACGTGGAAATCGACCGTCACCTTGCCATCGTCATTGGCAACGAGGTTGTCGAGATCGCCTGCATGCGGGCCATCCGGGTTGTCCTTGCCGTGCTTGTGGCTGTCTACATCGAAGTGTGGGCCGGCGGATTCGAACTTGCCGGCTGCATCGCACTTCCCCACCGCATGGATGTGAAACCCGTGCTCGCCATTCGGCACGCCGGTGAGCTCGCCGGTGAGGTGAACGCCGCCGTCCATCTCCGTGCCCGTGATCGTACCGAGCGCCGTGCCCGACTGGTCAACAATGTTTGCGGTGGCCGTCGCGGCCCCCTGGGCGAAGGCGGGACTGCCGCACAACAGGGCGGTAGCGGCAACAATCGTTAGGGTCCTGAACATTGATTTCTCCTCTGACTCGAGGGACAAACTCCGTCGAACGCCTTCGCGTTCCGTGGCGCTTGCCGGGCGGGAGGTGACAGGGTCTAATCGCGGAAGGGAGACCGCGATGACCATCGAAGACATGCCGCGCATAGTCGGCGGCGGGCCGAAGAAGGTGCTCTACACGCTCGAAACGCTGCGGCGGATCGGGGTGGGCAAGGCCGCCAAGGCGCTGACCAGCCGCAATGCCTGCAAGGCCTGCGCCTATGGCATGGGCGGCCAGATGGGCGGCATGACCAACGAACTGGGCGAGTTTCCCTCGGTCTGCAACAAGTCGGTGCAGGCGCAATCGACCGACATCCAGCCTGGCATTCCCAACGGCATCTTCGAGCATCCGATCGCCGAACTGGCTGAATTGAGCGGCCGCGAGATGGAAAAGCTCGGCCGCCTCAACACGCCGATCTTCAAGAGCGCCGGCAGCGACCGCTACCGGCCGGTGAGCTGGAACTGGGCCATCGCCTATGCCGCCGAACAGTTCGCGGCCACCGATCCGTCGCGGACGTTCTTTTATTCCTCCGGGCGCTCGTCCAACGAA
>Ga0073904_10004300_pt1 | contig 10604 bp, 7 predicted proteins | sample KloWWTrecipitate_FD_66668 | JGI IMG/M metagenome (GOLD analysis project Ga0073904, IMG submission 66668) | Active sludge microbial communities from Klosterneuburg, Austria, studying microevolution and ecology of nitrifiers - Klosterneuburg... | ecosystem: Engineered > WWTP > Aerobic digester >... | reverse complement strand
TGGTGGGCGGCGGTCTGAACGGCCTCCCATGTCTGGCCTTCCTGCACTTCGCCATCCGACATGAAGACGCACACCTGCCCGGCCTCGCCGCGCCTTTTGCGGCCCCAGGCAAGGCCTGCGCCGGTGGAAAAGCCGATGCCAAGGGTGCCGTTGTGCACCTCCATCCCCGGCGAATGTTCGGCCCCGATCATTTCAACCGAACTGCCATCCTGATTGAACATCTCCAGCCCTTCGGGGGCCATGCGACCGACCTCGATCAAGGTGGCATAGGCGACAAGGGCGTAATGGGCGGGGGCAATGAACAAGCGGTCATATTGCGCGGTGAAGGGGCCGTTATAGCCCGCACCGGTGACGTAACCGGGGTTCTGCGCCGAAGGCACGCCCCCAAACGGCGCTGGGATCATCGGCAAAGTCGAAGGGCCAAGCGTCAGGCCCTCGTTGTAAAGAAACGCCAGCTGTTCGGCGGCGGAACAGGCCTGCGACAGATACCCGCCATTGTTGCGGATCACATGTTCAAACACCCGCCGCCTGATACCAAGCGCTATGTCTTCGGTGGTGCGGGCGTTGGGCAGTTGGGTCATGGCAGGCCTTTCAAAGCGGTCTGGGGCCAGAGATTTCCCTGGCCCCAAAGGGGTTCAGCGTGCAGGCAGCGGCATCCATGCCGGAACTGCAACATCAGCATGCGCAAAGGCAGGAAGCTTGGCACCCAGATCCTGCATGTTGGTGATATCCAGTTCGGTCAGCATCTTTTGCGTGATCAGGGTTGGCGGCACGATCACGTTATGACCGGGGTCTTCGCCGGCAAGCATCATCGCCAGCGCACGCACCGACACTTCGCCGACCACCGCCGGGTTGGTGGCAGCCGTGGCTTTCCACGCCGACCCCGGTTCGCGCATCGCGGCGATATCGGCGGTCGAGACATCGGCGGAGTAGATCGACACCGCCCCCGACATGCCGGCCTCATCCACCGCGATCTTCACGCCCTTGGCGAATTCGTCATAGGGGGCGAACATAACGGTGATATTGGGGTTGGCCGAAAGAACAGAACGCGCCTGATTGGCGACCGAGTTTGCAATCGGGTTGTCAAGGGTGCCGAACTCGGCGACCTGATTGATGCCGGGATTGGCGGCCTTGACCTCTTTCCAGGTCTCGTCGCGGCGGTCCAGGGGCGCAATGCCTGCCACATAGACATAGCCCGCCGTCCAGGTATCGCCATTGTCGGCCACGGCCTGTTCCAGCGCCAGACGGGCCAGATCGCGGTCGGATTGTTCAATCTGCGGCACGGCAGGGTTTTCGACATTCACGTCAAAGGCCACAACCTTGATGCCCGCATCGACCGCGCGCTGAACGGCGGCTTGCATGGACTCGGTCAACCCATGCTGCACGATGATGCCCTGCACCCCCAAGGCAATTGCCTGATCCACCATATCGGCCTGCAAGGCGGCGTCTTGGCGGCTGTCAAACACCCGCAGATCGACGCCCAGCGCGGCAGACTGTTTCTCGACTCCCGACAGATAGGCCTGAAAGAAATCGCCGGTGGACAGATAGCGCACCAGCGCAATCTTCACATCGCCGGGTTTGTCGAACGGGGCAGGTTTGTCCTGCGCCATGGCAAGGCCCGGAAGCAGCGCAATGCCGCCAAGCAGACCCATTAGAACGCGTCTCGAAATCATCGGTCACTCCTCCTTGTTTGTTATTGGTCGCGTCAGTGCCGCACCCGGCCATTGCGGCCTGACAGCGCGAAAGTGAAGACAAGGGCGATGACCAGAACCGCCCCCTTGATGAAATCCTGGGTGTAGTATGGCGCGTTCAGCATGGTCAGGCCTTGCAGCAGAATGCCCACGAACAACGCCCCGATGGCGGTGCCGAAAGCATTGGGTTTGCTGGCCCCCAGAACCGCATAGCCGATCAGGGCCGCCGCCACCGCATCCAGCAGCAGGTTGTTGCCAGAGGCCACATCCCCCCGCCCCAGCCGCGCCGCGAGCAGGATGCCGCCAACCGAGGCCAGCGTGCCCGAGATCATATAGGCCAGCAGGCGGTAGCGGTTGACGTTGACCCCCGCCAGATTGGCGGCCTGCGCGTTTGATCCGATGGCATACATCAGGCGACCATGGCGGGTCAGTTCCAGAAAGCCCCAGACCAGCAGCGCGATCAGCAGCAGAAACACCACGGAAAGCGGCACAAGGTCATCAACGATGAACGCGATCCGATGGCGACCCAACATCAGAAACGACTCGGAAAACGTGCCCTCGGCCACCGATCCATCGGGCAGCGCCATGCCGGTCGAGATCGAGTTGCCCTCGGTCGGGATGCGTTGCAGGCCGACCAGCAGGAACATCATGCCAAGGGTGGCCAGCAGGTCGGGCACCTTCATCTTGACGATCAGCAATCCGTTGATCAGCCCGACCCCCGCCCCCATCAACAGGCACAGGATCACGGCGGTGACGGCATTCATTTCCCACACCACCATGACATAGGCCGAAAGCATCAGCGCCGATGTGGCAACCGCGCCGATGGACAGATCAAACCCACCCACGACCAGCGTCGCGGTGACGCCCAGCGCCAGAATGCCGGTAATGGCCACCGATTGCAGGATGAAAACGGCACTGAAGGGCGACAGAAAACCCTCGGCGGTGATGCTGAAAAACACAACAAGCCCGACCATCAGGATCAGAAAGCCATAGCGGATCGCGAAGTCGATTGTGTTGAACGGCCCGTTCATGAATGCTGCCCTGCTGTTTGTCCCGGCGCATCGGTCATTTCCGCCATAAGCCGCGCCATATTTATGTTTTCATTGCGATGTTCGCCCACCAGCGAGCCTTCGCTCAGCACCAGAATCCGGTCTGCCACTTCGAACGCCTCATCCAGTTCTGATACCAGAACCAGCGTGGCACGCGTGTTCGCCGTGGCGCGGATCTTGGCACCGATGTCGCGACGGGCTTGAATGTCGACGCCTTGAAACGGTTCGTCCAGGATCAACAGCCGCGACGCTTGCGACATCCAGCGCGCGACCATGACCTTTTGCTGATTGCCGCCAGACAGGGTCAGAATCGGGTCATTGGCGCTTTGGCAGACCACACCCATTTCGGAAATCATCCGCCTTGCGGTGATGGTTTCGGATTTCGTCCGCAGGAACTGCACGCGCGAATGGCGGCGCAGGAACGGCAGCGTCAGGTTGCGGGTGATGTTGAAATCAGGAACCACGGCATTGATCAACCGATCCCGCGCCGCCATGAAGACCCCCGCCGCAATCGCCTCGGCGGGGGTGCGCGGGGCATAGGCCGCGCCGTCCAGCGTCAGGCGGCCCCCGACAGGTTTCGCCAGGCCATAAAGCACCGAGGCCAGATCGGATTTGCCCGCCCCGACAAGCCCGACAACAGCGATCACCTCATTCTCGGGGCAGATCAGGTCAAAGGGCCGCGATCCGGGGCGAAGTTGCAGCCCCGTGGCCTGCAAGACCACCTTGCCACGCGGGGGGATGGCCAGATCAACCTCGGTCATCTCGCGGCCCAGCATGGCGCGCACGGCCCCGGTGTAATCAAGCTTTGGCCCCTCGGTCAGGCCCGAAATCGCACCATCGCGCATCGAGACGATGCGATCCGCAAGCCGGCGAATATCCGACATGCGGTGCGAGATATAAAGGATGGCAACCCCTTGGGCGCGCAACTGATCGATCAGCGCAAACAGGCGTTCGGCCTCGGCCGCTGACAGCGACGAGGTCGGCTCATCAAGGATAAGCAGCTTGGGGTGATGTGCCATGGCACGGGCAATTGCCACGCGTTGGCGGTCTGCAAGCGACAGGTCTGACACCCGTCTTGTCACATCAACCGTCAACCCCACCGCCGCTGCAATCTCGCGGGCCTGCGCGCGCAGGGCGCGGCGGTTGATGAACATCGCAGAGCCGTCTGCCAGAAAATCAAGCATCAGGTTGGAGGCGATATCAAGATCGGGCACCACGCCGTCATTGATGCTTTGGTGAACCGTGACGACCCCCGCCCGCAATGCCGCCGATGGATTGGCAGGCAGGTATGGCTGGCCCGCCAGCAGGATCACGCCTTGATCCGCGCGGTGAACACCACTTAGCACCTTGACCAAGGTCGATTTTCCGGCCCCATTCGCGCCCATCAGCACCGTTACCTGACCGGCGGGGATAACCATATCCACACCGCGCAACACCTGATTGCGGCCAAAGGCCTTGTGCAGCCCTGTCACGGTGATCGCGGCTTCGGTCATGAACTCCCCCTCTGGTGCCCTAGGTAAAGGGCGTTTCTTTCATGTGTCAATATAATTTGACAATTGACACAAAAACGGGAAATCTTGACTGCATCGCCGCGAAAAACATACGTCGGCTTTCGCTAGGGCCGGGATGAAAGGGAAACCGCGTGTCACATCAGGAATATGCCGCCTTGACGCCGCAAACCCTTGGCCCCCGGTTGGGAAGGATTGATGCCCTACGCACCCGGCTGGGCGACCCGGCGCACTGGACGGTCAAAGAGGTTGGCGATGGCAACCTGAACCTTGTGTTCATCGTGCAAAGCCCGCAAGGCGGCGTGGTGGTCAAGCAGGCCCTGCCCTATGTGCGGCTGGTGGGTGAAAGCTGGCCCCTGCCGCTGCGGCGCAGTTTCTTTGAGTATAACGCCCTGATCCGGCACGAGGCCCGCGATCCTGGATCGGTGCCCGAGGTTTACCATTTCGACGAAACGCAGGCGATTGTCGTGATGGAATACCTGTCGGACCATGTGATCTTGCGGCAATCCCTGATGGCGGGAAAACAGCACGCGGGCTTGGGGCGTCGCTTGGGCGAGTTCTGCGCAAGGACGCTGTTTCGCGGGTCTGACCTTTCGATGCAGACCGCGCGGCGAAAGGCCGATCTGGCGCTGTTTGCCGGGAACGTGGAACTGTGTGACATCACCGAGGCGCTGGTCTTCACCGACCCCTATTTCGATGCGCCGCTGAACCGGTTCACCCCGCAACTTGCGCCCGTCGTCGCCGAGTTGCGTGCGGACACCGATCTGAAAATTGCGGCGCAGCACCTGAAGATGGCTTTTGCCAACAACGCCGAAACCCTGCTGCATGGCGATCTGCACACCGGGTCGGTGATGGTTTCGGATGCCGAGGCGCGGGTGATCGACCCGGAATTTGCCACCTATGGCCCGATGGGGTTTGACGTAGGGATGCTGATCTCGAACTTTCTGATGGCCTATGTCGCGCAGCCGGGACATGCCGAAAAGCCGGGCGCGCGGGCGGGGTATCAGGATTGGCTTCTGGCCGAGGTTGCGGTGCTGTGGCAGACCTTCAGCGATGAGTTTACGCAGCTGTGGCGGACGGAGCGCACGGGGATGCTGTATCCCGCGACGCTGTTTGAAGATCAGGCGCATGGGGCGGCGGCGGAACAGGCGCGGCTGGACCGGCTGGCTGCGATCTGGCGCGATGCGCTGGGGTTCTGCGGCGTGGAAATGCACCGCCGTATTCTTGGCCTTGCGCATATTGCAGAGTTCGACAAGATCGGCGATGACGCCGCCCGCGCAGGCCTTGAGGCCCGCGCCCTGCGGCTGGGCCGGGTTCTGGCGGTGGCGCGCGGGCAAATTAACGATATCCGTCAGGTACTTGATCTGACACGGGCCATTGGCGGCGAGGGTTCCAAATGAAAATCGACGGCACAGCGTTCCGGTCAATCTGGACCGAGGCCAATGGCGAAGTGCGCATCATCGATCAGCGCTGGCTGCCGCATGAGTTGCGGATCGTGCCGCTGCGCGACCGGGCAGAATTTGCCATCGCGATCCGGGATATGTGGGTGCGGGGTGCGCCGTTGATCGGGGCGACGGCGGCTTGGGGTATGGCGGTGCAGATGGCGGCGGACCCGTCGGATGCGTCGTTGAATGAAACGTGGGAAATCCTGCACGAAACCCGCCCCACGGCGATCAACCTTCGGTGGGCGCTGAACGAAATGCGCGGGCTTTTGGCCCCCCTGCCGCCCAAAAACCGGGCGGCGGCAGCGGCAGTTCGCGCCGCCGAAATTTGCGATGAGGATGTCGATATCAACCGTCGCATCGGCCAGCATGGCCTGACCCTGATCCGCGAGATAGCCGCGCGCAAGAACGGTGGCCGGGTGAACATTCTGACCCATTGCAACGCGGGTTGGCTGGCGACGGTGGATTGGGGCACCGCGACCTCGCCGATCTATCACGCGGTTGCGGCGGGGATTGACGTGCATGTGTTTGTCGATGAAACCCGCCCGCGCAATCAGGGGGCGCAACTGACCGCGTGGGAGTTGAACCACCATGGCGTCAGCCACGACCTGATCGTCGATAACGCGGGCGGGCATCTGATGCAGCACGGCGAGATCGACATGGTGATCGTCGGCACCGACCGCACCACCGCGCAGGGCGATGTCTGCAACAAGATCGGCACCTACCTCAAGGCGCTGGCGGCGCAGGCCAATGGCGTGCCGTTCTATGTTGCCCTGCCTTCGCCCACCATCGACTGGACGGTGCGGGATGGCGTGAAGGAAATCCCGATCGAGGAACGCGATGGCGCCGAAGTGACGCTGGTGCAGGGCCGCAATGCCGAGGGCCGCGTGGTCACGGTGCAAATCTCGCCCGATGGCACAACGGCGCGCAATCCGGCCTTTGACGTGACGCCTGCGGCACTTGTGACCGGGCTGATCACCGAACGCGGGGTTTGTGCGGCCACGGCACCGGCGATGGCCGCGATGTTCCCGGACCGGGCTTAGCTGGCCAGCAAGGCCTCGGCCACGCTCAGGCCGCAGACCAGATGGGTGACATAGCCGCCCCGAATGGCCGCCTGCGTGGCAACCAGTTTGTCAACGCCGGGGGTGACAAGGATTCCCATGTCCAGGCCCACCAGCCGGTCAATCGGCACGCCGATCATGCGCTCGTTCATCGGGCCGGGAATGGCGGTGCCGTTCTCATCGATGAACCGCCCGCAAAGTACCCCGATTGCACCATGCGCGCGGTGCCATTCCAGATCGTCCAGCGTGGCGAGGCCCGAGACCACGATATGGCTGGTCGGGTCGGCGGTTCCGACCGAGAACAGCGATTTGTTCACGGTTTCAAGCTGTTCCAGCTGGGCGTGGATGATCGGTTCGGCGCGCAACTCGGCCGCCAAGGCGGCGCTGCTGATCACCGCCGGGGCATGCAGGTTCAGACAGCGCGCCCCAAGCCGTTGTGACAGCCGCGTCGAACAGGCCTCGGCGGTAAAGCCATAGGGTGTCGCCATCGACCCCACCAGTTGCAGCACGGTCAGATCGTCCAGCGACTGCACCTCGACCAGTTCCGCCATCTCATATACCGTGCGGCCCCAGGCCACGCCAAGGCGGTCGCCGGGTTCCAGCAGGGTCGGCAACCAATCCGCCGCGCCGCGCACCACGCGCAGAAAGGCGGTTTCGGTATCGCACCCTTCGTCCGGCACGACATAGGCCGCCGCAATCCCGAATTTCTGGCACAAGGCAAGGGCCGCGCGATGGGTGGTAAAGGCGGGCGCGTTCAGCGTAATGCGGATATAGCCGCGTTCGCGGGCTTCTTGCAGGTAATTGACCACCGTGGCGCGGGAAATTCCAAGTTTGTCGGCAATGTCCTTTTGGTTCATGCCGTCCTGATAATACATCCAGGCAACCCCGATCACGACGTTTTCACCGCTGATCTGGCCGGTCGTGCGCCGTTTGGGATTTGCCATGCTATTGCTCATTTTATCTATGACAATTCACTTTGACTTTTGTATAACAAAGCCGAATGGTCAACGGTTTCTTTCAGGCATCTTACGGGCCTGCCGCTTGGATCGTATAGGGGTATTGGAATGTTTGTGAACCTTTGGCAAGACGCAGACGCGCTTGCCCTGCAGAACGCGGCCGGCGCGGATACGCCCGCCAATGCCAACGCGCGTGAACTTGCGCTGCGGGTCTATACCTCGCGGTTGATCGGGCAAAACCCCGATCTGGTGATGCATGGCGGCGGCAATACCTCGGTCAAGCTTGCGATGCGCGATGTGTTCGGCGACATGGTCGATGTGCTGCACGTCAAGGGATCGGGCTGGGATCTTGAGGTGATCGAGGCGGCGGGTCTGCCAGCGGTGCGGATTGCGCCCTTGATGCGGTTGCGCGAGCTTGCGGCGCTTTCCGACGAAGATATGGTGAATGTGCAGCGCGCCAACCTGATGGACAGCGCCGCTCCGAACCCGTCGGTGGAAACCCTGCTCCACGCCTATCTGCCGCACAAATACATCGACCACACGCATGCGACGCCGTTTCTGGCGCTGGCCAATCTGCCAGAGGTGCATGAAGCCACGCGTGAGATTTTTGGCAATCGCCTTGCCTTTGTGCCCTATATCATGCCGGGATTTGCCTTGGCGATTGCTGCGGCAAAGGTGGCCGAGGCCCACCCCGACGCCGAGGGGCTGTTGTTGTTGAACCACGGGCATTTCACCTGGGGGCCGACGGCAAAGGCGTCTTATGACCGCATCATCGCCCATAGCAATGAGGTCGAGGCCTGGTTGGCGGATCGCAGGCCTGCGCCGCTGCGCCCAAGCGCTGCCTTGCCCGCAACCGCCCTGCAAACGGCGCTGCCTGCGCTGCGGGGGGCGATTGCCAGACATCTGGGCGCGGAAACCCCGATGCCGGTGTTTGATCTGCGCGACACGCCCGAGGTACAAAGCTTTCTTGCCCGCCCGGACCTTGCCGCCTTGGCCACGCGCGGCGTTGCCACGCCCGACCATGTGATCCGCACCAAGGGACATCCGCTGATCCTTGACACGGCAACCCTTGCTGGAGGGGCACCCGCGATATCGGCGGCGGTGGATGGCTTTGTGACCGCCTACAAGGCCTATTTCGACCGCCACGCCCCCCGCTTTGACGGGGCGAAAACCATGCTGGCCCCAACGCCGGGTCTGGCTTGGGTTGCCGGGGTTGGCGTTGTCGGAATTGGTGCAAACGCCAGTGCCGCCCGGATCGCCGCCGATATCGGCGTGCAAACCACCCGCGTGATGCGCGATGGCGAGGCTGCGGGCGGCTTTTTCCCCATCGCCGAAGCCGATATGTTCGATATGGAATACTGGTCGCTGGAGCAGGCCAAGCTTGGCAAGGGCAAGCGCCCGGCGATGCAGGGGCGTGTGGTGCTGATCACCGGGGGGGCCGGGGCTATCGGGCTGGCCACGGCCAAGGCGTTTGCCGCGCTGGGGGCGACGATCTATCTGGTTGATCTGCACCAAGATGCGCTGGATGCCGCCTTGCGCAGCCTTGGCCGCGACCATGGCGGGATTGCGTTGGATATCACCCAAAGCGGGGCGGCGGAAAAGGCTGTGGCTGCTTGCGTGCGGCAGTTTGGCGGGTTGGACATTCTGGTGTCGAATGCGGGGGCGGCGATCTCGGGTGATGTGGCAACCTTGTCTGACACCGTTCTGCGGCAAAGCTTTGAGCTGAACTTCTTTGCGCATCTTGCCTTTTCACAATCCGCGGCAGCGGTGTTCAAAACCCAAGGGCGCGGCGGGCAGATCTTGTTCAACGTCTCGAAACAGGCGGTCAATCCCGGCAAGGGCTTTGCGGCCTATGGCTTGCCAAAAGCCACGACCTTTTTCCTGTTGCGCCAGCTTGCGCTGGAGCTGGGCGCCGACGGGGTCCGCGTCAACGGCATCAACGCCGACCGCATCCGCTCGGGCCTGCTGACGGATGAGATGATCGCGGCAAGGGCCGCCGCGCGGGCGGTTGACCGCGAAACCTATCTGGCGGGAAACCTGCTGAAGCGCGAGGTCGAGGCACGCCATGTCGCCGAGGCCTTCACCTATCTTGCGCAAGCAGACCGCACCACCGGGCATGTGATGACGGTGGATGGCGGCAATATCGAAGCGGCACTGCGCTGACATCGGCCGCGACTTTTGCCGCCGCAGCTTGCGTTTTGCATGCAGGTTCCAGCGGCGGCAAAAGTTCTGCGTGACGAAATGATATTTGAAGTTTAAAATGTATGCCTGACCTCACAGGGTGCGGGGCATGCCTGCCATTGCCCGCCATGCCAGAACAGGATGACAAGATGCAAATGGCCGACGTCGTAACCCACCAGATCACCGGGCAGACTTGTGTCATCACCATCGACAATCCGCCGGAGAATGTGATCGGACACGCGGTGCGCGCAGGGTTGATCGTGGCGCTGGACGCGGCAGAGGCGGCGGGGGCCGACCGCATCGTGATCACCGGGGCGGGCAAGGTGTTTGTGGCGGGGGCCGATGCCAAGGAATTTGGCGCAGCGCCCGTGGCCCCGCATCTGCCCGATATCCTGCAACGGCTGGAACGTCTGCCCGCGATTGCCGCAATCAACGGCGCGGCACTGGGTGGCGGTCTGGAAATCGCGCTGGCCTGCCGCTATCGCATTGCGTCAACGCGGGCCGTTCTGGGCCTGCCAGAGGTGACGCTTGGGGTGGTGCCGGGCGCTGGCGGCACCCAGCGCTTGCCGCGTCTGATCGGGCTGGAAGCCGCCGTCAGCCTGATTGCCGAGGGCCGGTCGGTTACCTCCGCCGAGGCGCTGGCGCTGGGTCTGGTCGATGCTGTGGCCGATGATCCGCTGGCCGCTGCCTTTGCCCTGCCCGCAAAGGCCTTGCGC
>Ga0073904_10004297_pt1 | contig 10608 bp, 8 predicted proteins | sample KloWWTrecipitate_FD_66668 | JGI IMG/M metagenome (GOLD analysis project Ga0073904, IMG submission 66668) | Active sludge microbial communities from Klosterneuburg, Austria, studying microevolution and ecology of nitrifiers - Klosterneuburg... | ecosystem: Engineered > WWTP > Aerobic digester >... | reverse complement strand
GTCCTCGAACTCGCCGAGGGCTTCGCGGAGGGCGGCGACGTGCTGGTGATGCCGGACCGGGTCCTCATCGGCCTGTCCGAGCGGACGAGCGGACCTGGGGCGGAAGCACTCAAGGTCCTGCTCCGGCAGCTGGGCCGCCGGGGCGAGATCGTTTCGACACCCCCGGGCGTCCTCCACTTCAAGACGGACTGCTCCCTGCTCGACGAAGAGACCGTCCTGGCCACCCCGCGGCTCGCGGCCGCGCGCGCGTTTGAGCGCCATCGCGTGATCCTGACCCCGAGGGGCGAGGAAGCGTCCGCCAACGCCTTGAGGGTCAATGACCGGGTGTTCCTGGGCGACCGCTTCCCGCGAACCGCGGATCGCCTGACCGCGGCGGGTTACCAGGTCGTGCCCCTGCCGAGCGCCCAGATCGCACTGCTCGACGCCGGATTCTCCTGCCTCTCGCTGCGCTGGAACTCCGGACGAGGCGCGAGAGCCGAGCGTCCGTGACCGGCTAGCAGATTGCTGAAAAACTCCATTCGTCATTCCGGCGAAAGCCGGAATCCACGGATACACCAATAAGTAGCGGTTGGTGGATCCCGGCTTTCGCCGGGATGACGGCCTCAGGGAGTGACAGCACCCTGCTAGGAGAGTTCGACCTCGATGCCGCCGACCACCTTCGCCACGAGGTTGTAGAGGGGGGCCATGATGAGGCCGCCCACGAATCCGAGGCATCCGTAGACGATGGGAAGGACGATCACCGCGCCGACTCCGAAGAGCATGGCCGCGATGCCGCCCCCGTCTCCGCCCGCCGCGCTGCCCACCGCGGCTCCCATCAGGGCGAAGAGACTGAGCACGCCCCCGAAGAAGAGTCCGAGAAAGGCGTAGGTCACCGCGAGCATCTTCGCGAGGGACAGGACGCCGATCCGGGCGATTGATTGCATGGCCATGGGCGGGACTCCTTGAATGATGGTGCGGACTCAGGTCACGTCGGCCAGGCTGGTGCCTTCGAGCTTGGTCGAGAGGTAGTTGCGGATCTCCTTGAAGAGTCGAAGCAGCTTCTTCTCCTTCTCCACCGGAGTCGATTCGTAGAAGTACTTGCTCACCGACTCCGTGGGCGCGAGCGGCCCATCGATGAGACGAATGACCTCGGCCAGGCTGATCTCGCCGGCCGGACGGGCCAGGCAATAACCGCCGTGCTGGCCCTTGAGGCTGCGGACGTAGCGGGCCCGCTTCAGGTTCAGCAGGATCTGCTCGAGGAACTTGGGCGGAATCCCCTGGGCGGCGGCGATGGTCTGAACGGAGAGAAACCCATCCCCCACACGGCGCGAGAGATAGACGAGGGCAAGGAGAGCGTATTCGCTTTTGGAAGTGAGTCTCACGTTTGGTCGACGTTCACAGATCCCCCCGGGTCTGTCAAGGCAGGGGTTCCAACCGCCCTACGGAACCGGCTGGCTCAGGACCGCGCGCGCGTCCTTCGAGCCGATCACGTTCTCGACGGACGCCTTGCCGAACTCCACCCAGGGCGAGGATCCGACCCGGAGGAAGAATTTGGTGTTGATCGACTTGAACGTCGGATGGGTAAAGGCGGTGGCGGGATCGCCCACCAGCGAATAGCGCGCGTCGGAACTCATGGTGACCAGAACGCGCGCGCCCGGGGCCAGACGTTTGGTCCCCTCGGTGAGCCGGAAGAACCCCGACCCCCACGGTTCGGCGGAACCATCCCTCAGGAAGGACGCGGTGGCGTCGACGGAGATAAGGGTGTCCTGCGAGACGTTCTCCACCCGGAAGCGCACGGCGGGGGCGAGGTACCGCATCTCGGTGCGCGACGGGTCGAGCACCCAGTAGGTCTCGACGTCGGTGACCTTGAGCAGGGCCTTCGGATCCGGGGTGGCGCAGGACCAGACGCCAAGCGCCGCCCCCAGGGCCAGGGCCAGGCGGATCCGGGAAACCGGCCGACCGGAGGGCCCGACCGCGCGTCCAATGCGCTGAAACTGTGTCATGAGGTTGTTTGTTACCATATCGCTCCCCTGCAGGGTATGGGTAGCGTGAGGGCGTTCAGGGGCGATGAGCGGCCTTCGGCGCCCCGCGACGGTTCGCCCTGCGCCAATTTTCGAGAAGGGATTCTCACGCATGATTGAAGTCGCGGATCTGAGGAAGAGCTACGGCCGCTTCGACGCGGTCTCCGGAGTTTCGTTCACGGTCGGGAAGGGCGAGATCCTGGGCTTCCTGGGCCCGAACGGCGCGGGCAAAACCACCACCATGCGGATCCTCACCGGCTACATGCCCGCCACCTCGGGCCGGGCCTCGGTCGCGGGATTCGACGTCTTCAAGTCGCCCCTCGAGGCCAAGCGCAGCGTCGGCTACCTGCCCGAAGTTCCCCCCGTCTACCCGGATCTCGACGTCACTTCGTACCTCGACTTCTGCGCCCGCATCAAGGGTGTTCCCTCCGCGGATCGGAAGGCGAAGATCGACCGCGCCATCGAGAAGGCGCGGCTCGGCGACGTCCGCAACAAGCTGATCGGCCGGCTGTCCAAGGGCTTCCGCCAGCGCGTGGGCATCGCCCAGGCCATCCTCGCCGACCCGCCCGTGCTCATCCTCGACGAGCCCACCGCCGGCCTCGACCCCCAGCAGATCATCGAGACCCGCGACCTCATCAAGAGCCTCGGCGGCGACCACACCATCATCCTGTCCACCCACATCCTTCCCGAAGTCTCGATGACCTGCAACCGCGTGGTCATCATCAGCAAGGGCAAGGTGGTGGCGGAAGACACTCCGGAGAACCTGACCGCGCGCCTTTCGAGCAAGGGCGCGGTGCGGCTGGAGGTCCGGGCGGAGACCCGGGACGCTTTCGACGCCCTGCGCGACGTGGAAGGCATCGTGACCGTGAATCCGCGCGGCAGTTCCTCGGGCAATACGGTGCTCGAACTGCAGGCCGAGGATGGGGTCGATATCCGCGCTGCCGCGGCCCGGGCCATCGTGGCCGCGAACATCGACCTGCTCTCCCTGTCCCAGGTTTCCCTGAGCCTCGAGGATGTCTTCCTCGAACTGACCACCAAGGATGCGGCCCTGATCTCGGAAGTGGCGCCGGCGAAGCAGCCGATCTTCACGCCCATCGCGGCCGCCGAAGTCCCCTCTCCGCCTCCCGCAGAAAACCCGGCGGGTAACGCCGAACCCAAGGAGTCCAATTGATGTCGACGTTCACCAACATCGGCGCGATCGTCCGCAAGGAGTGGCAGCACTACTTCGGATCGCCGATCGCGTACGCGGCGCTCTTCACCTGGAACGCCCTGTTCTCGGTGTTCTTCCTCTTCGCCCTCAACTACTTCATCGAGGCCTCGATGAACCCGGGCGGGGGGATGGGCGGGCCGCCCAAGCCCAACATCAACGAGTGGATCTTCCGGCCCACCCTCATGAACATGGCGGTGGTCGTCCTCTTCGTCACCCCCATGCTGACCATGCGCCTCTTCGCGGAGGAGCAGCGGCAGGGCACCTGGGAGCTGCTCGCGACCTCCGCCATCACCGACTGGCAGATCGTCATCGGCAAGTTCCTCGGGGCGGCGAGCGTCTTCGCCCTCATGATCGCCACCTCGCTGCTGAACTTCGTGGTGGTCTTCCTCTACGCGGAACCGAAGCCCGAGTGGAGGCCAGTGCTCACGGGGGCGCTTGCCCTGCTTCTGATGGGCTCGTGCTTCATCGCCCTCGGCGCCTTCCTCTCCACCCTCACGAAGAACCAGATCGTGGCCGGCATCCTCTCCTTCTGCCTGTTCCTCGGCATCTGGACCCTGTCCTGGCTCGACAACCCCATGTCGTCCGCTCCCATCAAGGTCCTCGCCTACCTGGGCGTCACCGGCCACATGGAGGACATGGTGAAGGGCGTGCTCGACTCGAAGGACGTCATCTTCTATCTCTCGTTCATCGGCTTCGGGCTGTTCCTGACCCAGCAGTCCGTCGAGAGCCGTCGGTGGAGGGAGTAGCCCGATGAAACTGACAGATCTCTTCTCCGCCCTCGGTCTCGTCCTGCTTTTCGTGCGCTTCTTCGAGAAGGCGCTTCAGGCCCTGCCTCCGAGCGTCAAGCCGGAATGGCTGGTCCCGGCGGGACTTACGCTCGCCCTGATTGGCGTCGCCGCGCGAATGCCGGATCTCACCCGGGCCCTGGGAGCGCGTCGCCTGAAATACGGCTCGAACACCGCGGTCTTCGTCCTCCTGGTGGCCGCGATTCTCGGCGGCGTCAACTGGATGGCGAATCGCTACCCGAAGCGGCTCGACGTGTCGAAGGACCAGCGCTTCTCCCTCTCCGAGCAGACCCGCAAGATCCTCGCGGGCCTGCAGGGTGACGTGACCCTCACCTACGTGCAGAGAAACGCCGCCACCTCCGCGACCGCGAAGGACGTCCTGCGCGAGTACGAGGCCGCCTCTCCGAGGGTGAAGGTCGAGTACGTCGATCCCATGAAGGAGCCGGGAAAGGCCCGCGCCCTCGACGTGGCCCAGCTTCCGACCATCGTGGTGGCCATGGGAGAGAGGCGCGAGAAGATCCTCTCCGACGGCGAGGAGGACATCACCAACGCCATCCTCAAGCTCACGCGCAACGTGAAGAAGACGGTCTGCTTCGCCTCCGGCGAAGGCGAGCGCGACATCGACGATCCGTCCGAGCACGGCTACTCGGGGGTGAAGAGCGCCATCTCGAAGAGCCAGTACGAGATCAAGAAGGTGGTCCTCCTCCAGGAGCAGAAGGTCCCCGAGGACTGCACCGTGCTCGTGGTGACCGGGCCCGCGAAGGACCTGCTTCCCGAGGCCGCGGGCTACGTCAAGGCCTTCGTGCGCGGGGGCGGCAAGGCCATGCTGATGGCCGACCCCGTGGAGAAGGCGCCCTCGCCCAACTACGAGAGCATCTTCACCGAGTTCGGGGTCAAGCCGGGCGCGGACGTGGTGGTGGACGCCTCCGGCGTGGGCCAGCTCTTCGGCACCGGTCCCTTCATGCCCATCGTCACCGACTATCCCTTCCACGAGATCAACAAGGACCTCAAGGGAACCATGAGCGCTTACGACATGGCGCGCTCCATGACCCCGGTGACGCCTCTGCCCGACGGCGTGACCGTCCAGGAACTGGCGAAGACCTCGACGCGATCCTGGGGCGAGTCGGATACCTCGCTCAAGGACCCGGTGGAGTTCTCGGATGAGAAGGACAGCCGCGGCCCCCTGAACCTGGCCGTGGCCATCACCGTGCGCCCGAAGGCGCCCGCGCCCGAGTCCCCGGACGCCGCGGCCGCTCCGACCCCCGACGCGTCGAAGAAGGAGGGCCGGGTGGTCGCGGTGGGCGACTCGAACTTCGGCAGCAACGGCCTGCTCACCTTCCAGGCGAATCAGGACCTGTTCATGAACATGGTCGCGTGGCTGGCCCAGGATTCGGACCTCATCTCCATACGGCCGAAGGATCCCGACGTGCACCGTCTCGATCTCACCATGGGCGAGCAGCGCAACGTCCTGATCTTCTCGCTCCTCCTCCTCCCCGGCTTCTTCATCATCTGGGGCATCACGAACTGGTGGCGGCGGCGGTCATGAACCAGTTCGGACGCACCGCCGCGGCGGTGATCGTGGCCGCGGGACTGTTCGGGTACATCTACTTCGTCGAATCGAAGAAGGATCCGAAGACCGACGAATCCGGATCCGGTCTCACCAGGCGGGAGAAGGTCTTCACCGGCCTCGACAAGCTGAAGGTGAAGTCCCTCACTCTCAAGAAGCGCAACGGCGAGGTCGTGCAGGCCGAGAAGAACGCCGAGGCCTGGATGCTGACCTCGCCCCAGGAGGTCACGGCCGACGCGAGCGAGATCGGCATGCTCCTCGACGCGCTCCAGAACCTGGAAACCGAGGAAGTGGTGAACGAGAACGCGACCGACCTCGGGCCCTTCGGCCTCACCGAGCCGAAGGTGTCGGTTTCGCTGACCGCCGATGGCGCGGCCAAGCCCTTCGAGTTCGACCTCGGCGACAGCGTGCCCGCGGGCTCCGGCATCTTCGCGCGCGTGCCCGGCAAGCCCCGCCTGTTCACGGTTTCGAGCACCCTCGAGAACACGCTGTCGAAGTCGGCTTTCGATCTGCGGGACCGCGGCGTGGTCAAGGTCAAGAAGGACGCGATCCGCGCGTTCGAGGTCTTCGAGAAGAACAAGCCGGCCTATCGCCTGGCCCGGGGAGGCGAGGGCGAAGATGACTGGAAGGTCGTGTCGCCGGTGGCCACCCGCGCGGCCCGATGGTCGGCGGACAGTCTGCTCGGGCTGATCGAGAACCTTCGCATGGAGAGCATCGCCACCGAGGAGGCGAAGCCTTCCGACCTCACGAAGTATGGCCTCGGCGGGGCGGCGAGGCGCGTGGTGCTCGGGCTCGAGGGCGACAAGACCCTGACCCTCGAAGTCGGAAAGAAAACCGACGACGGCAAGTACTACGCCCGGGAGGCCGCCTCGAAGCTGGTGGCGGTGATCCCGACCGCGGTGGCCGACGATCTCGACAAGGGTCTCCGGAACCTGCGGGCCACCCGGCTTCTCGATGTCGCGACCTACGAGGTGACGAGCCTCGAGGTGGCCGCTTCGGGGACCACTAGAACGTTCACCAAGAGCACCACCAAGGGGAAGGACGGCATCGACCAGATCGCGTGGAAGTCGGTAGCGCCGGTGAAGGACGCGACGGAGGAGGCCGCGACGTCGGCCATGATCGCGATCGGGGGCGCGGAGGTCTCCGACTTCATCGACGCGCCGAAGGCCCTTCCCGCGTACGGCCTCGACGCGCCGGCCCTGCGCGTCACCCTGCGCTTCGACGGCGGCAAGAAGGAAGACTGGTTCGAGCTCTCGGTGAAGGATGACGCGGGCTTCGCCCGGCGGCGCGACGACGTCGCGGTGCTGAAGCTCGACAAGGCCAAGACCGAGGGCCTCATCAAGGCCTTCACCGCCCTCGGCTCGTAAGTCACTCGGACCATTGACCGGCTGAGAAGCCGGACTTAAGATCCGCGCATGAGTCAGGGGCCTTCTCGGCCTCGTCTGCCTTAAGGAGGCACCATGCGTCGATATCTTCGCGCGCTTCTCATCGGATGTATGGCCCTGGCGATAGCCACGGCCGCCCGAGCCCAGGAAATCACGGCCACCATCGCGGGAACCGTCACCGATCAGTCGGGGGCGGCACTTCCCGGGGTCACCGTGGTCGCCCGGAACGTGGGCAAGGGCGTCACCACCGAAGCGGTCACGTCGAACACGGGACGGTACACCCTCCCCTACCTGATCAACGGTGAGTACGAAATCACCTTCACCATGTCCGGGTTCAAGACCTATGTGGCGCGGAACATCAGCCTGCACGTAAACGACCGGCTGGAAGTGGGCGCTTCTCTCGGAGTGCAGGGCGTCACGGAGACGGTGGAGGTGACCGCCTCGTCGCAGCTCATCCAGCCCTCTCCCGCGGTCCAGAACCTGATGGGCTCCACCCAGGTCCAGGAACTGCCCCTCAACAACCGCAACTTCGTCCAGCTCGCGACCCTGGTCCCGGGCGTCAGTAGCTCGCTCTCCGACGAGGTCGGCATCGGCCTCACCAGCACGGTGAGCCTCTCCATCAACGGCGCGCGGCGCAACGCGATCAACTGGTTCGTGGACGGCGCCAGCGCCGTGGACGTGGGCTCGAACATCACCCTCCTCGCCACCCCGACCCTCGAGTCGATCGAAGAGTTCAAGATCATCACCTCGAGCTACGCGGCGGAATGGCCCCGGAGCGGCGGCGGCATCATCAACGTGGTCACCAAGTCCGGCAGCAACGTGTTCCGCGGGTCCGCCTACGAGTTCTATCGGAACGACGGCTTGAACGCGAACTCCTTCTTCCGCAAGCAGAGCACCAACCCCGCGATCAATGGCGCCCCGCCCCAGCTCGACTACCACAACTTCGGAGCCACGCTCGGCGGGCCCTTGATGAAGGACCGGTTGTTCTTCTTCGCCTCGTATGAGCGGCGCAAGATCGAGCGGGCGCCCACCAGCCTCTCCGCGACCACGATCGACCCGACCTGGCTCACCAATCCCAGCAGCCCGAACTACGTGGCCCCGGCGCTACGCGACCCGAACGCGGTAAGACTGCTCTCCGCCTGGCCCGCACCCAACACCGGAACGAACACCTACCAGTCGATCGCCGCCAACAAGCAGGACACCACCCAGTACGTCGGCCGCTTCGACTACTACCTCAACCCGAAGTGGCGCCTGATGGGCCGCTACACCTACGATCTGTCCGAAACCACCGAGCCCGGCGGCCTCTTCTTCGGCACCGCGATCCCGGACGTGGCCACCACCCTGACCGACGTTCCCGGACAGGTGGGCGTGGCCCAGATCACCACCACCATCAGCCCGACCATGCTGAACGAGTTCTCCTTCCAGTTCTCGGGCAACGCGATCGATTCCGCCTACGGCGGCAACGTCAAGAACACACGCAGCGCCTACGGCCTCACCATCCCCGAGTTGTACGCGGAGAACCGCGAGGGTCTGATCCCGACCGTGGCCATCGCCGGCCTCTCGAGCATCGGCGCGCCCCAGCTCTTCCACAACAAGTACCGGAACTACACCCTGGGAGACAACCTCTCCTACCAGCGCGGCAACCACCAGTTCAAGGGCGGTTTCCTCTTCGCCTGGGAGACAAAGGACGAACTTTCGGGGAGCGGCACCCAGGGAAGCTTCAACTTCGGCGTGGCCGGGGGACGGACCGCGTTCCAGAATTTCCTGACCGGCAACCGCGACGGCGCGTGCGGCTCGACCTGCACGTACACCGAACCCACCATCGAGGTCGCGTCGCAGTTCCGCTTCGCGCGCTACGAGTTCTACGTTCAGGACTCGTGGAGAGTGAAGCCGAACCTGACCATCGACCTTGGTCTGCGCTACTCGCTGCAGCCGCCGGTCACGGACGTGAACGACGTTCTCACGAACTTCAGCCCCGCTCTATACGACCGCGCGCAGGCGCCGTTGTTCTCGAGCGCCGGCGCCACCGCTTTGGTGGTCGGCTCCGGCAACTTCAACAATGGCATCGTGGTCGCGGGCCAGAATTCCCCCCACGGCCGCGGGATCTACGCGACCGACAAGAACAACATCATGCCCCGCGCGGGCTTCTCGTGGGACAAGGGCGGCGAAGGCGCCATGGTGTTCCGCGGCGGGTTCGGCGTCTACTACGACCAGGCCCTCGTCGGCATCTTCCTGCAGAACGCTTTCGTGAACCCGCCTTTCGTCCAGAGCCCGAGCGTGCAGAACCCGCAACTCTCGAACCCCGGCGCGGGCATCGCACCCAGCACGCGGGCGCCGGTGGCGCTGATCGCGTCGAGCGATCCCTTCATCACCCCGCGAACCATGCAGTGGAACCTGGGCGTGCAGAGGAAGTTGTACTCACGCGGGGTCATCGACATCGGCTACGTCGGCTCCGCGGGCGACAACCTGATCCAGCCCGTCGACATCAACGCGCCCCTTCCCCAGGACGTGGTGGCCACGAACGGCGTCCTCAACACCGCCCGCCCCTACGTCGGCTTCGCCGGCATCAACTACCGCCAGACCACCGCGAAGTCCCGCTACAACGGCCTCCTCGTGGGCTTCCGTCATGACGCCGGGCGCAAGGGCCTGGTGAGCGTCGCCTACACCCTCAGCCGGTCGAAGACCGACGCCACCAACGATCGCGACGCGGTCGACCTTCCCCAGGATCGCACCAACCTCGACGCGGAGTACGCCCTGTCCCGCACCGATCGCACCCACGTGTTCACCGTGAACTACGTCTACGAACTGCCCTTCTTCCGAGACTCCAAGGGCCTCGGCAAGCAGGTCCTCGGCGGGTGGCAGGTCTCGGGCATCACCCAATTCTGGTCCGGTCCGCCCATCTCCCGCGTAGTCAATGGGCAGACCAACGGCGGCCGGCGCGGCATTCGCGTGAATCAGATCTCGGACCCGTTCGCGAGCCTGCCCGCTAACGTTCCCGGGGGCGTCTACTACTTCAACCCCGGCGCGTTCGCGCCGCCCGCCGACGGAGCCTTCGGCGACACCGGCCGCGCGATCTTCCGTCTCCCCGGCGTGAACCAGTGGGACATTACCGCCTCGAAGAACTGGTACCCCAGCAAGAACACGCGCCTGCAGTTCCGGGCCGACTTCATCAACGCCTTCAACCACACCCAGTTCGACCCGAACTCCATCCAGAACGTCTGCTCCGTGGCCGTGACCGCCGCGAACTGCACGGCGTCCACCGGCAACTTCGGGAAGCTCACGGGCACCCGCGCCCCCCGCGAGATCCAGCTCGGCATCAAGTTCTTCTGGAACTAGCGGGCGCAGGGGAACTCAACGCCCGCGTATCCCGGCGGACCCCCCTTTGGGGGGCACGCCGGGATCTCGTCGAAGAGGTCGCCTAGAACGACACCCGCGCGCCCAGGCGCAGGATGCGCGGACTGATCACCTCCTCGACGCGCCCGAGGGTGGCGGAAGCGGCGTTGCGCGCCCGCGAGAGCACAAGATCGTTGTTGAGCGCGTTGAAGAGCTCGATGGACGGCGTGATGGTGACGCGGCCGACCTTCGAATTCCGGGCGAGACGGAAGTCCAGGTTCCACAGGTTGTCGTAGCGGGTGTCGTCCACCCCGGTCGCGAGAACGCG
>Ga0073904_10004295_pt1 | contig 10610 bp, 5 predicted proteins | sample KloWWTrecipitate_FD_66668 | JGI IMG/M metagenome (GOLD analysis project Ga0073904, IMG submission 66668) | Active sludge microbial communities from Klosterneuburg, Austria, studying microevolution and ecology of nitrifiers - Klosterneuburg... | ecosystem: Engineered > WWTP > Aerobic digester >... | reverse complement strand
CGAAGCACTGAACGAGATCTACGAACCGATCAGCTTCTTCGTCAAACCCGCCGACGACCTGCTGCCCTCGCCAGTCGCCACCCTGATCACCGGCATCGCCCCGCAGGACGCGTTGCGTGACGGCGTCAACGAAGCCGCAGCCTTCGCCCGCATCCTCGAGGAAATGGCGCGGCCGGAGACCTGCAGTGCCGGCTACAACTCGATTCGCTTCGACGACGAATTCGTCCGCCATGGCCTGTATCGCAATTTCCACGATGCCTACGAGCGCGAATGGAAGGCCGGCAATTCGCGCTGGGACGTGCTCGACGCGCTGCGGCTGATGCATGCGCTGCGGCCGGACGGCATCGGCTGGCGGCCGCGCGAGGACGGTGGCGGCACCAGCTTCAAGCTGGAACACCTGGCCGAGGACAACGGCCTGCGCATCGGCGACGCGCACGAGGCCTTGAGCGACGTGCGCGCGACGATCGGCATCGCCCGCCTGTTCCGCCGGCACCAGCCGCGCTTGTGGGACTATGCATTGAAGCTGCGCAACAAGCGCTACGCGGCGTCGCTGCTGGACACCATCGACATGACGCCGCTCCTGCACGTCTCGCAACGCTACCCGGCTTCGCGCCTGTGCGCGGCAATGGTCATGCCGTTGGCACGGCATCCGCAGATCGATTCGCGTGTGATCGTGTTCGACCTCGACAGCGAACCGGATGCCCTGCTCGACCTCGATGTCGAGACCATCGCCGAGCGTCTGTATGTCCGCCAGGCGGATCTGCCCGAAGGGGCCACGCGCATCCCGCTGAAGGAAGTGCATGTCAACAAATGCCCGGCGCTGGTGGCATGGGAGCATCTGCGCGAGGCGGACTTCGCGCGCCTCGGGATCGACCCCGGCATCGTGCAGCAACGTGCCTCGCGAATCCGCGCTGCGGGCCCCGCGCTGGCCGAGAAGCTGCGCCGGGTGTACGCCCGCGAGCGTCCCGCCGAAACCGCCGATGTGGATGCCGCGCTGTACGACGGCTTCATCGGCGATGGCGACAAGCGCCTGTGCACACAGGTGCGCGGCACCCCGCCGCACCTGCTGGCGAAGGCGCAGTACGCCTTCCGCGACGCACGCCTGCCGGAACTGCTGTTCCGCTATCGCGCGCGCAACTGGCCGGACAGCCTGCTGCCGGACGAGCGCGAACGCTGGGATGTGTACCGGCGCGAACGCCTGCAGGCCGACTGCGGACGTTCGGAACTGACGCTGGCGCAATTCAACGACGAAATCGCGCAACTGCGCCAGGCACATGCGGCCGACGCCAGCAAGCTCGCCCTGCTCGACCGCCTGCAGGCCTGGGGCGACGGCATCGCCAGCGGCCTGCGCTGATCGCTACACTCTTCGCTGCCTCCGGGAGCCGCCATCGTGTCGAAGAAACTCAAGTGGACGCTGTCCATCCTTGCCGCCGTGCTGCTGCTCATGCTGGCCTTCGTTGCCGCAGGCCCGTGGCTGGCGATCAACGGCATCCGCAACGTGATCGCCGCCGGCCAGTACGGCGAACTGTGGCGCTTCGTCGATTTCGAACGCCTGCGCGAAAGCGTGGCTCCGCAGATCCAGGCCAGGATTGCCGGCGGCATCGTCGATCGCGTCGGCCGCGGCGAGACTGCGGAAGCGATCGGCGGGGTGACCGCGTTGATCGCGGAACCGGCGATCGATGCCATGGTCTCGCCGACGGGGGTCGCCACTCTGCTGCATGGCAGTGCGCTCGCACGCAGCATCGCCGGCGCAAGGGATGACGATGGCAAGGTCCGCGCGGCCGACCCGCTGAAGGACGCCCGCACCGGCTACGAGTCGCTCACGCTGTTCACCGCGACCGTGCAGAACGCCGAAGGGCAACCGGTGGTGTTCGAGTTCGGCCGCTACGGCCTGGCCTGGAAGCTGACCGGCATCCGCCTGCCCGAATAGCGCGGCTCAATCGTTGGCCACGCCGTGCGGCACATGCCCCGCGGCGACGTGCCGGCGCGCCGAATCGATGTTGTGCGGCGAGTCGTCGAAGAAGATGTCGGCACCGAAGGCTTCCAGGAACGGGCCCTTGTCGCGCCCGCCGAGGAACAGCGCCTCGTCCAGGCGCACCTCCCATTCGCGCAGGGTGCGGATCACCCGCTCGTGCGCCGGTGCGGATCGCGCGGTCACCAGCGCGGTGCGGATCGGCGCGTCATCCCCCGCAGGGAACGCCGTCTGCAGGTCATGCAACGCGGACAGGAAGCCGCGGAACGGCCCGCCCGACAAGGGCTCGTGCGCGCGTTCGCGTTCGTGGCGGCCGAAGGCCTCGACGCCGTGCTCGCGCGAGATGCGTTCGCTCTCGTCGCCGAAGATCACCGCATCGCCATCGAACGCGATCCGCAGCTGGTCGTGGTGCGACTCGCTCGCCGCCGCCGGCAGGATGGTGGCGGCGGCAATGCCAGCCTCCAGTGCGGCGCGTACCGACTCCGGATTCGCCGACAGGAACAGCTGCGCGCCGAACGGCTTGATGTAGGGCCATACCGGCGCACCGGCGGTGAACGTCGCGCGCCGGATGTCCAGCCCGTGGCGCTGGATCGAGTTGAACACGCGCAGGCCGGTATCGGAGGAGTTGCGCGACAGCAGGATGACTTCGACCCGCGGCGCGTCGGCGGGCGCATCCTTGTTCAGTGCCAGCAGCTTGCGCACCAGCGGGAAGGCGATTCCCGGTTCCAGCACGTCATCCTCGTGCCTACGCTGGTGCGCGGCGAAGGCATCGATACCCTCGCGTTCGAACACGGCATGGCTGTCCTCCATGTGGAACAGCGCGCGGGTGGTGATGGCGATGGCGAGGATGGCAACGGGCTCGGGCATGCGTGCATTGTCCGCGATGCAGATCGCATGTGCTGCGACTGCCGCAGGCATCAGGAGCTGAACTGCTCCGCCAGAATGCGCTCTTCCAGATTGTGCTCGGGATCGAACAGCAGGGTCACGCTGCGCTCGCGCTGTTCGCGCACCAGCACTTCGATGACGTCGCGCACCTCGTGCGAATCTGCGGTGGCGCTGACCGGCCGCTTGTGCGGATCGAGCACGCGGAAGCGCACCTCGGTGCCGGACTTCAGCACCGCGCCGCGCCAGCGCCGCGGGCGAAACGGCGCGATCGGGGTCAGCGCCATCACGTTTGCGCCCAGCGGCAGGATCGGGCCGCTGGCGGAGAAGTTGTAGGCGGTGCTGCCGGCGGGCGTGGCCACCATCACCCCGTCGCAGATCAGCTCGTCCAGCCGCACCTGGCCATTGAGTTCGATGGCGACATGCGCAGCCTGGCGCGTCTGCCGCAGCAACGAGACCTCGTTGTAGGCCAGTGAGCCGACGGTGGCACCGGATTCGGTCTGCGCCAGCATTTCCAGCGGATGCAGCACCGCCGGCTCGGCGCTGGCGATGCGTTGCCGGAGATCATCGCCGGCATCGTCGCGGTAGTGGTTCATCAGGAAGCCGACCGTACCCAGCTTCATGCCGTACACCGGCTTGCCCAGCGCACCATGCCGATGCAGGGTCTGCAGCATGAAGCCGTCGCCGCCGAGCGCGACCAGCACGTCGGCATCCTGCGGCGCATGCGTGCCGTGGATGGCGATCAATGCCTTCAGCGCAGCCTGTGCATCATCGGTCGGGCTGGCCAGCAGGGCGAGTCGGGGCATGCTCATGGAGAGAGCTTACCGCTCCCTCTCCCGCTTGCGGGGAGAGCAGGGAATTCGAGCAGCATAGCTGCGAGCCTGCGAACGCCATCCGGCACGCAGGCCGGATGGCCGGATGGCCGGGGTCGGGTTGGGGTGAGGGGCTCTTGCGCGATCCTGCCAAGATCTCCCGCATCCGCCTTCGGCACCTTCTCCCGTGAACGGGAGAAGGAAGATCGATCAGCTGCGTGATGCCAGCTGCGAGAGCCGCTGCACCGCGACCGAAGCGGTCGGATAGTCCAGGGTCTTCTGCGCGGCCAGCTCGTTGAGCATCGACAGGGTGAAACGCAGCGCGGCATCGTCACGCTCCAGCCAGCTCTTCACCTTGGCATCGGCATTCGTGCCCGGGTGTGCCAGCACCTGCTGCACCAGCGCACGCTGCTGCGCGGCCAGTTCCTCGCGCAGCACGCCACGCGCCACCGCATGCCAGCGACCGTCCACTGCCAGGGCATCGATCTGCTCCTGCAGCCACGGCAGGTTGAGCGCATCGCCGATGCGGAAGTGCACCTTGGCCACGTCCACCGGCTTCAGCTTGCGGTCGCGCGCGACCTCGATGATGTCCGCGCACGGTTCCAGGTACGGCAGGGCGGCCAGCTGGCCCGCCAGTTCCTGCGGCACGCCATGCGCGCGCCAGGTGCGCAGGCTGGCCTCGTAGCTCGGACGCTGCGCGGCCGGCAGGATGTTCTCGCCGGCACGGATGTCGCGGAACCCGTCGTGGTAGCGCGCCACGGCGGTGGTGATGTCCGGGATCGCGCCGGGACGCGACAGCAGCCAGCGGGTGAAGCTGCGCTGCAGGTTCCAGATCACCTGCAGGGCGTCGATCTGCACCGACTCGGCGACCTTGCCGTCGAGCGCGTCGATCTTCGTCCACAGTTCGCGCGCGTCCAGCGTCTCGCGGGTGATGGTGAAGGCCTTGGCCACTTCACCCGGGCTGCGGCCGCTGTCTTCCTGCATGCGCAGCAGGAAGGTGGCTCCCATCCGGTTGATGGTCGAATTGGTGACCGCGGTGGCGATGATTTCGCGCTTCAGCCGATGCTGCTGCATCGCCTTGGCGTACTTGGCCTGCAGCGGCTGCGGGAAGTAGCGTTCCAGTTCCTTCGACAGATACGGATCTTCCGGCACGTCGGATTCCAGCAATTGCTGGAACGCGACCAGCTTGGAATACGACAGCAATACCGACAGTTCCGGCCGGGTCAGGCCCTGCCCGCGCGCCTTGCGCTCGGCGATCTCGGCATCCGAGGGCAGGTACTCGATCTGCCGGTCGAGCAGCCCCTGCGATTCCAGGGTGCGGATGAAGTGCTGCTTGGAGCCCAGCCGCGACACGCTCATCCGCTCCATCAGGCTGATCGCCTGGTTCTGCCGGTAGTTGTCGTTGAGCACCAGTTCGGCAACTTCGCCGGTCATCGAGGCCAGCAGCTTGTTGCGCTCGGGCAGTGTCAGCTTCTTTTTCTGCACCTCGCCGTTGAGCAGGATCTTGATGTTGACCTCGTGGTCCGAGGTGTCCACGCCGGCGGAGTTGTCGATGAAGTCGGTGTTGATCAGCACGCCGTGCTGCGCGGCCTCGATGCGGCCGAGCTGGGTGCAACCCAGGTTGCCACCCTCGCCCACCACCTTGCAGCGCAGTTGCGCGCCATCGACGCGCAGGCCGTTGTTGGCACGATCGCCGACATCGGCATTGTTTTCACGGCTGGACTTCACGTAGGTACCGATGCCACCGTTCCACAGCAGGTCGACCGGTGCCTTGAGGATGGCGTTCACCAGTTCCATCGGGCTCATCGCTGCGACGTCGGCCTCGATCCCGAGCGCGGCCTTGGCTTCGGCAGTCAACTGGATCGACTTGGCGCTGCGCGGCCACACGCCGCCACCCTTCGAAATCAGTGCCTTGTCGTAATCGTCCCAGCTCGAACGCGGCAGCTTGAACATGCGCGCGCGTTCCTTGAACGAACTCGCCGCTTCCGGGTTCGGGTCGATGAAGACGTGGCGATGGTCGAACGCGGCCACCAGCCGGATGTGCTTGCTCAGCAGCATGCCGTTGCCGAACACGTCGCCGGACATGTCGCCGATGCCGACGCAGGTGAAGTCTTCCTTCTGGCTGTCGCGGCCCATCGCGCGGAAGTGGCGCTTGACCGATTCCCAGCCGCCGCGCGCGGTGATGCCCATGCCCTTGTGGTCGTAGCCGACCGAGCCGCCCGATGCGAACGCGTCGTCCAGCCAGAAACCATGCGCCTGGGCGATGCCGTTGGCGATGTCGGAGAAGGTCGCGGTGCCCTTGTCGGCGGCGACCACCAGATACGGATCATCACCGTCGTGGCGGACCACGCCGGCCGGCGGCAGCACCTTGCCGTCCACCGACAGGTTGTCGGTGATGTCGAGCAGGCCGTTGATGAAACGCTTGTAGCAGGCCACGCCTTCGTTGAACCAGGCATCGCGGTTGACCGCCGGATCAGGCAGCTGCTTGGCGATGAAGCCGCCCTTGCTGCCGACCGGCACGATCACCGTGTTCTTCACCATCTGCGCCTTGACCAGGCCCAGCACCTCGGTGCGGAAATCCTCGCGGCGATCGGACCAGCGCAGGCCGCCGCGCGCAACCGGCCCGAAGCGCAGGTGGATACCTTCCACGCGCGGACCGCAGACCCAGATCTCGCGGTACGGGCGCGGCTTCGGCAGGTCCGGCACCATCGAGGAATCCAGCTTGTAGCTGACGTAGTCGGACGGGCCGCCGTCCTTGCGCACGCCATCCTTGTAGGCGACGTAGTAGCTGGTGCGCAGGGTGGCGTCGATCACCCCGATGAAGCTGCGCAGGATGCGGTCCTCGTCGAGGCTGGAGACGCGATCCATCAGTCCCAGCAGCGCGTTGCGCGCGGCCTCGACCTGGGTGTCGCGGCCCTTGGCGCGGGCTTCGACCACCGACTTCAACGCGGCCATCGCGGCCTCGTCGCCGGCGGCAAGCGACTTCAACTGCGCGCCGAAGCGGCTCATGCCCTGCTTGATCTCGGCATCGCTTTCCTTGCCGGTGCTGGGGTCGAAGCGCGCCTCGAACAACTCCACCAGCAGGCGCGACAGCAGCGGATAGCGCGCCAGCGTGGCCTCGACGTAACTCTGCGAGAACGGCACGCCGATCTGCAGCAGGTACTTGCAGTAGCCGCGCAGCATCGCGACCTGCTTCCACGACAGCCCGGCGGCCAGCACCAGCCGGTTGAAGCCGTCGTTCTCGGCATCGCCGCGCCAGATGCGGGCGAAGGCGTCCTCGAAGTTCGCGTCGATCGCATCGATGTCGAGTTCGCCCTGCAGCGATTCGACCTCGAAATCCTGGATGAAGCAGACGCCGTCTTCGGCATCCACCTTGTACGGATGCTCGGAGATCACCCGCAGGCCCATGTTCTCCATCATCGGCAGCGCGTCGGACAACGGGATGTCGTCGAGCTGGCGGTAGAACTTGAAGCGGATGCCGCCACCGTGGCGACGCGAGCGGTACAACGACAGGCGCAGGTCCTCGGGGCCGGCCAGCGCCGCCAGGTGATCCACGTCGTCGGCCGCGATCTCGGGGCTGACTTCCTCGATGTAGCCGGCCGGCAGCGCACGCCCGAAACGGTTGGCCAATCGCAGTCCGGCCTCTTCGCCATGGCGGGCAACCAGTTGTTCGCGCAGTTCGTCGCGCCAGTCGCGCACGATCTCGGCCAACTGCCGGTCAAGCGCGGCCTGGTCGACCTCGATCGCATCGCCGGCCTTCGGCCGCACGATCATGTGCATCTGCGCCAGCGGCGACTCGCCCACCTGCACGTTGGTGTCGATGCGCTCGCCGTTCAGCGCGCCCTTCAGCATGTCCTCGATGCGCTTGCGCAGTTGCGTGTTCATGCGTTCGCGCGGCACGTACACCAGCGCGGAGAAGTAGCGCCCGTAGCGGTCGCGGCGCAGGAACAGCTTGCTGCGCACGCGCTCCTGCAGGCCGAGGATGCCCATGCCCGTGCGGAACAGCTCGTCCTCGCTGGCCTGGAACAGCTCGTCGCGCGGCAGCGTCTCCAGGATGTGGCGCAGTGCCTTGCCGCTGTGGCTGGTCGGGTTCAGGCCCGACTGGCGCAGCACGTATTCGTGGCGCTCGCGCACCAGCGGGATGTCCCACGGGCGGCGGCGGTAGGCACTGGAGGTGTACAGGCCGAGGAATCGCTGCTCGGCGACCGGCTTGCCCTGCTTGTCGAAGCCGAGCACGCCGATGTAGTCCATGTAGCCCGGGCGATGCACGGTGGCGCGGGCATTGGTCTTGGTCAGGATCAGCGCATCCACCGAACCGCTTTGCGGCATGTAGTGCGCCGCCAGCGACTTCAGCGAACGCGGCTTGCCGGCGTCCTTGCCGCGCAACAAGCCCAGGCTGCTGTCCTCGTCGGCCACCAGCAGCTCGTCCTTGCCCTGCTTTGCCACCTTGTACTCGCGGTAGCCGAGGAAGGTGAAGTGGTTGTCGGCGGCCCAGCGCAGGAATTCCTGTGCCTCGCGCCGGCCCTCCTCCGACACCGGCATGCGGCGCTCGCCGAGATCGTCGGCCACCGCCAGCATCTTCGCCTGCATCGGGTTCCAGTCGGCCACGATCGCGCGCACGTCGTCGAGCACGCGCTCGATCGAGGCCTTGATCGATGCCATCGCCGCCTGCGGCTGGCGGTCGATCTCCAGATGGATGAAGGACTCCGACGCGCCCTCGCCGACCCTGGACAGCTTGCCGGCCTTGTCGCGCGCGACCGGCATCACCGGATGACCGAGCACGTGCACGCCGATGCCCTGTTCGGCCAGTGCCATGGTCACCGAATCGACCAGGAACGGCATGTCGTCGTTGATCACCTGCACCACGGTATGCGGCGACTCCCACCCGTGCGTCTTCATGGTCGGGTTGAACAGCCGCACATTGGCCTTGCCGCGCTTGCGCGCACGTGCGAACTCCAGCATGTCCGCGGCCAGTTCGGCCCAGCTGTCGACGCCGTGCTGGGCGAATTCGTCGCTGCTCATGCGCTGGTAGAAGGCACCGGCAAAGGCCTGCGCCTCCGCCAGCCGGGCCTTCGGCACGCGCTTGGCCAGCGCGGCCAGGATCGATTTGATGGATGTGCTGTCGCTGCTTTCGACTTGGGTATTCATCGCGTGGGTTGCCTCTTGATGACGAAGGCCGCGCAAGCGCGGCGCGATTGTCGTGGTCGTGGGCCGCGTGGACGCAGCCTGTCGGATGTCACTGCCTGCGCTGGCTCAGCGCAGGCCGGTCTCATGTCGGGCGATCACGAGCCTCTGGATCTCGCTGGTGCCCTCGTAGATCTCGGTGATCTTGGCGTCGCGGAAATAGCGTTCCAGCGGCATTTCCTTGGAGTAGCCCATGCCGCCGTGGATCTGCAGCGCCTGGTGGCTGATCCACATCGCCGCTTCGGAGGCGGTGAGCTTGGCGACCGCGGCCTCGGTGGTGAAACGTTGGCCCTGGCCCTTCAGCCAAGCCGCGCGCAAGGTCAGCAGCAGCGCCGCGTCCAGCTTGCACTTCATGTCGGCGATCTTGGCCTGGGTCATCTGGAATGCGCCGATCGGCTGGCCGAAGGCCTTGCGTTCCTTGACGTAGGCGAGCGTCGCCTCGTAGGCCGCGCGGGCGATGCCGATGGCCTGGCTGGCGATGCCGATGCGGCCGGCATCCAGCACGCTCATCGCGATCTTGAAGCCGTGGCCTTCCTCGCCGAGCAGTTCCTCCGGCTGCACCACGTAGTCGGTGAACTCGATCTCGCAGGTGGCCGAGGCGCGGATGCCCAGCTTGGGTTCGGTCTTGCCGCGATGGAAGCCGGCGCGGGTGGTGTCGATCATGAACGCGCTGATCCCGCGCGCGCCCTTGTCCGCATCGGTCATCGCGAACAGCACGAGGTACTTCGCCACCGGGCCGGAGGTGATCCAGCTCTTCTTGCCGTTGATGACGAAGCTGCCATCGGCCTGCTTGACCGCCTTGCAGCGCATCGCGGTGGCGTCGGAGCCGGACTGCGGCTCGGTCAGCGCGAAAGCGCCGATTTCGCGGCCTTCGGCGATCGCACGCACGTACAGCTGCTTCTGCGCTTCCGTACCGAAGCTGAGGATGCCGTTGCAGAACAGCGAGTTGTTGACCGAGACGATGGTGCTGTGCGCGGCGTCGGCGTGGGCGATCTCGACCATCGCCAGCACGTAGCTGACCGGATCCATGCCGGCGCCACCGTACTCGGCCGGGACCTCGATCCCCATCAGGCCGTTTTCGCCGAGGGTGCGGATGTTGGCCAGCGGGAATTCGCCGGTCGCATCATGGTGTTCGGCCGACGGCGCGATCTTCTCCTGCGCGATGCGCCGGGCCACGTCCTGGATCATCAACTGCTCTTCGCTGAACCCAAACTCCACGACGCGCTCCGTTGCATTGCAAAGGATTGCAATTGTAGCCCCGCGCCCCGGCAAACCCCACCCCATGCAAGCCCGCGGCTTGACCTCGGCAACCGATCGTCCGACACTTATCGCCGAATCGCGATGGAAAGATATATATGGATCTGGAAGGCTGGTCGTCACGACTGAAGGTATTCGCGGATGCCACCCGCGTGCGCCTGCTTGCCCTGCTCGAGGGCGAGGAGTTGACCGTGGCCGAATTGTCCGCGATCACCCAGCTCGCGCAACCGCGCGTGTCCACTCATCTGGCCAAGCTCAAGGAAGCCGGCATCGTCCGCGATCGCCGCGCCGGGGTGTCGGCCTATTACCGCTTCGACGATGCCGCGCTGGATCCCGCCCAGCGCGCCCTGTGGCAGTCGATCAGCACCGGCAGCGACGACCCGCTGCTGCGCCAGGACGCCGAACGCGTGCCGGCGGTGCTGGCGATGCGCGCCGCCGACCAGAACTGGGCCGACAGCGTGGCCGGCGACATGGAGCGCCACTACTCGCCCGGTCGCACCTGG
>Ga0073904_10004292_pt1 | contig 10613 bp, 10 predicted proteins | sample KloWWTrecipitate_FD_66668 | JGI IMG/M metagenome (GOLD analysis project Ga0073904, IMG submission 66668) | Active sludge microbial communities from Klosterneuburg, Austria, studying microevolution and ecology of nitrifiers - Klosterneuburg... | ecosystem: Engineered > WWTP > Aerobic digester >... | reverse complement strand
CCCCGAGAGAATGCTCGCGCCGCCCCCGCTCCCACGTACCCTCGAGGCGTGCTTCCGGGACGTCGCCAGCCAGCGGCCCGAGGTCCGCGCCGAGGCCTGCGAGGAGCTCGGGCGGCATCTCGCGGCGATGGACGAGGGGGCCGAGCGCGGCGGGAGCCCTGAACGCGGTGAGCGCGCGGAGCGCGGGGACCGCCACGACGAGCGCGACGGGCGACCCTACGCGCGTGGCGTCGAGGCCCTCGCCCACGCGCTCCGCGACGACCACCCGGGCGTGCGAGGTCGCGCGGCCACGGCCTTGGCAGACGCCCGGGCGACGACCGCGCTCGCGTCGCTGCTCGTGGCCGTCGAAGACCCGGATGGGTACGTGCGCCAGATGGCCCTCTCGGCCCTCGGCGAGCTCGGCGACCCACGCGCGGGCTCCAAGCTGCGTCGCGCGCTCACGGACTCTCGACCCGAGGTCCGCTACCAGGCGGTCATCGCCTTCTCGCGGGTGTGCCCCGACGACGCCGAGGAGGCGCTGGTGCGCGCGTTCGCCGACGACGACGACGCGGTCCGTCACATCGCGCTCCGCGTTGTGGAGGAGCGCCTCGAGAAGACGCCGCCGGCCGCGCGCGGGCCCGGATCGCGCGCGGGCGAGGCCGCGGTGAGGCTCCTCGGCGACGCCCACCCCGACGTGCGGGTCGCGGCCGCGATCCTCGTCGCGAGGCTCGGCGATCCCCGCGGGCACCCGCGGCTCCTCGAGGTCGCTCGCGGCGGCGTGCGCGGCGTGTCCACCGAAGAGGAGCACGGCGCGCTCGAGGCGTGCGGCGAGCTCGGGCTCACCGCGGCCATCCCGGCGCTCGAGCGGCGCGCCTACGGGCTCGCGCGGCTCGTATCCGACACCGGAGCCCTCTCGGCGAAGGTCGCGCTCGCCGCGCTGGGCCACGAGCGCGCGGTGAGCGAGCTGCTGGGCGACCTCAGCTCCTCCAAGGCCTCGAGGCGCGACAAGGCGATCATGGCCGCGGGGCGCGCCCGCCTCCGGGCCGCGATCCCCGCGCTCGAGGCCCTGGCCGAGCGAGACGCAACGCGGACGCTCGCCCGCGAGGCGCTCGAGCGCCTCCGGTAGCCGTCGCGGGGGGGGCGCGCGGCGCGAGGAGCGCGCGACAAGTGCGCGAGAAGTGCGCGAGAGGAGTGCGCGAGAGGTGGTAAGCCCTCGCGATGCGCATCCTCCGGTTCGTGCTCGCGATCGAGGCTCTCTGCGTCGCCCTCTGGGTCGGCGGCCTGCTCACTCTCGGCGCCATCGTGGCGCCTCTCGTCTTCGGCATGGTGCCCGCCCCCACCTCGGCCGACACCATGACGGCCGTGTTTCAGCGCTTCGACCGGGTCGCGATGACGGCGGCGACCCTGGCGCTGCTCTGCGAGGTCGCGGGGGCCAAGCTCCGCCCGCGGGTCGAGCGCGCCGACCTGCTGCGCGCCGGCTTGCTCGTCGTGATGGCCGGGCTCGTCATCCTGCAAGGGGCCGTGTTCTCTCCCGAAATTGCCGACTTGCACCGTCGTGGCGCGGTGCGCGGGTCGGGCCCGCTGGGGCAGCGTCTCGAGGTGGTGCACGCGCGCGCCTCGGCCTCCGGGAAGCTCCAGTTCGCGCTCGGGGTCGCCTTCTTCGGCCTCCTCGTGGCGCCGCCGCCCGCCGGCGCGGGCGTGGGCGCGTCGACGAAGCGGGAGGACGAGCGCGAAAGCGAAGGCGCGCCACGCCCGCCGACCTGAGCCTTGAGCGAGCGAGTCACGAAGGCGACCAAGGCCGCGGGCCGCGGCGAGGTCTCGCCATGAACGGCCTGGCACGCGACGTGCTTTGCCTCCGAGCGGTGGGCCGGGACGGCGCCCGCCAGCGCTTGGTCCCTCCCCCAGGGCCGGCGCGCTCGCGAAGGGGGCGCGGTCGCCTCACTTTCGTGGCCCGCGGCGGGGTTCGGGTGGCGTTAGGAAGTTGTCGCGCATGCAGCCGGCGCCATGGTGGCTCGGGGCGGCGCGACGGAGCGAATCGCTCCCTAGTTGACGAGGTCCAAGCTCAGAGCTAATACGCCCCCGCTCAGGAACCGTGAAGCAATTCGCGAGCTCAACGTCGAACCCCAAGGGCCCTGCCTGCGGACAACCGTTCGGCCGGGGGTCATGTTCCAGGAAAACTCCGGCTGTTCCGGTTGGGTGTTCCACAGAATCATCGAGTTGGCTTGCGGACCCGGTCCGCGAACGCATTCAAGGTAGGAGGCATAGAATGTTCAAGAAGGTCATCGGTCTCGCGGCGCTCGCGGGCGTCACTCTCATGGTCACGGGCATCGGCTGTACGGTCACCTCGACCACCACCACCGACGGCGGCGCAGGCGGCGACGCGAGCGCCACCACCACCACCACCACCACCGCCCCGACGGATGGCGGGCGCCCCGACACGTCCAAGCCGCCGGTCAAGACCTGCGAGCAGGACATCAAGGGCAAGGCCGCCGAGGTTCGCGCCGCGATCGCCGACGCCGCCAAGGGCTTCGGCCCCTACAAGTCCACCCCCGCGGCGGGTGGCCAGTGCAGCGCCCAGAACATGGTGGACTTCGAGGCCTACCTCAAGACCCTCTCGGCCACCGCGACCTACGCCGAGGTCATCGCCAAGCTGAACACCATCAACGCCGCCTGCGGCGCTTGCGCGTTCAAGGCGCAGGCTGGTGCGACCTGGGGTCCCTACGTGACCGTGCAGACCTCCACCGGGCTCGGCGCGTTCTCGAACACCGCCGGCTGCTTCGAGGCCCAGGGCGTGAGCAAGGCGTGCGCCGAGGCGATCCACTTCTTCGACAAGTGCTCGGCGGTCACCTGCGGAACCTGCGCCGAGGGCGCAGAGGCCGACGCGTGCGAGAAGGACACCTACGCCAACGGCGGCCAGTGCGCGACCGAGTTCGGTCCCGGCATCGCCTCCGAGTGCGGCAAGGACGCGCGCTTCGAGGCGGCCGGCGACGTCTGCGAAGTCGCGGGGAAGCCCGCGATCATCAACCTGATCACCGGCGCCTGCGGCGGCACGGCCTCGGGCGACGCGGGCGGCGGCGGCTGATCCGTCCCGACGTGTGACGGAGTCGTGAGGGAAGGGACAGCCACGGCTGTCCTTTTCCGTTTCTACGAGAGGGCTCGGGCCGCAGGCCGGGAGCGCGTGTCTTTTTCCAGAGAGCGCTGGGGCACCAGCGGAAGGGTGAGCCGTTCATGGTGAGTTCGTATGGGCGCTGGGCGATGGTTCTCGCGGCGGGACTCGCGGCGGTCGCCCTTCCTGGATGCCGAGGCTGCGGTACCGAGACGACGAGCACGCCCGCGCCGGCCCCCTCGGCGCTCGAGCCTTCCCTGCCCGCGGTTGGGCTCACGGCCACCGCCACGCGGCCGGGCTTGGTGGGGTTCGTGCGGTCCTTCGACGCCGGCGCTCCCGTAGAGGCGGGCTCGACCTCTCCCTGAGGCCAGTCGCCATGAAAATGACAAGCGCTGTGGGGATGGTCGTGGGTGGCCTCGTGACGATGATCACGACCGCGGGCTGCAGCTCGTGCGGTGACCGCGAGCCCACCGTAGAGAGTACGCCGCAAGCCGCCCAGGCCGAGCCGGCACCCTCATCGACGTCGGCCTCGCTGGTCGGGCCGAAGATCCGCGCGCCCGCCCTGAAGCGGGCGCTGGCACGCGACGGAGGCAAGTGAGTTTCGTCTGAGGCTTGCCAGTGGGCACGCGTTGTGCAAACTGCGCGGGCGGTGCGGGCCTCGAAGGCCATGAACAACTCGGGCGCGGTCCTCACGGCCCGCTCAATGGAGGCTCGACAATGGTGAAGAAGATCATCGGTTCGTTCGGGGTCGCGGGGGCGCTCGCGCTCGTCGTGGGCGTGGGCTGCTCGTCCACCTCGACCCCATCCGCGGCAGACGGCGGCACGCCGACGGCCGAGGCAGGCCCCACGCCGCCGGTCGACAGCGGCAAGCCCAAGCCCGACGGCGGCGACGGCGGCGGCGGCGCCTGCTACTCGGAGAACGACGCGTTTCTGCAGGAGGGCACGCCCCCGGTCAAGAACTCCGGCAAGTGCTCGGCCGCGCAGCTCACCGAGGCCGAGGCGAAGTGCATCGCGTCCACTTCAACGGAGGCGAACTGCACCGCGTTCGTCAACGCGAACAAGGACTGCGGGCGCTGCATCTTCGGCGTCCTCGAAGGCGAGGAAGAGAAGAACACGCCCATGCCGGCGGTCATCTTCGTCAGCGAGGACCTCATCGCGCCGAACGTCCTCGCCTGCGCGGCGCTCGTGATCGGTCGCCCCGACTGCGCGCAGAAGCTCTCCAAGCAAGAGGTCTGCCTCGAGTCGGCCTGCGCGTCCTGCGACCCCGACGACTCCTCCTACGACGCGTGCCGCACGGAGGCCTCGGCCAAGGTCTGCAAGTCCGAGGTGGACGCGGCGTGCACCAAGGCGGTCGACGACGCCAAGGCCCAATGGGAGCCCATCTGTGACGGCGCCGACTTCGACGCGGCCTACAGGAAGGTCGCGGCGTACATGTGCGGCGGCAGCGGTACGCCCACCGACGCGGGCGGCGGCGGCTGATCGGCGCGAGCGCTCGGTGAACGTGACGACGCGGGCCTACTCCTCCGGGGGGTGAGCCCGCGTCGGAGTTTCAGGGGCAGGGCTCCGCGACTTTGCGCACCCTCAGCGCCGCGGGATGCGCTACGACCGGGTCATGAGCTCCGAACTCGCGCCCGATCTCGGCCTCTTTCGCGTGCTGCAGGACGACGGCTCGGCTCGCGAAGACGTGGAGCGCGTGCCCATCGAGGCCATCCTCCACGGCTACCGCGAGATGACCCGCCTCAGGCTCATCGACGCCAAGATGATCTTGCTGCAGCGCCAGGGGCGGGTGGGCTTTTACGGTGCGTGTACCGGCCAAGAGGCCGTGCCCATCGCGACGGGCCTCGTCCTCCAGAAGCAAGACTGGGTGTTCCCGGCGCTGCGCGAGCAGAGCGTGATGCTGGTGCGCGGGTTCCCGCTCACGCAGTTCATCGCGCAGGTCTTCGGCAACTCGGGCGACGTCCAGAAGGGCCGCCAGATGCCTAGCCACCACTCCGGCAGGTCGGTCAACCAAGTGAGCTGGTCGTCGGTCATTGGGCCTCAGATCCCCCAGGCGGTGGGCGCAGCGTGGGCCATGAAGCTGCGCCAGCGAGCGGGCAAGGGCGGGGACGCGCGGCCCGTCTCCGTAGGCTTCTTCGGCGACGGCGCGACCAGCGAGGCCGACTTCCACGACGCGATGAACTTCGCCGGCCTCTTCAAGGTGCCCGCGTTGCTCGTCTGCCAGAACAACCACTGGTCGATCAGCGTGCCCACCGCCAAGCAGACCGCGGCCAAGACGCTCGCGATCAAGGGGCGCGCCTACGGGGTGCCTTCGGTGCGCGTCGACGGCAACGATCTGCTTGCGGTCTACACGGTCCTCTCCCGCGCCGCGGAGCGCGCGCGCGCCGGGGGCGGACCCACGTTCATCGAGGCGCTCACCTACCGCATCGGCGCGCACTCGACGAGCGACGACCCGACGCGCTACCGCGCGGAGGAGGAGGTCGAGGCGTGGCGCAGGAGAGACCCCCTGAAGCGCCTCCGCGAGCACCTCACCTACCTGGGCCTCGTCGACGACGCGAGCGACGCGCGCCTCGAGGCAGAGCTCACCGAGGAGATCGCCGTGGCCGTGCGGGCCGTGGAGGAGCTCCCGCCACCTGCGCGTACGTCGCTGTTCGACGACGTCTACGCGGAGCTGCCGTGGCACCTGCGCGAGCAGCGCGCCGAGCTCGAGTCGCTGCCGCCGGCGCCCGCCCACGGCGCCTGAGCCCGCGCTCCACGCCCGACTTTGCGCGATCCCCGGAGTGGAAACTCTTGTAAGAACGGGGGCGCGACGCGCGCTCTCGGCCGCTCCACGGCTGGTCGCGCGACCGGACAGACCCCAAAGCCGAAGAACACTGCGCGAGAGGCTCCAACATGGCGAAGAGAGAAGTCGATACGGTGGTGATTGGTGGCGGGCCGGGCGGCTACGTGTGCGCGATCCGCCTCGGCCAGCTGAAGCAGAAGGTCGTCTGCGTCGAGAAGGAGGAGGTCGGCGGCGTGTGCCTGAACTGGGGCTGCGTCCCCTCGAAGGCCCTCATCTCCGCGAGCCACAACTTCGAAAAGGCCAAGGATGGCGGGCACATGGGCCTCATCATCGACAACGTCCGCGTGGACGTCGCGAAGATGCAGGCGTGGAAGAGCGGCATCGTGAAGAAGCTCACCGGCGGCATCCGCGGGCTCTTCCGCGGCAACGGCGTCGAGCTCGTGATGGGCACCGCGCGCGTGACGGGACCGAACACGGTCGAGGTCACGGCGAAGGACGGCACCGTCGAGACGCTCGAGGCGAAGGCCATCGTCGTCGCCACGGGCTCGTCGACGATCGAGATCCCCACGTTCAAGTTCGACGGTTCGCAGGTCATCGGCGCCAAGGAGGCCGTGAGCCTTCAAGAGGTGCCGAAGCGCCTGCTCGTCATCGGTGGCGGCGTCATCGGCCTCGAGCTCGGCTGCGTCTACCAGAAGTTCGGCGCGGCACTCACCGTGGTGGAGGCCACTCCGGGCCTGCTCCCGGGCGTCGATCCCGACGTCACGGCGGTGGTCGAGAAGAGGCTCGTCAAGCACGGCGCGAAGATCATGAAGGGCGCCAAGGCCATGGGGTACGAGCGCAACGCGGACGGCTCGCTCTCCGTGAAAATCGACGTGGGCGGCACGCCCGAGACGGTGCAGGCCGATGTGGTCCTCGTCGCGGTGGGGATGCGTCCCAATGGCGCGGGGCTCGGCCTCGAAGAGCTCGGCGTGAAGGTCGAGCGCGGCTTCGTCCCCTCCGACAAGTTCGGGCGCACGAACGTGCCCAGCATTTACTCCATCGGCGACGTCTCGGGCGCGCCGATGCTCGCCCACAAGGCGAGCAAGGAGGGCGAGGTCGTCGCCGAGGTGATCGCCGGCCACAAGGCGGCGAAGGACTGGGTCGGCATCCCCGGCGCCATCTTCACCGATCCCGAGATCGCCACCGTGGGCATGACCGAGACCCAGGCGAAGGAGCAGGGCGTCGCGGTGCGCATCGGCAAGTTCCCGTTCGCCGCGCTCGGGCGCGCGATGGCGGTGAACGAGACCGAGGGCTTCTTCAAGGTGGTGGCGGAGCAAGAGAGCCACAAGGTGCTCGGCGTCCACATCGTCGGCCCCTCCGCGACCGACCTCATCAGCGAGGGCGCGCTCGCCCTCGAGATGCACGCGTTCCTCGAGGACCTCGGGCTCACCATCCACCCGCACCCCACGCTGGGCGAGGGGCTCATGGAGGCCAGCATGCACGGCCTCGGTCACGCGATCCACGTGCTCAATCGCTGAGCGCAGAGCGGCGCGCGCCGGGGTGGGCGACGCTCCCCCGTCGGCCCGGGCCCGCTGCTCGAGGGCCGCCGGGAGGCGCCAGGACGCTCATCACGGCTGATTCAGCGGCGGCCCTTGAAGCCCATCATCCCCTGGACGACCGACTCGCTGGCCTCGGCGATCTCCGAGGCCTCGCGGGCGCGGTCGGCGCAGTCTTCGCAGAGCTTCTTGGTCTTGCCGTCGACCTTCACGCTGACGAGGGCGTCGACCTCGTCGCCGCACGCCTTGCAGACGGCCAAGCTATCGCTCCTCTTCCGGGGTACCGATCGAACTCGGCGTCTCGGGCGAGGTCGTCTGCAGGTTGGGCGGCGGGGGCACGCTGGGCACGTCGGGGAGCGTCTCGCTCGGCGCGCGCATCGAGCGCTGCCACCCCTGCACGATCCCCTCGACCGAGCTCTTCACGAACTGCTCGAAATCGACCGGCTGCCGCCCGTTCCGGACGATCGTGCGGAGCTCGGGGTCGAACGAGAACGTCGTGTCGCGCTCCGCGGGGACGAACGCCACGATCGCGAGGGCCTGGCGATCGAGGCGGAAGCGGAGGACCGCCTCGCCGAGCCGCAGCCACACGTCGTCGCCCGTGACGCTTCCCGCCATGGGGAGCGCGTGGGCGCGGCCGAGCTCGAGCACGTACGTGATCTCGCTCCGAGCGCGGCCAAAGGCGATTTCAAGGGTGGTGCGCGCGTCGAGGGCCAAGGACGGAGTGCCCTTGTCACCGAGGAGCTTGTTGGCCAGGCGGCTGCGCCATTCATCCATGCGATTCGTCTCCGGTTTTTGCCTAGCGGGTGCGAGCGGGGGGGCGACGCGCGCGCCCACGGGGCGCAGCTGCGCCGCGACTGCTCGAAGGGTAGCATGTTCCACGCGACTCCTCTCGCGCTTCGGGGCGCACTTGCCCTAAGCTCCCTTTGCACCGCGGCTCGGCCCGCGGCCGACCGCTCGGACGCTCGCGCGCACCCTCGCGAGGCGCCCGGAAAGGATCTCTCATGGGCATCTTCGATCGCATGGGCAAGGTGATCTCCAGCAACGTCAACTCGTTCCTCGAGAAGGCCGAGGACGACGAGAAGCTGCTCGAGCTGAACCTCGAGGAGATGGCCGAGCAGCTGAAGCGCGGGCGCCAGGACGTGGTCAGCGCGGTCGCCGCCGAGAAGCAGCTCCGCAAGAAGCACGACGACCTCGTGAGCGAGGTCGAGAAGTGGGACAAGCGCGCCGAGCTGGCGATGAAGAGCGACGACGAGGCGCTCGCACGCGAAGCCATCAAGCAGAAGAAGCGCGTGTCCGGCGAGGTCGAGACGGTGGACAAGGCGCGCGTCGAGCAGCGCGACGCGGCGTTGAAGATGAAGGCGGAGCTGGAGCGCATGGAGCAGAAGCTCGAGGAGCTGAAGCTGCGCAAGGGCTCCATCGTGAGCAAGGCGCAGCAAGCGCGCGCGGCGAGCTCCTCGGAGGATGGCCTCGGCGCGAGGGGCGGCTCGAGCGCCTTCGCGAACTTTCGCGAGATGGAAGAGCGCATCGAGGACCGCGCGGCGCAGGGCTCGGCGATGGCGGAGGTCGAGGACGCCCTCGGCACCGGCAAGCGCGACGATCTGGAGGCGAAGTTCCGGGACCTCGAGCACTCGATCGGTAAGGACGGCAAGTCGGGCGGCGACGCCGACATCGACGCGGAGATCGCGGCCCTGAAGAAGCGGGTTCGGATCTGATCGTGCCGGGGGCACGCGCAGGCGGCGTTGGCGTTGGCGGGGCGCTGGGCCACGTTCTCGTCGACGCCCGGCCCAAGCGCACGCTACGGTGGGGGATCCCGTGAGCGACAAGCTTATCCTCTGTTGCCGATTCCCGAGCGCTGGCGTGCCCGCCCGCGGAAGGGGCTACCTCGAGCGCGCGCGCTCCCTCCTCGTGCGTGCGGAGGCCCGTGGCGGCACGCTGGTGGCGTGGGGCGCGGCGCGCATCTACTTCGCCTTCGAGCCCACCACCATCGACGACGTGATCGCGCTCGTGACGAAGCCCGGCGAGGAGACCCTGGAGGGCGAAGAGCGGTTCGCCTTCGGCGTCGCCCAGGGGACCATCGAGCAGGTGGCGAACGACGGCCTCCAGGCGAACCTCGCGTGGGGCCCCGCGCTGGTCGCTGCGGGGGCCCTCGCGATGGCCGGCCGCGCCGGCCAGGTGCACTTCGCGGACCGCGTGAAGGCCGTACGCAGGGGCGAGCTCGTGCTGAACGGTGGCAGGTTCGCGGAAGAGGCCGGCCTACGCCTCCGGGGGCTCGCGCTCGACGTGCAGCAGCCGTGGAAGCGCGACGCCGCGGCCTCCGTCAATCGTCTCGCTGACCCGTCGCTCGTCGGCGCCGAGGCCGACCGCGCGCTCGCCGTGCGTCCGGGCAACTACGGCGTGCTCGTCGCGCCGCGGGGCGCGGGGGGAACCCGGCGCCTCGGCGCCCTCGCCGCGAGCTTCGGCGACCGCGCGCTCCTCATCACGCCTGCGGGCGCTTCCCTCGAGCCGCTGGGCGCGCTCCGGCGCGCGGTCTCTCGGGCCATCCGCGACGACATGCCGCCGGCGCTCGCGCCGCACGCCGCCGCGCTCGAGTCGCTGCTCTCCGCGGAGCCGCTCGCGGCCGACGTGGCGGAGGACCTCGTGGTGGCGTTGATGGGCCCGCGGAGCCCAGGCGGCTCCCAGGGCGTCGTGCTCATCGACGACGCGGAGCTCGTCGATCCGGAGTCGCTCCAGGTGGTCGCGGCCGCCATGGTGAGCGCGCCAGGGCTCCCCGTGGTGCTGCGCATCGCGGCCGCCGCCAACATCCCCGCCCAGTTCATCGCGCGACGCGCACCCGAGGCGACCGTCGAGGTCGCGCCGCTCTCGCCCGAGGCCGCGATGGCGCTCGCGGGCGCGTTCACGGGGGGCGCGCTCACCGACGACGCGCGCAAGCGCTGGGCCACGCTCAGCGACGGGACGCCGCTCGGACTCCACGAGGCGCTCGCGCACGGGCTGCAGAGCGCCGAGCTCGCGTGGATCGGCGATCGCGCTTCGCCGCGCCGCAAGTCGTCGGGGCGCGGGAAGGCCCGACCGACGAGCCACTTCATCACGCTGCGCGCGCACGAGTGCTCGCCCGCCGCCCGCACGGTCCTCGCGGCCGTCGCGCTCCTCGGAGGTGAGGCGAGGGTCGAGCCGCTCGGCAAGATCATCGAGGCCGCGGGCCAGTCGCTCGGCGTCG
>Ga0073904_10004290_pt1 | contig 10617 bp, 7 predicted proteins | sample KloWWTrecipitate_FD_66668 | JGI IMG/M metagenome (GOLD analysis project Ga0073904, IMG submission 66668) | Active sludge microbial communities from Klosterneuburg, Austria, studying microevolution and ecology of nitrifiers - Klosterneuburg... | ecosystem: Engineered > WWTP > Aerobic digester >... | reverse complement strand
GCCGCCGTAGGCCTGCGCCACGATGTCGTAGCAGCCGCGCGCCGCGAGCGGGCCGGTCTGGCCGAAGCCGCTGATGCTGACGTATACCAGACCGGGGCTCTCCGCTCGCAGCCGGGCGGCATCGAGGCCGAGGCGGGCCATGCGGCCCGGGCGGAAGTTCTCGATCAGGACATCCGCTCGGGCTGCCAGATCGCGGGCCAACTGTTGGCCCTCGGGCTGGCGGAGGTCCAAGGCCAGCGACTGCTTGCCGCGGTTCAAGGTCTCGAAGTAGCCGCTCGTGCCCGCCACGAACGGGCCAAAGGCGCGGCTGTCGTCGCCGCTGCCCACCGGCTCCACCTTGATGACCCGTGCGCCCAGGTCGGCGAGCAGCAAGGTGGCATACGGACCGCTGAAGACGCGCGTGAAGTCCAGCACCGTGAGGCCGGCGAGGGGGCGCTTCATAGGATGTCGCCGCCCAGGCAGTCCCAGCGCTGGAAGTCGAAGAAGGCCGGCGGCGTGGCGTCGCCCAGGGGTCGGACGGTCAGGTAGTAGGGCGAACGGTGGAACGGGACCCTCCAGGTGGGCCCCAGGGCTCGCAGGGCGACCACGCCGGCGGCGGAAGGCGTGCCCAGAACGGTGATCAGCCGTGTCCCCGCCTGCCACATGGCCCGCGCCCAGCCGGCGACCAGGCGCGGTACGGGGTTGCCGTGTACCGCCAACAGCGCCGCCCCCGGGATGCCGCCGACGCGCACCGGACGGTAGGCGACCACCCCCTGAGTCTGCCCGTCCTCAGGCCGGACGGCGAATCGATAGGCGCGCCAGGGCTGCTCGGCGTAGCGGAATTGCAGCAGCGCCGGTGGGGGCGCAAGGCGCAGGCCGGTCGCGTCGGTCCGGTCGGGGCACCGGTAAGCGGGCCAGCGGTCGGTCAGCGGCAGCGCCTCCGCCGACGGCGGCCGCAGCAGCAGCGTCACGGACGACTGCAGGCGACCCACCACGCGGTATTGGTACGCCGAGCTGCGCCGATCCACGCGGACACCCTGGGCGTTGGAGAAGCCGACCCCGGCGATGCCGCCCGCGTCGCCGACGGCCGCGTAGACCGGCGCCGCCAGCCGTTTGATCAAGCCCTGGCCGCGGTAGTCCGGATGAACAGCCATGTTGAAGCTGAAGCCCACCATCACCGGGTCGGCGCGACCGGGCACGGCCACGGGCAGCATCAGGCAGCTATATTGCCCCGCCAAAGTCCCGCCGTCCCAGGCGCCCCAGGCGATGACCGTGGCGGCCCGGTGCAGGCCGTCCAGCAGGTCCAGCATCCTGGCGCGGTCGGCGCCGAAGGACGCGGCGAGCAAGGCAGACCACGGACCTCGTTGGTCGATGTCCAGAGGAGCGAAGTCCATGGCGGCGCGCAGCTGCGGCGGGATCCCTTCGATCGCCATGGGCGCACCGCGCTAGGGACGCTGGATCGACGGCGAGAACAGATGGTGCGAAAAGCCGTGCCCGCCGTGGGGCGGGGTGGCTGACGGCTCAAGGCTCGGGGTGGCCGACGGCGCATGGCTTGCTGTCGCCGCCGTCGTCGGCGATGGCGTCGCGGTCGCGGCCGCGCTCAGGGTGGCGGTCGCTTCGACCGACGCCGGCGCAAAGTCCGCCACGTAGGTGGTCACGCTGCGGGCCGGCCGTCTGCCGCCACCGCGGCGAGCAGGGCGATGGTGCCGGCCGCGCTCGCCAGCCACGACAGGCGGGCGCGCGTGAGACGGTGGGCGGCGGATCGCGGGACAGACATTGGGATGGCCATGGCGCGAGTGTAGGCGGCGCCGATCAGCCCGTCAAGGCGCTAGCGGCCGCCCAGATCGGCCCATTCCGCAGCCTGGATTTCGCCCAGCGGAGCGATCCGCTCGATCAGCGGCGGGCCGGCGGACTGGCCGAACACGCTGACATGTGGGATGGGGAACGCGGCCCGGCCGAGAAGGCCCCGGGGGTCGGCGAAATCCGCCCAGGCGCCGAGGCTGACGGCCCGGTAACCGGGAGCCAGGGGGCGGATGGCGTAGGAAAGCGTCACGCCGGCCTCGCTCACGTTCTGGTACTCCCAGGTGAGGGTCTTCTTGTCTCCGGACACGTCGGCAGGCGGATTGGCGGAGCCGTCGATGTAGGCCATGTTGGCCGGAAGGGTTTCGACGATGGTCAGGCGCCTGAGGGCGGCCGGAGCCAACGATTCGCGCAGCTTGGCGAAGACATTCACCAACTGCCCCGCGTTCTCGATCAGGAAGGCGTAGCGGGCGGAGCTGGCACATGCGACCATGCATTGCATGTCGCCAGCGCCGATATTGACGGCGACCACCAGGACACCCTGGCCCTTGGCACGCCTTGCGGCGGACATGACCGGGTCGCAGCCGGCTTCGTTCGCGCCATCCGCGACCACCATCATGACCTCGTTGGGGGCCACGCCGTCGCCGGGGCCGTTGCGGCCGTCGGCGAGAACCTTGAGGCCTTCCGTGATGCCGCGGTCGATGGCCCGGCCGCCCCTAGCATCGAGCTTGCCTGCACAGGCCATCAGACGGGCCTCGTCGTTCGTCAGCGCGCAGAACGTGCGCGCGGTGGACTGAAAGGCCACGAGGCCCACCGAGGTGCTGGGGTTGCTCGTCAGGTCGAGGCTGCTGATGATGACCTTGGTCGCGGTCTTCAGCTGCACGATGGGCTCGCCCGCCATCGTCGCGGGCTCGCCCAGCACCAGCACCAGATGCAGGGGGGCGCTCATGGCGCAGCGGGCGCTGGCACGGAGGGTGACGTCGGCGGTCTCACCCAAGAGGAGTACCGCGGGGGAGACCTGGGCCCGCAGGTCCACTAGGCAGTCGCTGCGCGGCGGGGTCTGCGCTGACGGCGCCGCGGCTGCCGGCAACACCTGAACCGAGGCGATGGCGACGGCGAAGACGGTGACGGTCGCGACAAGAGAAGAGAAACGCTGGCGCATGGCACTGACTCCTTGGTAGGCACAATCAAAGTACCCGATGACCGTGACCTTTAACTCGCGACACGGGGATCCCTGACACCCAGCGGATCAAGAACACTTTCGTATGGAGCCAGATCATCGGCCATCCGAACCGATGGCTTTGACTCTCGGATCGGCCTCAGCCCAGTTCGTCCAGCCCTTGGTTGGGTCGGTAGGCGCGGCCCGATCGCAGGGCCCGGGCCACTTTGACGTACTTGGCGGCCCACTTTCGGCCAGGGTCGGCCTCCTCGGGGCGCAGGGCGCGCTTGACCTGCGCCGGCAATCCAGCCACCAGGCTGCCCGGCGGCACCCGCATGCCCTCGGGCACCAGGGCGCCGGCGGCGACGATGCTGCCGCGGCCGATGACCGCGCCGTTGAGCACCCGGGCGCCCATGCCGATCAGGCAGAAATCCTCCACCACGCAGCCGTGCAGCAGGGCCATGTGGCCCACCGTCACCTCGCGCCCCACGATGCAGGGCCATTCATCGGCCACATGGAGCATGGAGAGGTCCTGGATGTTGCTGCCCTCGCCCACCTCCACGCGGTTGATATCGCCGCGCAGCACCGCGTTGAACAGCACCGTGGCCCGCGCATGGATGACCACCTCGCCCACCAGGACCACGCCGGGCGCCAGCCAGACGTCTTCGCCCACCTGGGGCACTGCTTCGCCGTAGGGCAGGAACAAGGCCGACGGCATGCTGGGAGCGGTCATGGGGATCATCCCTTTCCTTGCAGGGCGATGCGCCGGGCCGCCGTCGACCAGCGGCGCAGCGGCGGGCCCAGCCTTTCGCTGAGCGCGCGGCGATGGTCATAGGCCCATTCGGCCAGGAGCAGCACCAAGGCCAGCGCGGCCAGGGGCCACCAGAACTCGCGTCGGCCGGCCGGCGGCGGCGAGGGCGGGGCAGCAGCGGCGCCGGCGGCCGGGACCGCCGCGGCCAGCGGGTCTCGCGGGCGGATGTCCAAGGGGCGGTCGGAGATCATGTTGACGGCGAAGGCCGTTTCCTCCGGGCCGTCGGGTCCGGTCGCCAGCACGCGGTAGAGTCCCAGGCGGCCCGTGCCGGCAAAGTCCGCCTGTCCGGAAGCGATCGTGAGCACCGTCTCCTCGCCCGCCGGGTCGATGACCCGGGCGGCCTTCACGCCGGGCGCCAGGCGCAGGGTCAGCGGTTCGCCCGCCGCGGCGTCGCGCGGTGCCTCCACCAGGCCCTGGGGGCTCAGGGCCTCCACCGCCGCGGCGATGAAGAGCGGAAAGGCGGGCAGCAACGGCAGGTCGGAGTCCCGGAGGTCGAAGGCCATCAGGAGGGCTCGCTGCCCGTTCAGATGGCCCTCGGCCACCAGGGGCCAGGTGGCGCCGCTCGCCTGGGTGGTCACCAAGGGCGTCCAGCCCGGGCCCAGCTCCAGGGCCTGCGCCCGCAGGATGGCCGCCTCCGCGAAGCCGGTGTTGACCAGAAGGGGATGGGCGGGATCGGTGATCACCGGCTGGGGCAATTCCAGCTCCCGGCCCGTCGGGCGCACGGCGTCGGCTCCGCCGACGTCCAGCGGCCCGCGGGGGGCCACCAACAGCATGGGGCGGTCCGGCAACCGCGCCGGCAGGCGTCCGTCCAGCACCGCCAGATCGATGAGATCCCAGGGCTCCTCCGCCTCCGACGGATCCCTGTGGCGCAGGCTGTCCACCGCCGGCAGCAGCCCCAGGGCGGCCTCCAGAAAGCGGTTGCCGTCGCTGACCAGGGCGACCCTGAGCGGGCGGCTCCGCGGCCGGACCACCCAGGCCTGGTCGTCCAGGGGCAGGTCGTCGGCCTGGGCGAAGGCGGCGCGCACCCGCGCCGCCTCCGGCGGCAAAGCCAAGGTGAAGCCCGCGTAGCCGCCCGGCGGCAGGACCAGGTCCCGGGCGTCCAGGAGCTTTCCGTCCACCTCCACCAGCAGGCGCCGGCGCGCGGCCCGCAGGCCGCCATTGGCCGCCTGGGCGAAGAGCAGCGGGCCCCGTCCGGTTCCCTCCCCGGCCAGGGCCGGTCCCTCCGTCAGGCTCAGGGCGCTGATGGCCTGGTTCTCGGTGGCCTCGCCCAGGGGCTGGAAGCGAAGCGCCAGGCCGGCCGGCGGCGGGACGGCCAGGTCGAAGGCACCGTCGGAATACAGGATCACCGCGGTCTCCGGCTGGCCCAGGGCCAGGGAGGCGGCGAAATCCAGGGCCTCGGAGGCGTTGCAGGGCACCGGCCGGACGGTCAGGCCTTCCAGGGCCTGGCGGATGCGGCCAGGATCCGTCTCGCCGGAGGTCAGCAGCTCGGGGTGGGCGTCGAAGGCGATCACCGTGAAGCGTGCGCCGGGCTGCCCCGCCACCAGGTCCAGGATGCGGCGCCGCGCCGCGGCCAGGCGGTCGGGGGCCAGGTCGGTGGCGCCCATGGTCGCCGACCGATCCACGAGGAGGATCAGGTGCTCGCCGCTGACCGCCTGGCCGCTGGACAGCCAGGGGCGGGACAGGGCCAGGACCAGCAGGCTCAGCGCGAGCAGCTGCAGGAGCAGGAGAGGACTGCGGCGCAGCGGCTTCCAGGGCCGGGCCGCCGGCGGATCCTGTCTGACCTCGCGCCACAGGAAGAGCGAAGGCACCCGCCGCTCTTCCTGGCGCGGGCGCAGCATGTGCAGGGCCAGGATCAGGCCCAGGAGCCCGCTCAGGCCCAGGGCCGCAGGGGCCAGGAAGCCCAAGGAGCCTCAGCGGGCGCCGGCCGGCAGAGCGCCGAAGCCGAGGCGCGTCATGGCCAGCTGCCGCGCCCGACGACAGGGAAGACAATGCGGGCGCGGACCACTCCGCCCTCCGGCGTTGCCGTGGGTTCGGGCGGCAGCCCGGTCGACGTGGCCGTGGGGCTGGCGCCATCTCCGGGCGTCGGCGAGGGCGTGCGGGTGGCCGGCCGGCGGGTGGGCGTGACCGTGGCGGTCGCCGTGGCGGTGGGCGATGGCGTGGCGGAGGGAGGCGGGGGCAGGGCGGTCACCGTGGGCGGATGGGCGCCGCGGCGCCGCTGCATCTGCTCCCATTCCACCACGCCGCGCTGGCCACCGGTGGCGCTGAGGCGCTGGATCGACCAGCGGGGGCGCACCTCGATGATGGCGTAGAGGCTGCCATCCGGCCCGGCGGCGAGCTTCCAGCAGCGGCCGGTCACCTTGAAACCGCCATCGGGCGTGCCGTCAGCCTTGAAGCGCTCGACGCGGCTGTTGTCGCCCACGCCCTCATGGGCGGGGATGAAGATCCGCCCGTCGGGCGCCACGGCGATGCCCGTGGGCACCGATGGCAGCTTCCAGGATCCGGCCAACCCGCCGTCGATGCTGTAGCGCATCACGCGCGGGTTGTCGGGATCGTCGTAGACCACGTAGCGGATGCCGCCCTCGCCCAGGGCCATATCCAGGGCCCAGGGTTCGATGACCGCGCGGTCCAGTTCCGTGCCGGTGGGGCTGTAGCGCCGGATCTCGGTGAAGCCCGCATCGCCGGCGATCAGCACATCCACCGTACCGTCCTTCTCGACGGCGATGGAGCGCACGTAATCCACCTCGCCCAGGCCCAGGTCCCAGGCGATCAGCTGCTCCATGGTATCGCTCAGCCGGCTGATGAGGCTGAGGGCGGGCAGGTCCGGCTGATCGGGGATGGGGATGGACAGATCCATGACCATCCCGCCACCGGGCATGCCGGCCAGATCATGGATGTCGCCGATGCTCATGAAGCCACCGCGCCAAGCCAGGCCGGAGGAATAGCGGTCCAGCCCGATCTCCCCGGTATCCGTGCCCATGGTCACCCAGACATCGCCGGATTCGTCCGCGCCGAGGTTGGTGGGAAAGTCCGGGACGGCGGCGTGGGCCGCCGGAATCGGGGCCGGGGCCGCGCCCGACCACCGCCAACCCAGCAAGAAAACCAGTGCGCAGCCAGCGGCGACCAGGACGGACAGATGCCGTCGGCGGTCAGGATCGGTCCTGGACCTGCGGGACCTTTCGGGCGTCTGCCTCATCCTCTGCCTCCTCGGTTCTGTAGGGCGGCCGCCCGGTCGATCCGAACTCCGCTTCTCAGAGTTCCGCGCGCAGCGCCGCCAGCAATGCGGCCACGTCATCCTCGCCATTGTAGCCCTGGATGGAAACGCGGAGAATCGGCCGCTCCTGCCAGAGGTAGAGCGGCAGCTCCACGCGATGGCGATCGTAGAGGCGGTCCTTGAGGCCCAGCACGTCCGCGCCCTCCGGCAGCTGCACGGCGACCATCTGCCCCAGCAGTTCGGGATGGGGCGCCTGCAGGGCCTGGATGCCGGGCAGGCCCAGCAAGGCCTCCCGGGTGGCCATGATCAGGCGCCGGCAGCGCAGACGAACGGCGTCCCAGTTGCGCTCCGCCTGGAAGTCCAGGGCCGCGGGCACGGTCAGGAAAGGCGTCACGTCCCGCGTGCCCCAGAACTCGATGTGGTCGATGAAGGGCGAGGGCCCGGGGATCTCCGGCTCCCAGCCCCAGCTGATGACCAGGGGGTCCAGCAGCGGCTGGGCTTCCGGGCGGGCGTAGAGGAAGGCGGCGCCCTTGGGGGCGCAGGCCCATTTGTGGAAGTTGCCGGTGTAGAAGTCGGCGCCCACGGCTTCCAGGTCAAGGTCCAGCTGTGCCGGCGCGTGCGCCCCGTCGATCAGGGTGAGGATCCCCGCCTCGCGGGCTCGGCGGCAGAGCTCGGCCACCGGCAGGATCAGGGCGGTGGGCGAGGTGATGTGGCTGAGGAAGAGGACCCGGGTGCGCGGCGTCACGGCGGCCCAGAGGGTTTCCACGACATCCTCGGGAGATGCCACTGGCACCGGAACGGCCGCCCGGCGGTAGCTGAAGCCGCCCTGCGCGGCCAGGTAGTTCCAGGTGCGGTCGCAGGCCCCGTACTCGTGGTCGCAGCCCAGCACCTCGTCGCCCGGACCCAGCCGCGCCGCCAGGCTGCGGGCCACCACGTTCACGCCCACGGTGCTGTTGACCACCCAGACGAGGTTGAGCGGCCGGGTGCCCAGCTCCAGAGCGATGCGGTCGCGCGCGACCTCCATGAGCTGGGGGTAGCGGCGGGCGATGAAGAGCACCGGCTGACGCTCCATCTCGCCGATCCAGGCGGCCTGGGCGGCCAGCACCGGACGGGGGCAAGCGCCGAAAGACCCGTGGTTCAGGAAGACGACGTCGGCGTCCAGGACGAACTCGGCGCGCAGGGCCGCGGCGGAGGGAACGGGCAGCTCGGGCTGGGGGGGCAGGGGCGGTGTCATGGGGGCTGCTTCCTCAATCCCAGCCGAGGTCCGTCTCCACCGGCCGGGTGTAGTCCACGCCTGCTACGTCAAAGCCGAAGCATTGGCGAAAGTAGCGCTGGAAGCGCGCGAAGCTGCCCCATTCGGCCAACCGCTCCGTCGTGACCTTGGACCACCGCTCCAACACCTCCGCCTGCACCGCCGGGGTCATTTCCAGGTCGTCCAGGCGGATGCGCCCCTCGTCGTCCGTGGTGGGCCTCAGGCCCGGGCCCAGATGGTCGGCCAGGAGGCGCACGGCCTGCTCCAGCGGCCCCTCATGGGTGCCGGCGCGCGTCATGACATCGAAGAGCAGGCTCATGTAGAGAGGCACGGCCGGGATGGCCGCCGAGGCCTGGGTGACGATGGACTTGTTGATGGAGACGTAGCAGCCCCCACCCAGGAACTTGGCCAGGGTCTCGTTCAGGCTGGCGCAGGTCACCTCCAGGTCTGCCTTGGCATGGCCGATGGTCCCGTGGCGGTAGATGGGCCAGGTCACCTCGGGGCCTAGGTAGGAGTAGGCCACCACCCGCGCGCCCGGGGCCAGCAGCCCGGCGGCCAGCAGGGCCTCCACCCAGCGCCGGAGGTCCGCTCCGCCCATCACGGCCACCGTGTCCGAGATCTCTTGAGGCGTGGCGACCTCCAGGGCGACCTCCTCCACCTCTTCGGTGTTCAGGTTGACGGTCTTGATCGGCAGCTGTCGGCCCACCGTCTTGAGCACCGACTGGTAGACCTGGCCGGTCTCCGGGTCCTGGCGTTTGGGCGCCGCCAGGCTGTAGACCAGGAGATCCACGGGCCCGAAGCCCTCGCGGAGCCGGTCCATGGTCTGCGCCAGCACCTCGTTGGAGAAGGCGTCGCCATTCAAGGTCTCGGCCTTCAGGCCGGCCGCCCGCGTCAGGCCGTGAAAGGCCCCGGTGTTGTACCAGCCGGCTGACGCCGTCCGGTCGCCCTTGGGCGGCCGCTCGAAGCAGACGCCCAGACTGGACATGCCGTAGCGGAAGGCGCCGGTCACGCGGGTGGCCAGGCCGTAGCCCGTGGAGGAGCCCAGAACCAGCAGGTTCCCGCCGCTCCAGGCGGCGGGATCCCGGCGGACCTGCGCCGCCTGCCGGCTCACCTGGACGGCGCAGCCTCCAGGATGGGCCGTGGTGCACACGAAGCCGCGGATTCGGGGCTGGACGACCTGCTCAGGCATGATGGGCCTCCACGGATGGGGCGGGAGATGCGGCGGCGGGCAGGTCCGGGGCGTCGTCGAGCGGGGGGCGGAAGAGCCCATCGGCTCCCACCGCGGTCACCACCGCGGGGGCCACCTGATCGGCGGATCGGGCCAGGATGGGGATCCGCCGCGCCGCTTCGGCGCTGAGGCCCGCCCCGCCCTGTTCGCGCGAGAGGGCAAACAGCGCCTCATAGGCCTCGAAGCAGCGTTCGGGGTCGAAGAGGGTCAGGGCCACCGTCTGCCGCGCACGGTAGACGGGGAGCCGCTCGGCCACCTCCAGGATGCCCGCCGCCAGGGCCTTGGGATCGCCGGCGCGGGTGATGACCCCCATCCCGGTCACGCGCACGATCTCCCGGGCTCCGGGGATGTCGGCGGTCACCAGGGGCGCGCCGCTGCGCACGGCCTCGATCTGCGTGGAGGGGAAGCAGTCGGAACGGCTGGGCAGGGCGAAGCAGTCGATCATCCCGTAGAAGTCGGCCAGGGACTGCGGCTCGGTCAGGAGGCCCAGGAAGGTGAAATGGTCGGCGAGGGCCTCCACCTCGGCCCGGTGGCGCTCGAAGAAGCCCTCATAGCTGATCTCCCGCACCCCGGCGAACACGAAGTGGGCATCGGGCCGCGCCGCCAGCACCTGGGGCACGGCCTGGAAGAGGAAGTCGAAGCCTTTCTCCTCCACGAAGCGCCCGGCGAAGCCCACCAGGAAGCGGTCCTCAAGGCCCAGCTCCCGGCGCCAGGCGGCGCAGGCCGCCACATCCGGAGGCGGCAGGTCCACAGGGGCGTAGATGAAGTGCAGCTTGTCCCACAAGGGCGAGAGCAGGCGGCTGGAAGCGGCGTAGTCGCGGGTCTGGGGGATGAGGCCGGTAGCCAGACGGCCGGCAGCGCCGGTCATCTGGTAGTAGAGCGCCTCCAGGGGCCTCTTGAGCGGCCCCGCGGGAAGGACGAGGTCGCCGTTGTGGGTGAGGAAGACGGAGGCTCCGGCCTGACGGGCCAGGGCCGTGGCGGGATAGACCTCGGGGAAGGGGATGTGGATGCTGACGGCATCGATGGCCTCCTCCCGCAACAGGCGCCGGAACCGCGGCAGGAGGCCGGGGGCGATGAGCGAGCGGCTGACGCTGAAGCGCGGCGGCACGCGATGCACCCTGACGCCGCCGATCTCCTCCTCCAGGGGCAGGTCCGGGTCATGCTGCACGGCCAGGGC
>Ga0073904_10004289_pt1 | contig 10619 bp, 10 predicted proteins | sample KloWWTrecipitate_FD_66668 | JGI IMG/M metagenome (GOLD analysis project Ga0073904, IMG submission 66668) | Active sludge microbial communities from Klosterneuburg, Austria, studying microevolution and ecology of nitrifiers - Klosterneuburg... | ecosystem: Engineered > WWTP > Aerobic digester >... | reverse complement strand
GCTGCAGGCGGCTGCGAACCTCCACCGCATGCGGACAAGGTCAGCACGGCCGCGAGGACCGCCGGAATCGTTCGAACTCGCATGCACGCCTCTTGGGTTCTAGCGCCGGGCCGGCACCCCTGGCCGAAGAATAGGAACAGGGCGTTACCGCAGGGTTACCGGGCCGGCGGTAGCCAAGGCCCTGCTCAGCACCTGCCGCTGCACCTGCACGTCGAGCGGATCTTGTAGCGCGCCAGCCGGGCGTCGAACAGTGCCTGCAACACCGTGTTGTCGACGTCGGCGAGCCCAGGGGCCAGTCGCAGCGCCAGCACCGGTACCTCGCCCCAGCACTCGTCGGGCAGCCCGACGACCCCGCTCTCGGCCGCGCCGGGAAAATCCACCAGCAGGTTCTCGATTTCCGCCAGGTACATGTTCCCGCCGCTCCGGCAGTCGCCGCTTTGGGCAGACTCGAACGCGTTGCAGCCGCAGCGCGGCGGATGTTGGAGCACCGTGGAGCAGCCGGTCACCAGTTTCCGGTCATGGCCGAACTGCGACGACGGAGAGATCCCGTTAGATCGCTCTTGACCGCCGGGAGCCAGCGCTTGAAAGCGTAGTGCGTATGCACTACACTTTCATGATGAAAACCGCTGTCATTCCTCAAGTGCGTGTCGATCCTGAGCTTCGCGCTGAACTCGATTCGGTGCTGTTGCCAGGCGAAACGCTGACCGATTTCGTCGAGGCTTCGGTTCGCAATGCCGTTGAGTTTCGGAGGGTGCAAACCGATTTTGCAACCCGTTGCAACGCCTCGTTGGCTCAGTACGAGCGCACAGGGATCTCCGTACCAGCAGACGTCGTCCTCTCCAAGCTCGAGGCCAAGGTCGCAGCACGGGTCAAACAGCTGCGGAAATGACGTTCAAGGTTGAGTTCACTCCCGAGGCAGAGGCGGATCTGAATCGACTGTTCGACTTCTTGCTCGATCGTGCCGAAACGGTTGAAGAGGCAATGCGCGCTGACGAGGCCCTCGAGCTCATTCGTTTGGTGGCCACCAGCCACCTCTCAACGACCCCCTATAGCTACCGGAAGGTAGGCGCTCGCCCGACGTTGCGCGAACTCATCGTTCCGTTCGGCGCTACTGGGTACGTCCTTCGCTTCGACATTCGCACCCCGGAACTGGTACTGGTGATCGGCGCACGTCACCAGCGCGAACAGGACTACCAGTAGCCTCATCCAAGCGTCAGCGATTCTTCAAGACCTGGCCGGCCAGAATGCCGCCCCTCGTGAGCGCCTCCTGCTGACCGTGAGCCTGAAACCCAGGATGCGCCACGAAGCCGACAGCCGGCGCGGGTGCTGCCAGCTTGACCGGTGGCCATCGTCGCCAAGCGGCACCGGCGCATCGTCGTTGGCCCCTCAACGCTGACTCAAGCGCGCACGCGCGCACCCGGGGCGATCGTCGACGGCGCCGCGTTCAGCGCTTCGATGGCCAGCCCGGCCGCAGCCTTGTAGCGGGCCATGAAGGCCTCGCGTTCGGCCGCGGGAATGACGGTCTCGATGTCGTCGAACACACCGCCGCAGCGCTCACAACAGCGCGCCCAGCGCAAGCCCAATTCTCGGTGCCGCCTCAGCGGAGGCCACGGTGAAGAGCAGGCTCATGGCGACGCCACCTGCGGTCTGGCCCGCCAATCTGGCGCTGGCCTGCATGCCCCCTGCTGCGCCGCTTCTTTCGGGCGCTGTCGAAAGGAGCATGTTGCGGTTGTTCGGAACCTGAAAGAGGCCGACCCCAGGCCACACAACATGGTGAGCGGCACCAGCGGCAGCAGGTCGCCTTCGAGCGGCCACAGCGCGGCGGCGGCGAGCCCGACGGCAAGACCGACGCCGCCTGCAGCACATACCCGGCCGGTCGCGACACGATTGGCAAGCCGGCCCGCCAGAGGGGAGGGGCCACGATGGCCACGGTCAACGGCCATGCGGTCATGTAAAGCCCGGTCGTCTGCGTGTCCCGGCCAAGGCCGTGCTGCAGATGAAACGGCAGCGCGAACAAGCCCATGGTGACGCCGGCAAAGCAACACATCGAGGCGATCACCGACGTGCGGAAGGAGTTGGCACGCAGCAGGTCGAGCGGGATCAAGGGCGTTTCGCTGCGCTTCTCCCGACGAACCAATATGGTCAGGCCGAGGGCCGCCGCGGCGAGCCGGACGGCGGCGATCGCCGGCGCGGTGATCAGCACTTCCGCGCCGACCACCAGTGACGCCAGGGCCCCGACATTCAGCGCCAGGCTGACGGCGTCGAGCCTGCGCGCCGAGCTGGTGCTGAGGAGCCACGAGGCGCAGCAACGCCATGCCGAGTGCCAGGATCGCCGCCGCCCCGAGACCCTGGAGGAAGCGTGCAGCGACCAGCCACGGCAGCGATGGAGAGAGTGCGCACAACACGGACGCGACTGTGAACACCGCGATAGCCACCGATGTCGAGCTGGCTCAGGTTCACGGCCGTGCCCGCTGCCGGCGGCACCAGGTCCACTCAGGCTGGTGCGGCGGCTCTGTAGCAGTTGTTGAAGACCACGCCGTAGAGGTCGTTGTAGTGGTCGTTCCACCAGGTCAGCACCTGGCCGTCGGCCGAGTGCGTGGTGACGTCGACAACGCCGGCAACATCGCCATAGGTTTGCTGCAGTCGGCTGAAGGTGCTACACACGCCGCTGGTGGTGGTGCAGGCAACCAGGGGTTCTGCGGCGCTGCGGCCGAAGTCAAGGGTGTAGGCCTGAGCAGAACTGCCCAGGGCGGCGCAGAGCAGGGTTGCGCTGGTGCTGAATGAAGGTTTCATGGTGCGGGTTTCTGGTGGTGAGGGCAGGGGCTGAAGGCAGAGGTGCCAAGCCGCGTGCTGAGGGCCAGCGGCATGGCCGGCAGTGTGTTTTTCCGCCCGCTGCGCGGCGTCACCCGAAGGAGCCATCGCCAGTGCCCGCGACGGGCCATGCGGGGGCTTCAGCCTGCCGTGGTCATCCGGCACACTTCATGGCACGGGCCCCGATGTCTGCCGCGAAAACACTGCCGCCACCCATGGACACCCTGCGCTTTCCCGCTGCCAAGATCCAGCCGCCCCGCCTGCGCCTGTCGCGCCTGCCGCGCACGCAGCTGGACGACGCCATCGCTCAGGCGCTGGCCACCCACCGCGTGGTGCTGCTGCAGGCCCCCGCGGGCTTCAGCAAGACCACCGCACTCGGTGCGCAGCTCACGCGGCTGGCCGCGGGCACGGCCAGCGCCTGGGTCTCGCTGGACGACGATGACGACGCCGAGCGCCTGTTTGCCTGCCTCGTGGCCGCGCTGGAGCCGCATGACCTGCCGTGGCGCACGGCGCCCGAGGCCTTGGTGGCGCTGGCGGGCAGTACGGACGCGGGCAGCACGAACAGCGGCACGAACGGCAGCGGCCTGAAGCGCGCCATGGCCGAGTTGCTGAACGCGCTGGCCGACAGCGATGTGCCACGCGGCGTGATCGTGCTCGACGACCTGCACCGCACCAGCGCGCGCAGCACTTTTGCGCTGCTGGACACACTGATCGAACGCTTGCCGCCGCGCTGGACGCTGTTGCTGGCCAGCCGTACGCCGCCGCCGCTGGCGCTGGCACGTTTGCGCGCCAGTGGCGACCTGGCTGAGTTCAACCAAGACGAATTGCGCTTCAGCCGCAGCGAGGCCCTGGCGCTGTTTGCGGGTGACGCCACAGCACAGACCGACAGCAGCGTCGCCGAGCTGGCGACGGAACGCGCCAGCGACCTCTTCGAGCGCACGGCCGGCTGGCCAGCCGGCCTGGGCCTGGCGCTGCTGGCGCTGCGCGGCCGCAGCGGTGCTGCTTCTGGGGGCCCAGCTTCCGGCGGCGCGGCCAGCGCCAAATCGGCGGCCGGCAGCGCCCGTCTCATCGACCGCCACCTTTTCGATTACCTGGCCGCCGAGGTGCTGGACGACCTGCCGGCGCCGCTGCACGACTTCTTGCTGCGGGTGGCGGTGCTGCGCGAGCTGACCGCCGGCCGCGCCGCCGCCGTCAGCGGTGACAGCCGCGCCGCCGAATGGTTGGACGAGATCGAACGGCGCGGCCTCTTCGCCACGGCGCTGGACGCGCAGGAGCGCACCCTGGTGCTGCACGATCTCTTCCGCGACGCGCTGCTGGCGCGCCAGGCGCTGCGCCTGCCGGGTGAAGCGCCCGATCTGCTGCGCCGTGCAGCGGCTGGCGAAGGCGATGCGCTGCGCCGCGTCGGCTACCTGGTGCGTGCCGGCGACTGGGCGCTGGCCGAAGACACACTCGATGCCGCAGCGCCCGAACTGCTGCTGCTTGGCGGCGGCGGCGAGGTGTTGCGTCTGGTGGAGCAGTTTCCCCTGGCACATCACAGCGCCAGGCTGTGCCGGCTGGCCGCCATCACTTGTGGCCTGCGCTGGCAGTGGATAGAGATGGCGCGCTGGGCCGAACAGGGCGTGCGGCTGGCCCAGGCCGCCGGGGACGTGCCAGAGCTGCAGCGTGTGCAGGCCATGCTGGCCCACGCGCTCTACCCGCTGGACCGCAATGTCGAGGTGGAAGAACTGGTCGAGGCGCTGCGCGGCGACGACGTGGCGCCCGAAGCGCGCCTGCTGGCGCTGATGGCCGACTGCTCCCAGTGTTACCGCCGCGGCCAGCACAAGCTGCTGACGGCGCGCTACGCCGAACTGCTGGGCCTGCTCGCCGGCCGCGACGAGCTGCTGCTGTGGTGGCTGTGCGTGCCGGTGACGAACTGGACCACCATCGCCGGCATGTCGGCCCTGATCGACCGCTACCTCGCCGCTGTGCTGCCGCGCATCGGCGAGCGGCCCTTGCCGATGCACGGCGAAACGCGCGTGCTGCGTGCCTTCCAGGCGCTCTGGGCGGGCCGCATCGAAGCCGCGCGGGCCGACCTGCGCGAAGCCGAAGCAGACATGAAGTGGCTGGCCGTGTCGGGTGAGCTGTCGTGGTCGGCGAACATGTTCCACATGTTTCTCGACGCCATGTGCGGCAACACCGGCGCGGTGCAGGCGCGGCTGGACGAGCGCATCGCCAGCTACGACGAGGCCCCGGAGGAACAGCGCCGCTTCTGGCGCCACCAGACGGCGATCTACGGCGTGCGCCTGAACGGCACCTTGGGCGGCGAACCGGTGGCGCTGCGCGGCTGGGCGGCCATGATCCGCGAGAACCCGCTGGAGGACGACACCGCCTGGAACCCACGCGCCTGGGCCGTGCGTGCACGCTATGCGGCGGCCACCGGGCGCTGGGAAGAGGCCGCCGAACAGTTCCAGCTGCTGCTGCCCAAGTTGCACGAGATGGACGTGATGGGCCAGCGCACCGATCTCACGCTGCGCGCCGGCCATGTGCTGCTGCGCCTGAAACGGCTGCCCGAGGCCGCTGCCGCGGTGGCGCCGGTGATGGACCGCCTGATCATCGAAGGTGTGCGCGGCCAGGCCCTCATGTGCGGCCCGGCGGTGCTGCAGGAACTGGCCGGCGCCCCCTGGGGCGGCCTGCTCAACCCCACGCAGTGCGAGGAACTGCAGGCAGCGGCCTTGCTCTCGGCCACGCTGCAACGACGCACGCCGGCTGCCGCGCCTGCCACGGGCGACGAGCTGCTCAGCCAGCGCGAGAGCGAGGTGCTGGAACGCATCGCCGCCGGCGACAGCAACAAGCTCATCGCGCGTGCGCTGGACATCAGCCCGCACACGGTGAAACGGCATGTCGCCAACATCCTCGACAAGCTGGGCCTGAGTTCACGCGGCCAGGCCGCCGCCTGGCGCAACGGCCGCTGATCGAACGCTGATCGACCGCTCATCCTCCCCTGCGGCGAGAGCGGCATGGCCCGTCGCCGTGGCCGCGATGGCCCGTTCGGGCGATGCCGCGTGGCCCCCTGGTGCGCAGACTGCGAAGCACGCCGGCAAGCCGCCGGCAGCCATCGCAACCGAAAGCCACCATGAACCACGACACCACCTTCCCCGGCCACACCCAGGCCGCCATTTCCGTCACCGCACCGGGCATGCCCTCGAAGGCACCGCGCTTCGACATGTACTGTGCGATCCACAAGGCGCTGCGCCAGTGCATGGCGCACACGCTGCACCGCATGGGCGCGTTGGATGCAAGCGAAGACGTCGAACGCAACGCTGTGCTTGACGACGTTGAGAGCCTGCTGGCCACGCTGCGCGGCCACCTGCAGCACGAAAACGACTTCGTGCACACCGCCATCGAGGCGCGCCAGCCGGGCGGCGCACGCCAGACCGCCGACGACCACGTCGAGCACCAGGAGGCCATCCGCAACCTCGAAGACGAGGTCTCTTCCCTGCGCCACGCGCACGACGAACATCGCCCGCAACTGGCGCTGAGTCTGTACCGCCACCTGGCCGCCTTCATCGGCGAGAACCTGATGCACATGCAGGTGGAGGAAACGCGCGGCAACACCACACTCTGGGCGCTGTACAGCGACGAAGAGCTGGTCGCCATTCACGACCGCCTGGTAGCCAGCATTGCGCCGGCCGAGATGGGCCATGCGGTGCGCTGGATGGCCGCGGCGCTGAGCGTGCCGGAACTGGTAGCCGTGTTCAGCGACATGCGCGGCAAAGCGCCGCCACCGGCCTTCGAGGCGATGCTGGGCGGCGCCCGCACGCAGCTGGACGAACGCCGTTGGGCGCAGCTGGCGCGCGCCCTGGGCCAGCCTCCCGTGCCCGGGCTGGTGACGGTCTGAGGCGCTGCCACGTTGGGCAGCTGTTTGCTGCTGCTCGGGTCACTCGTCGCCTGCAGCGGTGGCGGCAGCAGCCTCAGCCCGGGCGTCAGCCCCGGCGCGGGTGATGGCCCCCAGACGGTGGCCTTTGCTGACGGTTTCAGGGCCGTCGGCAGTTCCGACAGCACGGTCAGCCTGGGCTGGACGAAGCTGGCCGGGGCCAGCGGTTACACCGTGGAGCGCAAGCAGGACAACGGCGCCTGGACGGCGGTGGCCGTGCTGGACGCGCAGGCCCAGCACCACCTCGACGGCGGGCTGCAGCGCAACACGCGCTACAGCTACCGCGTGCGTGCCGACGGCACCTCGCAGCAGGCCGAAACCACCGCCGACACCGGCAAAGAGGCCGCGCTGGTCACGCCGCTGGGCGCGGCCACGGGCAGCGCGGTGGCGCAACCGCTTGGCGCCATTGGTGGCCGCCTGGTTTCGCCTGACGGGCGCATCAGCATCGAGGTGCCGGCCGGTGCGCTGGCCGCGGACACCGCCGTGCGCCTTCAACCCATCGCCAACACGGCGCCCGACGGCATCGCTGACGGCGTGCTGTTGCAAGTGGACGGCGGCTTGAGCAAGCCGCTGGCATTGACGGTCAGCTACGCCGAGGCCGTGGCACGTGATGCCGATGGCCTGGGCGTGGCGCTGCAACGCGCCGACGGCAGCTGGCTGGCCCTGCCAATGACGGCGCTGGACAAGGCCACGCGCACGCTGACCGTGGCGCTGGACGGCCGGCTGCACAGCGGTGCGCCCGCATCTGCACCTGCATCAATTCCGGCGCCTACGTCCGCACCAGCGGCCTTGGCCACAGCCAGCAGCTTGAGCAGCAGCGCGGCCAGCGTGACGCTGGACTTCCGCGTCGTGCTCTACCGCGACTTTTGCCTGTCGCCCCGCCAGGCCACGCTCAAGCTTGGCGAGAGCCAGGTTTTTGTGCCCTATGCCTACACACGCGGCGTCATCGGAACGGTGTGCGTAGCTGACGACGTTTATGGCTGCATACCCATGCCGCTGATTGGCGCCACGACCGTGCCCTTCGAGAACAGCAAGCCGGGTTATTCGCGACGCTGGTATGTGTTTGCGCAAGAAGGCGGTGAAGCAGCCAGCGGCACGGTGACCCCGCGCGCCACGCTGGGCGCCACCTACCGGGCGCCAGCGCGTGTGCCCGATGTCAACCCGGTGCTGGTCAGCTTCGTCAGCACGAACCAGCAAACTGGCCGCACCGTCACGGTGACCGCCAGCGTCACCGTCAAGGAACCGGTGTGGACCGGCATCGCGCGCGGCACGCTTTCGGCGGCGGGTGGCGGCCTGGCCTTCAGCCTGCCGATACAGGCGGTATGGGCCCCTGACCCGCAGGGCAATGACTCGCGCTTCACCGCGAACGGAACACAGGGTCTGGGCGTGATCGAGATCACCTGCACCGGCAGCGTGTCGCCGTCCAGCGCGGTGCTGCCGCCGGGTGCGCTGGTGATCGACCGCATCGTCAACCCGCCGCGTTACACGCTGGACGTGGGCAGCGTCTGGCGCAACACGCTCACCGGCAGCTGCCCGGGCCAGGGCAGCGGCAGCGTTGCCTTCGACGTGCCCGGGCGCTTGCTCGTGGAAGGCACGGTCGACGGCAACGGCAGCTCCATCACCGGCAACGCGGTGGTCAACGACATCGCCTGGGACTGGGCGCTGGGCTCACAACTTTGAACGGACTCATCCGCATGAAGATCTTCACCTCATTGCTCCTTGCGACGGCTGCTGCGACAGCTGCCTTCAGCGCCGGTGCGCAGGCGCAGGCCCCCGAGTCGGTGGCGGCGCTGCTCAAGGCCGTGCCCGAATTGCCCGCCAGCGCCGAGCAGGCCGCCACTTGGGTCGACAAGACCGGCCGCATCGTGCACCCCGCGCTGCTGCGGCTGCAGGCGGCCATTGCTCAGCATCAGCAGGCGATGCAGCGCATCGCGGCCGCGCAAGGCCGTACCAACGTCGACCAAGGACAGGTCGTCACCGACAACATGCTGCGCGGTCTAAAGGACGAGGGCATCGACGTGCAGCGTTTGCAGACAGACCCGGCCTACGCAAAACAGGTGCAGGACCGCATGCGCCGCATGACGCCGGCCGAGCAGATGGCGATGGCGCAACGCATGTCGCAGCCCTTGAACAACGACCGGCGCTTCGTCAACCAGGCCGCGGCAATGGAGAAGGACAAGCCGGCCGCACGCGCTGCGGCCGAGGCCGGCATGGTCTACGCCCAACAGCGGCTGCAGCGCTTCGAGCGCCACGGCGTGCTGTGGGTTGACACCGAAAATGCGGTGCAGCGTGTGCGTGCCCGCAAGCTGACGGTGGACGTTCCCAAGCCGGGCATGGAGTGGGACAACCCTGGCTGCGACAAACGCTGCCAAGCGCAGTGGGAGGCCTACGCCGCGAAGATGCTGCCCTTGATGATGGCGCGCGAGAGCGAAGTGCTGGCGCTGCGTCGCGACGCCGTGCAGCGCCAGCGTGCGGCCGTGGCGCCGGACATCGCTACCGCCGAGCGCCACCTGCAGGCGACCGAGTTCAGTCTGGCGTCCACGAGCCAGGTCAACCAGGGCTACATCGTCGGCTACGACAGCGCAGCGGTCGCCGAAATCCAGGGCCTGCTCGCCCGCACGGTCGAGGCCGTTCAGCGCGCGGCGGTGCTGCCGCACTGTGGCACTCAGGCCGTGTTGGTGCCGTTGGCGGTTTGCCGCTGAGGCTGCTGGTGCGGCCGCGAAGGATTGCAATGGGCTGGCCAGTCGGTACTTCAGGACCAACCACTGCGCCTTGGCGGGTGCGCAACGCGTCCACCGTGGCCCGTTGCCGCACGAGGCCGACGAGGCTGTCGCCGCATGCCAAGCAGCGACCACCTCACTGTCTGCTCTTCGGACACCAGATCGGCTGGCGCGCCGTCAGCAGAGGGTCAATACCGCGAGTCCAGGAGGGTCGACTGCACTCAAAGGCAGGCGACGCCGTGCCGGTTGACGTCCCACTTCCGATGGACCCGCCTGACTTCGGGCTGTTCCAGGCTCGACGGCCATTCGTTATGCTCGTTCGACCTTGCGCAGACACGGAGGCCCACCATGCCAATCCAAGGCCCGCCCCTGACATTCAGTCGACTGACCGATCCGTACCCCGGCACGGGACTTGTGGTCTCCAAAGGGGAGTACGAAAGCTTCCGGGCGGCACTGCGCGCAATGGAGATCAAGCTAAAGCACGACAAGCACACGCTGGGCCGATTCAGCCCAACCGCAGGCATCACGCTGCCGGCAGCTACCCCTGATTTGGCCACCTTGGCCGACGAGTTCTTTCACGCCTGGAATCACCTGCATGAACGCGGCAAGTACCTGGAGGCTGAAGCAGCCAGGTGGCACCGCGACATCTACCAGATGGCGGTGGACGTGTTCAAGAAGTCCGGCAAGGGCACCTCGGGCCTGCCTGACGGTTTCGAGCGGACATTCCATCAGCTGGAGGCCCTGAACTTCCTGGTGTCACCCTTGCACAAGCCGCGCTTTCTTGAGCGCATCGACAATGACTTATGGCTCTGGGCACTGGCCTGGAAGGCGGGCCTGCCGGGTGGCGGCTGAGTGGCCTGATTTTCTTCGGGCGCCAACGCTGGCCGACCTTGGCCGGCCGGGCCGATGCATCGAAGGTCAGGTTACTGGTTCGCTCCCGTACTCACACTAGCGCTGCACTGCAGCCTTCCCAAACTCAGGTCCGGCGGCCACTGATCGAACACGCCCCCCCACTGACCTCAACCCTCAAAACAAAAACCCCCTCACAACTTCACTGGCCCCTCGCTGCCCGGCAGCAGCACCTGCCCCGCCGCCTCGCGCGCCTGATGTTGCCGCGTGCGGTCGACGTAGTTGTCGGCGCGCGCCAGCTGGTCGCGGATCAGCGCGTTGTTCTG
>Ga0073904_10004288_pt1 | contig 10619 bp, 10 predicted proteins | sample KloWWTrecipitate_FD_66668 | JGI IMG/M metagenome (GOLD analysis project Ga0073904, IMG submission 66668) | Active sludge microbial communities from Klosterneuburg, Austria, studying microevolution and ecology of nitrifiers - Klosterneuburg... | ecosystem: Engineered > WWTP > Aerobic digester >... | reverse complement strand
TTTCGCCGCAGCTAAAGACGCCGGTTTCAACGGGGTGGAAGTGCTCTTTCCCTATGACGAAAGCGCGCAGGCCATGCGCGACCAGATCGTGATGAACGGCCTGACCTTCGTCTTGCAAAACACGCCCCCACCGAACTGGACCGGGGGCCAGCGCGGTTTTGCCGCCGTGCCGGGGCTGGAGGACCGGTTCGCCAAGGATTTCGACCGGGCGCTGCGCTTCGCCGATGTGCTGAAGCCGCAGGTCATTCATGTGATGGCGGGCACGACCGACCACCCCGAGGCCCGCGCGACCTTCGTGCGTAACCTGAAATGGGCCGCCGCCCGCGCACCCAAACGCCGCCTGACGATCGAGCCAATCAACCGGCACGACATGCCGGTCTATTGGCTGGCGGACTTCGACCTTGCCGCCGATATCCTTGACGAAGTCGGCGCAACGAACCTCGCGCTCCAGTTCGACGCCTATCACGCCCACCGGATCACCGGCGACGTGATGGCCACCTGGGCGCGCCATGGCCACCGCGCGACCCATGTCCAGATCGCTGGCTACCCCGGCCGCCACGAGCCCGCTGGCGGAGAGATCGACTATCCCGCCTTCTTTGCCCGACTCGACGCGGATGGCTATGCGGGCTGGGTGTCGGCCGAATATAACCCCGCCGGGCATACGTCGGACGGGCTCGGCTGGCTGACCCGCTGATCAGGCGCAGGCGGCGCCCGCACATCCCGCCCCTGCGGTTTCGACCTCCAGCGTTGAATGGCCGATGCCGAAACGTCTGGCCAGCATCGCCTTGACCCGCCTGACAGCCGTCGCGCCTTCTGTCCCGACCGGCAGCACCAGGTGGGCTTCCAGGGAGCTGCGCTTTTCGTCGATCTGCCAAAGGTGGATGTGATGCACATCCGCGACCCCTTCGGCCAGGATCGCGGCGCGCACTGCCCCTTCGTCTATGCCCACGGGTGCCCCCAGCATCAGGATGCGGATGACCGGGCCGATTTCGGTGAAACAATGCCATAAAATCCATAGCGAAATGGCGATGGTGATCAGCGGGTCGACAATCGTCCAGCCGAAATACCACACCAGCGCCCCACTGATCAGAACCGCAAGCGAGGTGCCCGCGTCCGACAGATTGTGCAAAAAGGCCGCGCGGATGTTCACACTGTCCCGGGCCAGCCGGAAGGTCAGAAGGGCGGTCAGCGAATTGATGACAAGGCCAACGGCCGCCAGGATCATCACGATGCCGCCCTCGACCGGGGGGGGCGCGAAGAGCCGCTCTGCCGCCGCATAGGCCAGCCAGACGCAGATCACGATCAGCGTCACATAATTCACCAGCGCAGCCACCACCTCTGCCCGGCCATAGCCGAACGACATCGTCGGATTGGCCGGGCGCCGGGCAATCCGACGTGCGACAAATGCGATGGCCAGCGCCAAAGCGTCCGACAGGTTGTGCAGCGCATCCGCGATCAGCGCGACAGACCCCGCCATGATCCCGCCCACGATCTGCGCCAGCGTCAAGGTCAGGTTCGTGCCGACCGCCGCCGCGACCTGCCAGTCGCCCTTGCCTTCGATCCCGTGGCTGTGGCCGTGATGGGCTTGGCCCTTCGCATGGTCATGGCCTGCGTGATCATGCCCTTCGGCATGGTCATGCTCATGGGTCTTATTTGACATATCCGCCGTCCGTTCTTCGCTTGCGACTCACCTGTGGGGAAATCTAATCTCTCTAGCGACTAGAGGTTCAAGGGAAATCCGCCATGTTTTCCATCGGCGATCTTTCGGCCCGTACCGGGGTCAAGGTGCCCACCATCCGGTACTACGAGCAGATGGGCCTGATCGGGCCAGAGGGGCGGACCGAGGGCAACCAGCGGCGCTATTCGCGCGACGGGCTGAACCGGCTCAGCTTCATCCGTCATGCCCGCGACCTCGGCCTGCCAGTTGAAGCGATCCGCCAGATGATCGGCCTGCATGGCGCTGCCGCCTGCGACAGCGCCCACCGCATCGCTGCCGACCATCTGGCCGACGTGCGCCGCCGCATCGCCGCACTCCGCCAGCTTGAAGCGGAACTGACCCGCATCGCCCATGCCTGTGACGGTGAAGGCGACAGTTGCCAGATCCTCAGCGCCTTTGCCGATCATGGCCTGTGCGAAGGCGATCACCCGTCGGCCTGACCGCCGTCAATGCGCCTCGGCCCAGTTCGCGCCCTGCCCCGCATCCACGGTCAGGGGCACATCAAGATGGACCGCCGGATGGGCCGCACCTTCCATCACATCCTTTGCCGCCGTGATCAGCGCCTCGACCGCGCTGTCCTCGACCTCGAACAGAAGTTCGTCATGGACCTGCAACAGCATGGTGGCTGGCAGATGGGCGATGGCCTTCGGCATGCGGATCATTGCGCGGCGGATCACATCCGCGGCTGCCCCCTGAATGGGCGCGTTGATCGCGGCGCGGCGGGCGAAGCCCGCAGTCGGGCCTTTGGAATTGATCTCGGGTGTATGGATCTTGCGGCCGAACAGCGTCTGGACGAAGCCGTTCGCCTTGGCGAAGGCCACGGTCTGATCCATATATTCCCGGATGCCGGGGAAACGCTGGAAATAGGTGTCGATGAAGGCCTGCGCCTCGGCCCGCGGGATGCGCAGGTTCCGCGCGAGGCCGAAGCCCGAAATCCCGTAGATCACCCCGAAATTGATCGCCTTCGCCCGGCGGCGGACCATCGGGTCCATGCCTTCGACCGGCACGCCGAACATCTGGCTCGCGGTCATCGCATGAATGTCGATGCCCTGCCGGAACGCCTCCTTCAGGGCCGGGATGTCGGCCACATGGGCCAGGATGCGCAGTTCGATCTGGCTGTAGTCGAGGCTGACAAGCCGCATCCCCGGCCCGGCCACGAATGCCTCGCGGATCTTGCGGCCTTCATCGCTGCGCACCGGGATGTTTTGCAGGTTCGGATCGGTCGAGGCCAGTCGCCCGGTATTTGCCCCGGCGATGGAATAGGAGGTATGCACCCGCCCCGTATCGGGATGCACATGGTCCTGAAGCGCGTCCGTATAGGTCGATTTCAGCTTGGACAGCTGCCGCCAGTCCAGCACCCGCGCCGCCAGATCGGACGGCAGCCCCAGATCAATATTGCCCGCAATATCTTCCAATACATCGGCGCCGGTCGCATAGGCCCCGGTCTTCCCCTTCTCGCCGCCCGGCACCTGGAACTTGTCAAACAGGATCTCGCCCAACTGCTTCGGCGAGCCCACATTGAAGGGCTGGCCCGCCAGCTCCTGTATCTCCGCCTCCAGCCCCGCCATCTTCTGCGCGAAGGCGTTCGACATGCGCGACAGCACCGACTTGTCGACCCGGATGCCCGCCATTTCCATATCGGCCAGCACCGGCACCAGGGGGCGTTCGAGCGTCTCATAGACCGTTGTCACCTGCGCCCGGTGCAGGTCGGGTTTGAACGCCTGCCACAGGCGCAGCGTCACATCCGCATCCTCGGCGGCATATTTCACCGCATCATCGACGGGAACCTGATCAAAGGTGCGCTGCGCCTTGCCGCTTCCCAGAAGTGATTTGATTTCAATGGGCTTGTGGCCCAGATAGCGCTCCGACAACCCGTCCATGCCGTGATTGTGCTGGCCCGAATACATCGCGTAGGACATCAGCATCGTATCGTCGAAAGGCCGCATGCGGATGTCGTGGCGGGCGAGGATCTTCCAGTCATACTTGACGTTCTGGCCGACCTTCAGGACCGCCTCATCCTCCAGCACCGGCTTCAGCGCCGCCAACACCTCATCCAGCGGCATCTGCCCTTCGGCCAGCTTCGCCGCTCCGAAAAGATCGCCTGACCCCAGCCGGTGGCCCACGGGAATGTAGCAGGCCTGCCCCGGCACGACCGACAGCGACAGACCCACCAGTTCGGCGCGCATCTCGTCGAGACTGGTGGTTTCCGTGTCGATCGCCAGATATCCCCGTTCGCGCGCCAGCGCGATCCAGCGGTCGAGCGCGGCCCGGTCGCGGACGCATTCATAGGCGGCATGATCGAAGGGCAGGACTTCGGGTTGCACCTTTGGCACATCGCTGTCTGCGACCGGCGCCGCAGCCTCGGCCGCGACCGGCGCTTCGATCTTCAGCGCATCGGCCACGCGCTTGGTGAGCGTGCGGAATTCCATCCGGGTGAGGAACTCCATCACCTCGCCCGCCTCCGGCGCTTTCACCTCCAAAGCCTCAAGCGCCACATCGACCGGCGCATTCACATCGAGCGTCACCAGCTTCTTGGAAATGCGGATCAGATCGGCATTCTCGACCAATGCCGCGCGGCGCTTGGGTTGGCTGATCTCGCCCGCCCGGGCCAACAGCGTTTCCAGATCGCCATATTCATTGATCAAAAGCGCGGCGGTCTTCAGCCCGATCCCCGGTGCGCCCGGCACGTTGTCGACCGAATCCCCGGCGAGCGACTGCACATCCACCACCTTTTCCGGCGGCACCCCGAATTTCTCGATCACCTCATCGCGGTCGATGCGGCGGTTCTTCATCGCGTCGAACATCACCACGCCATTGCCGACAAGCTGCATCAGATCCTTGTCGGAGGAGATGATCGTCACATCGCCCCCGGCTTCGGTCGCACGGCGCGACAACGTGGCGATGAGGTCGTCGGCCTCATACCCTTCCATCTCAAGGCAGGCGACGCCAAAGGCCCGCGTCGCTTCGCGGGTCAGGGGGAACTGCGGGCGCAGGTCTTCGGGCAATTCGGGCCGGTTGGCCTTGTATTTGTCATAGATGTCATCGCGGAAGGTCTTCGACGAATAATCGAAGATCACCGCGATATGGGTCGGCCCGTCCTTGCCCTTGTTGGCCAGGATCTGCCCCCAGAGCATGTTGCAAAAACCCGCCACCGCGCCGATCGGCAAACCGTCGGACTTGCGGGTCAGAGGCGGCAGCGCGTGATAGGCGCGGAAGATGAAGGCCGATCCGTCGATCAGATGCAGATGGCAGCCCTTGCCGAAACCCGTGCCCATGACTGCCCCTCCTGCCTGTGACGCGCCCTTTCTGCCACGTCTCGCCGCGCCCCGCCACCCGTCGCGGCGCACTCAGCCCCCCGCGAAGCGCCAGAGCGACAGGTCGACCGACCAGGTCGCGGGCGTCCAGAGGCCGAAGCGCACGCCCGCCGCGCGCAGCTGGCGGCCGACCCAGACATTGCAGGTGTTGAAAAGGTGAAACCGCTCGCGGCCCGCAAAGAAGGCGTCGGTCGGATAGAAGCCCGGCGCCTTGACCAGAACCGGCCGCCCGGTCGCGGGATCGGTGGCAAAACCCGCCTCGACCCCTTCAAGCAGCGCCTGATATTGCGCGTCGGTCAGGCGAAGCGCCCGGTAGGTCGGCAGGCTTTCCGGATCGAATGCCCCCCAGACATCGACCCGCATCACCGACCGGTCGCCCACCATCGCCCGCCAGACCACGCCGGGCGCGATATCACCCATCGTGCCGGTCGTCGTATAGAACTCCCGCGCGCCCCAGCCAACGATCAGGAGGGCGGCGTCCGGATCGTCGATGGGTACATCGCCCTCGGCAGCAAAGGCGAAGCGGCGGCGCAGGTCATCGTCGAGCGCCAGGACGAAATCATTGTGGATCGGTCCCGCCAACAGTCCGACGACCCGCCGCGCGCCGGCCTCGTCGGCTGCGACCGGCGTCAGCGGCCCGGCAATCAGCCCGCCCAGGATCGACGCAGCTAGGAAAAGCACCACCGGGCCGACGATCCCGGCCACCAGCCACAAAAGCCATTTCCGAAAACGCCTCACTGCCCGCTATCCCGCCTGACCGCAACCCTGGCGCAAAGGCCGGGGGCACTGCCCCCGGACCCCTGGAGTACTTCAGCCAAGATGAAAAGCGCATTCATCTTGGTGCAAATACTCTCGGGGGTGAATTGCCCCGCCAGGGGCAAGAGGGGGCAGACAGCCCCTTGCCTCACTCGCGCAGCTTTTCGATGAAATTCTCGTGGACATATTTCTTGTCGCAATAGCCGCATTCGACGACGCCCGTGTCATGTGGCACCGCCAGCCAGACGCGCGGATGGCCAAGCGCACCTTCGCCGCCGTCGCAGGCGATTTTCCAGACATTGATCACTTCGGTCTCGGGCGCCGGGATCGGCATGGTCAAACTCCGTCTCTTTCCTGTCCGGCCGGGCCGGAATTTCGTGCATCATAGTCAGGCGCGCGGCGGGGGCAAGGTCGGCCCCGCAGTTCAGCCCGCCAGCATCGGCCCAAGCGGGCGCCCGGCCAGAATATGCAGATGATAATGCGGCACTTCCTGATGGCCGTGGTCGCCCGCATTGGAAATCGTGCGGTAGCCCTTGCCCCCCGCCCCTGGCGTGAGCGCCAGCATCCGGCAGACCTCGGCCGCGGTGCGGTGCAGATCGGCGATCTCCTCAGGGGAGGCCTCCGTCGCGAAATGATCGAAATTCACATAAGCCCCTTTCGGGATCACCAGCACATGCACGGCCGCCTGCGGGCGGATGTCATGGAAGGCGAGCGTATGGGTGCTTTCGATCACCGTCTTGTTCGGGATCTCGCCGCGTAGGATGCGGGCAAAAATGTTCTGGTCGTCATAGGCATAGGGCATGTGTCACCTCAGTCAGCAAAAAGATGGTCGGTCGCGGCGATGTCGCGCGCCGTCTCGAACGGGATCGACAGAAAGGCGGCAAGGGCGCGGGCGTTATCCTCTGCACCTTGCGACTGGCGCATGTGGTGCAGGTGGCTGAAGTCCGCGTCGCGGATCCGGTCGCTTTCAAAGCGCACGTCGAACCGCACGGTCGGCAGAAGCGTCTGTAGCGTGGTTTCCGGCGTTGCCTGCCCTGCCAGCCCCACGCGCCTCGCATGGCCGATCAGGTAATCGTCGGAAAAATCGCACTGCACTTCCAGAAGCCGCACTTCGCAATGATCGGCATAAAAATCCCGGATCAGGTCGAAATCGGCGGTATCGAGGCAGATCACCAGCCGGTTCTGGCCGAAATGTTCGTAAAGCATCCGCAAAAGCGACCGCCGATGTCGGCCCCGCTTGGCCAGCGTCGTCTCAAACCCGCCCAGGGACGGCAGGGCGGTTGCCTCCTCGCTGAACAGATAATCGGCCGCGGGCAGGCCCGCCCGGTCGCGGATTGCGGCCGTCAGGCGTTTGGCCACATGCCACTTCTTGCAGGCGATCACATAGAGCGTGCGGTCATGACCGATGGAGCTTCCCGCCTCCCACATGCGGGGGGCGAAGCGGCGGCCAACGCGGCCACGACCGGTCAGGAAACCGTGCAGCGCCCGGCCTTCGTCGGTGACGGAGAAGGACAGGCCGGTCTGCCCGAAGAGATCGGACAACCGCGCCTTCAGCGCGCGCGCTTCGGCGCTGATCTTGCGGGCGAAGAAGAAATCCTGCCCGACCAGAAGATCATAGTGATCGTTATAGAAGGTCACAGGCATGCCATAGTCCGTGAACATCAGGAAGGTCATCGTGCGCGACCGGACTTCCGCCCCCGGCACCAGATGGCGCACGATCGTCTGAAAGAAGGTCTCGTCCGGGATCCAGGTGGTGCGGAAGAACCGGACAACATCAGGGCGCTTGTCGCAGAACTGCAAGACCGCCTCGACCGTCCTGCGGCGCAGGCACCACCACTGGCTGCCGATCATGATGCGCAGGTCTTGCGGGATCGCGCGTTTCAGCCCCAGCCAGCGTTGCAGCCAGAACGAGCGATAATAGAGCCATTTCTGTGTGCGTTCGTTGAAGAAATGCCGGTAGATCAGTCGTTCTTCCTGGATGCCGGTCTTGATCCAACCGCTTTCGTAAAAGTCGAAGCTCTCGATATAGTCAACATCGTCCTGATCGAGCCTTGCATGGATGAACTCCGCCGTCTTGACCGGCATGCAGTCGCCCGAAAGCATGTAGAAATGCGTGGCTTCGGGAAAGGCCTCCTCGGCGGCGCGCACCGCCAGAAGCGAGGCGGCCACAAGGCTCCATTCGCCCCAGCCGCATTTGATGCGCCGTTTGGCGAACGCCACCCGCGGGTTGGCGGCAAGGGCGGTGCGGATCTGGTTGTAGCTGGCGGCCCCGGCGCGCCGGTCGAAATGGATCGCGATAAAATCACCCGCCGAGGTGAATTTCTCGGCCTGGGCAATCACGCCCGCCGGATCCTTGTGGCACAGAAGAATGAACGCAATGCGCGCCATCGCCGACTACTCTTTGTGGTTTTTTGGCCAAGACATACTGTTAGCCCGATTTGCCATTGAAAAGACAGCATGTCTTTGTTTTGCATTACTGCATTGTTTGGTTTTTTGATATTGTTGCGCCTGACGCACGGAACGGAAGACGAGAATGGGATTTCCCGGAACCTGGATGACCGAAAGCGAAAGCCTGGTCTATCGTGTCGTCCCGAAGTGTGCCTGCTCCACCATCGGGCAGATCATGTTTTATTCCGATCATGCCCGCTTCTTTGACGGCGACATTCACGATTCCACATCTGGCCTGCACAAATGGGCGCAGGAGGCGAGCCAGCCCCTGATCGAAGCCAATGTGAAGGGGCACAAGAGTTACGCCTTCACCTGCGTGCGCAATCCCTATACCCGCATCCTGTCGTCCTTCTTCGACAAGATCGCGGGCATTCAACGCAACGGCAAACGCTATCGCGGCAATCTGGTGCCGATGCTGGCGCAGAAGTACGGGATCGAGGTCGGCACCCCCGACAACGGTTTCGAATTTGACCAGATCGCCAGTTTCCGCCGGTTTCTGCTGTTTGCGCGCGACACAATCCGCTGGCGCCGCCCGATGGAGCCGGACATCCACTGGTCGGCCATGTCGGGTCATATCTCCACCTTCATCGTGAATGGCGGGCGTTACGACCGCATTTTCTTCACCGAGAAGTTCAACGAAGGCATGCAGGGCGTACTCGATGCCGTGAAGACGCCGGTGCCGGTCGATCTGGCCGCCATCCCGAAGTTCAACGAAAGTGAAGGCCACGGGCCGAAACGGCTTCACCCGGTCGAGGCCTATTTCGACGATCTGTCGATGCATCTGATCTACGAAATCTACAAAAAGGATTTCGTCCTGTTCAAATATGACTTCGAAAATCCGGCCAACAAGATGCCATTGGGCGAGGTCGATCTGGACGAGGTTCACGCCAAGCTTGGCGACTGACCCACACGCGGGCAGCCCTCCAGATAGCCCAGCGCCGCCCGTTCGATCCGCCGCCGAACCGAGGCGAAGTCAGGCGGGCCACCGGCAATCGACGCCATCACGATTCCCCGCGTCATCGCGACGATATCCATGGCCGCCTCGCCCGGATCGGTGAAGCCGTGGCGGCCAAGACAGGCAATCATCGCTTCCTTGACCGCGCGCCGGCCTGCCATGACGTCCGGGTCGCGCGGCAGGCGTGCTTCTGCCTCTTCCAGAGCGGCGGTCAGGCGCGGTTCGGTTTCATAGGCGTGAACCGCCGCCGCCATCATCACCGGGATCGCCTCGGTCAGGGGCCGGGTCTGCATGGCGCGGCTGGCGGCCGCCAGGCGCCCGCTCATCGACAGGCGCAGACGGCGCACAAGTTCGGCCAGGATTGCCTCGCGCGACGGGAAATACTGATAGAGCGATCCGACCGAAACGCCCGCCAGTTCCGCCACACGGTTGGTGTTCACTGCCGCCAGACCATCCTGGCGCAAAATGCGAGTGGTCGCTTCAAGAATCGCTTCCACCGTCGCCTGACTGCGCGCCTGCGTCGGTTTTTTCCGTGGTTTCACAGTGCCTTGCACGCTCTCACCCGAATGCGAATGGATAATGTGAGTCTTTGCTCACATTATTGCCGGGGATGCAGAGCAAGCAAGAGGCAATCATGTTCGGCATGGAAGCAGACCGTTTTACGGGCAGAAAGATCCTGGTTGTCGGCGCGTTGAGCATGCTCGGGCCGTCGCTGGTTCATTGGCTGGTCGGCCGCGGCGCAGAGGTGCTGGTCACTGACCGCCGCCGATCCGCCCTCGCCGGTCTTGCCGCCTGGCTCGATGGGGCCGTGCAGATGCGCTCCGATGAGCCTGAGGATATTCCGCGATGGATCTGGTCCGATCATCCGGGGCTTGCCGGCGTGATCCTTGCTGATCCGCGCGACGGTGCGGCAAATCTTGCCATTGCGCAGCGGCTGATGCCACTTTTGGCCCGCAATCCGGCACCGTTCGTCGCAGCGCTTTGTTTTGCAGGCGCAAGGTTCGACCTTGCGCGCGGGCCGACGGTTGGCTTGACCCGGGGCATCCTTCACACGACCGCACGGCCCGACACCGCCTCCCGGCTCGCCCGGCGCTTTCTCGACGCGGTTCAGGCGGGCCAGCCCGAAGTGCGGCTGGGCCGCGCGGGCCTGTCCCCGCCGCCATGGTTCCGGCCTGCCGCCACCGGGCAGGAACCGGATACCGGCCCCATTCAGGACAGTGCGGAAAGCGCCGCCTTCGCCTCGCCCTCCAGCCAGGCACTCATCCGCCGATAGGGCACCGGGCCGTAGCTGATCCGCGCCACGCCAAGGCTTGCCAGAACCGGCGCGGGCGGGACATTCGGCAGCGCGATGATATTGACCGGCAGATCGACCGCCGCGCAAAGCCGCCCGATCAACTCCGGATCGGCCAGCCCCGGCGCAAAGAACCCG
>Ga0073904_10004286_pt1 | contig 10622 bp, 9 predicted proteins | sample KloWWTrecipitate_FD_66668 | JGI IMG/M metagenome (GOLD analysis project Ga0073904, IMG submission 66668) | Active sludge microbial communities from Klosterneuburg, Austria, studying microevolution and ecology of nitrifiers - Klosterneuburg... | ecosystem: Engineered > WWTP > Aerobic digester >... | reverse complement strand
TGAGTGCGCGGATACTGAAGGAGTAGGGCCGCATGCCGTCCGCTGCGGAGAGCAGGCCAAAGACGCGCACGATCGTGATTTGCCACATCGACAGCCTGTGTTGCCTCCCAGCCTTGAACGCGGCGTTCGAGGAATTCGGGAACGACATAGCTCTCGTCCTGTCCTCGCGGCGATTCGGCTCCCGTCACGGCACCTTCTGGGAGCAGACGACCGCTGGCTTCCGGCGCTTTGGAATCCCGCTCAATCTCTGGCTGGGCTTCGACCTGATATCGGTGCCGATCGTCGCCTATTTCGCGCGCTGGCTTTCGCTGGTCACTCGCCGAACTCCGTCACTGGCGACATTGCCCGAGCTGGCGCGGCGCCATAATGCGCGCCTCATCGAAACACCCGACGTCAATTCCGCCGAGACGCTTGCCGCCGTACGGGCTTGCGCTCCCGATTTCATCGTCGTGATGAATTTCGACCAGATCCTGCAGCCACCTCTCATTGCTCTGCCGAAGGTGGCTGCGTTGAACGTTCATCCGTCCATGCTTCCCAAGCTGCGCGGCCCCTGCCCCGTGCTGTGGGCACGAGCGAGGCAGGAGCGCATTTCAGGCGCCACGATTCACGCGATTGAAGATCGGACGATCGACACCGGCCGCGTCCTTGCCCAGGTCGAAGTGCCGATCGATGGCACGAGCTCGGTCGGTGAGCTGACGACGCAATTCTTTCTGGCCGGTGCACGCGCCCTGCCGACCGCACTGACGCGACTCGCGGCCGACAGGACAGCGGGACGACCGCAGCAGCTTTCGGACGGCCAGTACCTGGGATATCCGACAGCGCTGCAAATGAAGGAATTCCGACGCGCAGGGCTTCGCCTCTGCCGCCTGCGTCACGCCGCCCGCCTGATCCTGGCAGCTCTCGGCGTGACCCGCTGGAAGCCGTAGCTGGAGGTAACTAGCGGCGCTTGGGGAGCTTGGAACTCTCGGCCACGACGGCGCGGTCGACCACCGTGAACAGGTAGGCGTCGGGCGACAAGGTGCAGCCGCCGCGCACCAGATGGGCGAGCTGCGCGCCCTGCTCGCCATCGGGGATCATGACGCCTCGCACGCGCGCCGAATGCTCGGCGAGAAAGACGGCCAGCGCCTTGCGGGCTTCCGGGTTCATCGCATGCGCTTCGCGGCAGGTGATGTAGGCTGCCTGGTCGAAGTTGAGCGGCGGCATCGCCGCCTGCTGGGCCGATGCCGAGACGGCGACGACGCTTGCGACCGAGAGAGCGCCCAGAGCGAGGAGGAGCCTGGAGGTCATCTGGATCTCCCTTTACTTGCTGTTGCCGATGGCGGTGCCGCCGAGGTAGCCGACCGCGCCGCCGATCAGGCCGGCGCCGACCACCGCGCCGAAGCTGCCGCCCGTCGCGAGACCGATGCCGGTGCCGGCCGCGGCGCCGACGATGGCGCCGGTCTGCCCGTCCGACAGGTTGCTGGTGTTGCAACCGCCCAGGAAGCCCGCAGCCACGACCAGCGTCAGGATCTTCGTCTTCATCACACCTCTCCCCTTCACGTCGACGCCTCCGTCACGGAGGCGTCATGTCCACCTTCACCCAACCCTTATCAGGATTGAAGATGTTGATCACGCCGGCCTTCTGCGCCGTCTCCGGCCCCAGGTCCTGCTGATAGACCTCGCCCTTGTAGTCGACGATGAAGGTCATCACGCCGGTCACGCCGTAGCGCACCGGCCAGGCGATGGCGCCGAAGCCGCCGATCATGCGGCCGTTGACGATGTAGTCACGCGCACCGCCCGGAGCCGCCTGGCCCTGACCGTAGAGCAGGCGGAAATAGTAGCCGTAATGGCCGTCCGGCGCGTTGCCATCGGCCTGGGCGCGGGCGACCGCCGGCCCCAGCGGGCTCTGCGGCTCGCCCGGCTTCGTCTCCCAGTAGAGCCCGTCCTTGCGGCCAGGCGAGCTGAGAAGCCGCCGCGCATAGACCGGCGAGCCGGCCTTCATCGGATCCATCGCCGCGTAGTCGCGCTGGGCATCGACGATGGCCAGCATCGTCTGCACGACGGCAGCCTCGTCATGGCCGATCTGGCGCAGGCGCATCTCGCGCCAACCGGCGGCCGGATCGAAGCGCCATTCCGCGCCGTCCTTCACGATCGGGATCGGCAAGGTCCAGCCGGCCTTGCCGGCCATGATGGTCGCCTTGTCGCCGGAAACCTTGACATCGTGGTTCTCGTCCCACGCGGCGAGATAGGCCTTCCGGCGCTCCTGACGCTGTTCGGTGGTGATCGGGACGAACTCGCCCCATTGCGGACCCAGCAAGGCCCCCAGCGCCTTCTGGTCCCCCTTGCGGACCGCGTCGGTGAATGCGTTGGCGGCCGCCTCGGCCGTTGGGAAGCCCTGGAGCCTGGCTGCCTGCTGGGCGACCGCGCCGCTGGCCAGGCCCCCTGCAAGACCGGCGAAGACGGCCAGGGCCAGAAGACCGCGCCGGAACATCGTGCCGCTCATCGCCGTCCTCCTCCCCCGAACCTTTCACCGCCGCCGCCGCCGCCAAAGCTGCGGTTGCCCCAGGACTGGCTGCCGCGGTCGAAATCACGGCTGGCGCCGCTGCCGCCGCGGTTGATGTCGCCGAACGCACCCCGGTCGCCGGCGCCGCGATTCTCGAAGCTGCGATTCTCGGCCGGGCGGTTTTCGGCCGGACGGTTCTCCCCGGCCCGATTCTCGCCGGGGCGCTGCGTGTAGTTGCCACGCCCGTCGAGCTGGCCGCGGAACTGTTCGCGCTGTGCCGCCGAATCGGGGCGATGCTGGCCGAACTCCTGCCGCTCGGCCGGCGTGCGGTAGGGCACACCGTCGCGATGCGCCGGATCATGCGCCCACTGGCCGTTGCGATAGCGGTCGGCGTTGAAGTTGTTGGTGATGCTGGTCGCCCGATTGACGTTCACCGTCGTGTAGCTGTTGCCCCAGCCGCCGCCGCCGTAACCCCAATGCCAGCCGCCGAACATCGCCGCACCGGCGGCCACGCCCAGTCCGAACATCATGCCGGTCATCAGCGCCGCGCCGTAGTTGGGCGGCGGCGGATAATAAGGCGGCGGATACGCGGGATAAGGCCAAGCACCGTAGGCCCAGGCCGGATTGTAGTAGGGCACGTAGAGCAGCTCGGGATTGGCCGGCTCGATGACGATCGCTGTGGCGCCGCCGCTCGACTGCGTCGTCACCGTCTGCTGCGGGGTCGACTTCAGGTTGCCGGCAGCCTGTGCCTTGGCGCGCAGGCGCTGGACCGCCGTCGCGACGTCCTTTTGCTGGCCGATCATCGCGTCGCCGAGCTTCTGGGTCCAGTCGAGCTGGTTGCTCATCATCTGCAGCGTCTGCGGAAACGCGACGAGCGACTTCACGCTGACGTCCCAGCTCTTGTCCTTCACCGCAGCGACGGCAGCGTCGCCCTTGAGGTTCGGGTTGGCCTGCGACCAGCGCGCCGCCTCGACGACCTCCAGCGGATAGGTCGCCGCCATCAGGACCTGCGACAGCAGCGCGTCGGGATAGAGGGCGATGGGCGCCAGCATCTGGTCGAGCTGTTCGGTCGTGAACGGCTTGTTCGACTCCTGCGCGCGCAGTCCATGGAAGGGAGCGAGAGCGAGCACGGCCGTCGACAATGCAAGAAGTTTGCGTCGTTCCATGTGCGGCTCGTTCCTTCAAATTGCCAAAGAAGCGGATGGCGGCACACTACCGGCGGCGACCGTGTCCCGTCCAGCGCAGCACCTCGTCACAGGAGGCGCCCGCTACAGAAGGCGATACACCTCTTCCGGCTCGTCCCTGCCCTTCACGTGCCGCAGCTCCGGCTTCGGCAGTTCGCCCAGCACCTCGGGGTGCTTCATCGCCGCGATCGTGTCGCCGCTGACGAGGACGATCACGTCCTCGTCGGGGGCCATGAACTCCTTGCCCATCTGCTCGAAGCGCTGCGCCACGTTCACCGTGTCACCGACCACGGTGTAATTGACCCGGCCCGGCGCGCCGATGTTGCCGACGATCACCGGACCCGAATGGATGCCGACGCGCAGGCGGACCGCCGTCTTGCCGGCCGCGATACGCTGCAGATTGTCCTCGTGCACGACGCGGCCCATCTCGAGGGCCGCGTGGACGGCGTGGTCCGCATGGTCCTCCATCGACGACAGGCCGCCCCATACGGCCATCACACAGTCGCCGATATACTTGTCGATCACGCCCTGGTCGTTCTCGATGCAGCTGCCCAGCAGGGCGAAATGGTGGTTGAGCATGTCGGCCGTTTCCTGCTCCGGAAGTTCCTCGGCCTGCGGCGTGAATCCCACGATGTCGGTGAACATCACCGTGACGACCCGCCGGCGCGACGCCACCGCATCCTCGCCCAGTTCCATCAGCCCGAAGACGAGACGGCGCGGCACATAGGCGCCGAACCATTTCAGCGCGCCGCGCGCCTTGTCGAGACTGTGGCCGGCATCGTCGATCTCGCGCAGCCGCGACTTGCGGTGGAACGGCTCGTCGAACTTCAGCTGCTCGATCAGTTCGGCGGCCGACGTCAGGGTGCGGATGGAACGCGCCATGCTGAGCCCCATCACCAGGGCGAACAAGGCCGCCACGGCCAGGGTGATGCCGCCGACGATCGCCCCGTTCATCAGCCGGTCGAGGTCGCCGGTCGCGTCCTCGATCGGGAAGTACTGCCCGACCAGCCAGGGCTCCGGCCCGAAGCGCCGAAGCTCCCGATAGACGAAGACCCAGCGTCGCCCGCCCTCCTCGACGACATGCCCGAGCGAGCCCAGCGCCCGGTCGATCTGCGGCGACCGCACCGGCGTGTCCCAGATCTTCGCGAGGACGGGATCGTCCACCTCCTTGATCGTGGGCAGGGACCGCTTTTCCGAGAGGCCGAGCCCCTGGGGATCGATCAGCCGGCGCGCGGCCAGCACATGGTCGCGGCCGACGAGGATGAAATAGCGCCCGTCGCCCCCCTGCAGGGGATCGCCGATGAGATAGGAGAGATCGCCGACCGCCACCGTGGCGATCAGGCCGCCGATGAAGGCATTGTCGATGCGCCGCACCGGCGTCCGCACGTTGACCACCGGCTGCTTGATCGTCTCGCTCCAGAACAGGGCGCCCCAGAAGGTGTGCTGCGCCGTCTGGAGCTGGCGGAAGCGCTCCATGCCCTGCGGCTGGTCGACGAGCGAGAGCGTCTCGCGCTCGATCGTGCCGTCGGGTTCGCGCACGGCGCGGTGCAGCTTGAGGTCGAGCGTGGCGAAGCCAACCGCCGAGACGGCGGGCACCTGCTGCATCATCACGGCCAGCAGCTCACGCACGGCGACCGGCGATTCGATGTCGATGCGGCCGCTGGCGGCGAGGGCCGCGATCAGTTCGAGGTGCTCGCTCACCGGGTCGAGGCGGCTGCGGACCAGCGCCACCTGGGCGTCGACCACACGGGCCGCCCGGTCGACCAGCAGCCGCTCGGCAGTACCGGTCGCGCCGGCCAGCACGACGATGTAGGCGATGCCCGAGATCAGAGAGAGCGAGACGAAGGCGAGCGCCAGCGCGGCAACGAGGGGCAACCGCCAGTGGCGGCGCAGGGCGGCTTTTGCAGGGGCTGTTTGGGCAATCTGGCTCACGCGGCGTACATCATAGGATGTCCGCCGCGCGGAAGCGATGACCCGTCAGTTCAGGCGGCCGCGCGGATGGCCGACTTGTTGACCTTGTCGTCGACGTGGCTCTCGAACTGCTGGAAGTTCTTCTCGAAGCGCTGGGCGACGTCGCGCGCGGCGTTGTCGTAGGCCTTCTTGTCCTTCCAGGTGTTCTTCGGGTTCAACACCTCGCCCGGCACGTCCGGGCAGGCGGTCGGCACCTGCATGCCGAAGTGCGGATCGGTCGAGGAGGAAACCGAGGCCAGCGTGCCGTCGAGCGCGGCGCGCACCATCGCGCGCGTGTGGCGGATCGACATGCGCTCGCCGACGCCGAAGCCGCCGCCCGACCAGCCGGTGTTGACCAGCCAGCACTTCACGTTCTGGCGGGCCATCTTCTCGCCAAGCATCTTGGCGTAGACGGTCGGATGGCGCGGCATGAACGGCGCACCAAAGCACGTGGAGAAGGTCGCCTGCGGCTCGGTCACGCCCTTCTCGGTGCCGGCAACGCGCGCCGTATAGCCGGAGAGGAAGTGGTACATCGCCTGCTCCGGCGAGAGCCGCGAGATCGGCGGCAGCACGCCGAACGCGTCGGCCGTCAGCATCACGATGTTCTCGGGCGTACCGGCGATGCCGGTGGCCGAGGTGTTCGGGATGAAGTCGAGCGGATAGCAGGCGCGGGTATTCTCGGTGTGCGCACCGTCGTCGAGGTCGAGACGGCCCGTCACCGGATCGATCACGACGTTCTCCAGCACGGTCCCGAAGCGGCCGGTGGTCGCATAAATCTCCGGCTCGGCCTCGCGGCTAAGCTTGATGACCTTCGCGTAGCAGCCACCCTCGAAGTTGAACAGGCTGTCCTCGGCCCAGCCATGCTCGTCGTCGCCGATCAGCGTGCGCGTCGGATCGGCCGACAGCGTGGTCTTTCCGGTGCCCGACAGGCCGAAGAAGACGGCGACGTCGCCGTTCGGCCCCACGTTGGCGGAGGCATGCATCGGCAGGACGTTCTTGTCCGGCAACAGATAGTTCAGGATCGTGAACACCGACTTCTTGATCTCGCCGGCGTACCAAGTGCCGCAGATCGCCACGACGCGCTCGGTGAAGTTGACCAGGATCGCGCAATCTGAGGCCGTGCCGTCGAGCTTGGGGTCGGCCTGGAAGGCCGGCAGATTCAGGATGGTGAATTCCGGCTTGAAGCCCTCAAGTTCCTCCGGGGCGGGGCGCAGGAACATGTTGCGGGCGAAGAGATTGTGCCACGCCGTCTCGTTGACCACGCGCACACCGATGCGATGCGCGGGATCGGCGCCGGCCCAGCAGTCGCGCACGAAAAGGTCGCGGCGCTGCGCATAGGCGATCATGCGGTTGTAGAGCGCGCGATACTGGCCCGGCGTAATGGGCTTGTTGGTCTTGCCCCAGTCGATGCGGCCCTTGCTCTCGGAGTCCTCGACGATGAATTTGTCGTTGGGCGAGCGACCGGTATGGATGCCGGTCCGCACCACCAGCGCACCACCATCCGCCACAACGCCTTCATGCCGGCGAATCGATTCCTGATAAAGCGCGGGAACCTGGAGGTTCCAGTAGACATTGCTAAGGTTCTTGAGTCCGAGCGCTTCCAGTCCAAACTTGGGTACGATGAAGCCCGCCTGATGCACAGCGTTTCTCCTGCTTTCCGGCCGATCCGAATGGCTATGGTGTTTCCGCACTATGCGCTACTGGCAGGGCCGCGGGGAGGCAAGTCCCTTGCGACAAGTTAGTGTCGGTCAGCATGTGAATCGGCCTTCGCATCCGCGGAAAGAATGCTGCGACGCGAAACCCGCGGCGCTGGGGTGACGGAATCAGGGCATCGCGCGGGCCTTGCCCACCAGCGCGACCAGAACCTTGCGCGCCTCGGCAGCAGCTTGCAGCGGCACGTCGAATGCAAGCCGGGCCACGTTCCCTGCTCGCCGCAGGTCGATCCCTTCGGAATCGATCCCGGTCATCCGCCAGCCGTCGCCGGCCAGTCCCATCAACTTTGCGGCATAGAGCTGTACGGCATCGGCGTGATCGGCGTTCATGTGCTCGACGATGCCCGCCTCGGCTTCGGCAAGGCCCGGCGCCTGCCCGGGAACCAGTTCGTCCACGCCGATCCAGCGGATCTTGCCGAAGCCGCCGACCAGATGGGCCCGTTCCACCGCGATGCGATAGAAGCCGAAATCCTTGAATCCCGCATAGAGAGCGGCATCCGGATGCCGGGCCAGGAAGCGCGCCTTGAGCCGCTCGTCGGCGGTCCGCTCGGCCCGGCCGAGCACGGTCGCCCGCGGGCCCGTGAGCGGCTGGTCGAGCCCACCGGTCCCGTCGAACAGCAGCGAGACACGGTCGTCCGCCTTGATCGCCTTGGTATGTTCGGCCATATCGCTCAGCAGAAGGATGGGCGACAGGTCGTGATCGACGGCCACGAGAACCAGGGAGGCATAGGGCCAGGCGGCCGGTTCGCCGGGCAGGCTGGTGGCCAGGGAAACCCGGTCGAGGGTGCGCAAGAGGTCGCGCACGGTGCGGGGCATGTCGTCTTGGGTCATGTGATCAAAAAAGCCGCAATTGTTCGTTGAGTATGCGGGCCGGGAAGGCGGCGGCGACGGCCCGGACTATGATAGCATGTTAAGAAAGCCGTTGTCCGCTGCAGGAGAAGCCAAGCCGTGCGCAAGACCATCGCCCTCGTCGACGACGATCGCAACATCCTCACATCGGTGTCGATGCTGCTCGAAGCCGAAGGGTTTCAGATCAAGACATACAATGACGGTGCGTCGGCTCTGGAAGGGCTCAACCAGTCGCCCCCGGATCTCGGCATCTTCGATATCAAGATGCCCCGGATGGACGGGATGGAACTGCTGAACCGCATTCGCAAGACGCAGCAGTTCCCGGTCATCTTCCTCACCTCCAAGGACGAGGAGATCGACGAGGTGCTGGGCCTGCGCATGGGTGCGGACGATTTCATCCGCAAGCCGTTCTCGCAGCGCCTATTGCTGGAGCGCATCCGCGCCGTGCTGCGTCGGGCCGATGTCGGCGGCGCCAAGGGCGAAGCCGCTGCCGAGCGCATCGTGCGCGGCGAACTGGTCCTCGACCCGAGCCGCCACCAGTGCACCTGGAAGAGCAAGGAGGTGCACCTCACGGTCACCGAGTTCCTGCTCCTGAAGTCGCTCGCGGAGCGGCCCGGCCATGTGAAGAACCGCGACCAGCTCATGGACGCGGCCTACGGCGAGACGATCTACGTCGACGACCGCACCATCGACAGCCACATCAAGCGCGTCCGCCGCAAGTTCCGCGAGGTCGATGGCGAGTTCGAGCAGATCGAAACGCTGTATGGCATCGGATATCGATACCGCGACTCCTGATCCCGGCGCACGATCGCGCGGGCATCAGACTCCAGGTTCCCGGATCGCCGCGGCGCTCGGCCGCCTGCTTTCACGCGTGTCCCGCAAGGTGACCGGCGGGCCGGCGTCGGCCAATGCCGCCGAATCGCCGTCGCTGCTGCGCCGGCGACGCAGCGTCGGCCGCGGCTACTCGCCGCTCACGCGGCGCATCCTGCTGCTCAACCTCATCCCGGTCGCGCTGCTGACCCTCGGGGCGGTCTATCTCAGCGACTACGAGGAAGAGCTGATCGACACCGAGCTCGCCTCGCTGCTGGTGCAGGGCGAGATGGTGGCGGCCGGCATCGGCGAGGTCGCGGTGGTCGGCGGCGAAACCACGGTCAACCGAATGGACACCGAGGCGGCGCGCCAGCTGCTGACGCGGCTGGTGCGGCCGACCGGCGTGCGGGCACGGCTGTTCAGCGAGACCGGGGAGCTCCTGGCCGATTCGGCGATGCTGAACGAGCTGGGCCGGATCCACGTCGTGCCGCTGCCACCGCCGGAGACCCCCCTCGAGGCGGAATCCCACGTCAACATCGGCGAGCGCGTCAGCGACTGGATCGCCCGCCAGCTGTCGCGCGTCGACCACTATCCCGAATATGTCGACAAGCCGGTACCGACCCTTCGCGATTTTCCCGAAGCGGCCAGCGCCCTGCGCGGCTTCAACGCGTCGGCCGTGCGCAGCGCCGGCCAGGGGCGGCTGATGCTGAGCGCCGCGGTGCCGGTGCAGCGCTACAAGCAGGTGCTGGGCGCCCTCCTCCTGACGCGCGACAACCGCGCCATCGCCGCCTCGCTGCGCGAGGTCCGGTACGACATGCTGACCATCGCCGCCGCGGCGCTCGGCATCACCGTGCTGCTGTCGCTCTATCTCGCCGGCACCATCACCCAGCCGATCGTGCGGCTCGCGCGCGCCGCCGACGAGGTCCGGCTGGCGCGCGAGAGCCGGCCGGAAATTCCCGACCTCGGCAAGCGCGGCGACGAGATCGGCGACCTGAACGACGCGCTTCGCTCGATGACCGAGGCTCTCTGGCTGCGCATCAATACCATCGAGAGTTTCGCCGCCGATGTCGCGCACGAGCTCAAGAATCCGCTGACGTCGCTGCGCTCGGCCATCGAGATGGCGGGACATCCCCATCTCGACGCCGAACGCCGCGCCAAGCTGATGGGCATCGTCATGGACGACATCAACCGGCTCAACCGACTGATCTCCGACATCTCCGACGCCTCGCGGCTCGACGCAGAACTGATGCGCGGCGAGGTGCGGCCGGTCGACCTCGACAAGCTGCTGCGCGACATGGTCCGCCACTATGCGGTGACCGCCAACCAGAAGTCCGGTGTCGAGGTCGAGTTCCGGGTGGCCGCCAATCCGCCGTTCATGGCGCATGGTCACGACGGCCGCTACGGCCAGGTGTTCCGCAACGTCATCGACAATGCCCTGTCCTTCGCGCCCAAGGGTTCGCGCATCCTCGTCGAGCTGGGCCGCGAATCGCGCAACGGGCCGTTCGTCGTCACCATCGACGACGAAGGCCAGGGCATTCCCGAGGACAATCTCGAATCGATCTTCCAGCGCTTCTACTCGGAGCGGCCGACCGAGCATTTCGGCCAGCATTCCGGCCTCGGCCTGTCGATCTGCCG
>Ga0073904_10004283_pt1 | contig 10628 bp, 9 predicted proteins | sample KloWWTrecipitate_FD_66668 | JGI IMG/M metagenome (GOLD analysis project Ga0073904, IMG submission 66668) | Active sludge microbial communities from Klosterneuburg, Austria, studying microevolution and ecology of nitrifiers - Klosterneuburg... | ecosystem: Engineered > WWTP > Aerobic digester >... | reverse complement strand
AGTTGTTGGCAACCTGCCGTACAACATCTCCACGCCCATCCTGTTCCATCTGCTGCAGTTTGTGGACGTGATTGCCGACCAGCACTTCATGCTGCAAAAGGAAGTGATCGACCGCATGGTGGCGCAGCCCGCCACCGCCGACTACGGGCGCTTGTCCGTCATGCTGCAGTGGCGCTACGCCATGGAGAACGTGCTGTTTGTGCCGCCCGAGAGCTTTGACCCGCCCCCGCGCGTGGACAGCGCTGTGGTGCGCATGGTGCCGCACGAGGTGCCCGTGGCGCTCGATGAACGGCTGCTGGAAGAGCTGGTGCAGGTGGCCTTCAGCCAACGCCGCAAGCTGCTGCGCCACACCCTCGGACGCTGGTTGGAGGCCCGCGCCTTTGCAGGCAGCTTTGACGTGCAGCGGCGTGCCGAAGAGGTGCCGGTGCAGGAATACACCGCGCTGGCGGCCGGACTCTGAGTGCGGGAGGCTGGCGGCGATTCTCTCGGGTTCATGGGCGCGAGGGGCTGGCCATGTAGTCGACCGCGGCGCGGACTTCATCATCCGTCAGATGGCTGGCCCCGCCCCGCGCTGGCATGGAGCCCCGAACCCCCTTGAACCCCTCAATGGCGCGCTGGTAGAGCAAATTCTGGCCGCGCGCGGTGCGTTCGGCCCACTGCGCCTTGTCGCCGGGCTTGGGAGCGCCCGCGACACCGTCCGCGTGGCACAGCGCGCAGTATTTCCCATAGATTCTCTTGCCGGTGACCGAAGCGGGCGTGGCTGCAACCGATGCGGACGCAGACGCTGCAGCCTGTGGTGCCGCAGTCTGCACGGGCGTGTCTTGGTGCGTTGCAGAGCTCCGGGCGGGTATGGGCAAAGGTGCCGTAGACGCGGGCGGGGCCACCGCCGGTTCGGCAGTCCGGGTGTCGCTGCAGGCGTTCAGCAGCAGGGTCAGTGCCGTGAAGGCAGCGATCAGCCAAGGTGAGTTCGGCATACGAAGCGGTGTTGTGTCGGGGTTCATACGGTGATGCAGTCCATCGGATCACCAGGAAAGGCGTTGCAGACAGTGGTTTGGCAAGGCGAGCCATCGATGCCATGCTTTGGAAGGCAAAACCGTATCGGGTGCAGCCCTAGGGTACAGGATGCAAGGCCTTGCGCTGCGCACGGCCATGGCGGTTCAGCCTGGGCGCACAGCAGTGTGCTGAGGGATGGACCACGGAGGCAGGTCGTGGTCCTGCCACCGGCCACTGCGGGGCAGCCGCAGTGCCGCCATGGTCCACGCCAGCAGGCGCAGTGTCGCTCGCAGGGCAGGTGTGCAGGGCTGGGCAAACGCTGCATGCAGCACGGCCTGCTTGGCGCTGTTCAAGGCGGCCCGGTCCCGGGCATCCAGGGCGGCCTGCAGCCGGTCGAGGTGGCGCTGGACGCGCCGTGCTTCTGCGGGGCTGAGCGGCCCTGGGGCGCCAGAAGCTGGTTGAGACAGGTGGCGCGCCCAGGCACCGGGCCCCACCCCGGGGCCTGTGTCGTTCACGGTGCCTCCGGGCGAGCGGGCGACAGGGCATACCAGTTGACGCGTCTTGTCATCACCATCACAGCGGCCAGCACGGCGAACAGCGCCACCGCGCCCACCACCAGGGCGGTCTGCTCCAGTTGCAGCAGCACGTACAGCAGCCCATACAGCAAGGCAATGCCTGCGCCCAGCGGCAGCCCCCGGCGCATGCTGCCCAGCATGTGGCTGGCGTAGTAGGCCAGCAGTGCCACGCAAGCAGCTGCGGCGATGGCGTAGGCTGCGCCGAACGGCAGGTGTTCCGACAGGCTCACCAGCAGCAGAAAAAAGCTGCACAGCGCGCTGCCTACCAGCAGGTACTGCACCGGGTGCACGCGCAGCCGCAGCATCAGCTCGAACAGACCAACGGCAACAAAGGTCAGAGCGATGAACAGCACGCCATATTTGGTGGCACGGTCGGACAGTGAATACGGGTTGACCGGATCAACGAAGGCCACACTGAAACTGTCGGCGCATTCGCGGGCGTTGCCGGGCGGCGGCGCGTAGCCTACGCCGTCCTCGGTGACCGGGTGCTCGCACACGGGCTTGCCCTCGACGACGTCCTGCTGCGCGGTCGTTGCAAGCGAAGAAAGGCGCCACTGCGCCTGGAAGCCGTCGTCGCGCACCTCCCTCTCTGACGGAAGGAACCGCCCCGAAAACGAGGGATGGGGCCAGCCGCTGGTCATCTGCACCTCGGTGTAACTGCCGAGCGGAACGATGGTGACGCGCTCGGTGCCCACCAGTTCCAGGTCCAGCGCGATGGACAGGCCGTCGGGCCGGTCGCGCACTGCATCGGGCAGGCTGGCGTGCAGACCGCGGCTGTAGGTGGGGTGAAAGGTGCCGGGCTTGAGTGCCAGTGCTTGTTCTCCCAAGGTGAGCTGTGCCGTACGGATGCCGCGTGCATCCCCCACGGCCAGCATCAAGATGGGCGCACCGCATTGCATGCGCGAGTCCTTTACGGTAGTTTGCGGTCGGAGCACCGTCAGCGCCCCCCATTGCGCGGAGATCTGTGTCTTGAGCTTGTAGGTATTGACCTTGTGCACCCCCCGGGCGCGCTCCTCCATGTTGGCGGCTGTCTGGAGCTGCACTTTCTCCGGCAGTGCGGTGAGCAGGAACTCGCGTCGCTTCTCGACAGTGCGGCGCTCATCGCCTTTGCCGGTTTCCTGGTCCCAGCTCTCCACGCAGGCGCTGTGGATCAGTGGGCCCATCAGCGTTTGTGGGCCGGCCAGGCTGCTGGCGATGCTTTGGGCCGTGATGCGTCGGTAAAGCTGGCGGTCGTTGACCACGTCTTCGATCATTCCCAGGCCCAAAAGCAGCAGCAAGGTGATGGTGGCCAGCGCGGCCAGTTTGATGAACAGGGGGTGTTTCAAGGGGTCCTCCACGGTGAATATGGAGGCAGTTTCCCCGCGCGTGGTGAGGGCAGGATGAAGTTTGTGAGGTGAACGTGAAGTTGTGGTGCAGGGCTCCACCGCGCAGCGGCTCCATGCGGTTTTGCCTTCAAACGCACAACGTCGTTGGGTCGCCTTTGCCGAGCCAAGACATTGGCTGCGATGTACCGTCTGGCGATTCGGTTGAATGCAAAACCGTATCAGTGCGAAAAATCCAGTTCCACCCTCAGCCCTGGCTGGGTGTTGCGCACCTGCATGTGCCCGCCGTGCAGCGCCATCACCCGGCGCACAATGGCCAGCCCCAGGCCCGAGCCACTGCGCTCCCCGTTGGGCCGCGCGGTGCTAAAAAAGCGCTCGCCCAGGCGCGCAAGCGCGTAGTTGGGCACGCCCGGACCACTGTCTTGCACCGACACGCGGGCCCCGTCAAGCTCTACGTGCACCGAGCTGCCTGCCGGGGAGAAATCAATGGCGTTGTCCAACAGGTTGCTCAGCGCCAGTGTCACCAGCTCGGCCTCCCAGGCGCCGCGCGCGCCCTCGCCTGCCAAGCGAAGCACTACACCGCGCTGCGCCGCGCGGGTTTGCGCGTGACCGATGGCGGCACTCGCGCAGTCGTGCAGGGCCACGGGGTGCTGTGCATCGGCATGCTGGCGCTGTTCCAGTTTGCTCAGTTCGAGCAGGCGGTCGATCAGGCGCTGCAGGCGTTCGCTCTGGTCCACCACCTGCGTGGCAAAACGGGCGCGGTCGGTGAAGGGAAGGTCCTCTTGCAGAAGTTCGCCAGCGCCACGGATGGCCGCCACCGGGCTTTTGAGCTCGTGCGTGAGTGCGCGCACATAGGCCTGAATGTAGTGGTGGCCTTCCAGCCGCCCGCGCATGCGGTCCATGGCACGGGCCAGATCGCCCAGCTCGCCCGGTACCTGGGGCACTGCCAGGGCGGAAGTCACCGGGCTCGCTTCCTCGCCCAGGGCGGGGCCCTGCACGCTCAGGGCGTAGTCGCGCAGGCGGCGTACGTTCCAGACCATCCAGAGCGTCACGCCCACACCCACGGCGGCCGACAGCAGCAACAGCAGCAATCCGCCCATCAGTACCTTGCGCTCGGCACGGTCAATGAAGCGTTGCACCGTGTGTACCGGCTTGGCCACGGTGAGCACACCAATGGTGCGCCCCTGCGCCACCACCGGGGCCGCAACGTGCATCACCCCGCTGCGGTCGTCCTCGGGGTCTTGCCGCGTCATGCGTGCGCCATACTCGCCGCGCAGCGTGCGCGCCACGTCACGCCATTGCGAAAAATCCTGGCCCACCGCCTCGTGCCGCGAATCGAACACCACCGTGCCCTTGGCGTCGGTCACATAGATGCGGTAGTCCAGCGACTGCTTGGTGAAGCCCCAGATCGGCGCCTGCACCGGGCGCTGCGCATAGCGCTCTACCTGGCGTGCAAAGGCGCTGCGCTCGCCCCCTTGCTGCAGGCGCCCGGCGGCCAGGTCCTCGCCGGCCAGCTCGGCCAGCAGGTAGGCGGTGTCCACCATCATGTCCTCCATCACCTCGCGCACGCTGGGCTTGATCTCGGCGGTGAACACCCGCAGCACAAAAAAGGCCGCAATGCCGTTGATGAGGAAGAACGCGAACAGCAGGCGGATACCGAGGCGCATGGTTTCAAAAAATGATAGCTGCTTGCGCTTGCTGATAAAGGGCTAGGGCCTGTTTTGATCTTGGAATCAGCGGTGCAGGCGGACGCGGTAAACCGGCGATTGATCGGGATTCTGGCTTTGGGGCTCTCGTCCGCCAAAGACCAGGCTGCCTGTGGCGGCGTCCCATTGCATGGGCTGCAGGGTGTAGGGGTTGCGCAATTCCTGGGGTGCCTTGGCCAGCCAGGTGGGCATGTCTTCCGGCGCAATGCGTTGTGTGGCAGCGCGGTGCTGCAGGAGGATGAGGCGGCGGTAGCCGTCTATGTCGGCGATGCGCTGAGCGTACCCTTGGAAGCTAGGAACGGCGATACCCGCCATGCAAAGGCCTACGGCATTGCGCAAACGCTTCCAGGGCGTTTCGCAAGAATAGCCTTCGCTCCATTGCCGCAGGGCGTTGGAGAACGCAACCTCCAACTGGTGTGCGGGCAAGTCACTGACGGCCTGTACTTGCTCTAGATTGCGGATGGACAGATTGAGCGTTTGCTGGGGCAGGTAGGCCAGCACGCTTGCTCTCTCCGGCAATGGACGCCACCAGGCCGGATGCTCATCCCAGGGATTCGTGAAAAAGCCAAGGCGCTTGGTGTCTTTCAGTGAATAGAAAATGCTGGCCACAAATTGTTTTTCACCCTCAAGGGCAGAGTGCAGCGATACCGGTGGTGCGGCGAGCAGTTCTTCGAGGGGCTTCAATACCTCCGCCGACATCTGCGGCGTCAGATGCGCGCTCGCATCGCTGAGCCAGCGCAGTTCACGGTACTGCATGGCCAGCGCGACCAAGGAAGCGATCAGATTGTTGGAGCTGTGGGCCAGGCGGCTGCGCAGTTGCACCGCTTGGCGGGCGATGTCCACGGCCCGCTGCGGCTGTCCGCGTGTCCATTCCAACGATGCCTGGGCCAGCCAGAGTTCGTGGGCGCGTGCCAGGCGCGCATACGGAGGGAATTCGGCCAGCAGGTAGAACGGTGCGGGATTGTTGAACTGCCTGGCGCTGGCCGCTGCAGCCAAGCGCTGCAACTGCGTTTGGTTTGCTTGTACCTGCGCATCGATTTCTGCCCGGTGCTTGCCATACCAGTCGAAGCAATTCGACTCCGTTGCCGGGCAGCGCAGCCGCATCGGAAGTACGCCGTCGCCGCTGCTTTCCACCGGGATGGACGGCGGCATGCCGTCCTCTGCATCGCCATGCGCCTCCACCCAGCGCCTGCGCTCGATCTCGCGCGCCAGGCGCTGGCGGCCCAGGGCGATTGCACCGGCAACGGCGTCGCCCTGGAGGGGGGCGTCCAGCCCCAAGAGGATGACATAGCCGTTGTCCTCCAGCGCCTGCTCGGTGGGCGGGGTGTAGCGCAGGGCCTGCTGTGCGGCTTCGCTCAAGGGGTCATCCCGCCAGTTGGCGGCGATCAGCACGCCCAGGCCGATGGCAGCCAAGGCCCCTGTGACCAAGGCCGTCCAGCCCAGGGCTTTGAGGATGTGGCGGAGGTGGGTCATATTAAAAATGATAGCTGCTTGCGATTGCTGAATAAGCGCTGGAGGCCAATTTGGCTTCAAACATCCAGGCTGTACCCCATGCCCCGGTGGGTGCGGATGTAGTCGCGCGTGGGGTCGAGTTCGCGCAGTTTGGCGCGCAGGGTTTTGATGTGGGTGTCCACGGTGCGGTCCTGGCTGTCGCTGTCGTCGCCCCAGGCGGCGGCGAACAGGGCTTCGCGGGTGTGGATGCGCCCTGCGCCGGCCAGCAGTTGGGCCAGCAGCAGGTATTCGCGCCGCGTCAGTGCCAGCGCCTGCCCGCGCAGCAGGATGCGTTGTCCGGATTCGTCGTGCTCCAGCCCCTGGCCCGTGGGTGCGCTGTGGGCCGTGCGCGGCAACTGGCTGCGGCGCAGCAGCGCTTTGGCGCGGGCGGCCAGTTCGCGCGGGCTGAAGGGTTTGGGCAGGTAGTCGTCGGCGCCCAGTTCCAGGCCCAGCACGCGGTCGATTTCTTCGCCCTGGGCGCTGAGCATGAGCACGGGCGTTTGCGCTGCGGTGCGCAGGCCCGTGGGCGCATGGCGCAGTTCGCGCAGCAGATCCAGGCCGCTGCCGTCGGGCAGGCCGACGTCGAGCACCAGCAGGTCAAAGGCCTGCAATTGCAGTTGGCGCCGCGCGTCCTGCAGCAGCAGGCTGTGCAGCACCTGCAGGCCCTCGCGCTCCAGACAGTAGGCCGCGGTGCGGGCGATGGCGGGGTCGTCTTCGAGCAGCAGCAGGCGGTGTGCCATGGCGATTCAAGCCCCGACGAGCACCGGAAACAGCTTGCCCAGGCCCACTGCCATCACTTCCACGGCCAGCGCAGCCAGGATCAGGCCCATGAGTCGGGTCATCACATTGATGCCCGTCTTGCCCAGAACGCGCGCAATCGGCTCCGCCAGCGAGAAACACAGCGCTGTGGCTGCGGCAATCACCACGCCATAACCCACCAGTGCGGCGTGCTGCCAGAAGGTCTGGGCACGGTCGGCATAAATAACCACCGTGGACATGGTGGCGGGCCCGGTCAGCAGCGGAATGGTCAGTGGCACCACGGCAATGCTGGCACCGGCGGCGGCCTTTTCTGCGCCTTCCTCCAGCTCATGCGTGTGGGGCTTGGCCTCGGCAGGCTGTGCGCTGAGCATGTTCATCGCGCTGATGAGCAGCAGCATGCCGCCGCCCACCTGAAAGCTCTGCAGCGAAATACTGAAAAAATCCAGGATCTGTAGGCCCAGCAGCGCGCAGGCGGCAATCACGCAAAAAGCACTGAACGCCGAGGTGCGTATGGTGCGCCGGCGCTGCTCTTCGGAAAAGCCCTGTGTGTAATGGATGAAAAACGGCACGATGGCCAGCGGGTTGACGATGGCCAGCAGCGTAATCAGGGGCTTGAGATCCATCTGGGTGCTTTCGGGTGCTCGGGGCCTGATGCTAGCGCAGTGCTGCCACGTGTCGAGTCAGGGTGGCGCTCTTCGCTTTTGCTACAGGCTGGGTGGGATTAGATACAGGACGCACCCTGAAACCAAACGGGATTGTGGCGATGCCCCTAACGGAGACAGTTCTCAAAAAAGACTCCAGGGTTGATCTGTACAGTTCCCTGCGGTAGTTCGGCTTCGTGGGGCATTCCGATCTGCACTACCCCAGACCCGCGATGGTTATGCAGATCATCCCCGGTGTCTCGCTTTTATAGCGCTAAACGCTATGTTTTAGATAGCAACCGGGCGGCGTCCCTGGCAAAGTACGTCAGCACGCCGTCGGCGCCTGCGCGCTTGAAGGCGAGCAGGCTCTCCAGCATCACGGCGTCGTGGTCGAGCCAGCCGTTTTGTGCGGCGGCCTTGAGCATGGCGTATTCGCCCGACACCTGGTAGGCGAAGGTGGGCACGCGGAACTCGTCCTTCACGCGGCGCACGATATCAAGGTAAGGCATGCCGGGCTTGACCATCACCATGTCGGCGCCTTCGGCGATGTCGATGGCCACTTCGCGCAGCGCCTCGTCGCTGTTGCCGGGGTCCATCTGGTAGACCTTCTTGTTGCTCTTGCCCAGGTTGGCGGCCGAGCCCACGGCATCGCGGAACGGCCCGTAGAAGGCGCTGGCGTACTTGGCGCTGTAGGCCATGATGCGGGTATGCACATGGCGGTGTCCTTCCAGCGCCTCGCGGATGGCGCCAATGCGCCCGTCCATCATGTCGCTGGGGGCGACAATGTCCACGCCCGCCTCAGCCTGGGTCAGCGCCTGGCCCACCAGCACTTCCACGGTTTCATCGTTCAGGATGTAGCCGGTGTCGTCGAGCAGGCCATCCTGGCCGTGACTGGTGAACGGGTCGAGGGCCACATCGGTCATCACGCCGAGATCGGGAAACTCTTTTTTGAGCGCACGCACCACTCGCGGCACCAGACCGCCGGGGTTCAGGGCCTCCTTGCCGTCGGGCGTCTTGAGGCTTGCGTCGATCACCGGAAACAGCGCCATCACCGGGATGCCGAGCTTTACGCAGTCTTCGGCCACGCCCATCAGCAGGTCCAGGCTCAGGCGTTCGACGCCGGGCATGGAGCCCACGGCCTCGCGTCGGCCCGTGCCATCGAGCACGAAGACCGGGTAGATCAGGTCGTTGGCCGTCACCTGGTGCTCGCGCACGAGGTTGCGGGTGAAGGTGTCGCGGCGCAGGCGGCGCGGGCGGTTGGCTGGAAAAGGGGAGGGGCTGGAGAGATGCATGGGGAAAATTGTGCACGATTGCACAGAGACAGGGCGCGCGCCTGTTGTAGCCAGACACGCGCAGTGCTAGATTAACACCGGGCAGCCCCGCTGCCCCCCGCTTTTTCCTCCCTGAGCGGGGCCCGGCGGCTTTAGCGCCAACGGGCTTTCCTGGCCCGGCAGGCTCTGCCGGGCTTTTTTTTGGTGTGCCGTGCAGGGCACACTCCGCACCGACGTCAGGGGTACAGGCCGCGCATTTCACGGGCGTGCAGGATGCGCTGGCAGGCCACGATGAAGGTGGCGGTGCGCAGGCTCACCTTGTGCTCCTGGGCCACCTGCCAGACGCCGGCGAAGGCCTCTTGCATGATGCGGACCAGGCGGGCGTTGATCTCGTCCTCGCTCCAGAAGAAGCTGGAGAAGTCCTGCACCCACTCAAAGTAGCTCACGGTCACGCCGCCGGCGTTGGCAATCACGTCGGGCAGCACCAGAACGCCCTTGTCGTGCAGGATGTCGTCGGCCTCGGTTGTGGTGGGGCCGTTCGCGCCCTCGATCACCATCCTGGCCTTGATCCTGCCCGCGTTGTCCTTGGTGATCTGGCCTTCCAGCGCCGCAGGGATGAGTATTTCGCAGTCCACCGCCCAGAAGTCGTCGTTGGCCAGCACTTCAGCGCCGGCAAAGCCGCCCACACCGCCGCGCGCCTTCACATGGGCCAGCAGGGCGGGCACATCCAGCCCGCTGGCGTTGTAAATGGTGCCGGTGTGGTCCTGCACGGCCACCACCTTGGCACCGGCTTCGGCAAACAGCTTGCCTGCGGTCCCGCCCACGTTGCCAAAGCCTTGCACGGCCAGGCGCGCGCCTTCGATTGGCATGCCGGTGAGCCTGGCGGCCTCTACGCCCACCGTGAACACGCCGCGGCCCGTGGCCTCGACACGGCCCAGCGAGCCACCCAGATCGACCGGCTTGCCGGTGACCACGCCGGTGGCGGTGGCGCCCGTGTTCATCGAATACGTGTCCATCATCCAGGCCATGATCTGGCCGTTGGTGTTCACGTCGGGCGCAGGGATGTCCTTGGACGGGCCGATGAGCAGGCCGATCTCGCTGGTGTAGCGGCGCGTGAGGCGCTCCAACTCACCCATCGAGAGCTTCTTGGGATCGACACGGATGCCGCCCTTGGCACCGCCATAGGGCACGTTGACGGCCGCGTTCTTCACCGACATCCAGGCCGACAGGGCCATCACTTCGGACAGCGTCACGTCCTGGTGGAAGCGAACACCGCCTTTGCCCGGGCCGCGGCTCAGGTTGTGCTGCACGCGGTAGCCCTCAAAGTGGGCGATGGTGCCGTTGTCCATCTCGATCGGCACATCCACGATCAGGATGCGCTTGGGGCGCTTGAGCGTTTCCACCCAGCGGGCCAGGCTGCCCAGGTAGGGGGTGACCCGGTCCACCTGTTGCAGGTAGTTGCCCCAGGGGCCGAGGTGGTTGGCGTCGAGGTACGACGGCAGGGTGTGGGTGGTGGCGATGCTGCCGGGCGTTCCGGTGGGATGCGACATGGCGGAGGTTCCTTGTGGGATAAGTTCAAGCTGGCAAGCTTATGCCTGCGCCGCTCACCTGTCCAAGGCCGGAGTGTTACAGGACTATGCAGTCAATGCATAAACTGCAAGATCCCATGCCCCCGTGCTTGCCACATTTTTCGCATGGTGCCGCCGCTCCATAAAGTGCAGCAGCGGCGTTGCGAGGGCCTTGGGATGAAGCACCGCGCTCACTCCACCTTGAAATCTGCCAGCAGTGGGTCGCCCGGTGGGTAGCGCAGCTCCAGGTTGCGCAGCACCTCGCGCAGCACCGTGGCAATCATCAGGTTGCGGTGCGTCTT
>Ga0073904_10004280_pt1 | contig 10631 bp, 10 predicted proteins | sample KloWWTrecipitate_FD_66668 | JGI IMG/M metagenome (GOLD analysis project Ga0073904, IMG submission 66668) | Active sludge microbial communities from Klosterneuburg, Austria, studying microevolution and ecology of nitrifiers - Klosterneuburg... | ecosystem: Engineered > WWTP > Aerobic digester >... | reverse complement strand
AGCACACCGGCCATCACCGCGCTGGCTCGCGAGAGGTTGAATAGCCGAAGAACCCCCGCCAGGATCACTGTCTTGCCGAAGACAACGAGTAGCACCAGCCCGGCGACTGCCCACGGATGATCGGCGACAAGCCGCAGATCGAGCAGCATGCCGATCGAGACGAAGAAGAGCGTCGCGAAGGCATCGCGCAACGGGGTGATATCCACCAGCACCTGATGCGAGAAGTCGGATTCGGACACGATCAGGCCGGCCAGGAAGGCGCCAAGGGCGATCGAGAGGCCGGCCCATTCGGTCACCAACGCCGCGCCGAGCGCGATCACGATGATCGAGAGCACGAACAGCTCGCGCGACTTCGTCCGCTCGACCAGCTCCAGCAGGATCGGAACGAGGCGCAAGCCCAGGATCAGCACCGCCGCCAGCACTGCGACCGCGACTCCGACCGATCGGCCGATGACGGCCAGAACATTGCCGTCTCCACTGCTGGCCAGGATCGGCAGCGTGATGAGGATCGGGACGAGAGCGAGATCCTGGAAAATGGCGACACCGCCGGTCGCCCGCCCGTGGCGCGTCTCCATCTCGCCGCGAAGCAGCAGCATCTTGAGCGCGACGGCCGAAGACCCGAGCGCGACGACCATGCCAAACACGGCCGCGGCCTTCCCCGACCAGCCCAGTGTCAGCGCGACCGCCGCTCCGGCAGTCAGGGTCAGCACAATCTGGAGCGCGCCTGCGCCAAGGGCAATCCGCCGGATGCGGAGCAGCTCGCGCAGCGAGAACTCGGCCCCCAGCGAGAACATCAGGAAGGCGACGCCCAGCTCGGCGAGCGTCTGGACGATTTCGGAGTTGAGGTCAACCCCCGGCGTCGACGGCGAAATCAGGATTCCGGCAACCAGATAGCCGAGAATGACTGGCACGCGTAAGCGCCGCGCGACGACTCCGCCAGCGAATGCCGCCGTCAGGGCCATGCCGATCGTGGAGACAAGCTGCGGGTGATCCAATCGGTGTCCCGTCGGTGCTGGTCAACAATCGGGCGCCGCCGGACGGCGCCTCTCCTCAGTCGTTCAGCCCGGTGGCTGGCTGTGCCGGCCGCTGATCTGATCGGCCCGAATGACGATCAGCACGCGCGGATCGGCTGAGAGCGACTCGACATAGCGCCCGGCAGCATCGCCTATGTAGCGCGCAGCGATCTGCCGTAGCTCGGCCCGCGCCGCGGCATCATCGTGGATGAGGCTGGCCAGACCGCGCACCCCGACGTAGGCGTAACCGTTCCCCGGATCGGTGACAACAACCGTCACGCGGCCATCGCGCGCGATATGCCGCGCCTTGACCGACGCGGCCGGCGCAATCATGCGCACCTCATCGTCCACGAGCCTGAACCACATGACTGTCGACTGCGGGCTGCCGTCGGCGCCCAGCGTCGTCAGCACCGCGAAGGCCGGCCGCTCCAGCAGCTCGCGATCCTCGTTCGTGTAGCTCGTCATTCGACGCTCCCCCCGGTCGCGACGCCCGGCGTCATGGCCCGCGGCCCCACCCGGACCTCGAATGGCGCGCAGGACGCAGGTTCATGATAGCCGGGATCGACCATCAGCGGCATTTCACGACCGGCACAGACATTGCGACGGTTACTCAGGAATATTGTCAGCGCGCCCCGAGTCGGGGCGTTCAGCATGAGGAACGCAGATGATGACGATGAATGCGAACCAGCGGCGAGCATGGTCCGACCGGCTCAATGCCGAGCTGCGTGAGACGCTGGAGTCGCTCCAGCGGATCGAGCAGGAGATCCCGGCGCTCTCGCGTGACGAGGATGAAGAGGGCGGGGTGCCGGCCAATCATCTGGCCGACGAAGCCAGCAACGTCTACGAGTTGGAGCGATTGGCAACGATTCGCGCAGGTCTCACCGACCGCGAGTATTCGATTCGCGATGCGCAGACGCGCCTGGCGAACGGGGTGTACGGCATTTGCCAACGCTGCGGCAAGCAGATCGACCCCGGCCGGCTGGAGGCGCTGCCCTGGGCGCTCTATTGCATCGAGTGCCAGGAGATCGTCGATCGGGAAGTGGACTAGACCGGCCTGCCACCGTATCCGCAGATCGAGCCGGCATAGGGCGGGACGGCCGGCGGCGCGCGCCGCACCGCGCAGTTCGCTGGCTACGGCATGTCTCTGCAACCGGTGCTTTCCACAGACAGAAGGGCGGCCGGACTGGGGAGAGTCCGGCCGCGAGGAAAGGGGTGGGATGGGGTGGGTGGGTATCAGGATCGGCGGCCGAAAAACTTCCGGCCATCGCGCCGGCCATGCGTTGCCAGGTCTTGTCGGCGCGCTTTGACCAGCACATCCAGCGTCATCGGGTCATTCATCATGCTCTCCTGCTTCATTGCATCACGCCGCATACGGCGTTGGTCGGGCCGCCACATCGCGGCTACCGAGGCGGCTTTCCTGCACGCCTCACCGACTGTGATGACAGTCTAGAGCGCGGCCAGCGCGGGCGCATCGGCGCTTCGGCCTGTTCCGCGCCTGTCCAATGGTTCAGGAGCGCAACCGCCAGATGGGCAATTGGGGCTGGGATGTTGTTATCGGCAGTAACGCTCGGCGAGCCGAACCACCTCGGCGCGCTCGTCGGGGCCAAACCAGGGTGGGTCGCCGGCCTCGGCGTTGTCGCGTAGATGTTCGCGGCTAGTCGTCGCCGGGATCGCGACCGTCACACGCGGGTCGCTCAGGGTCCACTTCAGCAGCACCTGCGACCAGGTCCGACACCCGAACCGGACGAACGGCGCCAGCGCCGCGGCCGGCGGCGCGTTGCGAACGAGGCTGCCTTCGCCGAATGGACGCATGACGATCACACCGATACCCCGCTCGGCCGCCAGCGGCAGGATCTCGCGCTCGGCCACGCGATCGAGCGGGTTCAGCGGGATCTGGACGGTGTCAACGTCTTCCGACCGGAGGACGTCGGCCAGCTCTGAAAACGCCGAATGCTGGTAGTGAGTAACGCCAAGCGCGGCAATTTGCCCGGCGTCCTTCATACGCTGGAAGACCGGCAGTAGCTCTCGCCATCGGACGAGGTTGTGGACCTGATAGACATCGACACGGCCCTCGAAGTAGTGCAGGGCGCGATCGATCTGGGAATGACCCTCCACGTCGTCCCACGTCCAGACCTTCGTTGCGACGATCGCCCGCGAACGCCGGCCGGTGAGCGCAGCGCCAAGGACTCGCTCGGCTTCGCCATACATCGGCGAAGAATCGAAGAAGCGCACGGACAGATCGAGCGCCTCGCTCACGACGCCCACGCGGTCAGCCTGCTCTTCCTTGCCGTAGACATCGAACGTCCGCCAGGTGCCCATCCCGACCACCGGAACCCGCAGGCCAGTAAGGCCGAGCTCGCGCCACTCCATCAGCGCAACCCCACGGGCTCATCCGGCCCGCCGAGCAACAGGTCGGCCAACTCGACGAGGGTGTGGACGCGGATGTCCGGATCGAACCCCAGCGGGTCGAGCGGCAGGCCGTGGCGATCGACCCAGCAGACGGTCAGGCCGGCCGCCTTGGCGCCGGCCACATCGAACCCATTCGTCGTGACGAACAGCACCTCGTTCGGCCGGGCCATGAAGCGGTCGGCAGCGACTGCGTACAGATGGCGGTCTGGTTTGAACACCTGGACCATCTCGCTGGTCAGCACATCATCGAAGACGCCGGCAAGGCCATTGCGCGCGATCAGCGGGTCGAGCATGTCGTGTGTTGCGTTCGACAGGACGGCGATGCGGTCGCCAGATTCGTCGAGACGTCTGAGCGCCGGGGCAGCATCGGGAAAGGCCGGCAGCTCGATCCAGCCACGCATCAGCCGGCCTCGCTGGGTGGGGTCGATCGAGAGTCCGAAGATGGTGGTTGTGTAATCCAGCGCGTCCGACGTGATCTGGCCCCAGTCGCTATACCGGTCCAGCACCGTGCGCAAGGTGGCGTACTCCAGCTGCTTGACCCGCCACATCCGCGAGAACGCCGCCGGGTCGGGAGCGACGGCGGCGCAGATACCCTCTAGCGCGCCAAGATCGAAGATCGTGCCATAGGCATCGAAGACAATTGCCTCGAACCCGCCGAACCGTGTCGATGTCATTCCGACCTTTTCCTGTCCGTCGCTGGCGACAACACATCATACTGTTGCACGATCGATCGGCGGCCCCGGCAGACTCGCGCAACGACCACGGCTGGCTCATGCTCATGTACGCTCAAAGGTCTAACGTATTTGTTCGCGTCGTGCTATCGTCGCCGCCACGTCAGCGGAGAGCGCCAGATGTTCCCGGCCGCCTGCGACGAGTGCTGGCGCGAGACGATGGCGTCGTTTCAGCCGGGTGGCAACACGCCCGCCTACTGTTCCGACTGCTTCGCCAATCGCCGTCAGCAGCCCTCCCACTCACGCTACCAGCCGTAACCAGGCAGCCAACAGTCGGATCAGCGGGGCCGGTTCGCCGGCCCCGCTTCTCGTTCGTTCGCCGGGCTCAGACGCGTGACTGCTTGGCCAGAGTCGGCGTCACACCGGCGCACTGATCCTCGAAACGCGCCAGAATGAACAGCAGCGACGACAGCCGGTTCAGATAGGCCAGCAGCTGCTCGTTCTCCACTTCGCCATCGTGAATCAGCCGCACTGCCAGCCGCTCGGATCGCCGGACGATGGTCCGCGCAACATCCAGCGCCGCGCCCCCTTGTGAGTCTCCCGGCAGGATGAAGTGTGGCGGCAGCGGCACGTCGGCTTCCAGCGCGTCCGTCTCGGCCTCGATCCGCAGGACATGCTCGGCAGTGACGTGGTAGCGCTTCTGGTGCACCTCGGGAGTAAACGCCAGCTCGGCCATCATCAGATAGAGATCGCGCTGGACGTCGATGAGAATCGACTGCGTGCGCTCGGAGCTTGCCAGCGAGCGGGCGAAGCCAATCGACGACGTCGCTTCATCGATTGCGCCCAGCGTCTCCGGTCGCGGAGCGTACTTGGGAACGCGCCCGCCGAGCAGGTCGGTATATCCCTTATCTCCACCGCGGGTGTAGAACGGCACATGGCCCTCCATTTCCTCGTTGCCAGTATCCACGAACCGTACCGGCGGTGGGCGCGGCGCGCAACCCGGCCAGAAAAGGGGGAGAGCCCGCCAGGTGCGCGACTGGCGAGCTCTCAAGGGGTCCGATCCCGATTACACGCGGGACCGACGTGTGGGGGTAGGGGGTGGTTGGTTGTCAGCGTTTATTAACGCTGAACCTACTATCTACCCTGATGCTGAACCTCGCATGACCCGAACCTGAAATCTGGCTGAATTATTCTGGCAGCGTTAGCGATGCGATCGCTGCTCGTATACTTGGCTGGTTCGCGCCGCCGGCGGCGGCGACCAGATGCCCGCGAGACATCCGCTCCAAGCAGAGACGACAACACTATGAGCGCACCCGGACACCCCCACGAGCCGCCGGCCGGAGACCAGCCAATGGCCGCGCCACCATCGCCAGAGCAGCCACGACCAGGCCACCGACAATCGCCAAGAGGCGCAATCAGGGCGATTATTCTGTTTGTCGCCCTCAGTGTGCTGCTGTTCACCTTCTCAGGTGGGATGCTCTTCCAGCGCTTCGTCGTCAGCCCGCCCAGCGGCGGGGCCAGCGCGGCGCCGAACGCCCAGGCAGGCGGCCCCGATGCGATCAACCAGGCCTGGCAGCTGATCCAGGACAAGTACGTCGACCAGAAAGCGGTCGATGCCAACCAGATGACCGAGGCCGCGATCTCGGCGATGCTCGCAACGCTCCACGACGAGGGCCACACCCGCTATCTGACCGCCGAGGAGAGCCAGGCGCAGACAGAATCGCTCTCTGGCGAGTACGTCGGCGTCGGCATTCAGGTCGAGCAACGCACCGAGGGGATCGTGGTCGTCGCGCCGATCGATGGTTCGCCAGCGATGGAGGCCGGCGTTCGCCCCGGCGATATCCTGGTCTCGGTCGATGGACAGGATGTCTCGACCCGCACGGTGGACGACGTGGTCAAGATCATCCGTGGACCAGAAGGATCGAAGATCACGCTCGAATTCCGCCGTGCCGGCGAGGCGAATCCGCTCAGCTTCACGCTGACGCGGCGCAAGATCGAGGTGTCACCAGTCGCCTGGGTGATGCTGGACGATCACATCGCGCTGATCCGACTGTCGCAATTCTCGACTGGCGCCGGGGACGACATCATCAAGGCGCTGGATGCGGCGAAGAAACAGGGCGCAGAACGGGTGGTCCTCGATCTCCGCAATAATCCTGGCGGTTATGTCAACGAAGCGATCAAGGTTGCGTCGACCTTCGTCCCCGAGGGGTCCACGATCTTCGTCAGCCAGTTCCGCGACGGCAGCCGGCAGGAGCACAAGGCCGAGCCCCAGGCAGCGAACATCGGCGACCTTCCGCTGATCGTGTTGATCAATCAGGGGTCAGCATCGTCGTCGGAGATCACCGCCGGCGCGATTCGGGCGAACACGCCAAACGCGACGCTGATCGGTGAGCGAACATTCGGCACCGGCACTGTTCTGAGCACGTTCGAGCTGGATAACGGTGGCACGATCCTGCTCGGCACCGAGCTCTGGCTGACGCCGGACGGCAGGATGATCCGCGACCACGGCATCCGGCCAGATGTCCAGGTCGGGCTGCGGGATGGACAGTATCCGTTCATTCCCGTCAACAACGCCGGCCCACTGCCGGACAACCTGAACGATTTCCAGCTCGAATGGGCAATCGACGTCCTTCGAAACACTAGCGCGACGACCCCCTAGCCGACTGCTGGCGGGGCTAGCCGCGCCAGATCGGCGCGAACAATGCGGGATCAGAGACGCCTTCCAACCGGTTCGACCGCCGTAGCATTCACCGCGGCGGCGGCCGGCATCCTTGTCGCCGGCCTCTGGGCCGGCCTCGCTCAGCTCGGGCTCGCGACCTACCCACCCTTTGACCTCGCCGACCTGCTGATCCGCGCATCCCCCGGCGGCCTGGCAACCTGGGCAATAGAGACATTCGGCCACACAGCCAAGCGTCTCCTGTTGGCCGGCGGTGTTCTGCTCTGGGTAGCGGCCTGGCCGGCGCTGACGCTCGCGGTCGGGCGGGACCGCGAACGTCCAGGGATGATTACCGCCGCCATATCGTTCGCCGCGGGGTTCGGGCTGGCATGGTGGGATGGCGCCCAGGGTGGGCAGCTCGCGTGGCTGGTCATCACGCTCGGGCTGCCGGCCGCGCTCGGCGGGCTACTTCTCGATCGCTGGCTCGCGGGCCTCAAGGCGCTGGACGCCGAGCGGGCACGGGAGGCAAGCGACCACTGGATCGACCAGCCGGGAGACTACGGCCGCCGCGAGCTACTGGGCCGTATAGCGCTGCTGACTCTGGGGCTCGGCCTCGGCGGTGTTGCCATCGGCCGCGCGCTGAGTTGGCTCAGCGGGCCAGAAACGCCGACGGAAGCCGGCGAGCCGCTGGCAGCCGTAGCCGCCAGCCCCGAACCATCCGTCGCGACGCCGGCCACCAGCGGCTTCATCGCGCCCGACGGCGTGCCGCCGCGCTACACCGATAACGCCGCGTTCTACAGGGTTGATATCTCCACCCGCGCCCCGAACATCAACCAGGATAGCTGGTCGCTGACCATCGCCGGGCAGGTCGATCGCGAGGTCGTCCTTGCCTGGCAGGACCTGCTGGCTATGCCGGCTGTCACGCAGGACGGCACGTTGATGTGCATCTCTTTTACGTACGACAGCGGGCTCATCTCCACGACCCACTGGACCGGTGTGCCGTTGCGCGATGTCCTCCAGCGCGCCGGCATCGGCGATGGGGTTGCCCGCCTCGTCTGTCACGGCGCGGGTGGCTATTCCGACTCAATCCCGCTGGCGAAGGCTCTCGACCCGCGAACAATCCTGGCCTACGGGATGGATGGCACGACGCTGCCGCGCAACCACGGCTTCCCCTGCCGGCTCTACATCCCCGACCTCTACGGCGAAAAGAACGTCAAGTGGCTGGAGAGGATCGAGCTGATCGACGCCGACTATCGAGGCTACTGGCAGGAGCGTGGCTGGACGAACGACGCGACGATCCAGATCATCTCGACGATCGAGACACCGCGCGGGACAGTCACCCCGGGAGCAGACGGCATCGTGCCGCTGGGCGGAATCGCCTTCGCTGGCTCGCGAGGCATCCGGCTCGTCGAGGTGCAGATTGACGATGGACCATGGCAGCCGGCCGAGATCGAGCCATATCAGCCGGAGCTCGTCTGGCAGCGCTGGCGCTACGACTGGCGGCCAGCCGCCGGCCGCTACCGCGTGACAGCCCGCGCGACCGATGGAACCGGGGCGCTGCAGATCGCAGCAGAAACAGACCCGCACCCGGATGGGATGACTGGCTATCAGACGGTGCGGCTGGAAGTCGCCTGATCCGGCTCGCGCCAGCGCGCCCGGCGCGTCGTCAGCAACCGCGTTACCAACGCCTCGTACTCCTTCGCCCGCCCCCGGCGGCGCTTCGGCTCGTCCCAGTGGACGCCCTTCTCGTAGTTGCAGGCGGCATGGGCCAGCCCGAGGTTGAGCAGGTCGTTCGCCCCGCCGGCCGTTCGCGGGACGATGTGCTCGATCGTCGCCCCCGCGCCGGTCTGCGCATCGAATCGCAGCGGCCCGTTGCAGATCAGGCACTTGCCGATCCAGTCGCCCTCGACCAGGCGAAATGTGCGATCGGTCTCGGCGACAGCGCGCATGATCTCGGCGCGAGATGGCATCGGCGGGGGTTGCTCCAGACTTCCGTGATAGGCTAGCGATGCGCCGCACTCGGGGAGCCGACGTGGCCCAGATTCAATCACGAAATGCAGGGTATGGACGATGACTGACACCAGCGGGCCGCTCGACGGCATCCGCGTGCTGGACCTCTCGCGGGTGCTGGCCGGGCCGTATTGCACGATGGTTCTCGGCGACCTCGGGGCCGACGTGATCAAGGTCGAGCAGCCAGGCAAGGGGGATGACACACGCGCCTGGGGTCCGCCCTGGGCAGGCGGCGAGGCCGCCTACTACCTGTCGGTCAACCGCAACAAGCGCAGCATCACGCTCGATATCAAGAGCGAGCAGGGCAAGCAGATCATCCGCGACCTGGCTCGTGAGAGCGATATCGTCGTCGAGAACTTCAAGCGCGGGACATTCGAGCGGTTGGGGATCGGCTACGACGACCTTCGCAAGGACAACCCCGGCCTGATCTGGGCGAACGTCAGTGGCTACGGTCCGACCGGCCCGCTGGCCGACAAGCCGGGCTACGACTTCATCGCCCAGGGCGAGGCCGGGATCATGGCGATCACCGGCGAGCCGGATGGCGAGCCGATGAAGGTCGGCGTCGCGATCGTCGACATCACCACTGGCCTGTTCACTGCCGTCGGTGTGCTGGCTGCGCTGCAGGCGCGCCAGACGACCGGCGCCGGCCAGCGCGTGGACGCGTCGCTGTTCACCTCGGCAGTCGCCTGGCTGGCCAACGTCGGCGAGAATCATCTCGTCTCTGGCAATCCGGCCAAGCGGTATGGCAACGCCCACGCCAACATCGTCCCCTATCAGACGTTCCGCGCCCGCGATCAGCACATGACCCTCGGGGTCGGCAACGACCGCCAGTTCCAGGCGCTCTGCGCAATCCTCGGCCGGCCCGAGCTCGGCGGCGACGAACGCTACGTGACGAATTCGGCCCGCGTCGCCAACCGCGACGAGCTGGTCTCCATCCTGCAGGAGCGATTGCTGACGAAGGACGCCGACGACTGGATCGCCGCCTGCGACGCAGCCAACATCCCCAGCGGCAAGATCAACACGATCGAGCAGGTCTTCGCACACCCGCAAACACTGGCCCGCGATATGCTGGTCGAGGTCGAGCACCCGACGGCTGGACTGCTGAAGCTGGCCGGCATCCCGTTTGCATTGTCGGAAACTCCCGCGAAGATCCGGCTGGCCCCACCGACGCTTGGCCAGCACACCGACGAGGTGCTCCGCGAGCGCCTTGCCTACGACCAGAGCACGATCGACCAGCTCCATAGAGACGGGATCGTCTGATGACCAGCGACCAGGAGCCGACCCAGCAGCCCGACGAGCCGGCCGCCGAAGAGCAGCATCCCACGCCAGCGGCGCCGTCGGCCTCACGCGAGGTAATCCTCGAGAGCATCAGTATCGACCTGCTCAACGCCGGCATTGTCATGCCAGCCGCCGAGTTCGTCGCGTCCGTCCGGCTCGCGGCCGGCTACCGCGTCAATCCGCGTGAGATCGCGGTGGCGCTTTCCCACCTGCGCCAGGCCGGACGCGAGATCGACCCCGAGCAGGTTGCCGGCCTCCTGATCGCGACGCGCGGCGAACGTTCCCAGCGCCAGCAGCGCCACTCCGATGACTGGCGTGCGCTGGGGGCAACCATGTCGTTGAAAGGCCAGGATGGCAGCCCCGAGGGCCAACGCGCGCTGATCGGCGCGGCACGGACGGTCGCCGGCCCGCGCGCAACCGACACGCTGCTGCTGCAGGTCGCGCTGGCGCTCGGGACGCTGAACGCGCCGTTCGACGCGGCGACGATCGGAGGCGTGACGAAGCGACTGGCGCATAGCGCGCCCGACCTCAGGCCAGAAGACATGCCGGCCCTTGTGAGACGCGAGCTCGGCGCGCTGCGACGCGGCCAACGCC
>Ga0073904_10004278_pt1 | contig 10637 bp, 9 predicted proteins | sample KloWWTrecipitate_FD_66668 | JGI IMG/M metagenome (GOLD analysis project Ga0073904, IMG submission 66668) | Active sludge microbial communities from Klosterneuburg, Austria, studying microevolution and ecology of nitrifiers - Klosterneuburg... | ecosystem: Engineered > WWTP > Aerobic digester >... | reverse complement strand
CTGTCCCTACCAAATCTACGGGCAGAATTACGCCCACCTGTACTAGTGTGCACCCCCTTGACAGCGTGCGCTACTCTTTTATCGGGATAGGTCACAGTGGAAAAGGTGACGTGTCTCAGCGCGTCGATGAAACTCTAGATGCCATCGCTGAACGCCGCAAGGGGTGGAGCCTCGACGCATGACAGCGCTCCTGGACACCGGCTTCCTGCTGGCGGTGCTGGATGAAGATGACAATCTACATCAAAATCATGGAAGAGTATCGAGACAGCCGAATTGACTTTGTCGATAGCGTGATCGCTGCGATGGCCGAGCGACTTGAAATTCGGACAATCCTCACGGTCGATCGCAGGCATTTTCAGATCTTTCGCCCGAAGATTCTTGATTACTTCATCATTCTCCCAGAGAAACTCTATTGAGCGCTTCTTCCGCCATGCGCAGATGGTGGCGCTGGAGGCGCGGATGCTGGCCCTGCACCGGCAGCGCCGCACGAACAGAGCGTGCTCCAGGCGCAGATCGACGCTACGGATCGGCAGATTGATAAGCTGGTCTATGCGTTGTATGGGCTGACGGCGGAGGAGGTTCGGATTGTGGAGGGCGGGTGATCTCCTTGTGGCGCTCCCGTAGCGGTGATGGGGTTGAATGTGCTCTCCGGCGCCAGGTGCTCCAACGGCGCGACTGGCGCCGGAGAGCGGCTCGTGACGTCTGATTTGCATCGCGCGGCGGCGCTCCAACAGAAGTGCAGTATCGCCGGCTTGATTCTGTTGGCCTGAGCATTGCTTTGGCCTGGCAAGCGCCGGCGGCTCTGGCAGACAACAGCCCCGCCCAGACCGCCCCCCGGTTGCGTTACCCGTCCCTTTCCGGTGCATCCCAAGTTGTGGGTACGTCCCCGGCACTGGTCAAGAGCTTTCATCAAAGCCGCACCCTGTGACCAGTGCCGGGGACGTTCTCGCCAAAATTCTGACACGCACCCGTCCCTTTTCGGTGCATTGCCACCCGGACCGGAGTGTGTTATAGTGCCGCCAGAGTGCATTCATGGTTGACGGACTGCGTTCCGGGCAGCCAGCAGTGAACTCAACCTGCACTTGAATTCCGAGCTTCGCACAACGATAATACGGCGGATGCGGTCTGTTACGACACAGGCTGTCAGCTTTCCCATCGCACAATCCTTTTGACGCGGCTTGTCGGGTTGCCCCTTGGCGCTGTTTGCCAGCGCGCCGTGCGAATTAGGAGGAGTGCGCCTATGGGTTCAGTGGCTTGGCTGTTCCGTTATCGATTCCTAATCGAGCATCCGTGTGCCATGCTGTGGTGCCCACGAGTCAAAGGAGGAATAGACTATGGCGAAGTATCTGATTCAAGCAAGCTACGTCGGTGAAGGCGTGAAGGGCCTGCTCAAAGATGGTGGCAGCGTGCGCCGGGCCGCCGTCGAGAAGCTGGCCAAGTCAGTGGGGGGCGCCGTCGAAGTCTTCTATTATGCCTTCGGCGAGAGCGACCTGTACATCATTGGCGATTTCCCAGACAACGCCGCGGTGGCCGCGGTTGCCCTGACGGTCAACGCCTCGGGGACAGCCACGTGCAAAACCACGGTGCTGTTGACGCCTGAGGAAATCGACGCGGCGGCGAAGAAAACGCCCAGCTATACCCCACCGGGACAGTAAGCGGCGTTGATTGTCAACGTGCCAATAGGATGCCGCGGCCGGACGCTCACCAGCGTCCGGCCGCGGCTCGATCGCCAAGTGCGCTTGATTTGACTCGTTCTCTCCTGGTGCAAGCCGCCCCTCCCTCGGAAATCCGCCGGCCCGCTGTCACTTGCCAGCAACGCATCCTCTGCTGCTGATACCTGGTCCTGAGCAACCGATTGGTGATTTTGCCGCTTTGGCCGAACATCGTGGCATGGTGGATCAGCTCATTCGAGCGCATAGGTTTGCAGCGGCATTGGTGCGCACGCTCCAGGAGCATGGGATTGCCAGAGTCGAAATATCACCATTTGGCGTTCGCTATGTCCATCGAAGGTATACTACGAACGCCCGATGGATGAAGCGCGATGGTGCGCGTCGTGTGGTTTATCGAAGATGGTGAAACGATGCCGCGCCTGGTCGCGGCCTACCCGCGCAACTGGAGGCAAGCATGCTTGCTGAACATGACCGAGTGGTATTACGAAGCAATATTCCTGAACATCATCTCGTGGCTGGCGATATTGGCGCCGTCGTGTTTGTCCGCCAGCACGGCGCCGGTTATGAGGTTGAGTTCATGGCGCTCGACGGCGAGACGGTGGCTATCGTCACGCTGCTGCCGGCGCAAATCCGCCCGATTGCGCGGCGTGAGATCGCCCATGCCCGGCTCATTGCCCAGGCTGCCTAACTGACCACTCATCCGCACCATCGACGTCGCCGACCCCGTCGACGTCGCCCGCCACGACCAGATGGTGGCGCTGGTGGAGCGGATGCTGGCCTTGCATGGGCGGAGATGGGTTTGCTGGCTGGCTCATCCTATCTGGCAGCGACAGGATGAGCCAGCGATTGTGACCAGGGCGCTGTCAGCGTGCGGGCTTGATGTTCTGGTTGACGTGAAAGAGGTTCTGCGGATCGTATTGGGCTTTGACCTGCGCCAGGCGGCCATAGTTGTCGCCATAGGCAGCCTTCACCCGCTCTTCGCCCTCATCCATGATCATGTTTACATAGCCGCCGCCCGCCGAATAGGGATGCATGGCCTGCCAGTATTCCTTGGCCCACTGGGTCGTGCGTTCGTTATTCTGTGGGTCAGGGTCAACGCCGACGATCACCTGGGCAAAGTTGGCGTCGCGATAGCCCCAGGCGGTCTCCTGCGCGCCCACGTGCCCTGCGGCCCCGTTGATGGGATAGATATGCATGGTCGAGTGCATCGTCGGCAGCTGCGCTCCGTACTTCACATGCAGATCAATCGCCTGGTCACTCAACTCATGCACAAAGTCGGCCTTCCAGTACCACTGCAGCCCCGGCGGGTAGAGCCCATCAAACATGCTCTGGAGCGCTGGCCAGGGGATCGGTCCGGTGAAGTCGACCGCTGGGCCGAGGGCGCGGATTGGTTTGAAGCGCTCCTCAGCCTGGTCGAGCGGGCCTGTATAGCACCACGTAATGATGCATCCTTTATGCAAGTGCAACGCTTCTGGAAAGGGGGGCGCAGGAGGCACCGTGGCAAGGCCAAACCAACCGTTGATATCCTCCGGCGCATTCAAAATAAACTCTTGCCAAAACTTGAGCACCTCCTTGGTGCGGTCAATCGGCCAGAGCATCGGTCCGCCGTAGACGGTGCTGATCGGGTGTAGTTGGTACTCGAACGACGTTACCACACCAAAGTTGCCGCCGCCGCCGCGCACCGCCCAGAAGAGGTCGGCGTTCTCCTCGGCGCTGGCGGTTATAAAGCGACCGTCAGCCAGCACCATGTCCACGCTCAGCAAATTGTCAATCGTCAGGCCATGGGTGCGAGAGAGGTAGCCGATGCCGCCGCCCAACGTCAATCCCCCAACGCCGGTCGTCGAGATGAAACCGCTTGGCGTGGCCAAGCCAAAAGCGTGGGTGGCGTGATCTACATCTCCCCAGGTGCAGCCGCCTTCCACCCGTGCGGTGCGCGCAGCGGGATTCACGCGAATACCCTTCATGTGCGAGAGATCAATTACCAGCCCTTCATCGCAGATGCCCAGGCCGGGGCCGTTGTGCCCGCCGCCGCGCACGGCGATAGTCAACTGCTGTTCGCGCCCAAAGTTGACGGCGGCGATCACGTCGGCCACGTCCACGCAGCGTGCAATCAGCGCGGGCCGTTTGTCGATCATGGCATTATACACTTTCCGTGCCTCGTCGTAGATGGCGTCGCCGGGTCGAATCAACGCACCGCGCAGTTGCGCGCGGAACTCGCCAACTGCCGCTTCATCCAGTTTGTGCTCATTCCTGGTTGGGGTTTGCACTACCATACTTCCTCCTTGACCTCCACTTGTTTGGACAGACAGATGCGCAACCTGTTTGCTGCACCCAATCTGTTTCAGCAGCACTCTGCTGATGACGACAACCTACCACGGGAGGCGTTAGTCAAACGTTAGTCAAGGCGTTAGGAGGAACCAGACTTTTAGAGAAAAGAGGATAGTTCAAAGCTGGGCGATAAACGCTTGCGCGCTTTGCAAATCGGGGGTGTCAAAGCCTTCGCGAAACCCCCCGTACACCCGAACCAGAGAGTGCCTCGCTTGCTCTGGGCGCTCGGTGGCCTGCCACAGCCGGGCCAGATCGGTGGCGGCCCGCAACTCAAGCGAGCGGGACTGTTGAGCCTGGGCAATGTCCAGCGCGCGTTGCAGGGCAGCTTCAACATCATCTGGGTCTGCACCTTGCGCCCACATCAGTTCGCCGCGCAGCCGGTGAAGTTCCGCATCCCACCAGCGCTCGTTGTTTTGCAAGGCTTCGGTCAACCCCTGCTCGATGGCTTCCAACGCGTCGTCGATCTCTCCGGCACGCCAGCACGCGCGCGCTAACAGCGAGAAGTAAAGCGGCAGGCGCAGACGGGAGCCCATGTCGATAAAGCGATGAATCGCATCACGCAGTTGCGCCAGGCCGCTGCGGTCAGGGTGCTGCCACGCCTGGGCAAAGTGCAGCAGGATCCTGGCCCATGCATGATAGTACGTTACCTGATACTCGCTTGTCAGCGCGTAGGCATCTCGTGCCTGGGCAAAAAAGGCGCCGGCGTCGGCGCGCCATTCTTGCAGCGTCGCCATGTACGTAATGGCTAACGCCTGATTGAAGGGTTGCTCAAATTTGCGCGCAATCGCAATCGCATTTTGGGCGCTGGCGTGCGCGGCATGGACGTGACCCAGACACCACAAGGCGTGGGCGTTCCAGGCATAGCCAAGCACCAGATAGTTCACACCCTGCGATTCCTGTAAATCATGAATGTGCCTGCTGTCACGTTCTGCTACGATGCGTTCAAACTGTTCGCGCGCCTCGGCGATCTTGCCCATGTGCAGCTTCGCACCTGTGTACATCAGTCCGGCAAATGGTGTGATGTCCCCCTGGATCTGCTTGAATAAGGTATGCATCTCTGGATATGTGTACTGCACCTTTTCCAGCCGCGCGGCAACGACGTTCAACGATTGCAGCCCATAGAGCGCCTGCAGACGGTGTGAAGCGTCGCCGGCTTTGTCACTCAGGATCAATGTCCGGTTCAGACACTGCTCGATCTCCGGCGAGGTCCAGCCTTTGGTGATGCGATACAACGGGGCGAGCGCCAGATGCAGGTTCAGCTCTTGGATGTCACGCTGCGCGCCGGCCGCTAAGTGGGTCAGCAGCGTCAGGCCGTGCGTGAGCAACTCGATGGCGTTGTCGTTGGCATAGACGCTGGCCGCCACGGCGCCGGCGCGCTGATAGTACGCAATCGCCTGTTTGAACAGTCCCGCCTGCTCGTAGTGTGTGGCCAGCTTGGCGCTGATCGGGTCAAGCTCCTCTGCATGGAGCGTTTCGAGCGCCTGCGCGATGCGGCGATGGAGCAAACGACGCTGCGGCAGGTTGGTCTCGGCATAGGTTACTTCGCGCAATTTGTCGTGCGTAAAGTCAAAAACATTGACCCGTTGTTCGCTGACGATGCGCTTCTGCCACAGTTCGTCGAGCGCATGGATCACGACCTCCTCCTCTTCATGGCCTGCCAACAGGAGTAGATCGAGCGTGAACGCTCGCCCGATCACGGCGCCGATCTCGGCCACCTTGCGCGCAGTTGGCGAAAGCTGGGCCAGCCGTCCGGCAATAATCGCCTGGACGCGTGGGGGCAGGATCGACGCATCCGGCGAGTTTGCGGCTGTCCCCAGGTCTGTCTGCGCGAGTTGGCCAGGGGCCGCCCCTGCACGAACGGTCTCGACGACAAACAGCGGGTTGCCTTCCGTTTCGCGATACAAGCGCATCGTCGCCGTAGCGTCGAGGCTTTGGCCTTGCACCTGAAAGGCTAGCGTGGCCGTCTCTGCCGCATCGAGTGGCGCGAGTTCGCAGACTGCCACTCTATTTTCGGCGCGTAGCTGGCGAGCCAGGGCGGAGAGTGGATGGTCTGGTGGTGATTCTTCGCTGCGGGCCGTGCCGAGAATGAGCAAAGCAATGCGGGGCGCAAAACGCAGCAGAAAATGCAGCCACTCCAGCGTCTCCTGGTCGCACCACTGCAAGTCGTCGATCCAGAGCAGCAGTGGCTGCGGCGCCGCCAGCACGCCACGCGCCAGCGCTTCAAAAAAGTGTTGCCGCCGCCCATATTCGGCGATGGGTTGGGGGCGGGTAAGCTGCGGGTAGTCGCTGAGCAGCTCGGGCAGCAACCGAGCAATTTCTTCAAGCCAGACTGAGTCGAGGCCGGCAAGATGGGGTCGTAAAGCCGGGCTGCGCACCCAGTCCGTAATCGGCGCCAGCGACAAGCGCCCTTCTGCGCCGTAGGAGCGCGTATGGGCAGTGGCAAAGCCCTGGCGCGTCACCCACTGAAACAACTCCTCCGCCAGGCGCGACTTGCCAATCCCTGCTTCGCCGGTGATCAAAACCAGATGCGCCCCACCGCCCGCCGCGCGCTGCCAGGCTGCCTGCAACTGCTGCCACTCTGCTTGCCGGCCAACCAGTTGATAGGCAGCCGCAGCGGTCTCTTCACCGCCGAGCGAGGAACTTGGGCGCGGCGTCCGCTGCAAGCGTTGATACGCGGCATGCAGCGCCTCACCCGGCTCGACGCCTAGCTCGCGTTGCAGCGTTTCGACGGCACTCTGATAGACGCGTTGGGCGCCGGCAGGATCATCGTCCAACTCGTGCAGGCGCATGAGCATTGCATAGGCGCTTTCGTCGAGCGGATCGAGCCGGAGCAACTGCTGCGCCACCGGCAGCGCCGCGGCATAGTGGCGTTGTGTTTCGAGCAGAAGCACCAACTTTTGGCAGGCGCTGCGCGCTTGCTGTTGCAGCCGTTCGCGCTCGGGCGCCATCCAGTCGTCGTAGCAGCCCGGCAGCAGATCACCCTGGTAGAAAGCGAGCGCACGTTCCAGCGCTTGCCGCGACAGCGCAGCTTCACCCTGCTGTTCGGCGGCTGCAGCCTGGCTCAGGGTGCGCTCAAAGAGCTGAACATCAATTACCTGTGCGGCATCCGTCTTCCAATAGACCGTATTGCTATCGACAGCCAGAAAATGCTCCGCATCCGGGAGGGCGTGGCGCAGTTGATACAAGAACTGGCGCAGATTGTTGCGCGCCTGGGCCTCGGTTGCATCGGGCCAAAAGAGAAAAGCCAGGTGCTGGCGCGATTGGGGTGAATCGGCATGGAGAATCAGATAGGCAATCAGGGATTGCAGGCGCGCCGTACTCACACCTGCAACCGGTGTGTCATCGAGAACAAACTGAAAGCCTCCGAGCAGTTGGACATGCAAAACAGGGTGCGACATGCGATAACCTCCGAACTACCACTCGCCAGGCCATAGTATAGGCGATCTTCAGGAAAACAACGAGTGATCCTGTGGGGGGGGTGCGCCTGTCAACCAGGCTGTCAGGGCGGAGAGGGTTATACGACGGGCGGCCAATCCGGTAGGGGCAGACCCCCGTGTCTGCCCGGTTGCGTTACAATGGCGAATGTTCTAATCGAACAACACGGGACGGCACGGGGGCCGTCCCCTACAATGCGCGCCGATCCGGTAGGGGCAGACCCCCATGTCTGCCCGGTTGCTGCCCGTTTGGTCGTAATGGCGGATGTCCGTATCGGACGACACGGGACGGCACGGGGGCCGTTCCCTACCAATGGGGGGGAAGAATGATGAGTAGCGATCGATTTCCTCAACGAAAACGTTTGCGGCTGCGGGGTTTTGACTATCGGACGCCGGGGGCATACTTTGTGACGATCTGCACCGAACACCGGGTGCATTTGTTTGGCGAAATCAACGACGGCCGTATGCGACGAAATGGTGCGGGCGATATGGTGGATGCGGTGTGGCTCTCACTGCCCGACAAGTTCCCTGATGCCCAGTTGGATGCGTTTGTGGTGATGCCGAACCACATCCATCTTTTGATCTGGATTGCCTGGCTGGCGACTTCGCCGCCGTCGCCGCCGGAGAATTCGCTGATCGACATCATGCGCTGGTTCAAATCGCTGACAACGGCGAAGTATCGGCGCGGCGTCAAGGAAGAAGGCTAGCAGGCTTTTCCGGGGAAGCTCTGGCAGCGTAGTTACTACGACCAGATCGTGCGTGACCAGCGGGCGCTGGACGCAATCCGGCGCTACATAACCACCAATCCGGAACGCTGGACACTGGACCTCTACAACTGCGAGCGGCGTGCGCAAGACCCGCTGACGCGTGAAATCTGGCAGATGCTGCTAGCGCAGCCATCAACGCAGCAAGGCGGATAAAGATACATCCTCTCCCGCACGCCGGTTGCGCTTCCAGGCGCACCGTGATACGATTTCCGCCCAATCTGTCTGGCGCTCGGGCCAAATCAACAGCAGCTATTTCTGACGTGGAGAAGCCTCTATGACCGACCAGAGTGTCGTCGCCCGCCGTCGCGAACAGCGGCGCGCACGCCAGAGCGCTGCGGCTGTGCATGTGATCGCCCAGCCCATCAACAACCTGCCCGTCTACGAACTCGCCAACGACGAGGCGCTGCATCAGATCAACGACGCGTCGATGTTGATCCTCGAAGAGATCGGCATCGACTTCTATGACGAGGAGGCGTTGGCGGTGCTGGCTGCGCACGGCGCCGTCGTCAAAGATTCGACCGTCTACTTCGACCGCAAGCTGATTGCCGAGTATGTGGGCAAGGCGCCGGCGCAGTTCACACAGTTGGCGCGCAACCCGGAGCGCAACGTCGTGATCGGCGGCGCCTATGTCACCTTTGCGCCGGTTTATGGCCCGCCCTACGTCTACGACCTGAGTCGCGGCCGCCGCGAGGCAACGCTGGCGGACTTCGAGAACTTTGTCAAGCTCGCCTACCTCAGCCCCTATATTCACCACTCCGGCGGCACTGTCGTGGAGCCAACCGACCTGCCCACGCACACGCGCCACCTCGACATGATCTACGCCCACATCAAGTTCAGCGACAAGCCCTTCATGGGGTCGGTCACCAGCGGGCCGAACGCCGAAGACAGCGTGCGTATGGCAGAGCTTCTCTTTGGCGCAGAAACAATCCGCCAGCAGCCTGCGCTGCTCTCGCTGATCAATATCTCCAGCCCGCGGCGGCTCGACGACCGCATGTTGGCCGCGCTCAAGGTCTATGCCAAGGCGCGGCAGGCAATGATCATCACGCCCTTTATCCTTTCCGGGGCGATGGCGCCGGCCGCGGTGGGTGGCACGCTGGCGCAGCTCAACGCCGAGGCGCTGGCCGGCATCGTGCTGGCGCAGATGATCGAGCCGGGCACGCCGGTGATCTACGGCGCGTTTCAGACCAACGTCGATCTGCAGAGCGGTGCGCCGGTCTTTGGCTCGCCCGAAAGCCAGATCGCACTGGTCGTCAGCGCGCAACTGGCGCGGCTGCACGGGCTGCCCTTTCGCTCCGGCGGCATGTTCACCAGCGCCAAGATCGCCGATGCGCAGGCCGCGTACGAGTCGGTGCAGGTGATGCTGCCCGCAGTGCTGGCGCGCGTCAACTTTGTGCTGCACGCCGCGGGCTGGCTGGAGGGCGGATTGACCGCGGGCTATGAAAAGTTCGTGCTCGACTGCGAGTTGTTGGGCATGTATCACAAGTTTCTGCAAGGGCTGGACCTGTCCGCGGAAGGCATGGCGCTGGAGAGTATCCGTGAGGTGGCGCCGGGCGGCCATCACCTGGGCACCGCGCACACCATGCGCAACTTCCGCACGGCCTTCTACCGCGCCGGCCTCTTCGACTATAATTCGGCTGAGCAGTGGCAGGCCGAAGGCGCACAGGACGCGCAGCAGCGCGCGCATCAGAAGTACCGGCAGTTGCTGGCGGACTACACGCCCCCGTCGCTCGACCCGGCGGTCGATGAAGCGTTGCAAGCATTCATGGCGCGTCGCAAACAAGAGATTAAACCGGAGTATTGAGATGGAACGTGAAACAGTGCTCTATGCCTTGACCGCGCAAAAGTATGTGTTTGCCCAAAAATATGGTGTCACACAATTGGGCATCTTTGGTTCGGTTGCGCGAGGGCAGGCGACCGAAGGCAGCGACGTTGACGTGGTGGTCGAAATGCCGCCGGATATTTTCCAAATGGTGCATTTGAAGGAGGATATTGAGGCGCTCCTTGGTGTCCCGGTCGATCTGATTCGATTGCATAAAAACTTGAATGCTTATCTCAAAAGCCGAATTGATCGTGAAGCCATCTTCGTCTGATCCGCAGTTAATACGCGTGATTGCTGAAAATATCCTGATCGCCATTGACCGCATCGAGCGTCGATTTGCGGACGTTGGCACACCCGACGATTTCCTGTCCAGCGATGCGGGGATCGATCGCCTCGATGGCATAACGATGATGTTGATCGCAATTGGTGAGCAGTTGAAACAATTGGATGCTTTTGCTGTGCTGCTTGACCTGGCTACTCGCTATCCTCAGGTTGATTGGAAGGGCGCCAAAGGTATCCGGGACTTTTTGAGCCACCACTACTTTTCGCTGGATGCTGAAGTGATTTTCGATGTGTGTCAAAACAAGCTCGTGGGGCTAAAGCAGGCAATTCTCAGCCT
>Ga0073904_10004272_pt1 | contig 10643 bp, 7 predicted proteins | sample KloWWTrecipitate_FD_66668 | JGI IMG/M metagenome (GOLD analysis project Ga0073904, IMG submission 66668) | Active sludge microbial communities from Klosterneuburg, Austria, studying microevolution and ecology of nitrifiers - Klosterneuburg... | ecosystem: Engineered > WWTP > Aerobic digester >... | reverse complement strand
CGGACGTCGTTCCGCGCGGTGGAGGCGGCGCTTTGCGCTCAGGGGACAGTGGTTTCGGGTGTGACCGCGCGAGAACGCCGACCCTCGAACATGAGTATCCCCCCGCCGCCGCCGAAAACGGGACACCCCCTCGCTCCCTTGTGGCGAAAGGCCGAGCCGCGCGCCTTCTGGAAGGGATCACGCTTCCAGGGGACTAGGCGCGCGCGCCTTCGCGGAGGCCGAGCCCCGACCCGACTCCGGCGGATAGGGAAGCGCGGACTGACTGCCCACTACCTGCGCGCCCGCGACCCCGTGCTCTACGAGGTGTAGCGCGAGAAACGGGAGAACTGCCCCGCGGGGCCTACTCCCGGATCTCGGGCTCCACGAGCATCTGCAGCAGGATGAGCGACTGCTGCCAGCCCATGACGCACTGCTCGGTGGGGATGAGCGCCGGAATGCCCTCTTGCACGATCGACAGCTCGGTGCCGCACGACACCTTCGCGAGCGTGACGGTGGTCTTCATGGTGCCGGGCAAGTTGGGATCGTCGAACACGTCGGTGTAGACGATGCGCTCGCTCGGCTGAAGCTCGAGGTACTCGCCGCCGAAGGAGTGGCCGTTCCCGGTCGTGAGGTTCGTGAACGACATCTTGAACGTGCCGCCCGCGGTGGCCTCAAGGTGGTGCACCGTGCACGTAAAGCCGTGCGGCGGTAGCCATTTCGCGAGCGCGGCGGCGCTCAAGAAGGCCCGGTAGACCCGCTCCGGGGGCGCCGAGAACACGCGGTGAAAACGAACGGTGCCAGTGGTCATGGGGAGTCTCTCAGGGGGCACGAGGTTGAACGAGGGGAGGTCGAGGAGGTGTGTCGGCGCGCGGTTCAGCGAAAGCCGCGGGCGGGGAAGTCGGCTGCGCGCTGGAGCCAGTTCGTGTTGGGGTAGTGCGCGCCTCCGCCCACGATGTGGAGCGTATACGCGTGGCGCGACTCCTTGGACACGTTCGCGTGGCTCATGTGCGGGAGCCGGCCGTCGAGCAGGATGACCGCGCCCTTCTTCACCTCGAGCGGCACGAGGTCCTCGTCGCGCCACTCCGGGCCTTCGCTCGCGCGGAGCGCCTCGAAGCTCGTGGTTCGATCGGCGTGGCGGACGAACCGCGCGCGGAGGCCCCCCAGGTGCCCTCCCGGGAGGGCCCACAGACACCCGTTGCCGAGGTGGGCGTCCTCGAGGGCGAACCACAGACCGAGCATCGACTCGGGCTCGGTGTGGAGGAAGGTGGAGTCTTGGTGGCAGCGCACCTCGCCGCCAATGCGTGGCTGCTTGAAGATGACCATCGACTGCATGAGCCGAGGGTCCTCGAGGCCCACGTCGAACACCAGGCGCTCGAGCTCCGGCGTGCGCGAGAAGCGGTCGAACACCGGATCGAGATCGTGCTGCGCGTGGCCAATCTTGTTGATGGAGCGCTCCTTTGGCTGCCGGAGCTGCCCGCGCGCGTCGAACGCGCCCTCCTCGAAGAAGAAAGAAATCTTGTCGCCGGAGTCGAGGAAGTAGTCGTCGGTCTTGCGGGTTTGGTCGTCGGTGGTGAACACCGAGCGGTGCGTCTCGGCATCGAAGCCAACCACGAGCTCGTGCGCGCGTGCCCGGAGCGCGTCGCACTCCACGCCGGGCACGAAGCCCTCGAGCACCAGGTACCCGTCGCGCTCGAAGCGCTCCCGCTGAGCGGCGCTGAGCACGGGGGTGGTGAGGCGAGGAGGCGCGGACGGCATGGCCTAGTCCTAGCACCCCTCCGCGACTTCATTCTGGCGGGGCATGGGTCGCCCGGCCTGTCAGCGCGCGAGGCGGGCCTGGCGCTCCCACTCCGCCGGGAGGCCGATGTCGAGGAACACGGGGAAGCCGTGGTCGGGATAGGCCGCGAGGATCTTCGCTTTGGCGCGCTCGAGCCCGGCGTCGGGGATAGGCCACGTGGGCCGCTCCTCAGCGACCACCGCGATGACCTTCTGGAGGTATGCACGCTCGGCCGTGAGCAGCTCGGGGCCGCCGCTCTTGCCGCGGCCCGGGTGCACGATGGCGGGCGCGAGGCGCTGAAGCTCCGTGAGGCGGGTGAGCCACTGGTCGGTCTTGCCGATCTCGAGCCACGAGTGCACGCCGTTGCCCACGAGATCGCCCACGAACAGGTGCCGCGCCGGCCGCGCGGGATCTTGCCACTCGAGGGCGACGTGGGCTTCGCTGCACCCTGCACCCATCACGTGGAGCTTGAGCGTGAGCCCTGCCGCGGACAGCTCGGTGGTGGCGGCGCCGAACGACTCCGGCGCGGGCAGCTCTTTCGGGTAGTCGGGCGCGTAGCGGTCGTAGAAGGCGCGGAGGCGCTTCTCGTGCACGCTCGGCAGGAGGTCCTTCACCTGCTTCGAGGTGACCACCTTCACGCCGTGGCGCTGGAAGGTGGCGGTGCCGTTGAACTTGTCGGGGTTCGCGTGGAGCACGACGGCGAGCGCGAACTTCTTGCCTGTCTGGCGCTCCGCCGTCGCGATCATCCGCTCGGCCTCCGACGGGAGAAACTGCGTGTCGACGGCCACGAGGCCCGTGGGCCCCTCGATCCAATAGGACTGGGTCGAGAACCCCCAGGGGCTCGACGTGAGCTCGGTGACCGGGGCGCGGGGCGGCGCGGGCGCGCGGGCCGACGGGCCGCTGCAGGCGGCGAGCGTCGAGGCCAACACGGCCGCCGCCACCCAAGGGGCGAAGCGGTTACTTCTTGTAAAATACACGTGTCTGGCGGGCGGGGATGGTGGCCGAGGGGCCGGCTGCGCCGACCCCGGTGACGAGCTCGTCGAGTTGGCCCCCGGGCAGCCCCGAGACGGTCTTCTCGGAGTCGCTGCGGTTCACCGCCACGTACACAGTGTCGCCCGTGGTGGTGCGCGAGTACACCCAGGTGTCGGCGTCGGCCGAGATCGTGGCGCGCACGCCGCGGCGCGTGGCCGGGTGCTTCGCCCGAATGTCGAGGAGCTTCTTCACGCGGTCGCGGAGGAAGGTCTGGTTCGCGTCGAGGCCCGTCCACTGCATGAAGCGGCGGTTGTCGGGATCGCCCGCGCCGGGCAGGCCGATCTCGTCACCGTAGTAGATGAGCGGCGCGCCGCGGTTCGTGAACAGCACGGCGTACGCGTTGGCCAGGCGCTCGAACGCCTCGCGCTCTTGGGGAATGGTGGGGAGGTTCGACCAAGAGCGGTCCTTGCCGTCGGCGCCCTGGTCGTCGCCCCAGAGGCGGTTGTTGGCGGCCAGGTGGATCACGCGGGGCAGGTCGTGATTGCCAATGAACGTGCTCATGATGGCGTTGCCGCCGTAGAAGAAATCGTTGCCGTTCATGAACGCCGCGAGGTCGTTCATGCCCTGGTACTTGCGCATGACGACCGCCTCGACGAGGTTCTTGCGCAGCGGGAAGTCGAACTGGCCGTCGAGCTTGGTGCCCGGGTCGACGTAGGCCTTCAGCACGTCGCGGTTGCCGAAGTCGTAGGTCTCGCCCACCATGTAGAAGCGCTGCGGGGGGGTCTGCTTCGAGGTGATCTCGGTCTTGATTTGCTGGCGCAGTTGCGTGAGCCACGAGATGTCGACGTGCTTGATGGCGTCGGCGCGGAAGCCGTCGATGTTGAGCTGTTTGGCCCACTCGACCGCGTTGGTCACCGAGTAGTTGCGCGCGTCGGCGTTCGTGTAGTTCCAGTGAGGCAGGTAGTCGGTGAACCAGCAGCGCTCGCGGTCGGGCATCGAGTCCCATGAGCAGCCTTGGCCGCAGAGGCAGTTGCCGCCCCGGCCGTTGTCGTTCGGCCAGAACCACTGCGGGCGCTGCTGGAAGATGCCGCTGTCGCGATGCACGTGCACCATCGCGTAGTCGAAGAGGACCTTGAGGCCCTTGGCGTGCGCGGCGGTGACGAGATCCTTCAGCTCCTGCATGGTGCCGAAGCAGCCCTCCTGCGAGAGGTTGCCCGGGTTGGTGGGATCGTCGATCTGCGGCCAGTAGCCGTGGTAGCCCGAGTACTGGTGCGAGTCGCCGCCGACGCCCGCGCCGACCTTGCTCGTGTTGTTCAGCGGCACGGTGAGCCACAGCGTGTTGACGCCGAGGTCGTTGAAGTAGTTGGCGTCTATCTTCTGCTTGATGCCCGCCCAGTCACCGCCCTGGTAGTTCGCGATGGGGCCGCTCGTGCCGGGCACGTTGCAGTTGTTGCCCGTGTTGCCGTCAAAGAAGCGGTCGACGAAGGCGAAGTAGATGACCGAGTCACGCCAGTCGAACACGCCGGGGGCGACCGCGCCGGGCTCGGCGCAGGTGAACGGCTCGCACGTCTTGCCGGCGAAGGTGTTGTTCGTGTCGTTGCCGACGACGACCGTGGGCTGGGCTGGGTCGTGGAGCCAGGTGGTGCCGTTGACGAAGAACTTGTATTGTACAGGCTTGCCGAACGGGATGCTCGTGGTGGCCTCCCATACAGCGCCGTTCTTCTTCATGGCGACGCCCGCGCTCCAGGTGTCGGGGCCGCCGAAATCGCCCCGCAGCTCGACCGAGGTCTCGGAGCCGCCGGTCGTGGAGCTGTAGGTGAAGGTGTGCGAGCAGGCCTTGAAGTCCTCCGGGCACACGGGCGGGCCGCCCGTGTTGCCGCCCGAGCCGTAGCCGTCACCCGGGCCCGGGTTGGGCGGCGGGTTGAAGGTGCCCGCGTCGGGCGGCGCGCCGTAGTCCTTGTTCTGCGCGGATTCGCTGCTGCAGGCGGCGAGCGACGCGGAGAAAGCGTAGGCGGCGGTCAGGGGGAGCGCGGCGGCGGCGAAGCGGCTAAAAAGCATGGGGCTCGGAGGAGATGCGGGGGGCGAGAGTGTGGCGAGGCGGCGAGGACCGCCTGGAGCATGAACCGGCGCCGCCGAATGTCAACTCAGGACAGAGTCACGCCGCGTGGAGGGGTCGCTCACGGACAGCTCGGCTCGATGTTGGAGAGCAGGAGCGCGGAGTACGCGGGGAGCTCCACGGTGCCGGCGGCCGCCAGCGTGCGCGGCTGCCCCGTGAGGAGATCGCGGTACGCGCCCGGAGGGATCTTCGCGACCGCCAGGTCGAGCGGGCCGAGGGGCTCGCGCGAGAGCACGACGACCACGCGCTGATCGCCCGGGAGCTCCCGCGCGAAGACGAGCCGCTCGGCGTCCGCGTAGAGGCTCACGTAGGTGCCTCGGCGGAGCGGCTCGGAGCAGGCGCGCGCCCGCCCGAGGGTGCCCACATACGCTCGCAGCTCTTTCTGCTCGGCCGTGAGGGCGGCCTCGGCCGGCAGCACGCGGCGGCAGTCGGGGTCGGACTTGCCCGCGAGCGCCACCTCGTCGCCGTAATAGACGACCGGCACCCCGGGGAGGGAGAACACCGCCGAGAAGCCCAGGCGCTGCTTCGAGAGGACGGCCGCGTCGAGCACCTCCTTCGCGGGCTCCCAGGTGTCGCCGCTCGCCGTGCCCGCGCTGACCGAGGCGAAGCGCGAGACGTCGTGGTTGCCGAGCATCACGCCCATCACCGCGCCGGCGCCGCCCCAGGCCTTCTCGCTCTCGCGCATCGAGGCGTCGATCGCCGCGAGCCCGGCGCCTCGCGCGTCGGTCGGCGCGCCCGCGCGCTTCTCGGCGATGGCCTCGCGCAGCGTCCACATGAGGGGGAAGTGGAACGTGCCGTCGAGCCCGAAGGGGCCAAGATCGCGCCGCAACAGGTTGTAGGCGCCGGGGCCCGTGAAGTTCTCGCCGAGCACGAGGAGTGGGTTGCCAGGGTGGGCGAAGCGCCGACGGGCGAGGTTCGCGATGCGCCTCGTGGCGGCGCGCGGGGTCATGGGCACGGCGTCGATGCGGAACCCGTCGGCCTCGAAGCGGTCGAGCCACCACACTGTGTCGTCCGTCGCGGTCCGAGCGAGCTCGGGGTTCGACCAGTCGAGATCGGGGAGGTAGGGGGCGAACCAGCACGTGTCGATGTGCGTGGCCCAGTCGCAGTCGCGGACCCCGCACACGCACGCGGCGTCGCCGTCGACGAAGTCCCGCCGCTTGGCGTATGGGTGGGCCTCGTGGACGTGGTTGGGGACCACGTCGAACAGCACACGAACGCCGCGGGCGTGGGCCTCGCGGACGAGGGTGTCGAGCCCCTCTTCGCCGCCAATTCGGGGGTCGACGCCGCGGGGCGCGATAGGCCAGTAGCCGTGGTAGCTGGAGTACGACCGGCCGTCGCTGCCGGGGTATTTTCCCTCCGGGTTGAGGTACACGGGAGAGAGCCAGAGCGTGTTTGCCCCGAGCCGCTCGAAGTACCCGTCGCGGAGCGCCTGGGTGACGCCGCCGAGCGTGCCGCCCGCGCGATCGGCGGGCGTGGCGGGCGGCGCGAGCGGGCCCGCGGGGCCACGGAAGCGGTCGAGCACGACCTGGTAGATCACCGTGTCGCGGGTGTCGTACGGGCGGGGCTCGACCCACGCCGTCGCCCGCGCGCTCTCCGCGGTCGTGCCGTCGGCTGCGCCCGCGGAGAGCGTGAAGAGCGCCTTCCCGCGGGGCAGGCCGCGCAGCGGGAAGCGCACCTGGCCGGTCGCCGGATCGCCCTCGCCGCGCAGCGTGGCCCCGTCGCGGGTGGTGGCCGCGAGGGTCGACGGGGCGAGGCGCGCGGGCTCGCCGCCCTCGTGCCTCGCGAGGAACGTGGCGCGGATCTCGCCGTCGCCGCGGGCGTCGACCGACACGGCGTCCACGCGCAGCGCCGGTTTCGTGCAGTCTGCAACTTCGACGAGCGTGACCTCGCGGCCCTCGGCGAACGCGGTGGTGGGCACGTTGCGGTCGGTGAGGGGGACGCCGTCTTCGTAGATGAGGTACCGCTGTTCGCCGGGAGGCAGCGTGAGCGTGAGGGCGCGCCACGCGTCGCCCACGGCCTCGGGTTCGGCGCCGGGGCGCTTCCACCCGTTGAAGTCGCCGACGATCTCGACGCGCGCGCCGCGGCTGGCGGGCAGGTGCCAGATCGTGGTCTCGCAGGAGCGCTCCTCGGGTGCCGACGGACTCGATGCGCATCCCGCGAGGCCGCTCGCCAGCCCGCTCGCCAGGACCACGCGGCCGACGAGGCCGACGAGGCCGGCGGGGAGGGAGCGACACGCGGCGCGCACCCCGAACACATGCGATGCGGCGCGCCGAACGTCAATCCTGACACGGGCTCGGACGGAGGTTTCGTTGACGGCCAACCGACTTGCCGACAGTAGACTCTCCCAATGCCGTCCCCCACGACTCCGCAGTTCGTCGACTCCAAGCTCGAGCTCGAGCGCGTCCGCCTGTACGTCGAGCGCGGCGAGCCGGTGCTCCTCCTCGGGCCGACGGGCTGCGGGAAGACCACGCTCCTCGCGGCGACCGCGGCCGAGCTAGGGCGTCGCGTCGTCCCTGTCACCGGCGGGCCGAGCCTCACCGACGCCGACCTGCTCGGCGGGTACCTCTTCGCCCACGACGCCATGACCTGGCACGACGGGCCGCTCGTCTACGCCGTGCGCCACGGATTGCCGTTCTTCTTTGACGAGATCGGCAAGACGAGCGAGGGCACCCTGCGCCCGCTGTATCCCCTCCTCGACGATCGCCGCGAGCTGCACCTCGTCGGCAAGCTCGGCCGTGAGCCGGAGATCGTGCACGCGGCCCCGGGGTTCTGCTTCGTCGGGGCGTACACTCCGCGCGAGCTGGGCTCGTTGCCCGAGGCGTTCCTCCAGCGGTGCCGGGTCGTCCGCCTCTCTTACCTCGCGCCCGGCGAGGAGGTGAGCCTCCTCGTGGATCGGACTGGGATCCCGCGCGAGGACGCGCAGTACCTCGTCGACGTGGCCCACGTGCTCCGCAGCGGCGCCGAGGAGCGCCGCTGGCGATCGCCGAGCACGCGGGCGCTCCTGCTGGCCGCGCGCGCCTCGAAGAGCGGCGTCGCGCGCGAGTGGGTGGTGCGTGAGTCGCTCCTCGATCCTCTCGAGCTCGGCGACCGCGACGCGCGGACCGTGCTCTCCACGCTCGAGGCGAAGGGGCTCTCCTTCGAGCCGGGCGAGAAGCTCCCGACGATCGAGGCCGATCCGGGCGACGCGATTGAGCCGTTCGACGTGGGCAGTCAAGTGGAGCCGGCCGAGCAGGCCGAGGCTCATGACGGCTGACCCTCCGGCCGACACGCCCGAGGATCCGGAGCAGGCCCAGCCGCCCCTCGAGGTCCGCGATCCAACGCTCGCGCGCGCCCTCCACGTGCTCCGGTCACGCCATCCGCTCGACGAGGACCGCTGGCGCGCCCTCGAGCCGAGCTTCCTCGCGCTCGTCTCCGGCGCAGAGGGGAAGGGAAGGGCCACGAACCTGGGGCCCTCGTTCGCGTGCTTCAGCCTGCTGCTCGGCCACGGTCACGACGCCCCCGACGGTCTCCTCGCGACGACGAATCACCCGCGCCTCCTCGCGCCGCTCCTCGAGCTCGCCACCGCGAGGCTGTGGGGCGAGCTGTGCGCGGCCCTCCGCGTGGGGGCGAAGACGCGGCACGACGCCGTCCTCGCGGAGCTCCTCGAGCGCGAGCGCGAGGCCTCGAAGCGTCGCAGCGCGGCGCAGGTCACGCTCACGAAGGTGCTCCCGTCGCTCGAGTGGGCGCTCCCGAGCCTGATCCCGCTCCGCGCGCGGGTGGCGATACGCGCCGAGGCGCCTGGCGAGAGCGACCCCCGCGGGATGAGGGCATACACCGACGGTCGAGACATCTACTTGCCGTCGCGGATCGCGCTCTTCGAAAGCCCCCGGCACAACGAGCTAGCCTATGTGCGCCTCCTCGTCCACGAGGCGCTGCACCTCTCCGGGGGCAGCTTCGAGGAGGGGGCGTGCCAACAGGCCGCTCGCCACGTCGTGAGGCGGCTCCGCGAGCACGGGCACCTCGCCGACAACCTCCCGCGCTCGTCGCGCTACCCCAACACACTGCGGGGCGTCACCGAGCTCTTTGGCGAGAGCGGCGAGCTCTTCTTCAACCTCTTGAATTGCGTCGAGGACAGCCGCGTCGAGCGCCGGATCCCAGCGCTGCTCCCTGGCTTCGTGGCCGCGGTCGCTTACGTGGATCAGGGCGCGCGCGCGCTCGCTCGGCCGGCGGTGTTCGGGAGCTCGCTGATCCAGCTCCTTCAGGCCGTGCTCGTCGAGCTCGCGGGGCGCACCGCGAAGCCGCCGGCGGCTTACGCTGCCTCGTTCACAGAGGTGCGCGCGACGCTCGCCTCGTTTCGCGCGCTCGTGTCGCCGACCCTCGCAGAGTCGATCGTGGCCGCGACCGACCTCTGCCTCTGGTTCGTGAGGCACGTCGGGCCGGGCGATCGCGCGCAGCTCGTGTCGGAGCTCACGCGCCGCCGCCCGGTGCCACAAGAGAGCTACGAGCGCCGCGTCGACCTCCGACCGCTCGGTCGCCGCGAACCGGCCGAGGTGCGTCCTCGCATGAACCTCGACATGTTCTCGTCGCTCTCCACAGAGGGCGAGATCGTCCCCGAGTACGACTTCTGGAAGGCCCGCGTCCGCGAGGACGGCGCGAGCGTCGAACTGCACGTGTGGGACCCTCGCCGTGCGGGCGTGGTGGGGCGCGCGGTGCGGAGCGAGGTGGCCGTCGCGACCACGCGCCCGGTGGCGTCCTCGTCGTTCCGCATGAGCGGCGCGCGCCTCTCTCCGACGAGGCTCGTGCGGCTCCTCGCGACGAAGCGCGCGGGCGGCGCGGTGGACGGCCGGGTGTTCCGCGGTCGGGAGATCCAGGCGACCGACGTGCAGGCGACCGTGGTCGTGGATCTCAGCGTCTCGATGGTTCACTACCGCCCCGACGGCGCGCGGCCGCTCGAGCGCGCGGTCGGCTGGATCGAGGACCTCGCGACTCAGCTCGGCGACGGCGCCCCGCTGGCGATCTACGGGTGCATCGACGGCGGCCCCGAGAAGGTCCGCATGTTCCGCGTGAAGGAGCGCGGCGCGCCCCTCACGCGAGAGACGCTGGAGTCCTTCCACGGCTATGGACACGGCGGCTTCCGCATGGGCGCCGTGCTGCGCTGGCTCGCCAAGAAGAGCGTCGAACGGACTCGTGTGTTCTTGCTGACCGACACGGGGAGTCACTACGTGACGCGTGGGATGCGGCACGTGTGGAAGTTCGAGGACCTCGAGACCAAGCTCTGCTTCGACTGCCCGCGGCCTGGGAGCACGTGCGATCTCGAGAGGCCCTTCCCGGACGAGCTCTGGCTCGCCAAGAACGGCGCCGTCTTCGAGCCCGTAGAGTACGAGGTCGAGGACATTCGACACGCGCTCGGGAGCACCTCCCATCTCCTCGATCCGCACGTGGTCCTTCTCACGGAGAACTGGGGGGACGCGCTCTGCGATCACACGTTTGGCCCGCTCGGCTGGTCGAAGGTGTGAGCACGCGCGGCGCGCCGGCTTGGACGCGAAGAGCGCGAGAATTCGTGAAGGAGCGCGTCGCTACTTCGAGGACCGAAGTTGGCGATCAGCCACACCGGCTGGTCCGCCGCGTCGAGTCCCCAGAAGATGCGATGGGTGGTGAAGCGCTCGCCCACACTAGTCCCCTGGAGTCGTGGTTCGTATCAGCAGTCCGGTCTTCGGTGTCATGCCGAGGAGCGATGGGGTGCCCCGTTTTCGGCGGCGGCGGGCCCGTCCTCAACTCGGACGTCGTTCCGCGCGGTGGAGGCGGCGCTTTGCGCTCAGGGGA
>Ga0073904_10004268_pt1 | contig 10645 bp, 9 predicted proteins | sample KloWWTrecipitate_FD_66668 | JGI IMG/M metagenome (GOLD analysis project Ga0073904, IMG submission 66668) | Active sludge microbial communities from Klosterneuburg, Austria, studying microevolution and ecology of nitrifiers - Klosterneuburg... | ecosystem: Engineered > WWTP > Aerobic digester >... | reverse complement strand
GGCACGAAATTTCCGTTCCTGCGCCGCCTCGTCGCGCTCGACAGCGTGACGGCGAACGCGGGCCCGCCCGTCGCGGATGGGGCCGCGGTGGAACAATGGACCGACTTTCTCGCCACCGGCGCCGTGGTCGACGTGGCGCAGGTCGATGCCCGCGCGGCGACGACCCACCCGTCCGACACCGGCGCGATTTTCTTTTCCTCGGGCACGACGAGCCTGCCCAAGGGAATCATTCATGCGCAGCGCGCGCTGGCGATCCAGTGGTGGCGCTGGCCGCGCATCATGGATATCGACTCCGGGCGCTTCCCGGTGCGCTGCTGGACCGGCAACGGCTTCTTCTGGTCGGGCAATATCTCGATGGTGCTCGGCAATGCGCTGACAACGGGCGGCGTGATCATCCTGCAGCCGGTGTTCCAGGCCGATGAGGCGCTGGAAATGATGGAGCAGGAGCGCGTCAGCTTTCCCATCGGTCGCCCCCACCAGTGGGCGCGGCTGGAAGCCTCGGCGAAGTGGGCGGGCGCGGATCTTTCCAGCCTGCGTTACGTCACGTATGGCATGACGCTCTTCAACCATCCGACGGTCAGCACCGACTGGCGGATGTGCCCGGCCTACGGCACCACCGAAACACTGACCATCAATACCGCGGTCGAGGCCAATACGGCCGAAGAAGAGTATGGCGGCAGCCATGGCAAGCCGTTGCCGGGCAACATCCTCAAGATCTTCGATCCGGACACGGGCGCGATCGTGCCGCGTGGACAGCGCGGTGAAGTCGCCATCAAGGGGCCGACGCTCATGATGGGCTACATCGGCAAGCCGATCGAGGAGACCTTCGACGACGAGGGCTACTTCTGCACCGGGGATGGCGGCTACGTGGACGAGCAGGGCCGCCTGTTCTGGGAAGGCCGCCTGACCGAAATGATCAAGACCGGCGGCGCGAATGTCTCGCCGATCGAGATCGATGCCGTGATCGCGACCTTTCCCGGCGTGAAGATCACGCAGACCGTCGGTGTGCCGCACGATCTGCTGGGCGAAATGGTGGTGTCCTGCATCGTGGCGCAGGACGACAGCACGCTCGACCCCGGCGCGTTGACGCGCTTCCTGAAGCAGCGTCTGGCGAGTTTCAAGGTGCCGCGCGAAATCCTCTTTTTCCGCGAGGAAGAGCTTGACGTGACCGGCAGCGGCAAGGTCAAGTTCAGGCAATTGCGCGAGCTCGCGGCCCGGCGCCTGGCCGCGCCGGACTGAAGGCACTGGACCAGATTCACATTTCATCCGTCGACGTTTTCGGGCTTGCTCTGGCAGGGCAGCGCTGCGTTGTTGGCCGATCGGGTTATCGTGTAGCCTTGGATCTACAAGAATTCGAAGAGCGCGAGAGTCGTGACACGGATGGAACTGCAAGGAAAGACCGCGTTCATCACCGGCGGTGGCGGCGGGATCGGGGGCGGCCTGGCCCAGGCCTTCGCGGAAAAGGGCATGAGGCTGGTCCTTGCCGATATCGACGTGGCCCATGCCCGGGAGCAGGCGGCGCAGTTCGGCGATAACGCCATCGCCCTCGCGCTCGACGTGACCTCGCTCGAGAGCTGGGCCGCGGCGAAGGCGGCGGCGTGCGAGCGTTTCGGCCAGATCGATGTGCTGTGCAACAACGCCGGCGTGTCCCAGCCGCGGGCACCGCTGGACCAGGTGCCGCCCGAGGTCTTCGCGCGCGTGATGGCGATCAATGTCACGGGCGTCTACAACGGGCTCGTTACCTTTGCCGGCGAGATGCGCGAGCGGCGCAGCGGGCATATCGTGAATACCTCGTCGATGAACGGCCTGATCCCTTTCGGCACCTTTGCCGCCTACTCGGGGAGCAAGTTCGCGGTTACCGCCATGTCGGAGGCGCTGCGCGATGAACTCGCGCCCTTCGGCGTGGGCGTTTCCATCCTGTTCCCCGGGCTGACGCGCAGCCGCATGTCGCTGGGGGACGCGGATGCCGGCTTCATTGCCCGCGAAGTGATCGAGGCGGGAATGATGGAGCCGGTCTGGCTCGGCCGGGCGGTGGTCCGCGCGATCGAGGAAAACAACCTCTATATCGTCAGCCACCCGGAACATCGTGCCCACGTCGAGCAGCGCTTGCGCAATGTGCTCGCCGCCTTCGGCGAGCCGGCGCAACCGGGCTATCGCGGACACACGCGAGGAGGTCCCGTTGCGACCTAGCGGCGCATCGGCAATCGAGGAGTGGAGGCGCGGCTGGACCCTCGTGCTCGCGGCCTCCATCGGATTTTCCTTCCATTCCCTCATGGCGATCGGCACCGGCGTGTTCATGGATCCGCTGGGCCAGGAATTCGGCTGGAACCGCGCGCAACAATCCTCCGGGGTTTCGATCGCCTCGATCACGGCGCTGGTGCTGTCGCCATTCTTCGGTGCCCTGATCGACCGCTGGGGCGTGCGCCGCCTGGCGATACCCGGGCTCGTGCTCACGTCGCTCGCCGTCGCGAGCTTTGCCCTGACCAATGGCTCGATGACGCAATGGTTCGCGCTGTGGACCGTCTATGCCCTGGTCTCGCTGGCGGTCAAGTCCACGGTCTGGACTGCCGCCGTGGCCGGTGTCTTCTCGGCTTCGCGCGGGCTCGCCATCGGCGTGACGCTGGGGGGCACCGCGATTGCGCAGATCATCGCGCCGCCATTGGCCAATTGGCTCATCGCGGACTACGGGTGGCGGGCGGCCTTCTTCTGGCTCGGGATCGGGTGGGGCAGCGTCGCCCTGATCCTGAGCCAGCTGTTCCTGTTCGATGCCCATGATCGCAAGCGCCAGGGCTTGCGCACGGCAAGCGGGGAAGCCATCGATGAGCCGCCCCCCCTGACCGGGCTGAGCATCCGTGAGGCCTGGCGCGACCAGGCACTCTGGCGGATCGCCATCTCGACATTCGTGATGATGGTGCTGACGGTGGCACTGGTCGTGCACCAGTTCCCGTTGCTGGTCGAGGCCGGGATCACCCGGGAAAACGCGGCGTTCCTCGCCAGCCTGACCGGGGTTGCCGGCATCGTCGGCAAGCTGGTCACCGGCTGGCTGCTCGATCGCTATCAGCCGAACTGGGTGGGCGGAGGAACCCTGGCCTCGGCGGCCATCGCATTCGCCCTGCTGATGGGGCCCATTCGCACGCCCACGCTGATCGTCGTTGCCATGGTGATCATCGGCTATGCCTCCGGCACGAAGCTGCAGATCTGCGGCTACCTGACGACGCGCTACGGCGGCATGCGCAACTTCGGCAAGATCTTCGGGACCATGGCCAGCATCATCGCGCTGGGATCCGGTCTTGGCCCGGTCCTGGGCGGACTGGTATACGACATGTACGGCAGCTACACGCCTTTCCTGCTGGCCGGCGTTGCGGGCTCGCTGCTCAGCGGCTTCCTGATTTTCGGGCTGGGCCGCTATCCCGTCTGGGAGCACGAAGCGCAATCAGACGTGAGCGGCTAGCCGGTAACCGGCAGCGCCGGCCGATCGCGCCCGGCATTGCGCCTGCACCTTTGGCGCAGCGCCAGAGTGACTGGCCGCGCTGCGTGTACCTCAAACAATAACAACACGCGATAAGCACGCGATTCTTATTCGCAATGCGTTTAACGCGGCGTGCTCACGCCGGTGTCGATGGGCGTAGGCTCTCAACCGTTACTCATGAGCCTGGCGCTGTCGCGGGTGGGCACCGGCATGTCGACTGTCGACACGATGATCGAGAGTGCGCTCAAGCGTGATCGCGTTTTGATCGCGATTGCCCTCGCGGTGCTGTGCATTCTTGCCTGGACGTGGCTGCTGTCGGGCGCAGGCATGGGCATGAGCGCCCTGGACATGACGCGCATGGTCTACGGCGACCACTCGGTGATGAAGGCGGGCGTGGCGATGGCGTCGGGCTGGACGTTGGCGCAGGCGCTGACCATGTTTGGCATGTGGTGGGTGATGATGGCCGCGATGATGCTGCCGGGCGCCGCGCCGGTGATCCTTCTCGCGGCCCTTATCAACCGGCAAGCCGCGCCGAAAGCGACACCGTTCGGCCAGACGCACGCATTCGTGGCCGGCTACCTGCTCGCATGGGGTGCGTTCAGCCTGTTCGCGACCGTCCTGCAGTGGGCGCTGCAGTCATCGGGGCTCCTTTCGGCGATGACGCTTGCGATTGGCCACCGCCCGCTGACGGGCGTGCTGCTGATCGCGGCGGCGGCCTGGCAGCTGGCGCCGCTCAAGCAGGCCTGCCTGCGGCAATGTCGCTCGCCGGCCGGGTTCCTCGTGGCGAGCAGGGGGCGATCGGCGCTGCGCAACGGTTGCACCCACGGCGCTTACTGCGTGGGATGCTGCTGGTTCCTGATGCTGCTGCTGTTCGTGGGCGGCGTCATGAACCTGTTCTGGATTGTCGCGCTCGCCTTCTACGTGCTGCTGGAGAAAGCGCTCCCGCAGACGCGCCGGCTGCTGCAGCTGACAGCCGCGGCGCTCGCCGGTGCGGGAATCGTTAACCTGTTCGGTTGATCCCCGGTCCCGGGGAGGAGGTGCGAGATGGCATACATCGACTGGGAGATCCGAGGTCCTGAAATCACGTCCTGCAACTGCGACTGGGGTTGCCCCTGCCAGTTCAATTCGCTACCGACACACGGCTTCTGCCGCGCCGCGGTGATGCTGCGCATCGACGATGGCCACTTCGGTGACGTCGTGCTCGATGGCCTGCACGCAGGCGGCATGTTCGCCTGGCCGGGTCCGATCCACGAGGGCAGTGGCGAGTGCCTGCCGATCGTCGACGCGCGGGCCAGCGAGGCGCAGCGAGAGGCGCTGCTGAGCATCCTGTCCGGTGCCGAAACCGAGCCCGGGGCAACGATCTTCAACGTCTTCGCTGCCACCTATACCACGGTGCACGAGCCGGTGTTCGCGAAGATCCACTTCGCGATCGATTTCCCGTCGGGGACGGGCAGCTTCACCGTGCCCGGCCTGGTCGAGTCGGTCAACGGGCCGATCACGAGCCCCATCACCGGCGACGTGCACCGGGCGACCGTTCGCCTTGCCAGGAGCTTCGAGTTCGTCGAGGCGGAGTTCATCGACAGTCGCGTGCGCGGCGGCCCGCCGGTGGAGTTGCACTGGGATTCGGGGCACGGCCACCTTGCCGTGCTGCACATGAATGCCCACGGCCTGGTCCGCTGAGCATACCCGCGACGGCGTCCACTGCGTCTGCGCGCCGTACCGGGCGCGCCCCCTCTGGAAACGCCATGACCTAATCCGAGTGATTCGATCGGAATTATGATGATCCATATCAAAAATCCGCACCCGCTCATTGCCTAAGATGCCACACAGGCGCCACCGCCAGCATTTCGAGCAGGCGTCCCCGACCACGACCAACCAGAAAAGGGGTATGCAGCGATGAAAGACGACGATCTCGATCCGAGAGACGTTCCGTTCATGCAGAAAGTCCTCGACAACCCGTTCCTGCTGCTGTTCATCGGCATCACCATTCCGACGCTGACCTACATCGTGTGGGGAATCATGGAACTGGTGGCGCTGCCGATTTCCTCGCCCTAGCGGCGGGAAGCACCTGACGCCAGGGCAAGGCATCGGAGGCGTGAGGCATCACGCCATGAGAAATTCCCGAGGAGAAACAGCCAATGAGCAGCATCTCACCTCCAGGCAACAAGCTGTGGTGGAAGGAACCGATAGAAAAAAGCGAGCTGATGTGGATTGCCGTCGTCGTGGTGTGGGGCATCATCCTCACGCTGATGATGCCGTTCTGGCACGTCTACGGTAAGCAGAACCTCTCGAGCGAGGCCTACCGCACGTCGCCCGAGATCTACATGAAGAAGGTCCAGGCGGTCGTGGACCAGTACACGGTTCGCACCGAGGGCGATCGCAACACGCCGGTGGTCAAGCCGCCGGTAGGTACCGATATCTACATGGTCGGACGGCTGTGGGATTGGTGGCCGATCTTCGAGCTGCAGGTCGGACAGAGCTATCGCTTGCACCTGGCATCGGTGGATTGGCAGCACGGTTTCTCGCTGCAGCCGGCCAACCTGAACGTGCAGGTGCTGCCCGGCTACGACATGGTGCTGACCGTGACGCCCAACAAGACCGGCACGTACTCGATCGTGTGCAACGAATACTGCGGCATCGGGCACCACATGATGCTCGGCAAGATCTACGTGGTGGAGTGAGGGGCGCCATGAACAACCAGACAGAATTTCGCATCTGCCCGGAAACGGGACTCAAGATCCACCGCCCCGCCGAAGCCCTGATCCGGGCCAATGCCGTCGCGGCCGTCGTGTTCCTGCTGATCGGGGGCGTGCTCGGCATCGGCGTCGGCCTGACGCGTTGGCCGGAGGTCCACCTGCTGCGGGCCGACCTGTTCTACCAGGTGCTGACCGCGCACGGCATCAACGTGCTGATCTTCTGGATGATCTTCTTCGAGGTGGCCGTGCTGCACGTGGCCTCGGCGATACTGCTGGGATCGCGCATCGCCACGCCCAAGCTCGGCTGGGCGGCGTCCATCCTGATGGTCATCGGCGCGCTGATGAACAACTACGCGGTCCTGGTGAAAGGCAACTCGAGCGTCATGATGACCTCGTACGTGCCGATGCCGGCCGACGCGCTGTTCTATCTGGGCCTGATCCTGTTCGCAGTCGGCGCACTGATCCACTGCTTCATCTTCCTCGGCACGCTGGTCATCGCGCGCGGCGAGCGGACCTACGAGGGATCGATTCCGCTGGTGACCTTCGGGGCGCTGACGGCGTGCATCATCGCGATCTTCACCATCGCCTCCGGCGCGGTGATCCTGATCCCGACGCTGCTGTGGAACCTCGGGCTGGTCGCGCACATCGACCCCGGCATGTACCGCCTGGTGTGGTGGGCCTTCGGCCACTCCTCGCAGCAGATCAACGTCGCGGCCCACGTCTCGATATGGTATCTGACCGCGGCGGTGCTGTTCGGCGCCAAGCCACTGTCGGAGAAAGTGAGCCGCTTCGCGTTCTTCCTGTATATCGCGGTGCTGCAGATCGCCAGCGCCCACCACCTGCTGGTGGATCCGGGCCTGAGCTCGGAATGGAAGATCTTCAACACCAGCTATGCGATGTACCTGGCGGTCATGGCGAGCATGGTGCACGGCCTGACCGTTCCGGGCTCGATCGAGGCCGCGCAGCGCGCGCACGGCTTCAACTCGGGGCTGTTCGAGTGGTTGCGCAAGGCCCCGTGGGGCAACCCGGTATTCTCGGCCATGTTCCTGTCGCTGGTGGGCTTCGGTGTTCTCGGCGGCATCACCGGCGTGGTGATGGGCGCCGAGCAGATCAACCTGGTGGTCCACAACACGGTGTACGTGCCGGGGCACTTCCACGCCACGGTCGTGATTGGCTCCACCCTGGCGTTCATGGGCATCACCTACTGGCTGGTACCGATCCTGTTCCGCCGCGACCTGATCCTGAAGGGCGTGGCCAGGTGGCAGCCCTACGTGTTCGGCCTGGGCATGACCGGGGTGGCCATGTTCCTGATGGGCGCCGGCACGCTCGGCGTACCGCGCCGTCACTGGGACATCCTCTTCAGCCAGGCTGGCGCCGGCAACGGTTACGAGTTCTCGGCCGCCGCGCTGACCATGATGAGCCTGAACGGCATGTCGGTGGTGCTCGCGGGACTCGGAGGCGCGATGTACGTCATCGTCGTGGTCGGCTCGATCCTGTTCGGGCGCAAGCTCGGCGAGAACGAGAAACTCGGCGTGGAGATGATCAAGGCGCCGCCCGCGGAGGAGAAATACCACAACATCGGCATCGGTTCGATCACGATCCCCGGCACGCTGGTGATGTTGACCGTGTTCTTCATCGCCTTCGCGCTGTACTACTTCATCAACTGGAAGTTCCTGGCCCAGACCTGGGGTCTGAGCTGATGCGCTGTCGCCGTCCGGGGGAGCGGTTGGGCTCCCCGGACGGCGATCCCACGACAAGATTCCTGACGACGAGCCGCCCTGCATGACTCACCGCGAGATCATCGATATCTTCAAGCTGCGCATCGGTGCCCTGATGGCGCTGACGGCGGTCGCGGGTTACGTGGTCACGCCCGGCATCCGGCTGTCGTCTCCCCAATTGCTGCTCCTCGCCCTGGTGGTGCTGGGAGCTTCCGCCGCGGCCGGCGCCTTCAACCAGTTCGCCGAGCACGATCTCGATGCGAAGATGGCCCGCACCGCCAAGCGCGCCTTCGTCACTGGCGCCGCGACCCCGGACAATCGCTGGCTGGCATTGATAGCCGCGCTGTTGCTGGTGTCGGTGACGCTCGGCGGCTGGGCATTCAACCTCGCGGTGGCATTCCACCTGTTCATGGGTGCCTTCTTCTACGGCGTGATCTACACGCTGTGGCTGAAGCGCCGCTCGCCGCTGAATATCGTCATCGGCGGCGCGGCCGGCAGTTTCGCCGTGCTCGCCGGCGCCGCAGCGGCGGATCCGGGTCTCGGCCCGGAATCGGCCCTGCTGGCCGTCGTCCTGTTCCTGTGGACGCCACCGCATTTCTGGGCGCTGGCCATCGTGCTGCACAAGGACTACGAAGCGGCCGGGGTGCCGATGCTGCCGGTAGTGAAAGGCGACGCGGTCGCCGCGCGCGTGATCCTCGTCAACACGGTCGTACTCGTCGCGGTTTCGCTGTTGCCGTCCCTGTTCGCCATGGGCTGGATCTACCTCGCCGGCGCGCTCGCCGGTGGCGGTTATTTCATCTTCCGCGGCATGCAGCTGGTAGCCTCGCCCACGCAGAAGGTGGCCATGCGCTGTTTCCTGGCTTCCCTGGTCCAGCTCTCGGCAGTGCTGCTCGCCGCGATGCTCGACGTGTTCCTGCGCGCGTGATGTCCTCGCAGCCCCCCGCCATTGCATCGTTTTTTTGCGCGCTGCTGCTCGCCCTGTCGATGACGTGTAACGCGACTGACGCAGCGCCGCAAGGCGGTCACGGCTCCGCGGCTCCCGGCGACCGCGACGCGGCACTGCGGATCAGCCAGGCCGCGATCGGGCGGCAGGTGGGTGATTACGCGTTCTACGGTATCGACGGCACGCGTCACCAGCTCGCGCAGTACCGTGGCAAGCCGCTGGTCATAAGCCTGATCTATACCAGCTGCTACCACATCTGTCCCACCACCACGCGGCATCTGGCCGAGGTCATCGAGCGTGCGCAATCGGTGCTCGGCGAAGACAGCTTTGCCGTCGTCAGCGTGGGCTTCGACGCCGCGCGCGATACCCCGCAAGCCATGAAGAACTTCGCCAGCGAGCAGAAGGTGGCCGCGGTGCACTGGGACTTCCTGTCCTCCGACGCGCAGACGATCGACGCGTTCGCGCGCGATCTGGGATTCCAGTTTCGCCCCGCGGGCGGCGGCTTCGACCATCTGCTCCAGACCACCATCCTCGATGCGGATGGTGTCGTGCGCCGCCAGGTCTACGGCATGGACTACGACACGCCGATCCTGATCGAGCCGATCAAGCGGTTGATATTCGGCGAGCAGCTGTCTGAAGGCTTCTTCGAGCGAATGACGAACAAGTTCCGGCTGTTCTGCACCGTTTACGATCCGGCATCCGACCGCTACCGGTTCAACTACTCCATCTTCGTGGGCATCGCGATGGGCATCGCGATGGGAATCTTTTTCGTGTTCCTGCTGGTGCGGGAGTGGCGCTACAGCCGGCGCGCCCGGCCCGACTCGAACTGAACGACAACGCATCGACGACATGATCCGCAAGTTGCAGCAAGTGATGCTCGGCGTCCTCGTCCGTACCGAGGCCGCATTCGATTCCGTGTTCGGCGCGCACTGGAATCCCTGGTACCAGCTGGGCGCGCTGTCGTTCCACTTCTTCTGGATCGTGGTCGTCAGCGGCGTCTACCTGTACGTGTTCTTCGACACCAGCATCCTCGGTGCCTATGCCTCGGTGCAAGCGCTGACCGAGGAACAGTGGTACCTGGGCGGCGTGATGCGCAGCCTCCACCGCTACGCCTCGGACGCGATGGTCGTCACGGTGACGCTGCACCTGCTGCGTGAATTTGCCAAGGGCCGCTTCCGCGGCGCGCAGACCTTTTCGTGGGTGAGCGGCCTGCCCCTGCTGTGGCTGCTGTTCGCCGCGGGGATCGGCGGCTACTGGCTGGTGTGGGACCAGTTCGGGCAGTACGTCGCGCAGACCACCACGGAATGGCTCGAACGCCTTCCCGCGATCAGCGATTCGCTCGCGCGAACCTTCCTGTCCGACGCAACGCTGAGCGACCGGTTGTTCTCGCTGCTGGTCTTCATGCACATCGCGATCCCGCTGTTCCTGCTGGTCGGCATGTTCATCCACGTGAACCGCCTCAAGCTCGCTCGCACCCAGCCGGCCAATGGCCTCGCGATCGGCGTCGTGGTGATGCTGGTGGTGCTGTCGCTGGTCAAGCCGGCACGCAGCATGGGGCCGGCAGACCTGAAAACCGCCGTGGCATCGGTCGATCTCGACTGGGTGTACATGAACTTCTACCCCCTGCTCGACCGGATGGACCCGCTATACGTGTGGATCATGCTCGCCGGCATCACCGGGCTGCTGATGCTGCTCCCGTGGCTGTCGCCGCAGCAAGCGCCCGCGCCCCAGGCGGCGGTCGTGGACCCGAACAACTGCAACGGCTGCAGCTGGTGCTTCCAGGATTGCCCCTACGAAGCGATCACGATGATCCCGCACG
>Ga0073904_10004263_pt1 | contig 10654 bp, 5 predicted proteins | sample KloWWTrecipitate_FD_66668 | JGI IMG/M metagenome (GOLD analysis project Ga0073904, IMG submission 66668) | Active sludge microbial communities from Klosterneuburg, Austria, studying microevolution and ecology of nitrifiers - Klosterneuburg... | ecosystem: Engineered > WWTP > Aerobic digester >... | reverse complement strand
ATTCGTGACCCGCCGCACGCCTACAGCGCAGCCGATTTTGTGCGCGATGCCCAAGGGTTGATTCGGGACATTGCCGCACGCGGCAAGCTGCCCTTGCTGGTGGGCGGCACCATGCTGTACTTCAAGGCCTTGTTCGACGGCTTGGACGATATGCCCGCCGCCAACCCCACCATTCGCGCGGAGCTAGAGGCGCAAGCCACCGTGAAAGGCTGGCCCGCCCTGCACGCCGAGCTGGCCTTGGTGGACCCGGTTACTGCGGCGCGTCTGGCGCCACTGGACAGCCAACGCATCCAGCGCGCACTGGAGGTGTTTCGCATTTCGGGCTTGCCCTTGTCGCACTTTCATGCCACCCAGAATGCTATAAAAACAGAAGCTGGTCACGTAGATTCCACGAGGGCTAGAGCCCTAATTTCCTTGGAACCATTGGAGAGAAGCTGGCTGCACAATCGCATTGTGCAGCGCTTTGACACCATGCTGGCGCAGGGTTTTTTGGACGAGGTACGCACCCTGCGTGCGCGCGGCGACCTGCACCCCAACCTGCCCTCCATGCGCTGCGTGGGCTACCGCCAGGCGTGGGAAGCACTGGACGCGTGGGAAGCAGCCGGTGCAAAAGGAGCCCTGCCCTTGGCGGACCTGCGCGAGCTGGGCATCATCGCCACCCGCCAGCTTGCCAAGCGCCAGATCACCTGGCTGCGCTCCATGCCAGAGCGCCAGGTGGTGCAAGCAGATCAGCCGGACGCTGTACAAGTCGTTCTTGACAGCATACGCCGGCTAATTCCAGCCAGCACGTGAATTGGCCTGTGCCGCCAATTCACGCTCCGCAGCATTGGCGTAATCGCGGTCCCAGGCGATGACTTTAGGGGTCATGAGCCGGTGCCACAGCGACGGAATCAGCGCAACTGAAATGGTGGTGAGGTAGCCGCCAACCATCATGGGTGCGTTGGGGTAGGGTTGCAGATCCTGGTAGGGCACCTCGCCTTGCGCGTGGTGGTGCGAGTGGCGGGTCAGGTTGAACAAGGCCCAGGAGCTGATGCGCCGGTTGGTGTTCCACGAATGGCGTGGCTGCACGGGCTGCGCAGGGTCGCGCACCATGCCGTAGTGCTCCATGTAGTTGACGATCTCCAGCAAGGCCTTGCCCCATAGCGCACAAGCACAGAAAAACAATGCTGCGGCAATGCCGCCCATGGCCCAAGCAGCGGCTACCAGCACAGCGCTCATGAGCAGACCGCGCAGAAAGGCGTTGTGCCAGGACCAGACTGCAAGCCCACGACGCTGCAGGCGTGCGGCCTCGATGCGCCAGGCACTGACATTGCCGCGCACCGTAGAGATCGCGATATGGGCATACACGTTGCGTCCGCGTGGGGCAGTGGCAGGGTCGTTGACGGTGGACACATAGCGGTGGTGCCCGTAAACATGTTCAATGGCAAAGCCCACGTCAAAGCTGAAGGCCAGCAGCCAGCGCCCCACCCACAGTGACACCGGCTCCCAGGTGCGGTGGGTCAGCTCATGCCCGGGAATCGTGCCAATCGTGCCGATCATCAGCCCCGTCAGGATAAAAGCCGACACATGGTGGCCCCAATGGGTTGCGGCCCGGTTAGCCAACAGGTCGGTCCCGGTCCATTGCGAAAGCATTGCGCCAACACCCAGAACGTCTACCGTGCTCACGCCCCAGACAGCGGCAAAGCAGATGAGCAGCAAAACCGGCAACGCCATCCATAACTGCACGGTCAGCACCCAGGGATGGCGATAGCGCGGAGTCGTGGTGTCGTCCCCAAAGAACATGTCGCCCAAGGTGCTAAACAGTGCGGTACTCACCAGTGCCAGCGTGATCCAGCCGCCACCCGCAAACAGCGCCACCACCACACTAAGGCCCTGCACATGGAATAAAAAAAACTTGAGGTAATGCCACAGCGCCACCAAAGTTTCACCCAAACCTTTGGGTGGCGCTATGATTTCTGAAGCATTTGAATCAGTATCGGCGAGGGCTAAAGCGTCATGGCGTGTGGTAAACCGGTCTGCATGGATATGCGCTTTGGGCAGGCCGGCCTGCTGTAGTTCGGTGCTGGCCGCATCAATCATCCCTGGCGGGCCGCACAGGTAGGCGTGCATGCCGGGCTCCAGCACCTGCGAGAGATGCCCGGTGACCAGCCCGTGCGCACCCGTCCAGGTGGTGTCGTCGGTGGCATCGGACAACACAGGCAGCAAGGTGAACGTTCCCGCCCAGTGGGTCGCCATGGTGCGCAACTCGTCCATCAGGTACAGATCGGCCTGTGTGCGTGCGCCAAACAGCAAGGTCACCGAACGTGCCACTTGATGAGCCTGCATGGCACGCAACATGGCCATGACTGGCGCGAGCCCCGATCCACCCGCCACAAACAACACCGGCGCGTCGGACTCACGCAGCCAGAATTGTCCCAGTGGCCCTTGCACATGCGCTTTTTGGCCTACGAGGCTCACGCCGTGTACATGCTCGGTAAAGACTCCACCGGGCACGCGGCGTACAAAAAACTCCACCGCCCCATGGGCATCTGGCGCCGTGGCAAACGAATAGCTGCGCGTGACACCCGGGAGCGTCGCCAGGCTAATCTGCGCAAACTGGCCTGGCTTGTAGTGCAGAGGGCCATCGAGTTGCAGGCGCAAACGCTGAATGTCGTGGGTCAAGGGCTCTTGCACCACCACAGTGGCACTGCACTCCTGCACCGACAACGCCTTGGTCTGCTCAACTTCAATGCGCACCGGCCCCATTGGCACGCTCTGGCAGGCCAGGATTGTGCGCTGCGCCAACTCCTCTTCCGAGAGCAGGTAGCTGGACTCAGTGAGCTCTCGTACTTTTCCTTCCACCAGACGGCACTTGCAGGTGGCACAGCCGCCCACACGGCAACTGTGCGGAAAGTCGACCCCCTCTCGCAGTGCTGCGGTCAGAATGGTCTCGCCCGCCAGCACCCGGATAGGCTGGGCATTGATGGTGGCAGACGTACCCGCCGAATTGAGCTTCAGTCCGAACATGCTGCTTCCTCAGGCTTACGGGTGCTACGCTGCCGATGTGGGATCAGCCGCTTTGCTAAACCGGTCAACCGGTTGTATTCCCCATATTTCATCGGCATATTCGCTGACGGTGCGATCCGATGAAAAATAACCCATGCCGGCAACATTGAGGATGGCACACCGCTCCCATTCCTCTGGCCTGCGGTAGAGCGAATCGACCTTGTCCTGGGTTGCCACGTAGTCTGCATAGTCGGCCAGCAACTGGTAGTGGTCTGACTCCAGCAGGGAATTGACTACATCCACATAACGGTTGGGTTCTTCGGGTGAAAAGCTGCCTTCGGCCAGGCGATCAATGGCGTACTTCAAGTCAAAGTTGTTGTTGTAGTACTCGCGTGGCTGATAGCCAGCGTTGCGCAGGTGGGTCACGGTTTCGGTGCGGTTGCCAAAAATAAAAAAGTTCTCCAAGCCCACATGCTGCGCCATTTCAATGTTGGCACCGTCCCACGTGCCGATGGTGAGTGCGCCGTTGAGCGCAAACTTCATGTTGCCGGTGCCCGACGCCTCGGTGCCAGCCGTTGAAATTTGCTCGGACAGATTGGCCGCCGGAATGATGGTCTCGGCCAGAGAGACGCAGTAGTTGGGTATAAACACCACACGCAGCAAGCCGCCTAGGCGGGGGTCATTGTTGACGACGCGAGCCACATCATGGATGAGCCGAATAATCAACTTGGCCATGTAATACGCGGACGCTGCCTTGCCCGCAAAAATGACGGTGCGCGGCACCCAGTTGCCATTGGGCTGAGCCAAAATGCGATGGTAGCGGGTGATAACGTGCAACACGTTGAGCAACTGGCGCTTGTACTCATGGATCCGCTTGACCTGCACGTCAAACAGGCTCTCAGGGTCCACGATGACGCCCGTCGTGCGGGCTATCAGGTCAGCCAGACGGCGCTTGTTTTGCTGCTTGGTCAAACGGAAAGCATTTTGAAATTCGGGTTGATCGGCAAGCTCTCGTAGTTTGGCCAATTGATCAAGATCACCGCGCCAGTTTGGGCCAATGTGGTTGTCGATCAGGCCCGAGAGAGACGGGTTGGCCTGTGACAACCAACGCCGAGGGGTGACGCCGTTGGTTTTGTTGCAAAAACGCCCCGGGTACATCATTGCAAAATCCAGAAAAATAGTATCGACCATCAACTGGCTGTGCAGGGCCGAGACACCGTTGACCTTGTGACTTGCGAGCGCCGACAGGTGGGCCATGCGCACACGGCGTATGCCGCGCTCTTCGATGAGCGAAATTCGCCGGGGCAGCGCGTTGTCGTCGGGAAATCTGAGGTGCACTTCCGCCAAAAAGTTTGCATTGATGTCGAAAATGATGCCCATATGGCGTGGCAGTATGCGGGTCAGCACATCGACAGGCCAGGTCTCCAGCGCCTCTTCCATCAGTGTGTGGTTGGTGTACGAAAAAATCTTCGTGCACAGACTCCAGCTCTTGGTCCAATCCAGGTGGTATTGGTCGATCAACAGGCGCATCAGCTCGGGAACAGCAAGGGCGGGGTGCGTGTCATTGAGGTGAATAGCCACCTTGTCTGCCAGATTGTCGAAGTTGTTGTGGTGCTTGAGGTGGCGGCGCAATATGTCCTGTAACGAAGCGCTGACAAAAAAGTACTCTTGACGCAGCCGCAACTCGCGTCCGTGTTCGGTGCGGTCGTCCGGGTAGAGTACGCGCGAGACGTTTTCGGACTGGTTCTTGGCTTCAAATGCCTGGATATAGTCGCCCCGGTTGAACGCGTCCAGGTTAATACCGCGTGTGGCACGTGCTGACCACAGACGCATGGTAATCACGCTGCGCATCTGATAGCCGGGAACGCCGCTGTCGTAGGCGGTTGCAATCACGTCTTCGGTATCGACCCAACTAGAGTGACCATTGGTCGGAACCAGGCGTCCGCCGTAGCGTATGGTGTAGCTCAGCTCGGGCCGCATGAACTCCCACGGGTAGCCGTTGGTCAGCCAGTAGTCGGGTTCTTCAACCTGTTGGCCGTTTTCAATGCGCTGGGAAAACATGCCGTATTCGTAGCGAATACCATAGCCAATGCCCGGCAACCCCAAGCTGGCAATCGAGTCCAGAAAACAAGCCGCCAACCGACCCAGGCCACCGTTACCCAGGCCGGCGTCGGGCTCCAGATCAACCAGGGCATCAAAGTCGGCGCCCAGCAGGTTGCAGGCTTGCTTGATCGGTTCATAGATATCAGTTGCCAGCAGCGCATTGGTGAGTGCACGTCCGGTGAGGTATTCCATGGACAGGTAGTGCACGCGCTTGGCATCGTGCTGGCTAGCCTGCGCCAACGACTCGCGCCAGGTGTCAATAATGCGATCCCTTGCGGCATGTACCACGGCGAACAGCCAGTCGCGCGGGGTGGCAGTGCGAAGGTCTTTTCCGACCTGGTACACCAGCCGGTTCGAGATCGCGCGACGCAGGGCATCCACCGTGTTGGTGGGTCTGTCGAACTGAAATATGGGGCCGGTGTTCATGGTCAATCGCCCTTCGGAGCAACACGGGTCAAGGATAGGCTGCGATGGGCGCTTTCATACAGCGCACCATAGTGCCGCGCTGCGGCAATCCAGTCAAATTGAAGACGCATACCCCGGCGCTGAATCACTTTCCATTCAGGAGTCTTGAACAGGGTAAATGCACGGTGCATCGCGCTGCGCAAGTCGGACGCAGTCAGCGCATCAAAGACAAAACCGGTTGCCGTGCCTGCTGCCCTATTTTCTGGCGTGCAGTCCACCACGGTATCGGCCAGGCCGCCGACCCGGCGCACCAAAGGCAGCGTGCCATAACGCAAACCGTAGAGTTGGGTCAGGCCGCAGGGTTCAAACGCGGAGGGTACCAGCACCACGTCGGAGCCGGCCAGCACGTTGTGTGCGGCGGCCTCGTCATAGCCGATGCGGACACCCACATGGCCGGGGTACCGGGCAGCGGCTTCGATGAATGTTTCCACCAGCCAAGCATCGCCTTCACCCAGCAGCGCCACTTGCCCTCCCATGGCGACCACATCGGCAAGAACCTGGGGCAACAAGTGCAAGCCTTTTTGCTCGGTCAAGCGGCTGACCACACCAAAAATCAGGGCATCGGGGCGCGATTGCAGGCCCATGCTGTTTTGCAATGCCTGCTTGGCCGTGGTTTTGCCAGCGAGTCGGTTCACATCGTATTTCTGGAGCAATAAAGGGTCGGTACCGGGATTCCAGATCTGGTAATCGACGCCATTGAGAATGCCGGACACGACGTGCGTGCGCTCACGCAGCAGCCCGTCCAAGCCAAAGCCGTGTGGCTCGGTCAATATTTCACGGGCATAAGTTGGACTTACCGTGGTGATCCGGTCGCTGAACTGCAGGGCTGACTTCATGAAAGAGGCGTGGCCGAAAAACTCCAGCCCATGGATACCAAAGTATTCATCAGGCAGTCCCCATTGGGAAAACTCATGGTGAGAAAACAAGCCTTGGTAAGCGAGGTTGTGAATGGTAAAAACCGTGGCGGGTGTCGGGCAACCAGTCGCACGGAATGCATGCACGTAGGCGGGGGTGAGTCCGGCGTGCCAATCATTGCAGTGAATAACATCTGGCACCCATTGTGGGTCCAGTCCCTGGCCTAAACAGGCGCCTGCCCATCCCAGCGCAGCAAAGCGTTGTGCGTTGTCACTCCAGTCCTTGCCATCGGGCCCAAGGTAGGGATTTCCAGGGCGAGAGAACAGCTGCGGCGCATCAAGCAGGTAGGCAGGGCATTTGACACCGGGCAGTGTTCCCAGCGAGACCGTTGCAGCTGGAAGGGATGGTGCTTTTCCCCAAGGCGCAGGGGCGTTTGCCAAGTCCGCGACGGCCCTAGTCGCTTGCACGTTTTCAGTGAAGGCGGGAAATGCCGGCAGCAACAGGCGCACATCGCAGCCCAAGGCGTGCAATGCTGGTGGCAGTCCCGCGCTGACGTCGGCCAAACCGCCAGTTTTGAGAAAAGGGTATAGCTCTGAACAAATGTACAAAACCTTCATGTTGGCTGCCCCGCGGGCTCCTTCGCTGATTCCAAGGCCTGCAACATGGCACTGGTGACCAGCACCACACCCTCTGGACTGCGGTAAAAGCGCCTGGCGTCTTCCTGTGGATCGTAGCCAATGGTGGTGTGCGCGGGGATGCGGCAACCTTCGTCCACCACGATCTTGCGCAAACGGCAGTGGCGCCCAATATAGGCATCGGGCAAAACAACGGAATGCTCCACCATACTGTAGGAGTGCACCTGCACGTTGGTAAACAGCACGGAATTGAGGATGTGCGCACCGGACACAATGCAGCCGCCCGCAACCACGGAATCAATCGCCATGCCTCTGCGGCCGTCGTCGTTAAAAATAAACTTCGCCGGGGGGACTGTGGGCTGGTAGGTCCAGATGGGCCACTCGCTATCGTACAAATCCAGCGCCGGTGTCACCGCCGTGAGGTCCATGTTGCTGGCCCAATAGGCATCCACTGTGCCCACGTCACGCCAATAGGACTGGGCCTCAGCGCTGGTTTTTACACATGACAGGTTAAAAGGGTGAGCCACAACCTCGCCGCGGTTCACCATGGCCGGAATCAGGTTTTTGCCAAAGTCGTGGCTGGAAGACGTCACCTTGGCATCCGCTTCAAGGATGGCGAAAAGGTACTTGGCATTGAATACGTAGACACCCATGCTCGCCAGCGCCGTCTGCGGACGCCCAGGCATGGCTTCAGGTTGGACGGGTTTTTCTTGAAAACGGGTTACTTTGCGATCCGCGTCGATGGTCATGACCCCAAAAGCGCTGGCGTCTTCCAAGGGTACTTCAATGCAGGCAACGGTGCATGGCGCGCCCTGGGCGATGTGGTCTTCCACCATGGTGGCGTAGTTCATTTTGTAGACATGATCACCGGCCAGTACCACGATGTATTCGGGGTCATGTCCGCGCACAATATCCAGATTTTGGTAGACAGCGTCGGCCGTACCCAGATACCACGATTCGTCGGCTTTTTGTTGCTGTGCGGGCAGCAGGTCAATGAATTCATTGACCTCGTTACGCAGAAATGACCAGCCATGTTGCAAGTGGCGCAGCAGGCTGTGTGACTTGTATTGGGTCAACACGCCAACACGGTGAATGCCGGAGTTCACGCAATTGGAGAGCACGAAATCAATAATGCGGAACTTGCCCCCAAAGGGTACGGCGGGTTTCGCGCAGTGCTCAGTCAGCGCCTGCAGCCGGGAGCCCCGCCCGCCGGCAAGTACGAGGGCGATCGTCCGACGGGCCGCGCCGTGTTGTGCACCATTGTTCATAGCAAGCTTTCCAAAACGTGGTTTAAGAATCTGTTATTCAAGACCGGTTACGGCCATGCGCTTGTGTGAGCGAAGCCAGGCGCTGTGCAGGATCGTCTCCCACCTGACTCCATTCAAAACGCCATTGCCAGCAATCACTCGGCTGCCCCGGCGTATTCATTCTGTGGGACGCATCGAGTCCGAGCACGTCCTGAAAAGGCACGATCATGGTATTCGCTACTGATTGCGAAAGCGACTGCATCATGGCCCAGTGAATTTCCACGTCAGCTTGAGGACCGAGATAGTTGCGCGCTGCTTGCCGCTCGACCGGGCTGGCAGCGTGCCACCAGCCTGCGCAGGTGTTGTTGTCGTGCGTGCCAGTGTAGGCCACTGTTTGTGGCTCATAGTTGTGAGGCAGATAGGGGTTGGCTGGGGTGTCGCCAAAAGCAAACTGCAGTACCCGCATGCCGGGGAATCCGCATGCCAGGCGCAGGACGGTGACGGAGGGGCTAATCTCACCCAGGTCTTCGGCGATGATGGGCAAGCCCGGCGAGGACATCTTGTTTGAAGGGGTCGCGCCCAGTGCATCAAAAAAAACTTTACCGGGACCGGTGCGCCATTGGCCTACCGCAGCGGTGAGTTCAGTAGCAGGAATTTCCCAGTAGGTGTCAAAGCCTCGGAAATGGTCAACGCGCACAATATCCACCAAGCTTAGCAAGTGCTTGAGGCGGGCTTTCCACCAAGAGAAGCCGTCTGCTTGCATGGCACTCCACCGGTACAGCGGGTTGCCCCAGCGTTGACCGGTGGCGCTGAAGTAGTCTGGCGGCACCCCAGCCACGACGGACGGTTCACCGCAGTCGTCGAGCTCGAATTGGGACGCGTGAATCCAGACATCGGCACTGTGATGGGCGACAAAAATGGGCGCATCTCCAATGATCGAAACACCCAGGGTATGGGCGTAGTCCCGCAGGCGGCCCCACTGCACCGCGAAGCGCCACTGCACAAAGCTGAAGAACATCACATCGTTGCGCAGTTCTGCGGCCATGGCCGCCAGTGCGCCGGGTTCTCGCTGGGCCAACGGTGTGGGCCAGTGGGTCCAGGGTTGCCCGTAACGTGCCTCCAGTGCCATAAACAAGGCGTAGCCATCCAGCCAATGGGATTGCTCCGCACAAAACGCAGCAAATTCGGCTCGTTCCGGGTTGAGCGCGCCCTGCGCAAAGCCCTGCCATGCATCGTGCAGTCGCGCCATGCGGTAAGGCACTACCGTATCAAAGTCGCAATGGCTGGGTTCCAGAAAGATTTCTGGAGTGGCGTGCAGCCAGCCACTGCGAACCATGTCCTCCAGATCGACCAGCAAAGGATTGCCGGCAAATGACGATGGACTCGCATATGGGGAATTGCCGGGCCCGACCGGCGAGAGCGGCAAAATTTGCCAAAGGCTTTGACCTGCAGAAACCAGCCAGTCCACAAAATGGTAAGCATTGGCACCCAAGTCACCCGAGCCAGAGGGACCTGGCAGTGACGTGATATGCAACAACACACCACTGGTGCGTTGCGACAAAAGGGGATCTGTAGAAGTGCGCATTACTACTGCAGTGGATGGTTTGTGGGGGCCGGCGAAGTTGCCTGAACGAGGCCCAGCACGCAGTGTGCCGGTGCGACGACGGTACCCGAATAGCACGGTGCCTGTTCCCAGTTTGATTGGGGCAATGCCACCGCATGGGCACTGTCCAATACTTGGCGCCACGGCCCAGGCGGCAGCGCAAAGCTTACCTCTTGAACACCTGCATGGAATGCCAGTAGCCAGCGATGGGAGACGCTTACACCAGTGACACTGAGGTCTATCACGCAGGCAAAACTGCACGCCTGGGGATCTTCCCACTCGGTTGCACTCAAAGCATGCCCGCTGGGGCTACGCCAGACGATGGCTTTATCGTCCGAAAACCAGTGTGCGTGGCGCAACGCGGCATGGCTCTGGCGCAAAGCAATGAGCTGGGAGCAAAAACCAAGAAGCCCTTGGTCTGCAGTATTCCAGTCCAGCCAGGACGTGGCGTTATCCTGGCAATAGGCATTGTTGTTGCCGCCCTGCGAATTGCCCCATTCATCGCCGGCCAGCAACTGGGGGATGCCTTGGGAAACAAACAGGGTGCTCAACAGGGCGCGGCGCCATTTTCCCCGCAGTGCGTTCACTTCAGGGTCGGCGCTAGGGCCCTCTACACCGCCGTTGGCGCTGAGGTTGTGGTTATGGCCGTCGCGATTGTCCTCCCCGTTGGCGGCGTTGTGCTTGTGGCAATACGCTGTCAAATCGGCCAGCGTCATGCCGTCATGGGTCGCAACAAGGTTGATGCTTGCCAAGGGGCTGCG